>Ga0209401_1000728_pt1 | contig 22075 bp, 20 predicted proteins | sample M_140807_MF_Meta_FD_187318 | JGI IMG/M metagenome (GOLD analysis project Ga0209401, IMG submission 187318) | Freshwater microbial communities from Lake Montjoie, Canada to study carbon cycling - M_140807_MF_MetaG (SPAdes) (version 2) | ecosystem: Environmental > Aquatic > Freshwater > Lake... | reverse complement strand
CGTATGGAGAAATAAAACACAAGACCCAAGAGGTAGCGAAACAAAAGGTGGACAAACCAATTATGATGATTTGTACGCCGATATATTATTGTGGCTTCAAAAAGGTTGGATTGATTATGTAGTGCCACAACTATACTGGGAACGTGGTCATAAATTAGCAGACTATGATGTACTCTTAAATTGGTGGAACGATTACGCATATGGAAAACATTTATACATAGGCCATGGCATTTATAGAGGCGGCACCAATGATGCTTGGAAAAGCACCAATCAAATTCCGGATCAAATAAATTTATTGCGTTCTTTTACAACAACGCAGGGAAGCGTGTTTTACAATAGCAATACTTTTGCAAAAAATCCAAATGGATGGAACGATAGTTTACAAAATAATTACTACAAATATCCGGCTCTCGTTCCGCCCATGCCTTGGCTAGATGACACTGCACCTGATGCGCCAACCATCCAAAAAAAGAATGCAGGTACCTTTGTAGTAAATTATAATGGAAAAGAAAAAATTAAATCTTTTGGTGTGTTTACCTGCGCAACAGGCGTAAAAGCAAATATCAAAAATGCACAACTTGTAAAAATTATTGTAGCAACAAAAACAAGCATACTTGACATTGCTAGCATTGCACACAAAAAGGACGAAAAATTATTTGTTGGAGCAGTAGATCTCAACAACAATGTAAGCGCCCTTGTAGAGCTCAACTAAAACTTTCCGTATTTTTTATCTACCGCTTCAAACCGGTAATCAAAAATATGGGTAAGCTGTGCTTTAACAAATAAAGCATGTGCGATATCACCTAGTATCCAAAGTGGAAGTTTGTAATGAACAATATCAGTCATTTCAACGCCCCCTTCAATTTGTTTAAAATGGTGCTGGTGGTGCCACATGGTGTAGGGTCCAAAACGCTGTTCATCCACAAAATACTTGTGGTCTTCTACATGGGTAATTTCGGTCATCCAATAAAGTGGAATGCCCAAAACAGGTTTTACGGTGTATTCGATAATTTGACCTGGGTACATACGCTCACCATGGTGTTTGCTAATGATATTAAAACCTAGGTTGTCTGGGGTTATTGCAGCCAAATTAGACGGCTTGCTAAAAAAATCCCAAGCTTCTTCTAGTGAAATAGGAATGTTTTGAACTGTTTTGATGGTATATACCTTAGACATAGTGGTAGTTTAGCTTAGAACAAAATTGGAGCTTAAATGTTTGGCTGAATTTTAATTAAAAATATAAAGCGTTGGCTAATAAGTAGCCGCAGAAATTTTACCTTTAATTATGGTCACTAAAATAGAACAACAAGCTGCTTTTGATAAAATTATGAATGGGCTTAACCCAGCTCAAAAAAAAGCGGTAGACAATATGGAAGGCCCTGTCATGGTGATTGCAGGCCCTGGTACAGGTAAGACGCAAATTTTAGGCGCACGGATTGGAAAAATATTATTAGAAAGCGATACGAGGCCAGAAAATATTTTATGTCTTACTTATACAGACGCTGGTGTTGTTGCCATGCGCAAAAGGTTACTCGATTTTATTGGACCTGATGCTTATAAAGTAAACCTCTATACTTTTCATGCATTTTGTAATGACATTATCCAAGAAAATTTATCATTGTTTGAAAAAACAGTTTTAGATCCTATTTCAGATTTAGAAAAAATTGCACTTTTTAAAACCTTAATTGATCAGTTTCCAAAAAATCATCCGCTAAAAAGATATAGAGGCGACGTTTATTTTGAGATCAATAATTTACAGCAACTTTTTTCAACCATGAAAAAAGAAGGATGGACGCCTGAGTATATTGATGGCTGTATTGATGCGTTTATTGCGGATATGCCTAACCGAGAGGAATTTGTGTATAAGCGCGCCTACAAAGGATTTAAAGCCGGTGACCTCAAAGAAAATAAGATTGAAGAAGCAAAAGAAAAAATGGAAAAATTACGTGCAGCCGTTGCCGCTTTTCCAGTTTTTCAACAAATGATGCGCGCCAAAAACAGGTATGATTTTGATGATATGATTAACTGGGTGATTCGTGCGTTTGAAGAAGACAAACATTTATTACTTCGTTACCAAGAGATGTACCAATATATTTTGGTAGATGAATATCAAGATACCAGTGGAACACAAAATAAAATTGTTGAACAACTGATTAGTTTTTGGGACACCCCTAATATTTTTGTGGTTGGAGATGACGATCAAAGTATTTATCGTTTTCAGGGCGCCAACATAGAAAACATGCAAGCTTTTGCAGATAAATTTTCAGACACATTGCTCACTGTGGTGCTTACCAACAACTACCGTTCTACGCAGGCCATACTGGACGTTTCAAAAGCACTCATCGATAAAAACGAGGAAAGACTTGTCAATAAAATTGAAGGCCTCAGTAAAGATTTGGTGGCCTCCAATACAAATTTGATACCCCTCACGCACAAACCGGTAATTGAAGTGTATGAATCACCAAGATCAGAGATGATTGGCATTATAACCGCTGTAGAAACCCTCATACAAACTGGCACTGCACCCGGACAAATTGCCGTGATTTATAAAGAAAACAAGTATGGAGAGGAATTAGCCACTTATTTTAAAGAAAAAAACATCCCTTACTATAGCAAAAGGAGCGTTAACATCTTACACCAACCTACGCCCCAAAAACTAGTAAAGCTATTAACCTATTTAGCCGCCGAACATGATATCCCTTATGGAGGCGATGAGTTATTATTTGAAATTTTACACTTTGATTGGTTTCAAATTCCTCCTATTGAAATTGCCAAACTAAGCGCTGCTGTTGCAGACCGAAGATTTGGCGATAACAAAACATCGCTGCGTAGGCTTATTGCAGAAAAATTAACGGGCCAAGGAGAAGATTTATTTTCAAAAGAAATTCCAGGACTATCAGCAGCTGCCACTTTCATAGAAAAAATGATTGGTGATGTTCCCAATGAAACACTACAAACTGTATTTGAAAATTGTATTAAAGAATCGGGACTGCTTCGCTGCATCATGGAAAGCCCAGATAAGCACTGGGAATTAAAATTACTAACTGGGCTCTTTGATTTTATTAAAGATGAAACGCGCAGAAATCCAAGACTCACTTTAGATGCACTGGTTACTATTTTTTCGTTGATGAATAAAGAAGGGCTTGCATTACCATTAGCTAAAATAAGTGGAAGCCACAGCGCTGTAAATCTATTAACAGCACATGGATCAAAAGGGCTAGAGTTTGAACACGTATTTGTTGTGGGCTGCAATGCTAGCAATTGGGAAAAGAAAAAGAAGCCCGGCGGTGGATACCAATTACCAGATACTATATTTGTTTCTGGCCCAGTATTTAAGGAGGAAGAAGAACTAAGACGCTTATTTTATGTAGCATTAACAAGGGCTGCAAAGCATTTAAGCATTAGCTATACGCAGTATAAAAATGATGGTAAAGAAATAGAGCCCTCATTATTTGTTGCTGAAATTATTGATGGCTATCAGTTGGTGCCCAATAAAATTAATATTACCGAAGATCAGTTAAGTGAATTTGCGCTGATTGGTTTTAGTAAAGAACAAGCTCCAGAAATTGAAAAAGAGGAAGCAGCATTTGTAGAAAAACTACTTGATAAGTTTGTTATGAACGTTACTGCACTTAACAACTATCTTAAATGTCCTTTACAATTTTATTATAACAATTTAGTAAGGGTTCCTTCAGGAAAATCTGAAGCCACTGAGTTTGGATCTGCCGTTCACTTTGCACTTGAAATGCTATTTCAAAAAATGCAAAAGAACAATAATGTTTTTCAATCCAAAGAGCTTTTTGTTGCTGATTTTAATTGGTACATGCATAGACACAGAGAAAATTTTACCAAAGAACAATTTGATAGAAGAATAGAATATGGTGAAATTGTGCTTAACAACTACTACGACGCTAACATTAATAGCTGGAATAAAGTAGTGCTCGCCGAAACCAATATTAGAAATGTGGTTGTGAAAGATGTACCGTTAAAAGGTAAATTGGACAAAATTGAGTTTGATGGCAAAAGTGTGAATGTGGTAGATTATAAAACCGGCGATATTGATAAAGCCAGACCCAAACTAAAACCACCGCATGACAAAGACCCAAACGGAGGCGACTATTGGAGACAGGCTGTTTTCTATAAAATTTTAATTGACAACTACCCTTCCAAAGACTGGGAAGCTATTAGTGCCACTTTTGACTTTATAGAACCTGATAAAACCGGAGCTTATAAGCAGGAAAAAGTAGTTGTTACGCCACAGGACATTGCAACGGTTACCCATCAGATAGAAACCGTATGGCAAAAAATTAAAAACAAGGAATTTTATACCGGTTGTGGCAAAAACGAATGTCATTGGTGTAATTTTGTCAAAACCAATAAGATTTCCATTGCGCTTCATGAACTAAATGAAGACCAAGACGAATCTGGAGATTAGCCTATGTTTGCGCTTTCAATACAAAAGATGTTTAAAACAGTTGGTGCGGGAGCGCTTTTAGTGGTTATTAGCATGTACATAACAGGATGTGCCAATATTATACCACCTGGTGGCGGTCCAAGAGATAGTTTGCCTCCTAAACTTGTAGTAGCCTTACCCAAAGATTCTGCCACCAATGTGCGCACTCAAAATTTCATGCTCAGTTTTGATGAGTATCTAACCCTACAAGGGCTTCAAGAAAATTTAATTGTGTCACCAACGGTTAAAAACACGCCAATCATCGATTACAAACTAAGAAATGTTACCATCAAGTTTAAAGACAGTTTAGAAGCCAATACGACATATGCATTAGATTTTGGAAAAGCAATTATCGACGTTAACGAGTCTAATATGGCTTTGGGTTTTAGGTATATTTTTTCTACTGGCTCTACTATAGACAATGGTAGTTATAGCGGTCGTGTTGTGATAGCTGCTTCCGGAAAAATTGATAGTACACTCATTGTTGTTTTGCACAATAATGTAAACGATACCTCAATTTACAAAAACACGCCAAGGTATTATACTCGTGTAAATGGGAAAGGGGATTTTAGTTTTAGAAACCTCGCACCAGGCAAGTATGCAGCCTATGTTATTCCTAACAATTTTTCTAGAAAGTACGATGATAGTACGGGCTATTTTGGATTTTTAAACCAGCTCGTTGTAGTGGGTGATCAAACAAAACCTGATACAATTTATGCGTTTGAAGAAGTTAAAAAAATAGAAAAAAGAATTTTCGCAACCAGCAGTAGTAAAGACACTAAAGAAGATAAGCGCTTAAAATATCAGGCGTCATTTAACAATGGAGAACAAGATTTACTTAGCCCTTTAGATTTAAATTTTGCTAAAAAAATTATTGTAAAAGATAGTGCAGCCATTTTACTAGTAGATACCAATTTTGTTCGTATGGAAGGTTTTACGTTTACAAAAGATAGTACAGCTACTAAATTAAGTATTGGCTACAATTGGCCAGCGGCACAACCCTTTAAACTATTGGTTCCAAAGGGCTCGGTAACAGATAGTTTAGGTAACACAACGGCTAAATCGGATACACTTTCTTTTTACACCAAAAAAGAAACAGACTACGGGCTTATCAAGTTTAAGTTCCCAAACATAGACACTTCACGCCACCCTGTTTTACAAATAACAGAAAGAAATGAAGTGCTAAATAGCTATCCTTTAACGAGCAACCAACTTGTTCTTAAAAGATACAAACCGGGTAGTTACGAATTAAGGATTTTATTTGACGCCAATAAAAATGGCGTTTGGGATACGGGTTCATTTAAGTTCAACAAAAGACAGCCAGAAATTGTTATAGAAATTCCAAAACCTATTTCTGTTCGCAATAATTGGGACAACGAAATAACAGTATCTTGGTAAAATAGTAATATATGCAACTACCCTCTTCCTTACTTGAAAATGCAGTAGCTCAGTTTGCTAAGCTACCTGGTATTGGAAAAAAGACAGCCTTGCGTTTAGTATTACATTTACTCAAACAAGATGCAGCAGACGTTACCATGTTTGGTGAAACCATCACTAAAATGCGCAATGAAATAAAATTTTGTCAGCGCTGCTTTAATATTAGTGATGGTAATATATGTTCTATCTGTTCCAATAGCGCCCGCAACCAGCAAATGATATGCGTGGTTGAAAACATTAGAGACGTTATTGCCATAGAAAGTACCGGCCAATTTAATGGTACTTATCACGTGTTGGGTGGCATTATTTCGCCATTGGATGGGATTGGCCCAGAGCAATTAAATATAGAAGCGCTTATCACTAGAATTGAAAAAGAGGGCACAGAAGAAATTGTATTTGCACTCAACCCAACCATTCAAGGGGATACCACCATTTACTATATCCAAAAAAAGATAGCACCACTTGGTTGTAAAGTAACCACCATTGCTAGAGGCATTGCTTTTGGTGGTGAATTGGAATATGCAGATGAAATGACACTTGCTAGAAGTATTACCAACAGACTACCTGTAGGTCAATACGTAAAATAAATTGAACGATATGAAAACTTGGTTAAAATGGACCCTGGGGTTAATTGTAATAATTGGTATTGCAGGTGCAACATTTGTATGGTGGGTATATAATAAGCCACACCGCAACATTAACGATGAAACAGCACTTACTATTAGCACCACTACCTTGCTGGAAGCTTTTAATAAGAATGAAAAAACAGCTAGCACACAGTACATCGATAAAGTATTATCCTTATCTGGAATTGTAAAAGATGCATCCAAAAATGAAGTTGGTAAATGGGTTGTAAATATTGAGAGCCCTACACAAAATGGAAGTATAACGGTCGCTTTTGGTAATGTACAAGATTCTATACAACCCTTTGATAGCATAACTTACAAGGGTATTTGTGCTGGTTTTTTTCCGGAAGAAAAAAATATTGTTATCAATGAAGCGGTGCTTTTATTTAAAGGTAAAACAGATACAACAAAAAGAGTTGTAGCAAATGTTGAGCCAGTTCAAAAAGATAGCATTCTAAATTTTAGTACAAAAAAGGGAAGTATCAAGTTTGTATCGCCCACCGATCCTGATGTAAGCGCCATTAACAATGAAGTATCTAGTAAAATTAGTGCTGCCGGTGATATTCGTTTTAGTTTACTTTTTAAAGGATTTCAATTTAAGTATGCAGAAATGCAAACCCACTTTAATGAAGAATATATAGAGAGCGAAAAATATCCAAGGGCAAGCTTTGTGGGTTCCATTCAAAATATAAAAAGTATTGACCTTACTAAAGATGGTAAGTATACAGCCAAAGTTGTTGGAACTTTAACCATGCATGGTGTAACAAAACCAGTACAAACCATTGCAACCTTAAACATGAGTAAGGGAAAGATTGCTGCAACAGCTACTTTAATTGTCTTAATGGCTGATTTTAATATTGATGCGAGCGCTGTTACTGAAAAAGTAGACCTAGAAATTAGCTGCAACTACACACAATTATAGGGTTTTACGTATCTTTGCGTCCTGCACAGGCGGATTTGTTTATTGTTCGGCCTGGCTATTCGGGTAGCCCCCTACTTTCGAATACAATCGAACTAATAAACGTATGATAGCACCTCCCCCTAAAAAGCTCCCTACGTTTTTAGCTAGATTTTTTTATTAAATGGCTTGTCCGTTTAAAAATAAAAATAGTAATGAGTATTAAAAACGAATTAGAACAAAGAATTTTAGTGATCGATGGTGCCATGGGTACCATGATTCAGCGTCACAAATTAGAAGAAGCCGATTACCGCGGTGAGCAATTTAAAAATTGGCACACGGATGTTAAAGGCAACAACGATATGCTTTGCATTACGCAACCAGCTATTATTGTAGGTATCCACAAACAATATTTAAGTGCAGGTGCCGATATTATAGAAACCAATACATTTAGTAGTACTACTATTGCGATGGCCGATTATGATATGCAAGCCTACGCTTACGAACTTAATGTTGCAGCAGCAAAATGTGCTAAACAAGCGGTAGCAGAATTTACAGCTGAAAATAAAGATTGCGGACCCAAGTTTGTTGCAGGTGCCATTGGCCCACTAAATAAAACACTTAGTTTATCGCCAGATGTAAACAATCCTGGATACAGAGCAGTCACTTTTGATGAAGTAGTTGTTGCTTACAAAGAACAAATTAAAGGCCTGGTTGATGGAGGTGTAGACGTACTTTTAATTGAAACGATATTTGACACCCTTAATGCAAAAGCAGCCATATTTGCTGCCAAAGAATTTTTCAGAGAAAACAATATCCCTGAATTACCTATCATGATTAGCGGTACCATTACAGACGCATCAGGTAGAACTTTAAGTGGTCAAACATTAGAAGCATTTTACACATCCATTAAACACGCGGAACCGCTGAGTGTTGGTTTAAACTGTGCATTAGGTGCCGCTGAAATGCGCAGCCACATTGAAGAATTAAGTCAAATCGCAACATGTTTTACATCGGCATATCCAAATGCTGGGCTCCCCAATGCGATGGGTGAATATGATGAAGCGCCACACCAAACAGCACACTTTATTGAAGAGTGGGCGAATCAGGGTTTTGTAAATATTGTTGGTGGTTGCTGCGGCACTACACCAGACCATATCAAACATATCGCAGACAATGTTAAAAAAATTACGCCTCGAAAAAGACCCACAGTAGCTACTTCAATAGCTTAAGCACAATTAGATTTTTATGAGTTCAAATAATACGATACAACCTTATTTAAGATTAGCCGGATTAGAGCCGCTAGTTATTAGACCCGAAACAAATTTTGTAAACGTTGGGGAAAGAACCAATGTTACAGGATCTAAAAAATTTGCGCGTCTCATCAGAGAAAATAAATATGAAGAAGCTTTATCGGTTGCCAGACAACAAGTAGAAAGCGGTGCACAAGTACTCGACGTAAACATGGACGACGCACTACTTGATGGTGTAGAAGCCATGACTACGTTTTTGAATTTACTTCAAAGTGAGCCAGATATTGCGCGTATTCCAATCATGATTGATAGCTCTAAATTTGAAATTATAGAGGCTGGTTTAAAATGTGTACAAGGAAAATGTATTGTAAACTCTATCTCCATGAAAGAAGGAGAGGAGAAATTTATTGAGCAGGCTTATAAGTGCAAAGCCTATGGTGCTGCTGTTATTGTGATGGCTTTTGATGAGATAGGACAAGCCGATACCAAGGATCGAAAAATTGAAATTTGCCAAAGAGCTTACGATATTTTAACTACCAAAGTGGGCTTCGCACCTGAAGATATCATTTTTGATCCCAACATTTTTGCAGTAGCAACGGGTATCGAAGAACACAATAATTATGCAGTAGATTTTATTGAAGCAACTAGAGAAATTAAAAAAAGAATGCCACTCACCAAAGTAAGTGGTGGCGTATCAAACGTTTCTTTTTCGTTTAGGGGCAATGATCACGTTCGTGAGGCCATTCATTCTGTGTTTTTATTTCATGCTATTAAAGCGGGCATGGGTATGGGTATCGTAAACGCAGGTCAATTGGTAGTCTACGATGAAATAGAACCAACATTACGCGCACTATGTGAAGACGTGCTCCTCAATAAAAACAATGACAACAACGAAGCCACCGAAAAATTAATTGCGCATGCCGAAACGGTTAAAGCAAAAGGCAAAGTTGAAATAAAAGATGAGGCTTGGAGAAATGAGCCCGTAGAAAAAAGACTCGCTCACGCGCTCATTAACGGTATTACAGAATACATAGACGCTGATACTGAAGAAGCAAGACAAAAATATCCGCAGCCACTTGATGTTATAGAAGGACCACTCATGGATGGTATGAACATTGTTGGTGATTTATTTGGCGCTGGAAAAATGTTTTTACCACAGGTGGTAAAAAGCGCCCGTGTGATGAAAAAATCGGTAGCTGTATTAACACCCTTTATTGAAGCCGAAAAAGAACAGCGCAAACAAGCCCATTTGGCTGCAGGCACCACCAATACAGAAGCTGCGGGTGCTGCCAAAATATTACTTGCCACTGTAAAAGGTGACGTTCATGATATTGGAAAAAACATAGTTGGTGTTGTGCTTGGTTGTAATGGATACGATATCATTGACCTTGGAGTAATGGTACCTACCGATAAAATTTTAGAGGCTGCACAAAAAGAAAATGTAGATATCATTGGACTTAGTGGACTTATTACGCCATCACTCGATGAAATGGTGCATATCGCTAAAGAAATGAAACGTAGAGGTATGAAACAACCGCTATTAATTGGCGGTGCCACTACTTCTAAAATACATACAGCGGTTAAAATAGCACCTGAGTACCAAGATGTGATACATGTACTAGATGCTTCCAGGAGCGTAACTGTTGCAGGCTCTTTGTTAAGTAAAGATCAGCAAGCTGCATTTTTAAGTGATACGCAAAATGATTATGCTAAACTTAAAGATCAATTTGACAATAAAAAACCAACCAAAGAATACCTTTCTTATCAAGATGCACTTGGCAATAAAGTAGCCATTGATTGGGAAACGTATAAACCAGTTACCCCATCTTACACAGGTACTAAACTCTATAAAAATGTTGACCTTTCTATTCTAAGAGATTTTATTGATTGGAAACCATTTTTTATTACTTGGGAAATGCACGGAAATTTTCCAGCTATTTTAACCGACGAAGTAGTAGGAAAAGAAGCTAGCAAATTATACGCAGACGCCAATGCACTATTAGATACCATCATTGCAGAGCAGTGGTTAACAGCAGATGGCACCATTGGATTTTGGCCAGCTAGTAGCGAAGGGGACGATGTAACCGTTGTAGCAGATAAACCTGTAAAGCTTTCGTTTTTAAGACAACAAATTAAAAAAGCAGCAGGTCAACCTAACTTTTCATTGGCAGATTTTATTGCGCCAAACTCTAGCAATACAAAAGATTTTATAGGTGCATTTGCCGTTACCATTAATGGTATTGAACCACATATTCAAGCCTTTGAAGCGCAACTTGACGATTACAATAAAATTATGTTGCAAGCGCTGGCAGACAGGCTAGCAGAGGCTTTTGCCGAATACCTCCACTTGCAAACTAGAAAATCAGATTGGGGTTATGCGCCTTCTGAAAGTTTAGATAATGCTGCACTCATTGGAGAAAAATATGTAGGTATCAGACCTGCGCCAGGGTATCCAGCATGTCCAGACCACACCGAAAAATACAAATTGTTTGAACTCTTAAACGTAAAGGATGCTATTGGCATCGAGCTCACAGAAAATTTGGCCATGTACCCTGCATCATCGGTGTGTGGATGGTATTTTGCAAATCCACAAAGCACTTATTATGGACTTGGAAAAATTATGCAAGACCAATTAAAGGATTATGCGTCCAGAAAAAATATGCCATTAGAAGAAGCAGAACGTTGGCTTAGACCTGTACTTGAATAATGTTGTAATTCATTATACTTTTTCAAAAAGCCACCATAATCTTTTGCGTGGCTTAACGGTATAATTCTTTTTGACATAGGCTTGTATATACTGCATGCCTTCATCAATATCGTCGGTAAAAAGCATCAATTTTTTATCAGCCTGAGAGATGGTTCCTTTTACAACCATCGCATCAATCATGTCTATTAATGGCTGAAAATATTCTTTGCCATAAATCACTATTGGGAAATCATTGATCACGCCAGTTTGCGCAAGTGTTAATGTTTCAAAAAATTCATCCATCGTTCCAAAGCCACCTGGCATGATAACAAAAGCGTAAGAATATTTTACCATTAATACTTTTCGAATAAAAAAGTAGTCGAAAGTGATCCATTTATGCATGTATGGGTTGGGATGTTGTTCAAAAGGGAGTTTAATATTACAACCCACAGATGTCCCCCCCGCTTCCATGGCACCTTTATTTGCAGCTTCCATAATACCTGGCCCTCCACCCGTCATGGTGGTAAAACCCAGTGCTGCTATACGCTTACCAAATTCGGCGGCTGCCGTATAATAAGGATGATCAGGCTGATACCTTGCTGAGCCAAACACTGTAATACAAGGATCTAAAAAATGAAGCGTTCTAAAACCTTTTATGAACTGAGTAAATATATCCCAGGCAAAGGTTAACTCATTAATCCGCGGCTTAGGTCCATCTAAATAAACAAACTCTTTTGCGGGTATGATTCTTTCTGTTTTTTCCATAATAAATAGTACAATAGTAACGAATGGCTTGTAATAAAATTGTTAATAATAAAGGACAGGTTGTAATTTAGCCATCTAATGAAAAAACTGTTCTATTTAATACTATTACTCTGCATTGGCATTCATTCGCATGCGCAAAATAAGGTAGTTGTAGAATCGATCAGAAGCTATTCGATGTTTGGGCCAACCATGCATTACATGGAGGATCCTAATGTACAGCAAACCATTCAAACTAGACTTACTGCATTTCTACATAATAATTATAATCTTGACTTGGTCAATGAAACATTACCGGTTATCGTGTATACAAGTCCGGAATCCCTAATTAATAAAAAGGTGACTTTTAAAACAAATGACACCAGTACTTGGCATTTATTTATTGAACTATATGAATATGACCCAAAATGGTTTTTAGCAGGCTCCATGAGTCAATTGGAAGACAGTATAATCATCAATAAATCAAAAAGTGTTTTTCAGATAAGTATTTTACTCGCCAATGGTCAACAACAAATCATCAATGATCAAAATATTTTTGCTGCCATAACAACAACAGAAAGCAGCGGTGGCGGAATTAGTCCTAAAAATATTTTTTTAACCAAAAAAAGTTTTATCTCTCTCGTAAACGTTGGATTAGAAATGGCATTAGATAGTTCCAACCAAACAGAACTCATTGAAATTAAAGCGCCGCCCGTGTATTATGCAGATAATTTTATTTTAAAGCAACTCAAAAATTCAACTAAAACAGAAATAAAAGAAAATAAAGGTGTTTGGCAATTTAATTTGAATGGAAATCCTGAAGTACTTAGAATGGGCGAAGAGCTTTACGATGAAATTTGGGTGAAACGTAAATTAATTGACAGCAGTGCAACACCATTGTTACTTTCAAAAATGAAAGAAACGGGCAACACGGCTAGTTCCGATTTTATATATTTAAGACAGGAATGTAGGGACGTTTTCCAAGACAAAAATTATACCATCAAACTTGCAACCGAGATTGATCCGTTTAGTCAGAGCACGAGCAAAAAAGAAATTTTTACTAATTTTTTACCTGGCGCAGTTAATATGATGCTTTTAGGTAAAGACACGGTTGCTGTTTTTGAAATCTTTAAAAAAGTAGGTGACCCCAACAAACAAATCTATTTAGACAAAACCACCAATGGCATCGATAGCAGCTCTATGGCTAGTATTAGCGATAAGCCGTATACTTTTCAAGTGATTTATGATTACCAAATGACAGGAAAAATAAAAGGGTCATATTTTACCATAAATAGTTTTTGGAACAATGAAATGAAAGAACTTTATCTAAACAAACAACTCATATGTATTGTTAAAGGAAAAACGGATCCCGAAAATTTTATACTTATCAATGGCTATAACAATACCGAAATGATTAAAGAATTATTACTTATAGCCTACAATAAATTTTTACAATAAATGCGCATTATTTCCTACAACGTTAACGGTATTCGTGCCGCTATTAAAAAAGGTTTTGTTGAATGGCTTGCTACCAATCCTGCAGATATTATTTGCTTGCAAGAAACAAAAGCAACCAAAGAAGACGTTGACGCTACTGAAATTGAAAAATTAGGATACGAGCACTATTGGTTTTCGGCACAAAAAAAAGGATATAGCGGTGTTGCTATTTTTACAAAAATAAAGCCGGATCATATCGTTTATGGAACTAGCATTGAACAATCTGATTTTGAAGGCAGGGTTATACAAGCAGATTTTGGACCCGTTAGTATTATAAATGCTTATTTCCCATCTGGCACTAGTGGAGATGAAAGACAAAACTATAAATATCAGTGGCTCTCCGAATTTGAACAATACTTATCGGCACTTAGAAAAAAAAGACCCCAACTTATTGTAGTAGGTGATTATAATATAGCACATCAGGAAATTGACATTCATGACCCAAAAGGCAATAAAAAGAGTTCTGGATTTTTACCAGAAGAGCGCAGCTGGATGACTGAGTTTTTGGGAAATGGCTGGGTAGATACTTTTAGACACTTAAACCCAGATGTTACTGGTGGTTACAGCTGGTGGAGCCAACGCTTCCCATCTGTACGATTACAAAACAAAGGTTGGCGCATCGATTACATATGTGTAACAGATTCGCTTGGAACTGCCCTAAAAAACGCCTCTATTTTCCAAGACGTAAAACACAGCGACCACTGCCCAATTTTTATAGAATTGAGCCTTTAAAAGACATTTAAGCCACTTATATACTTGTTAGCCATGTTATTATACAACGTAACCACCAAAATTGACCCTAGTATTCACGAAAACTGGGTGAACTGGATGAAAAACACGCATATTCCTGCAGTGATGCGTACAGGTTGTTTTACCCATTATCATTTTGTTCGAATTTTAGACATCGATGATAGTGATGGACCTACTTATGCTGTACAATATTTTATCGAAAACAAAGACCAATATGACAAGTATATAGACACACACGCAGCGGCCTTAAGACAAGACGCCACAATGCTTTGGGGCCATCTAACAATAGGTTTTAGGTCATTAATGGCAGTTGTGAATTGAGTGTGGATAGATTTAAAATTACATTTTGGTAATCACAAATCTTCATTATATTGTTCTACAACCCTTATGGGTATTGAATCTTAGGCAGTATCGCCTGAAATCCTTTGCAGCAAAGGCTTTCGCATTTTTTGATCTGTATTTTTCAAGTTCGTTCTTTTCTATAAAAAGCCTGTAAACCCTTTGCATAAAGGATTTGGGGCATTGCACAAAGAGTCATTTTTTAATAAAAAAATTTTGCTGAACGAGAAAAGCAGATAAATTTGTTTTGTTATTCAAACAACTAAAAAAATCATTTATGAACAAAGCAGAATTAATCGCGCAACTTGCTGAAGATGCTGGTATCACTAAGGTACAAGCTAACGCAGCTCTTGACTCTTTCGTAGACACTGTTACTAAAACACTTAAGAAAGGTGATAAAGTAACTTTAGTAGGTTTTGGTACTTTCTCAGTTTCTAAGCGTGCAGCTCGTACGGGCCGTAACCCACAAACTGGTGAAACAATCAAAATCAAAGCTAAAAAAGTTGCTCGCTTTAAAGCTGGTAAAGAATTAAGCAGCAAAGTTTAATTTTTACTTAAAAAAAGAATTGAACCCCGCTTTCGCGGGGTTTTTCTATTTTTGCAGTTCAAGATTGTTCATTTAAAAAATTAAACCATGGGTAGAGGTGATAAAAAAACCGCTAAAGGCAAGAGAACTAAAGGTTCATTTGGAAAAAGCCGACCAGCTAAAGTAGCTGTTGTAAAAACTGCAAAAGCTGCCGCTAAAGCATAAAAAATAACAAACCCCCAAAATTGGGGGTTTGTTATTTTAAGTATCTATACTTTTTGTTTTGCAGCAATCTCTGTTAATGCTGCCACGAGTTTATCAAGGTCATCAAGTCTAGTATATACATGTGGTGTTATTCTAACGCAACTAATATTTTCCCAAACAATACCTACCGTGTGAATTTTATAACCCGTATAAAGTGCGCTATCAAGTGCAGCAGGTGTCATGCCATCAATGGTAACTCCGCAAATGCCACATGCATACTTGTCTTTTAATGAGGTATGAATTTTTACACCCGGAATATTGAGTGCTTTTGTAGCCCAATAATTTTTTAAATATCGAACCCTTTCTTCTTTTCGTTTAGGGCCAATGGCCATATGAAAATTAACGGCTTCGCCAATACCCTGCTCTATGGGAAAGCTTCTGGTACCAAGGGTTTCAAACTTTCTAATATCGTTACTAAGCGGCTTATCATTACATAGTAGTGGCCAAATTTTTTCGATCTTTTCTTTTGCAATCCATAGCATACCACTTCCAATAGGGGCCGATAAAAATTTGTGCAAACTGGTGCCAAAATAATCACAACCTAATTCAGGAATTTTAAAATCAAGTAAGCCAAACGAGTGCGCTCCATCAACAATAACTTCGATGCCACGTGCATGGGCCATCGCAGCAATTTTTTTAACCGGCATAATTTGTCCTACCCAATTAATGATATGGGTGATATGAATTAATTTGGTATTGGGTGTTATCGCTTTTTCAAAAGCCGCTACAATGGTATGGTCATCTTCGATAGGGAAATCAAAACTTAGTTGTGTATATACAATACCATCTCTTAGTGCGCGCTGACGGTAGGCCTGAATCATGTTTGGATAATCCTGTTTGGTTCCAATAACTTCGTCACCAGCTTTAAATGGATAGCCAAAAATGACCGTGTTAAGCGCCTCTGTAGCATTGCGGTTGATGGCAATTTCATCCGGTGAGCAGCCAGCAAGTGTAGCCAGTTTGTAGCGAACAGGTTCCCTGCCCTGGTCTAAAATACGCCACATATAGTAAGACGGCGCCTCGTTGGAGAGCTGATTAAAGCGTTCCACGGCCTCTTGCACCACCCTTGGCGCTGGGCTAACACCTCCATTATTGAGGTTTACCATATTTGGGTTAACCGTATAAGCCTGCTGGATTACCGACCAGTAATCTTCATCGGAAGCTATTTGTTGAGGGGTGAAGTCCTGTGCTTTTTGATTGACTTGTTCCCAGTTTGCTGCCCATGCCTGTTGTATAAGGCTAGGGGCGCTAAAGGCTGCGGTTAAACCGGCAATTTTTTGAATAAACTTTCTACGTTCTGTCACTGTTATAGTATTGAAATAGTAAGTTAAGAAATTTTCTTACGCAATTATTCAATTAACTTTGAGATCTATTTTTATCAGATGAATCAGAAAACACGCAGCTTCGTTTTTTTTACAATTGTAACCCTTGTAATAGTGTTTTTTGCAAATAGTGCAAACGCGCAGTGTTCTATATGCACCAAAACGGCTTCTCAATTAGGTGATGGTCCTGCAAAAGCGCTCAATGGGGCCATCTTGTATTTAGCAGGTGCTCCGCTTGCCATTATAGGCTACATTGGTTGGAGATGGTGGAAAACCGAGAAGGCTTTTAGAAATCCTGATTGATAAAAATCAGGTTCTCGTGATTCATTGAAAAAGAAAAATTATACTTGTTCATTGCAGCAAAAACAGATTTAGCAGCTCCTTTTCTCATATGATCGTGGACTTCGATAATGATCATTTTTGTTTGTGGCAACCAGGTTTCATATTTTTTTTCAAACACTTCTTTTTCAGAACCTTCTATATCTAATTTTAATAAATCGATTGTTGCCCAGTTCATTTCTTTAACAATAGATTCAATTGAATAGGCTGGAATACTTTCAGGCGTATTGGGATCCACTTCTTCTACCATAAAAGCATTGTCATTGTCTTTGGCATTTACAATTGCTAGGTGCTTATTGTCATTCCAAATTCCACCAAGTTTTGCTTTTACCTTAGATAATCCTGCAATGTTTTTTTCAACTATTTTAAAATTTTCTTGACTGGGCTCTACTGCAACAATACTTGCGTCAGGAAATCGATTGGCAAAATAAACAGACGCAAGTCCAATATTAGCGCCCCCATCAATAATGGTAGAAGGCGTAAATGGAATATGAAAATTATACTGGTCTTCTAAAAAAACTTGCTTGAACGTGTAGTTATCTGCATATTTTTTTCTTAAAAAAATACGAGTGTTGTAACGGCTTGAACGATACCATCCATCTTTTTTAAAAATACGACGTATAAAAAAAACAAACCCATCTACAAATCCAAATGCTTTGATAAGTGGTACAAGCCTTTTTGACATAAAATAAATTTAACAGTGCTAAAGTAAACTAATAAAATCAAAACCTTGGGAATGCAAATAAAAATGCGTGTTTACATGCCGAAATAAAAGGAAGCTTTCTTTTTTTATAATAAAATAATTCTTTGCGGTGTTTTATCATAAAGAAAAATAAACCTGTACTTGATCCTTTTTTTAGCATTTGACTCCAATGAATTTCAAAATCGACAAAAAAATCTTTGTCGGTTGCTGATAAAGCATCTATTTGCGTAAAGGCATTTAAATGTGTGCCTAACATGGTTCGGTAATTATCTCGGAGTTCTTTTTCACTGGTATTTTTTGCAATCGTAACGTTGTTGTCATGCGCCCTTTGATACACCAGTATTTCATCTAAAAATTGCAAACCTCCATTTGCCACTGCCTGAAGAGCAAGCCACCAATCGTAATAAATTGCCGAAGGAATAGGAAGCGCATGTTCAAGTAATGATTTTCGTATAATGAGTGCATGACCGCTTACGGTATTGTACATGGCCAATTTTCTAACCTGTGTTCCACTAATACGTCTATTTTTTTTATTGGCAACCGGATTTGATGGAACCGTTTTTGAAAACCGAACAGAGTCGCAATAAATGGCGGCCGCTGATGGTAAAAATGCACCCATCATTTTTTCGATTTTATGAAAGTGCCAAATATCGTCTTGATCGGCAATGGCTATAAAATCATGATTTGCCATTTTCATGGCTTTTTCAAAATTGGCGGTAAAGCCCAAATTAACCTCGTTTCTATAAAGTGCTATTCGATTATCGCGCGCTGCCGCGCGCTCTAGAACTTCAAAAGTTTCATCAGTGGACGCGTCATCCACCACAATTATTTCAGCAAGCCCATAGGTTTGGCCTGTAATAGAAGCCAGCTGCTCTTCTATATATTTAGCACCATTATAGGTGCAAACAACAACTGAAATAGGCGGTTTCATCAACAATTTTTACTTTTAACCCCTAAGGCGTTAATCAATGCATGTAAATATAGAAAAAGTAGCGGGCAAGATGGCATCTGATGCAAAGTTCTCCATTGTCATTCCTAGCTGGAACAATTTGGCGTATTTACAATTGTGTATTGAGAGCATCAAAAAGCATTCAAAATTTACCCATCAAATTATTGTTCATATTAATGAAGGAATAGATGGCAGTTTGGATTGGGTAAAATCGCAACCAGATATTAGTTATTCTTACAGCAAAGAAAATGTTGGGGTTTGTTATGCATTAAATAGTTGCAGGGAACTCGTAACAACAAATTACTTGTTGTACATCAATGATGATATGTATGTGTGCCCAGGTTGGGATGCCCCACTTGCAAAAGCGATTGATGAAACCCCTCATAACCTTTTCTTTTTTTCAAGTACAGCTATCGAATTAAAAGCGCAGAGCAATTGTTCTATTGAATATGATTTTGGAAAAGATATTACGTCCTTTCAAGAATCAGATTTTATTATCGAAATACGCATCTTTATCATGCAGGATTGGCAGGGTGCTACTTGGCCTCCAAATATTGTACACATAAAAACTTGGGACGCAGTGGGTGGATATAGCAACGAGTTTAGTCCGGGCATGTACTCCGACCCTGATTTTTCTATGAAGCTCTGGAATGCAGGCGTACGGCTATTTAGAGGGATTTCAGAAAGCAGGGTGTATCACTTTGGATCAATTTCTGTTAAGCGCGTAAAACGCAATAAGGGCTATTTTACTTTTATAAAAAAATGGGGATTTACGTCTAGCACACTTTCCAAATACTATTTACGTAGAGGTGAAAAATATACGGGATCACTACCGGAGGCTACGGTGCCAGTAATTGTGCATGTAAAAAATTTTATCAAACGGTTACAAGTCAGGTTTTCTGCTAATCAATTTTAAAAAACATTTTTACCGCAAACAATACTTTAAGTAGTGCCGACTTTTTTTTATAAGCGAGTATCAAATTTCGGTAATCGTAAAAAAGTTTGGCTCTTTTAAAATTATTAGACATAGAAAAACTAGCGTAACTGTTGTTTATTTTTTCAAATACCGCAGTGTGTTCGTGACCGGTTTCTTTTACTTTATTGTATAGCAGTTCCATGCGGGCACGCGCTTGTTGCTTTTTTTGTGCAAGTGTAAAGGATGTCTTTTTATTTTTAGTGGTATCAGCACCAATTGCATTTTGTGCATGTTGCCTATAATGCACCAGCGGCTCGTTTACATACACCACTGTACTGTAACAAGTGGCCACAAAACCGAGCCAAAAATCATGTGTTACAAGGGTTGGAAAAGGAACCGCCTTATTGATCAATTCTTTTTTAAACAGCATGGCATGGCCTGGGGCCCATGCGCCAATAGTATACATGACCGGGGTATGATAGGCGAGTTGATTTTTAATGGATGACATTTTTTGGTGCAATAAACCACCATTTGCGTCTATCAATTCAGAATCGGAGTAGGATAACATTTTATCTCCAATATTTGCAAGCAATGTTGCCAATTTATGCGGTACCCAAATATCATCTTGGTCGCTGAGCGCAACATAAGAAGCGGTTGCAAGCAGCATTCCTTTTTCAAAATTTTTTATGTAGCCAAGTCTAGTTTCATTTTGAACCACCAATACTTCTGGATGCGCAGCGGCAAAATTATTCGCAATGCGCACTGTATCATCAGATGAAGCGTCATCTACAATAATGATTTGAGCGGGCTTATGCGTTTGCTGAGCAATACTTTCCAATTGCGCTAACAAATAGGTAGCACCGTTATAGGTGGCAACCACTACTGCAACTGATGTATTAGTAGGATTGTGCAAATTCAAAAATATTAAATTGAGGATTTTGCGACTGTGCAGTTATTGCAGCAAGTATTGCTGCAGCGTCTATGTCTTGCATTCTTTTTTGCTGAATTAGACGAAGTGCTTTTTGTGTAAGCAACCAGTTTTTTCTAGCGGGGTCTTGCAATTGTTTTTGATGTACAGCAATAGCTAAAGCAAGATCATCGATACCTACTTTTTGAGCTGCAATGGTTTTTATAATAGGTATTTGATAGGCTGTATTTGAAAAACTTGGGGCCATCATTTGTTTTAGATGATGTACAAATTGATCTGCTTCTGGGCGGTCGCTTTTGTTTACTACAAAAATATGTGCGATTTCCATGATGCCAGATTTCATGGTTTGTACTTCATCGCCCGCTTCTGGCACTACTACCACAACGGTGGTATCGGCAAGCCCCGCAATTTCAATTTCACTTTGTCCTACCCCAACTGTTTCCACAATAATTTCATCAAAACCTGCCACCGACATGAGCTGACAAATTTCTAAAATATGCGTATGTAATCCACCCAGCGCCCCTCTACTTGCAAGTGAACGTATGTATACACCTGAATGATTATACCACTCACTCATTCTAATTCGGTCGCCAAGGAGTGCCCCTAAATTAAACGGAGAAGAAGGATCTACGCAAAGCACCCCTACTTTTTTTCCAGCAGCCACCCAATTGGCTATTAAAGCGTCTACTAAAGTGCTTTTACCTGCACCCGGAGGGCCCGTAATACCTGTAATAGCGCATTTGTGTGCAGCATTTTGTAGTAACAACTCCTCATAGCCTTGTACTTCGTTTTCTACCCAAGAAATGCCTCTAGCCAAAGATTTAAAATCTCCAGCTACAATGCCTTTTATAATTTCTTGGGCGCTATTCATCAATTTTATTTTATGATTTTAAAATTACTAAAATCAAAGAGTCGAATACCTGTTAATTTTTCGAAGTAATACAAGATGCGGTCTTTGAAAGAAAAGTTTTTTCTAGTGGTATCAATTTCTATTTTCCAATTTTGTGTATCAATACGATGCTGCATAACAAGAGGATGGGTACCTGTAAATTTTTCGAGTGAATCGTAGGCTGTAAAATCCCAATGCTGATTGTCTTTTAAAATTTTATTGAGCTCTTCGTCTGAGTGCCAAAGCGCGCTAAAATTTTTTATTTTTTTAGCCATTTGTGCTGGGCTTTTTACCCATCCGTAATGGTAAACGCTTGCTGCTATCCTCTTTACATCAATTTTTGTAGTGCCTTTTCTAAATCCTTGCGCGTCTTTGTAAGCACGAATTTCTTTTTTATTTCTAATAACACGCACTTCTTTATTGTACCATTTTCTACTATCCCCTACATAATCATACGTACCATAAAAATGTACATAATCAAAAAGTAATCCTTCTACGCGGGTGTCGTTTTTATACTGCTCACATGCTGCTTTAATAGCTGCATGGTATTTTTCATGCA
>Ga0209401_1000721_pt1 | contig 22157 bp, 22 predicted proteins | sample M_140807_MF_Meta_FD_187318 | JGI IMG/M metagenome (GOLD analysis project Ga0209401, IMG submission 187318) | Freshwater microbial communities from Lake Montjoie, Canada to study carbon cycling - M_140807_MF_MetaG (SPAdes) (version 2) | ecosystem: Environmental > Aquatic > Freshwater > Lake... | reverse complement strand
CTCTTGCCATCTCCTGGCCGCAGTGAGCTGGGGGGCAAACAAGAATCTTTTGGAGGCGGCTCAGAGGAATGGCATTGTTATTCTGTCCCCGATCTCTGCTAAGGAATCTCTGGGCAATAGGGGTTTGAACAGCCGCTGAAATCAGCAAACCCGCTTTTGGCTCTGATCTGCCTCTGAGACCATATCTGGAGGCTCTATGGGCTCATTCCCAGCCTCTTTTGGCTGATTATTGAGGCTGAATCCAGGTATTTAGCCACACTATCCCCATGCTCAGACTGTTGGGAGCAACTGTCGCCGGGCTAGGAACAGATTCGTCAAGGCTGCCAGCACACTGATCTTGCAGCGGTTCTTGGTCATGCCTCTCAGCCTGGTCTTCTGAAAGCCGAACTGCTGCTTGATCACCCTGAATGGGTGCTCCACCTTCGAGCGGATGTGGGCTTTAGCGGTTTCGACAAGATCGTCCAACCGGCCATCAGGTGTATCCGGCAGAACCCGGCGTCTGCCAGGTCGCATCGCCACCCTGAATTCTGCTGAATGGCACGCCATCTCAGCTCTCTTGTCGATGCCCTGGTAGCCGGCGTCGCCGTAGACGACCTCCTCATCTCCATGCAACAGCTCGGCAGCCATGGTGAGGTCATGCACGTTGGCGGCCGTGGTGACGACCGAATGGATCAGGCCGGAGTCCTTGTCGACACCGATATGGACTTTCATCCCGTAGTACCACTGGTTCCCCTTCTTGGTCTGGTGCATCTCCGGATCCCGCTTCCCCTCCTTGTTCTTGGTGGAACTGGGCGCGGCGATCAAGGTGGCATCACGATCGTGCCCTGCCGCATCGTCATGCCCCGTGCGCTGAGGTGGGCTTTGACGGTCTCAAAGATCTGCTCCCCCAGCTCGTATTTCTCCAGCAGGTGGCGGAAGGTCAGGATCGTGGTCTCATCCGGGATCCGGTCGCTGATCAGCTCGATGCCGGCAAAGCGGCGCATGGTGGGTACCTCAATCAGGGCTTCTTCCATCGCCGGGTCGCTAAGCGAGTACCAGTGCTGCAAAAGATGGACCCGCAGCATGGTGGCCAGCGGATACGGAGGCCGGCCGCCCTTCTTGTTCGCTTTGGGGTAGTGGGGCTCGATCAGGTCGATCAGAGCCTGCCAGGGCACCACCACGTCCATCTCCGAGAGAAACTTCTCCCGTTTGGTCTGCTTCTTGGCCGTGGTCAGCTCGTAATCCGAGAAGCCGAGCTGCTTGCCGCCCATCACCCCTGTCCTGGCCTGCAATTACAGAGCCATTGTCGCGTGGATGGCCTGGATTTTCCAGAGTCTCCCTAGCGCTCGCTGCTCTGGCTGATGCAGAGCCACCGGCGCAAGCCCCTAAAGCGCTGCTGGATTGATCACCCCTATGGAGAGGAGGAGATCACCCGGCTGGAGGATGAGCTACTCCCGGCGATGGAGAGCATCCTGGAGCGAATCGATGCGATTAATCAGCAGCTCAGGGAGGCCCATGCCGAGCAGGAGGCTTAGGTCGAGCTGGAGCCGGCGGCCATGGCGGCAGGGCCTCGACTTCGCCCAGGAGCTTGAAGCCCGGCTGGCGATCATGCCGGCGGACTCCCCGGGACGCTCAGCTGCTGCCCCGCTGGACCCTGGCGGGCGACTGGGATCTGCGCATCTGGCTGCGCCTCTGGCACCAAATCCGCCCCCTAAAGTAGTGAGATCAACTACATCCGCGCTCTTGGCTGACACCGGCTCCTCTCTCCATTCAGGCGTTGTGAGCGCATCCGAGGCCAATCGCTCCTTCTCGACCCTGCTGCGGCAGGTGGCCCAGGGGCAACGCTTCACCGTGCTCTCCCATGGCCGCCCCGTCGCCACCATCGCCCCGGCCGCAGAGAGCACAGCCTCCCGGGGGGTCTCGCGCCGTGCCCTGCTTGCGCGGCTGGCAACGCAGCCGGCGAGCGGTGAACCCCGCAGCTGGCAACGGGACGACCTCTACGACTGATGCCCTGACGGATGCCCTTAGCTGACGGTTCCGGCTGATGCGCGCCGCGCTCGACACCAACCTGCTGGTCTACGCCGAAGGCTTTGGGGATGAAGCCAGGGTGAGCGCGACGCGGCGGTTGCTTGATCAGCTCAGCGAAGCCGACCTGGTAGTGCCGCTTCAGTGCCTGGGTGAATTGTTCAGGGTGCTCACCGGCAAAGCAGGCCGTCCGGCCCGGCAGGCTCAGGACGCCGTGCTCGGCTGGATGGACGCTTTCCCCGTTCTGGAGTCCAATGCAGCCGCCTGGCGGGGCGCTATGGATCTGTGCGTGGCGCATCAGTTGGCCAGCTGGGACGCCCTGGTGCTCAATGTCGCCGCCGAGGGGGGTGCCCGTCTGCTGCTCACGGAGGATCTCCACCAGGGTTTCAGCTGGCGTGGCGTGCGCGTGGTGAACCCACTCATCGAGCCGCAGGATTCGCTTCTGAGGCAGCTGCTGGGCGGATGAAGCCCGGCAGCCCGGCGGCTCAGTCCTGTGGCTCCTGGAGTTCCGCCGGTGAGTTCCACGGAGAGCCCACCGGGTTCTTCAATAGTGGTGCTGGGCTTGTTCGCAGAGCCTGCCTTGGGTTGCCCCTGCCGGGACCTGGGTTTGGCTGTCCTCTGCCGATGCGGCCCAATGATTGGGAAATCGGCTACTCGCTGCAGCCGGGACGTGCGGTGCGCTTCAGGGGATCGTTCCGAATCAGGCGACCTCGGCCAGGGCCTGGCCGGCGGGGAGCAGGGTTGATGCCACGGGAGGAGCGCCCGCCACAACCCCCTCCTCCAGCAGCCAGGCCTCGATCACGTCAGCCAGGCGCCTGGGCATCTGCTGCATCGGCAGGTGCCCCGCACCCTCCAGCAGCTCCAGGCGATGGAGGGGGCTGTAACCGGCCAGATGGCGCACGTAGCGCGGTTCCATCACATTGTCGCGGGAGCCGGCGATCCAAAGGCTGGGCACCTCCAGGGCCGCTGTGAGCCGAGGCAGCTGAGCGACGGCGCCGCGGTTGGTGCTGCAGGCCAGCAAACCCCGGGCGGCCCGCCCCTCCGCCAGCAGCGGCCCCCGCCAGGGGGCCAGCAGCGGCAGGCCCGCCAGCCAGGCCGGCCGCAGGGCCAGCACCGCCACGCCGCCCTGCCGCAGCCGACCGAAGGCCCGGGGCTGATAGACCCCGCCACCGGCCGCCACCTGAACCAGTCCCCGCAGCTGCCGACCCAGCAGCGGCGCGGCATGGAGCGCCACGCTGCCGCCAAGGGAATGGCCGATCAACACCACCGGCCGGTCTCCGGCTTCGGCGCGCACCGCCTCGGCCAGCCAGCGGCCATAACTGGCCAGGCTGGGCTGAAGATCCCGAGGGCGGGAACGATCGCCGAAGCCTGGCAGATCGGGACACCAGCAGGGCAGGCGGGGTTCGAGCTCACGCCGCAGCGGCTCCCAGAGTCGTCCGGAAAGCAACCAGCCATGCACGGCCACCAGCAGGGGGGGGGTGGAGGGCTCGGGGCCTGGGGCGACCTGAGGGGCTTCGCAACCGGCGGGGGGAGGGCCGATCGGCGTCATGGCAGCTACGGCGAGGGGAATCGGGCCCATCGTCTGACCCGGGTGCGGAGACGACGGCAGATCCGCTGCGCCGTCGGGTGCTGGGCAGGCCGCTGAGCGGCTTGCTGAGCCGGCAAGCTCGAATGAGGAAAGGGTTGCTGGGTGCGCTGGTGGTCGGGCGGAGCCGGCTGAGCCGCCTGGTCCGGTTGGGCCGCCTGCTGGACAGGTGCCTGGCTGAAATACAGGGCCGGCTGAATTGGGTTCTGGGCCGGATCGGTCGAGAGTTCCAGATGCCCCGAAAGCTCCGGATTGGGCGAGACCTCCGGGGCGGAAGGCAGGCCGGAGGTCGGCGAAACCGATGCGGGCCTGACCGGCAACGCCGCGGCATCAGGGGGTCCGGACAGGCACGAGCCGAAGGGGACCGATCCGAAGTGGGGCGTTCGGGTGGGGTTGCCGGGGGTGCCCAGGAGCCCAAAAGCGCGAATCCACCAACCCTGGCGCAGTCCGGCCCGGCTCCCGCACAATCGACAGATTGCGTAGCCTGAGCCCTTGACGGAGCCCATGGCCACGCGGTTGCCCGACCCCAGCCCCCACCAGCTGTTCAGCCTGTATGGGGAGCGCCACCGCCTCTGCCCCACCCCCAATCCGGAGCTGCACTTGGTGCTGAGCCAGGACCGGCCGATTGATCTGATCGAGCTGGAACAGCTGTGCGATGCGGTGGGCTGGAGCCGGCGCCCCCTCAGGCGGGTCCGCAAGGCCCTGCAGCACAGCCTGTTGGCGGTGGGCCTGTGGCGCCACGATGCGCGGCTGCCGAAGCTGGTGGGCTTCGCCCGCTGCACCGGCGACGGGGTGGTGGATGCCACGGTGTGGGATGTGGCCGTTCACCCCCTGTACCAGGGGGCGGGTCTGGGCCGGGAGCTGATGGACTACGTGATCGCCGAACTCCAGACCATGGGGGTGGACCGGGTGAGCCTGTTTGCCGACCCCCACGTGGTGGGCTTCTACGAGGGTCAGGGCTGGGAGCTGGAGCCGCTACGACGGCGCTGTGCCTTCTGGTACGCCCCCTGAGGCGCCCCCTCCACCCAACCCGGGCCGTAGTAGCGCGCCGCCAGTCGCTCCGGTGCTTCCCCGCGCCGCCAGGCCCTGCGCAGGCGAGCATTGGCCAGGGCCGTGGCGAGCACGCCCAACCGACGCCAGCGGCGTCCGCTGACCCTTAGAGGCACCGGCAGCAGGCCGATGCGGCCCTGGCGTCGCAGTCGCAGCACCAGCTCCAGGTCCTCCATCAGGGGGATGGGGCGAATGCCGCCGGCCGCCTCCAGGCGCCGGCGGCTCACCAGCAGCCCCTGATCGCCATAGGGCAGGCTGCGCCAGCGGCTGCGCAGGCTCACCAGCAGCTCCACAAGCCGCAGGGCAGCGCCGGCTCCATCGATGCGCAGCCTGAAGGCCCAGACCCGCGCCTCACCCTGGGCCATGGCAGCGGCAACTCGCTCCTGCCAACCGTGGGGAAGCCGCGCATCGGCATGCAACAACAGCAACCAGGGAGCCTCGGTAGCCGCCACTCCGGCGGCCAGCTGACCGCCACGGCAGGGATCGGCGTGCACCAGGCGGACCCCGGCCAGGCGGGCCAGCACGGGTGTGCCGTCGCTGCTGGCGCCATCCACCACCACCACGTCCTGGAGCCGATCGGCCGCCACCGCCAGATCAGCCAGCAGGCTTGGTAACCGCGCCGCCTCCTGGCGGGCGGCGATCACCACGCTGAGCGCGCTGGGAGGATCGCCGATTGAGCTCATCGCCAGCGCGCCAAGTCCACCGGGCGATCGAGATCAGAGTGGTGGCTCAAAAGAGTCACCCCCAGACCCTCCACAGCGGCAGCCTGCAGGGTCTGCTGGAGCACCGCGGCCCCACCCCAGTCGATCGGCGCCGAGGCGCCTGCGAACAGGCGCAGGCCCGATCGCACGGCCGGTGTCGCAGCTTGGCGGGAGCCCAGACCAATCAGCCAGTAACCACCATCCGTTGCGGGACCGAGCACCACAGGCGCCCCGTGATCCAGGGCCCGGAAGGCATCCTCCAGATCGGTTGGCGCTAGTTCGGGCAGATCACTGCCGATCAGCACCAGCTGGCGCACGCCGTCCCGCCGGGCCAGCACCACCTGGCGGCACAGCCGCAGGGCCAGTGATCCATGCCCCTGGGGCACCACCCGATCGGCGCCCTCGCGCAGCCCCCAACGACGGGCCGACCTGGCCCCGAGGCCACTGGTGGCCAGCACCAGCTCCGCTGCCGTGGCCCGGCAGGCCAAGCGCGCCGCCACCAGACCGTGGCCCGTGAGTCGCTGCTGAACCCGCGCCGCCACCGCATCACCAAGCTCAACTGCCAGGCGACGCTTGCAGCGTCCCGGTGCTGGCCAACGGGCCAGCACCACCAGGCGGCGCCCCCCCATGGCCTGCGATCGCGTTCGGCCACCCCGGGCGGGCCTGGCCGGGACGCTCATGAGGAATGGGGCAGTTCAGCAGGACTGAAGGTGAGGTTGAGCCGCTGATCCCCTCGCCGCACCTGAACGCTCAAGGGCTGGCCCACCCGCCCACGATCCACCGCGAGCTGCACCTCCGATGGGTTGGTCACCTCGGTGGCGTCCACCCGTTCAATCAGGTCACAGGGTTTCAGTCCGCCGCGTGCGGCGGGACTGCCGGACACCACATCCACCACCACCACTCCATTCACCTCAGGCAATCGGCACTCATTGGTGGCGCCGTTGATCTCCCGAGCCAGCTGGGGCGTGAGGGCCTGCAGGCGCACCCCGATGTAGGGATGGCTAGCAAAACCGCGATCAAGGATCTGAGCGGCGATCTGCTGGGCGGTGTTAATCGGGATCGCGAAGCTCAGACCAGCACCCGGGGCCTGACGAATGGCGGTGTTAATCCCGATCACCTGACCCTGGTCGTTGAGCAGGGGACCACCGCTGTTGCCGGGATTCACAGCGGCATCAGTCTGGAGGTAAGGAACCCGCTGGCCCTCACCGAGGGCATTGGTGCGCTGGATGGCGCTGATGATGCCCGCCGTCACCGTGTTGTCGAGGCCGAGGGGATTGCCAATGGCGATGGCCCACTCCCCAGGACGCACCTTGGCGGAATCCCCCAGAGGAGCCACCGGCAGCTTGGTGGCCACCAGCTTCACCACCGCCACATCGGTGAGGGGATCAGCACCCAGCACCTTGCCGGTGAAGCTGCGGCCGTTGGGGAGGGTCACATGAACATCACTGGCGCCCTCCACCACATGGGCATTGGTGAGCACCACACCATCGGAACGGGTGATGAACCCCGAACCCTGACCCTGCTGCTGCTGAATGGCCGGGCCACCCCCCAGGACGCCTCCCAGGGGATTGACCATGCGCTTGACGGTGTCGATCCGCACGACAGCGGGTCCGACCTTGTCGACCGCCGCGACGATCTGGTTGCTGGGTGGCTTCAGCGCCAGGGCTGGCGGAGCATCGCTGATGCGGGTGCGCTCAGCCTTCGAAACCGGTCCCGGCAGGGTGAGTCGTCCCGCGCACCCACCGAGCAGCAGGGCCGGCAGGCTCAGGGCCGCCAGCGTGCGTCCGCCCCCCACCAGCCAGCCAGCCCCCAGCCTGGACGGGATGCCGCGGCGCCACGAGCGGTGCAACAGGCTCCCTGCCTGGGGATCCGAGGCATGGTCGGATCCGTGGGATGAATTCGAGGACAGCAGAGCCATCGCGGTGGCGGTGGACGCAGGAACGGCTTCATTAAAGACCGACCGCCGGGCCAGCGCTGCGTATATTCGGCAGTCGAAGGGAGGTTGGACGGTGCAGCAGGGCGAACAGCTTTGGCACCGGGTCCAGCAGGCCCTGCAGCCCAACCTGAGCAAGCCGACCTTCGAGACCTGGATCCGGCCTGCCCGCTTCCTGTCCTACAGCGATGGCCAGCTGAAACTGGAGGCGCCGAATGCCTTCACCTGCGGATGGCTGCGCAAGAACTACCAGAGCCAGATCGCAGCGGTGGCAAGCGAGATCGCCGGGCGCAGGGTGGTGGTGGAGGTGGTCGCGGCGCCAGCTGGATCTGAGGACGTCAGCCTCGAGCCCCAGGCCACCATCGGGGCTTCTGAGAGCTCCGCGGGGCCTGGCGAGGAGACGGACTCTCGCCAACAGCGGCCCGTGGGCGCCATCGGCCATCAGCGGGACAGAGCGGATGGAGCGCCCGGCGGGAGCAACCGTCAGGGAGGACGGCCTGGGGCGGGCCTGAATCCCCGCTATGTGTTCAACCGCTTCGTGGTGGGCCCCAACAGCCGCATGGCCCACGCGGCGGCCCTGGCGGTGGCCGAGGCGCCGGGGCGGGAGTTCAATCCGCTGTTCATCTGCGGCGGCGTTGGACTGGGCAAGACCCACCTGATGCAGGCGATCGGCCATTACCGCCTGGAGATCGACCCCCAGGCGCGGGTGTTCTACGTGAGCACCGAGACCTTCACCAACGACCTGATTCAGGCGATCCGCAAGGACGGCATGCAGGCCTTCCGCGACCGCTACCGCGCCGCCGACTTGATCCTCGTGGATGACATTCAGTTCATCGAAGGCAAGGAGTACACCCAGGAAGAGTTCTTCCACACCTTCAATGCCCTTCACGAAGCGGGCCGGCAGATCGTGATCGCTTCAGATCGACCGCCGAGCCAGATTCCCAGACTGCAGGAGCGCCTGATCTCCCGCTTCTCCATGGGACTGATCGCCGACATCCAGGTGCCGGATCTGGAAACGCGCATGGCAATCCTGCACAAGAAGGCGGAAACCGAGCAGATGAGTCTGCCGCGGGAACTGATCCAGTACATCGCCGGACGCTTCACCTCCAACATCCGCGAACTGGAAGGAGCACTCACCCGGGCAGTGGCGTTCGCGTCGATCACCGGACTGCCGATGACCGTGGAATCGGTGGCACCCATGCTTGACCCGGTGGGGCATGATGTGGAAGTCACGCCCAAGCAGGTGCTGGAGAAGGTGTCCGAGGTGTTCGGCGTCAGCGTGGAGGAGATGAAAAGCCCCAGCCGTCGTCGGGCCGTGAGCCAGGCCCGCCAGGTGGGGATGTTCCTGATGCGCCAGAGCACCAACCTCTCCCTGCCCCGCATCGGCGAAGCCTTCGGCGGCAAGGATCACTCCACCGTGATGTACGCCGTAGAACAGATCGAGAAGAAGCTGAGCGCTGATCCAGCCATGGCACGCCAGGTGCAACAGGTGCGGGATCTGCTGCAGATTGACTCCAGAAAGCGCAAATAACAAGACGAAGAACCATGCATTCGCCTCCTGCCAGAAGCAGAAAGAAAGTCCTTCTCCTCACCATCCAGCCACCAGGAGGCAGCGGCGTCCAAAGCCTGATCTTCAGCAAATTATGCCCCTATCTGCTTGACAGCGAATGGGATTTTCATTTTGCAGGCCCAGACCCACAGCTCACATCGGTACTCAGCTCTCCATCAGACTATCCGACGGAAAACCTTCATTACACAAGATCAATCTCTCGGTCCAGAGTTTTTTCGATTCTCAAAAATCGCCAGGCCGAGAAGAGCCCACGACGCATCTTATACAGTGGCTTCCAGTTATTTTTCAAGATCGTTGAGCAGCTGTCGAGGCATGACTCCATGGCCTATCTGAAACGTGGCATCAGAGAGGCCGCCGAACAGGCAGAATCTGCCATTGATTTCGATGTGATTGCCGGCAAGAGTCCAGATTTCAATGTTCTGGAAATTGCCGCCGAGCTTGCGCAAGCTTATCACAAACCACTTCTTGCTATTTTTGACGATCCCCATGGGCAAAGAGACCATGATCATTTCTATCCTGATGATCGGAGTCGTCAGGCCAAGGTTCTCGATCAGGCGCAAACCGTTCTTTTCATGTCACCAAAGACTAGGGAACGTTATGTGCAGTGTGGCCTTGTGACGGCAGCGAAGTGCCTCACGATCACAGACAGCTACTCCCCGGATCCCGATCTGTACCGTCAATCAGATCCTGATCAACAACACTCACGCGCCAATGCTGAGATCCAGATTGCTCACCTCGGCAATCTGCCGCATTGGCGTCCGATCGACACCTTGCTGGAGGCCCTTCGCCTCTGGGTGGCGCGAGCTGACAGTAGCAATCTTGTTCTGCACCAATACGGCTATCTCGACGATCGGGCTCGTGATCAGATCCGCCGCGAATCTGCCCTGACCAACCTCATTCGTCTGCACCCAGCGATCAGCTATCAACAATCCCATCATGCAGCCGCCAGATCCGACATCATCTTGGTTGTGATTGGCGCCCGTCATCTGGACAACCAACCATCTAAGTTTTTCGATTATCTCGGCCACAACAAACCTATGCTCGTCCTCGGGCCACCAGGCAACCCAATTCAGGAGATCACCAATCATCTTGGCATCGGTGTCTTCTGCGATGTTCGCAACCCCAAATCAATTCTTGCTGGGATCGACCGCCTCACAACAGGGCTACCTGAATTCAAGGCATCGTATCAACAGCACAAAAGGGACATCGAGGCCTATTCAGCCAACGCAGTGGCCAATAAATGGGTACATGTTCTCAATGGAGTGATCGACTCTCCAGCGAACCCGTAGGAATGCAGCCTCACGAAAAGGCATAAAATCGTTAAAATCAACAAGATTCAAAGGATTCATCCAATCACCGGCTCGCTGCGGTCCAACCCTTCAACCTCCCCCTGGAACACCCGACTGGCGGTAATATCCTCAGCTTCAATCGTCATCAAATCCAAGCGGCTGAGCCGGCTGGCCATGCCATTAAACAGGCGATTGGCCTGACGCATGCGGGCGCGATCGATTGCATTGCGGATCGATCGCGCATTGGCGAAGAAAGGCAACAGCATGCGGCGCCGAATGTAATCAGCAAACACCAGACTTGCCTCATCACTGAAGCGGTAGTTCTCCTGTGCAAGGATCAAACGCGCGATCAGAAGCAGTTCATCGGCACTGTAATCAGGAAAATCAATATGATTAGCGACGCGAGAAGAGAGGCCTGGATTGGACTGATAGAACACATCCATCCGCTCCTTGTAACCCGCAAAGATCACCACAAGATCATCACGGTTGTTCTCCATCACTTGTAGCAGAATTTCGATCGCCTCAGCCCCATAGTCACGTTCATTCTCAGGGCGATAAAGGTAATAAGCCTCATCGATAAACAACACTCCCCCCATCGCTTTCTTCAGCATTTCCCGGGTCTTGGGAGCCGTGTGGCCGATGTACTGACCCACCAGATCATCCCGGGTGGCGGTCACCACATGGCCCTTCCGCACATAACCGAGGCCATGCAGGATCTTCGACATCCGCTCGGCAACCGTGGTTTTTCCCGTGCCGGGACGCCCGGTGAATGACATGTGCAGGCTCGGAGGAGCTGTCTCCAGACCAACCTGACGACGGGCGCGGTTCACCACCAGCAAGGCTGCAATCTCGCGAATGCGAGCCTTCACCGGGCGCAGGCCGACCAGTTCCCGCTCCAGCTGATCGAGGACCTCCTGAATCCCAGCTGCCTCATAGGCTCCGCGCAGATCGACCGTGGTGTCGGAGCCGGCTTCAGAGGAGTGCATCGATCGCTGCCGCGAAGGCCTGCTCAACATCCCCCACAAGCTGCTCGTCGTCCGGCCGAAGGGTGAGGTTCACATAGGTGCGGCCGAAGCTGATGTCGGGGAAGCGCCCCTCGCTCTCCGCTAAGTCGTTAAGACGCTCCAGAAAGCTGCGGGTGCTCTCGTAGTCATCAAATTCGATGCGGCGCTCCAGCCGATCGGGGCGGGGCCGCTGCGTCCAGGGCTGGTTCATGGAATGAACCTAGGCCACGACCGGAGCCTGCTCCATACCCTTCACCGCAACGGGCAGGCTGGATTAGCCGCTATAGGGGTCGAGACAGTCAGTGCGGGCCACCGCCAGCCGCTCGGCCCAGGCCCGGGCATAGGCCCGGTTGGCGGCCTGCTCGGCGAGATCGGTGCTGGCCAGGTCATGGGGGAAGGTGCCATCGATGGCGGCATTGGTGACGCAGAACATCGACTTCTGAAAGCTCATGCAGATCTTCACCCGCACATCCCCTTCGCCGCGGGTGCGGTGGCGGTAGAGATCGTGCAGACGCTCCGGCAGGTGGCGGTACATGTCCTGCATCAGCAGGCTGGGGGGAATGCCGGCGCCCATCGTGGGCAGCGGATCGGCGTAAAGGGCCCCGTAGGCGAACTGGGCCTGGTCCGGTGAGATCTGCTGGGCTTGGGCGTTAAACGACACCGTGCCCAGGAACGGCATGCCGCGCAGGAACACCGCCTCCACGTAGGGCACCGCCACGTCCACCAAGAAGGTGAGCCCCGCCTCGGGCGGCAGCACCCAGAAGCGCTCATTCCCCAGCTGCACCCCATAGGTGATCGGATTGGCGGCCGCCTTGACCAGGCCATCCTTGATGAAGGCCACCACGGCGGGAATGGAGTCCACCGTGCCAGCCGCCTCGGCCCGGGCCAGATCGAGGAACAGATCGCTCATCACCCGCCAGAACTGGCCGAGGGCATGGGTGGTGGCGGCGGCCCGGATCGCCTCAGGCAAAAAGTTCGGGAAGAGGGGATTCAGCAGCGCCAGCAGGGGGTCCCGGCTGGTTTTGTGGCGGATGATCGCAGCGCAGTTCTGGGCAAACGGCTCCGAATCGAGGTAGGCATCCAGGCCGCCGGTGCCATGCCAGAGCATGGCTTTCATGCAGTACTCGGCGTACTCGAAATTGATGCGGTCGTGGTTGAGATGGCGCCAGATCTTCGCCGGGCTGAGATCGCCATCAAGGAAGCGAAACACCGGGAAGGGATTGAGGAACTGTTGCTCGGCCTGGAAGATCAGGTTGATGCTGTAGGCATCGAGCACCACGCCATAGCTGTTCAGCACATCCACCACCTCCACCACGTGCTCGGAGGTGTCGGCCAGCAGGGTCTCACCCGCCAGCAACCTGGCCTCAAGGGCTTCGACAGAAGGACGGCCGCCGGCATGGGTGAGCAGCGCAGGGATGACCGGCATCAGCCGAGACCTCCGGTGATGGCGGCCAGCTGGGCCGGCAGTTCGGCCATGGCAGTGGCGGTGGTCTCACTCAGCCAGCCCAGGCCCGCCGGCACCAGGCCCAGCCCCACCACCGCCAGGGTGAGCCCAAGGGCGGGCAAGGTTTCGCGCAGGGCAACCCCGGCCAGGCGGATATCGAGGCGGGCATCGGCGCTCGGGTCCTCGCTAGGAGGGGTGATCGCCATCCGGCCGAAATAGGCCCGATTCACCAGGAGCAGGAAATACACGGCCGTGAGACCCGAACCCACCATGCAGAGCAGGGTGGCCAGCGGGAACACGCCGATGCTGCCGCGGAACACCAGGAATTCGGAGATGAACCCCGCCATGCCTGGAAGCCCGGCACTGGCCATCACCCCGAGGATCATCAAGGTGCCAGTGAAGGGCAAGCCCCGCTCCGGATTGAGCAGGCCGCGCAGCACCTCCAGGTCACGGGTGCCGGTCTTGCGATACACGATGCCCACCAGCAGAAAGAGCAGGGCGGAAATCAGCCCATGGCTGACCATCTGGAACATCGCCCCCAGCAGACTCACGGGCGTGGCGGCGGCCGCCGCCAGCAGGATCATGCCCATGTGGCCCACCGAGCTGTAGGCCACCATCCGCTTCATGTCCCGCTGGGCAATGGCCGCCAGGGAGCCGTAGAGCACCGAAACGGCGGCCCAGATCGCCAGCCAGGGGGCCACCAGCGCCCAGGCCTCCGGGAAGAGCCCCAGGCAGAAGCGCAGTAGGCCATAGGTGCCCAGCTTGAGCAGCACCCCCGCCAGCAGCACCGACACCGGAGTGGAGGCCTGGGTGTGGGCGTCAGGCAACCAGGTGTGGAAGGGCACCAGCGGAATCTTGATGCCGAAGCCGATCAGGAGGGAGCCAAGCAGCACGAGCTGGCTGCCCATTGCCAACTGTTCGCTGAGGATCGGGGTGAGGCTGAAATCCACTGTGCCGGTGAACAGGGCCAGCCCAAGAAAGGCGCCCAGGATCAGCACACCGGAGATGGCTGTGAAGATCAGGAACTTGGTGGCGGCGTAGGTCCGCCCCGCCCCTCCCCAGATCGAGATCAGCAGCCAGAGCGGAATCAGCTCCAGCTCATAGAAGAGGAAGAACAGCAGCAGGTTCTCCGCCAGGAAAGCACCGTTGACGGCACCGCTGATCAACAGCAGCAGAGCGAAGTAGATGCGGGGCCGCTGGCTGATGTCGCGGGTGCACACAGCCGACACCAGGGTGAGGGCCCCGTTCATCAGCACCAGGGGCAGGGAGAGCCCGTCGATGCCGAGCCGGTAATCCAGCCCGATCATCGGCACCCAGCTGAAGGCCTCCTGCAGCTGCATGCCGCCCAGGTGGGGATCGAAGGCGAGCAGCACCCGCAGGCTCCAGATCAGCTGCAAGGCCAGGGTGGTGATCGTGATCGCCCGCATCCGCCCCGGCGCTGGGTTGCTCGGCCAGAGCAGCAGGGCGAAGGCACCCACGAAGGGGATCAGCAGCAGCAGGCTCAGCATCGTGGCGTCCTCATCCCTTCAGCCAGGCCAAGCCGGCCAGCAGCGCGATGATGGCGGCCACCAGGGTGAGCACGTAGCTCTGAAGTTGGCCGCTCACCCCGAGCTTGAGGCCCTCGGCACTGGCCAGCGAAGCACTGCCGATGCGGTTGACAAGACCATTCACCAGCACCCGGTCCACGGTGTTGACCAGGCCAGCCAGGCCGGCCACAAAGGCCACGATCGTGGCCTTGTAGATGCGCTCCGTGTAGAAGTCGTAGGCCAGCAGGTCCTGCAGCATCCGCACCGGCCGGAACAGCGAGCGCGACCAGAAGGCATCGAGTTGCACCAGGCTGCCGGCCACCAGGCCCACCAGGCCACTGGCCACCACCAGCACGGTGCTGGAGGTGGAGAAGGAGGTGATCGCCGAGAGCGGATCGATCCGCTCGATCACCAGGGGGGTAAGCAACACCAACACCGCCAGGCTCACCATCGGCAGCGCCATCAGCCAGTTGACCTCCGGGCTGCGGCGGGTCTTTGGATGCGGCTTATCGAGGAACACCTGGCGGAAGACCCGCACCATGTTGAAGGAGGTGAGGGCATTGGTGAGCAGCACCACCCCCGCCAGCACCGGATGGCTGGCACGGAAGGTGTCGACCATCAGGCCGAAGCACCAGAAGCAGCCCAGAGGCAGCACCCCGGTGAGGCCGGCGGCGGCCACCACAAAGCCTGTGGTGGTTGCGGGCATGCGGGTTCCGAGGCCCCCGAGTTCAGTGAGGTCCTGGCAGTTGGTGGTGGCGATCACACTGCCCACGCTCATGAACAGCAGGGCCTTGGCAAGGCCGTGGGCAAAGAGCAGCAGCAGGGCCAACAACGGCTTCTGCAGGGCAATCGCCAGAAACACCAGACCCAGATAGGAGGTGGTCCCGTAGGAGAAGGTGCGCTTGAGGTCCACCTGGGCGATGGCCACCAGGGCGCCGCCGAGAGCGCTGATCGTGCCCACCACCAGCAGGACCTGGATCGCCACTGGCGAGAGGCTCAGCAACGGCATGAGCTTGAGCAGCACCAGAGCGCCGCAGGTCACCACGGCGGAATTGCGCAGGATCGAGGCCGGGTTGGGGCCCTCCATGGCCTCATCGAGCCACAGGTGCATCGGAAACTGGGCGCACTTGCCCATTGGCCCGGCGATTAGGCCGAGGCCCAGCAACGTGGCCGGCAGTGGGCCGAGCTGGGCGGTGTCGATCCAGCGGTAGAGATCGGAGAACTCGAGGGAGCCGGCCCAGCAGGAGAGCGCCACCAGGGCCATCAGCAGCAGCACGTCACCCACACGCTTGGTGAGGAAGGCATCCCGTGCCGCGGTCACAACCAGCGGCTGGGCGTACCAGAAGCCCACCAGCAGGTAGGTGGAGAGGGTGAGCATCTCCAGGAGGAAATAACTCATGAACAGGTTGCTGCTCAGCACCACCCCGGCCATGGCGCCCTCGAAGAAACCCACAAGGGCATAAAACCGGGCCAGGGACCATTCCTTATCGAGATAGCCCAGGGCGAACACCTGGCAGACCAGGCTCATGAAGGTCACCAGCTCCAGGGCCGCCAGGTTGGTGATGCTGAGGTCGAAGCCGATGCGCAGATCCAGGTCCCCCGCATGGAACCAGGGAAACTCAAGTTGCTGCGGCCCCAGGGCCAGCACCTCCCGCAGAATCAAGGTGCCATGGACCACAGCAACCAGGGTGACCAGCAGGTTGAGGTAGGCGGCGGGGCGAGGGCCATTGCGCTTGATCCAGCCCGTAGCCCAGGGCAGCGACAGCACCATGCCACTGAACCCGTACAACGGGATCAGCCAGACCAACTGAATCGGCAGGGGCAGGGAAAGGGGCAAGGAAAAGGGGAAGACGGGAGTCGAGGCTGGCTGACCTATTGGCGCCGGACTTTAAGCTCTGGGGTCGGGCCACATCGAGCTGATGTTGCTGCGGCGACGGCACGGCCATCGCCACAAGCAAATCCCCTGGGGACACGGCCAGGAGGCTGAGCAATCAGAACCGGGCCCGGCTCGGAAGGGCCCAGGCAGGACCCTGGAGGTTGGCCAGCCAGGTGGCCAGATCCTGGCCGTGCTGCTGTTCCTCTTGCCAAAGGGCCTGAAAAAAGGCGTGGTTCTCGGAATCACCGATCAGCACGCAAAAACGCATGGCCTCGCCGTAATGGCTGATCAGCTCGTCCTCCAGCACCGCATTACGGCGCAAAAGTTCCACAAGATCGGCCGCATGGGAGACCGCACGAAGCTGGGAGGCCGCCGGAGCGACCCCCAGAGCCAGCATGCGCTTCACGATCCTTTCGGCATGCTGCAGCTCCTCTACGGTCTCACGCCGGAACCGATCAGCAGCCTCGCCATCACCCCAAAGCTCCACGAGGGAAGCCTGGGTCATGTACTGCTGAACGGCTGAGAGCTCCAGGCTGAGCGCGCGTCCCAGATAGCCCAGAACGCGCGGATGCACAGCGGCCGCGGTCATCAGAGGCGACGCACAACACCGCTGGCAGCGATGGCGGGTTCCACCTCACCATGGGGACGGGCAATGATGTGGGCCGCCACCAGGCCATCACCCACCCGTTCGCAGGCGTCGGCGCCGGCACGCACCGCCGCGTTCACGGCACCAGTTTCGCCGCGCACCATCACGGTGACGTAACCGCCACCGACGAATTCCCGGGCGACGAGGGTCACCTCGGCGGCCTTGGTCATGGCGTCGGCCGCCTCAATGGCGGGAACCAGGCCGCGGGTTTCTATCATGCCGAGGGCAATGCCCTGAACCGTGTCAGCCATGGGGAAGGAAAGGGTGGATGGTTTGGAAGGGGGTGTGATGGCACCACCGCCGCGACGGGTGGCCGCGGTGGTGGCGCGAACGGGGGTGGAAGTCCGGGCCCGGGACGGGATCGAACCGCTAGCCGAAGATGAGCCGCTGCTTCGGCTGGCCGATCTCCGGGTCGCTGCCACGGCCTTGGCCGCGGCAGGCTTCCGGGCTGCCGCCGCCGCCTTGGCTGCAGCTGGCCTGGCGGTTGTAGAGCCAAGAGACTCCGCCGCAGCGGGCAGGGCCCGGGGAGTGGAAACGGCCGTGGGCACCACAAGCGCTGGAACAGCGGCAGGGGTGGCCGGCGCCGGGGTAGGGGCGCTGGCGGACGGACTGGTCTGCGGGTCGGCAATCGCCGCCTCGAGCTGTTCTGCGGGTGATTCATAGGAGCCGACTAAGACGGCACCGTCATCCGCTTGGGGATTGGCACTGGGCCGGGCCACCGGGCGGGACGAGGAGCGATTGGTGCGGGTGGCCATGGCGGAAAAAGAGAGCGGGGAGGATGCGGAATCGGCGTAGCGGAGGAGGAGCCAGAGAGCTGCGGTTCAGAACAATTCAGAGCGGCAGGGGGGGATTTCAGCCATCCGGTTCCCAGAAATCGATGATGCCGCCGATGGTGAGATCGGTATGCACCTCGGGATTGCCGCAGGCAAAACGGGCAGCCGAGCCGCTGGCGGTGAACACCCAGTTGCCCACGGAGGCACCCACCGGATCAATCGCCACGCTGAGCTTGCCCTTGGGGGTGCGGAGCACGCGCAAGTTCCAGTGCCCCAGACCGGGCACCCGCTGGGTGCAGACCAGGGAACCCGTGACCTGCATGATCTCCATCAGACATTGCCTCCGCCATTGGCGGAAGGAGCCGAAGACTCGGCTTTAGAGCTTGCGCCCGCCGGCGTGACCGAAGGGGTTGTCTCGGTCTTGGGCGCCGAATCCGTGGTGGCGTTGGATTCGGACTTGACGGGGGCCTTGCCGGCCTCAGGATCCCAGTGGTCAATGATCCCCACGATGGTCAGATCGCTGGGATAGGACTTGCTGCCGGCGGCTTCACGAGCAGCGGAACTGCCCACACAGATCACCCAGTCGCCGGGAATGCAGCCCACCGCATCAACGGCCACCTTCTGGGTGCTGCCATCAAGCACCACCTGCAGGTGTTTGTGCTCGAAATCCGGAATGCGATTGGTGGAGACCAGGGGCTTCACCACTTTGCAGATCAGCATGTCAGTGCCCTCCTCCGGTCTCAAAGGTGATCGTGGACCCTACCGCTTCGGCGGGGGCATGGCGGTCCTTATCGTGCACCGTGAGCAGGGCATGAAGCAGCCCTTCTGCGAAGAGTTCGCTGTAGCGCTGACGCATGGCCTCAAGCACCCGCTCGCCATGGCGAACAGCACGCTCACGGGCCCCTGGCACCTTGCCGCTGTAATCAAAGCGAACCACTACGGGCACCGGCAGCCCCCGCGACACATTGAGACCCTTGAAGATCTTCACCCCCACATCCAGATCGGGAGCTCCTTCCTCAACGGTGTCCATGTAGGCGAAATAGGTGAGATTGCGCAGGTGAATCTCTTTGAAGCCGATGCCCACACCGATGAAGCGCTCGGCATGGCCGGCATCGGCGTAGTGACCGCCATGGAACTGACGCACGTAATCGATCTGGGAGATGTTGTTCTCGATCAGGCGACTGATCAGCTTGACCATGCCGGGATCAGGGCTGGCGGCGGCGGCCTGCTCGACCATCGCTTGGAGACGGGCCCGGCCCTCGGCGCCCCCCAGGTGCCGAGTGGCTTCATACACCTCGCGGGCATCCAGCCAGCGCTCCATGTTGGTGCTGCCGTCAAGACCGGGAACATGCACGCGGATGGCATCGGTGTCGGTATCGATGCCGATCAGGAGACGGTCCACCGAGGCTCCGCAGCAGAAGCTGTTCTCGACCGCTTGCTGGAAATCCTGCAGCCGCTTGGCACCACAGGAGGCAGCGAGGGTGTCGTCGCTGCCATGGGCGGCGCATCCCTCGTGGGCCGGATCCAGGGAACTGAAGTGGTAGAGCACCACCTTCAGGTAACGGGTATCGGCGTGGGCGGGGTTGGGCTGAGCTTCGCGGTAGCGGCGATGCTCGGTCTTCACCCAGCGGTTCACCGTGTTCTCCACGTCGAACAGGGCTCCGGCGTGGGGGCGGCGGCGCACGGCGCTGTAGGGAAGCCTCAAGGCGTAGGCGATGGCATGGGCCAGGCGGCCGTCGGCGCAGGGGGTGATGTCGAGCAGGTGGAAACCACACTCGAGCAGGAAGGATTCGAACGCCTGGGCCGCCTCACTACCGCGCTGGCCCTCGAGGGGATCCTGCTGAAAGAAGGTGGCGCTGATCTGTTCGTAGGTCTCGAACACGCACCAGGCGAACAGGGTGCGCATGTCGAGCTGGGTGACCCAGGCCCGCTCCAGGATTGGGAGGGGAAGCTCGTAACCCAGCTCGGCACGGGCGAGCTGCTGGGCCCGGACCACGAAATCATCCTCATGCTGCAGGGCTGAAAGCTGCTTGAGCACCGGCACGATCCGGTCAAACGCATCCTTGACCCTGGTGTCATAGGCCTGAAGCCGGGCGTTGGTGCGTCCATCACTGAGCGGATGAAGAGCGCCCGCTGAGCGGCCACTGAAGCCGGCGCGCACAAGTGGCACGTTGGCAGTCTGGAGCTGAGAGGAAGACTCGGTGGTGGTCAGGATGTCACTTGGCACTTCACCCCGCACGCTGGGCAGCCGTTCGCGCAGGCCGGAAACATCACCGACGGGACGGCGCCGGGGTGCGCTCGGGGCCAAGGAGCGGCTGGGGATGGCCGGACGGCGGGGCATCGTGCGCTCAGCCCCGGGCCCCGCCCGACACCGTGATCAAGGAACCGGCGACAGTGTTGCCGCTAGAACCGGTGATCCGGCTGACGGGTTCGGGAACATCCTCGTTGCGCTTCGGCAGCTGGCCGGGCATCGCCGTGAGGCTGCCGCGGCGGCTGGGGTTGCGGCGCCGGGCCGAAACACCCTCGGTTCCGGTCACGCGGTCTCCACGATCCCAGTCGTCACCAGTGATTCGAAGACCGGAACCCTCACCGGTGACCCGGGAGGCAGGAAGGGCCGTGGCAGCGGCTTGTGCGGCCGGGGCAGGCACCAGAACCGGCTGACTCGGACGGCGATCGAAGCGGAACTGCTCCGTGCCGGTCACCATGTCAGCCGCCAAATCAAAAGGGCCAGTGATCCTCCCGCCGAATTCGTAGCTGCTGCCGGTCACAGCACCCTTCTTCTCGCGCTGCACTTGGGCCACCCGCGCCGGGGACTGCACACTGAACTGCTGCCAGGGTGCAGCCTCTAGGGGCTGGGGGAAGTCGGCCTCGGAGGCCGAAGCGGCACCGCAGGCTTCGATGCGCTGGTCCGCTCCCACGTAGGGGGTGCCGGACACCTCGCCGCAGGCGCCCCGCTCGGCGCCCGTCATCACACCGCCGATACCGGGCTGGATGCCGGTCATCACCGAACCCATCCGCATGGGGGTGCGCTGGCGCACGGCGGCCACCTGATTGGTGGAGCACCAGTTGCCAGCGTCCTCGAGACCGGCATAGGGGGTGCCGGTCACCACCTTGCAGGTGCCTGGCTCATCACCGGTCACCTTCTCGGAGCGTCCGGTGCGGGTGCCGCTCACGACCAGGTTGCGGTTGGTCGTGCTGAAGCCCACCTTGGCGGCCTCCGGTGCGGGGCGGACTTCGCAAAAACGGTCGTACTGCTGACTGCCCACGTATTCGTCGCCCGTAACCAGGCGGCAACTGCCGGGTTCATCGCCGGTCACTTGGTCGCTGCGGCCCACGTGGGTGCCGGTGATGCCGGTGCCGCGCAGGGTTTGCAGGCTGGCCACCTTCACCGGACTCCTGCCGCCCAGATCGGAGTGATCGTTCACGTATTGGTCGCCTGTGAGGTGGCGGCTGGAGCCGGCCTCATTGCCCGTCACCTTCTCAGAGCGGCCCACCATCACGCCAGAAACCTGCCGGCCTGCGGCGGTGATGGTCTGGCCCACCTTGCGGGGGTTGGGGGAAGTGATGCCGCAGTAAGCGGCGTCCTGGTTGGCCGACACGTATTCGGTGCCAGTCACGAGCTTGCAGGTGCCGGGCTCATCGCCAGTCACCTTCTCGGAGCGGCCCACCTCGTTGCCTGTCACCCGGTTGCCGTGACTGGTGGCGCTAACGCGCACCTTGGCGGGCTGGCGGCTGGGGGCTTCGCTCTGGCAGAAGGTCTGGAACACCTCAGAGCCGAGGTACTCAGTGCCGGTGATCGTGCGGCAGGTGGCCGCTTCGTTGCCGGTGGTCTTCACCGAACGGTTGGCCTGGGTGCCGGTCACGATCTGACCGGAAAGGGTTTCACTCACGCCCACCTTCAGGCTGGCCTGAGCGTCGGCGGCGGCGGCCAACTTGGCGCCGTTGCGGTTGGGGCCACTGGGACGAGTGCCGCCGCTGCGGCTACTGCCGGCCGAGCCGACCTTGCACTTCAGCTCCCGAAGCTTCTGGGCAAGCTCACGACTGCTGATATCCGGGTTGCTCTGGCGGGCCACGCTGGCTGCACTGGTGCCATTCGGGGTACTGGCGGACTTGCCGCGCTTGGAGAGAGCCTCGCGACGAGCCAGAACCAGGGCACGGCTGGGATTGTGCACGGCTGCCCGCTTGGCCGTGGCCGCACGGCGTTCGGCTCCGGCGGAAGCGGCAGAGGTGCGGGCCGGCACAGACAGGGAGGGCAGGCTGGCCCGACTGGAGCGGCTGCTGGTGACGGGGGTGGCGGCATCCTCACGCTCCTGGCACTTGCACTTGTGCTCGGGAGCCTTGGCGGCCGCAGCGGAAGCCGGGGTCGAGTGGGCCAGGTCGGTGCGGGTGCGGTCCTTGGAGGAATCGGCGCGCTTGCCGCGGCGGGAGAGGGCTTCGCGGCGAGCTAACACAAGATCGCGACTGGGATTGGCCACGGGTCGGGCTGCGCTGCGACGTTCGGGGGAGGAGCTTCCGAGGGCAGGGCCGGCGGAGCGGCTACGGGATGGGGTGGCCACGGGGGGCACCGGAGCCGCCGCAACGGGGGCTGCTGGTGGTGCGACCGTTCGGGTCGGCAGGGCATCTGCAGCCGTCCGCACCCGGCCGGGGGCCGAGTTGTAGCGGCCAGCGGATTTCTTGCCGCCTTCGGTGAGGGCCTTGCGGCGCTCCAGGGCTGCTTGACGACTCGATGTGCTGGCCATATCCGCCCGGGTAAAGG
>Ga0209401_1000720_pt1 | contig 22168 bp, 15 predicted proteins | sample M_140807_MF_Meta_FD_187318 | JGI IMG/M metagenome (GOLD analysis project Ga0209401, IMG submission 187318) | Freshwater microbial communities from Lake Montjoie, Canada to study carbon cycling - M_140807_MF_MetaG (SPAdes) (version 2) | ecosystem: Environmental > Aquatic > Freshwater > Lake... | reverse complement strand
CCGGATTAGTGCCCCAGAGCAGAATCAGTTTCGAATGTTCAAACTGCTCGACCGCCATGCCCACCGATTTGCCATGTACTGAGGCCAGTCCGTTACTGCCGGCTGCAGAACAGATCGTTGCTTCGAGTCGCGACGCGCCAATCGCATGAAAAAAGCGCTGCGCCAGTCCGTCGCCTTGAACGAACCCCATGGTCCCGGCATAGCTATAGGGCACGATACGCTGCGGGTCGCGCGCCGCGATTTGAGTAAGGCGGGCGGCGATCTCGGTGATTGCCACCGCCCACGACACCGCCTCAAATTGCCCCGAGCCTTTCGGCCCGGTTCGGCGCAGCGGCTGAGTCAGACGATCCGCATGATGCGTGCGTTCCGCATAGCGGGCCACTTTCGTGCACAAAACACCGTCCGTCGGCGGATGGTCGGGATCCCCCTCGACTCGAATAACACGGTTGCCGCTGACGGTTACCCGCAGCGCGCAGGTATCGGGACAATCATGCGGGCAAGCCGCGCGAACCGTGCGTTCCTGTTCTATGGTCGTCATATATGTGCCCGCTCGAAAGTGAGTGCTATATTGAACCGCTCAAGCTGAAACGCAAAAGCACCGGTGAGGTACCCCCGTGAATCTGATTGAACCCGCGCTGCAATGGCAGCCAGAATTCCAGGCGATTCGTCGCGATCTACACGCCCACCCTGAGCTCAAATTTCAGGAAGTCCGTACTGCCGACGTGGTCGCCTCCAAGTTGCGCGAATGGGGCTACGCAGTCGACTGCGGTTTGGCAGGCACGGGCGTCGTGGCTAGCCTCCAGGTCGGCCAGTCGACCCGCGCCATCGGTTTACGTGCCGACATGGACGCACTGCCGCTCCAAGAAATCAATACGTTTGGGCACCGGTCAGTCTTCGACGGCCGCATGCATGCGTGCGGCCATGATGGTCACACCGCAATGCTCCTGGCGGCAGCCAAAGTGCTGATGCAACGCAAACAATTTGACGGTACCGTGCATCTCATTTTCCAACCAGCCGAAGAGGGCGGTGGGGGCGCACGGCGCATGATTGAGGAAGGGCTCTTCAAGCGATTTCCTTGCGATGCCGTCTTCGGTCTGCATAACTGGCCTGGAACCGCAGCCGGCACTTTTGGCGTGACCCCCGGACCCATGATGGCGTCGTCTAATGAATTCGAAATTCATGTTCGAGGCAAAGGAGCGCACGCGGCGCTCCCACATCTCGGCGTTGACCCGGTCATGATCGCGGTCGCAATCGCCCAAAATCTTCAGACCATCGTGAGCCGCAACCGCAAACCGATCGATGCCGCCGTCTTGTCGATCACTAAAATAAATGCGGGCAGTGCATTCAATATCATTCCGGACGATGCCCGTTTGGCTGGTACAGTCCGCACGTTCTCGGTCGAGGTACTTGACCTGATCGAAGCACGGATGCGCGAGATTATTGAGCACACCGCGAAAGCCCTCGGCGGCAGCGCAAGCTTGTCGTTCCAACGCAATTATCCGCCGACCATCAACGATCCGAAGATGGCTGCTTTCTGCGCCGATGTGATGACCGAAATCGTTGGTCCGGACAAGGTCAATCGCGCCATTGAACCCACGATGGGCGCCGAAGACTTTTCTTACATGCTGCTCGAGAAGCCCGGTTCGTATGCCTTTATCGGTAACGGCGAAGGCGGGCACAGAGAGATGGGCCATGGCGCCGGCCCCTGTACTTTGCATAATCCAAGCTATGACTTCAATGACGACATCATCCCAATCGGAGCCACGTACTGGGTCCGACTCGCGGAGCGCTTTCTTGCAGCCTGAAGCAATCGTCCTGAGAAAAAAAGCTCAGCCGAGTCGGATGCCGACGGGAGAATGGACCGTCGAGCAGGTTCACGCCTTGCTCGAAAAACCGTTTCTGGATCTCATCCACGATGCACAAACCGTGCATCGCCAACATTGGCCTGATGGCGATATTGAACTCGCCACCCTGCTTTCTATCAAGACGGGCGGCTGCCCTGAGAACTGCGGCTATTGCCCTCAATCCGCTCAGTTCGAGACCGGCGTCAAAGCAGAAAAGCTTCTCGCGGTCGACGAAGTGCTGCGCGCGGCCCAAGTCGCAAAAGATGCGGGCGCGAGTCGTTTTTGTATGGGCGCCGCTTGGCGTTCACCGAAAGACCGCGACATCGCCCAGGTCTCGACCCTGGTTGCAGCCGTCAAAGGGCTCGGCCTGGAAACCTGTGCAACGCTTGGCATGCTCGAGCCCCATCAAGCAGTTGAATTACAACAAGCGGGTCTGGATTATTACAACCACAACCTCGACACCTCGCCGGACTACTACCCCGCGATCGTCGATACCCGAACCTATCAAGACCGACTCGACACCCTGGCCCATGTGCGCGCCGCCGGTATTCAAGTCTGCTGTGGCGGAATTATCGGGATGGGTGAAACCGTCGCCCATCGCGCCGGCTTGCTGGCCGAGCTCGCGAATCTCTCGCCCTACCCCGAATCGGTTCCCATCAATAGTTTGGTTCGAGTCCCCGGAACGCCGCTGGGCGACTCCGATCCGATCGACCCGATTGATTTCGTTCGAGTGATCGCTGTCGCCAGAATCCTGATGCCCAAAGCGCGCGTCCGATTATCGGCAGGGCGCAAAGAACTTGGGGAAGCCGTCGAAGCCCTTTGTTTTGTTGCGGGGGCTAATTCAATATTTTACGGCGACAAACTGCTGGTCACAGGAAATCCGGATACCGACGCGGATCGGACCCTGATTCAAAAACTGGGATTGAGGACCACGGGCTCGGTCACCTGAGCGAGCATAAGCGCGACGCCCTCTCTCAAAGGGCCGCTGCCGTAGCTTTACGGCTGCTTTCCATCGACGAAACCCAACAAAAAAGGGAGCCCCTCGCGGAGCTCCCTTTTTCTTTGTGAGTTGCCTGACGATGTCCTACTTTCACGAGCGAAGTGCTCACTATCATCGGCGCTGAGTCGTTTCACGGTCCTGTTCGGGATGGGAAGGGGTGGTTCCAACTCGCTATGGTCATCAGGCGAAAGCGGTCGGCCATCGCACTCGGCGATAGCCATCGGAAGAAGTTATTTGGTATTTGGGTTGCGATTGCTTCGCAAACGATGCGGACAAAACCATGCACTTGGTTTGGCAAGGTTATAGGGTCAAGCCTCACGGGCAATTAGTACTGGTTAGCTTAACGTGTTACCACGCTTCCACACCCAGCCTATCAACGTCCTGGTCTCGAACGACCCTTTAGGGGGATCAAGTCCCCGGGAGATCTCATCTTCAGGCAAGTTTCCCGCTTAGATGCTTTCAGCGGTTATCTCTTCCCCACATAGCTACCCTGCGATGCCACTGGCGTGACAACAGGTACACCAGAGGTGAGTCCACTCCGGTCCTCTCGTACTAGGAGCAGCCCCCGTCAAATCTCCAACGCCCACGGCAGATAGGGACCAAACTGTCTCACGACGTTTTAAACCCAGCTCACGTACCTCTTTAAATGGCGAACAGCCATACCCTTGGGACCGGCTACAGCCCCAGGATGAGATGAGCCGACATCGAGGTGCCAAACACCGCCGTCGATATGAACTCTTGGGCGGTATCAGCCTGTTATCCCCAGAGTACCTTTTATCCGTTGAGCGATGGCCCTTCCATACAGAACCACCGGATCACTATGACCTGCTTTCGCACCTGCTCGACTTGTCGGTCTCGCAGTTAAGCACGCTTTTGCCATTGCACTTTAGGCACGATTTCCGACCGTGCCAAGCGTACCTTCGTACTCCTCCGTTACGCTTTGGGAGGAGACCGCCCCAGTCAAACTGCCTACCATACACTGTCCCCGACCCGGATAACGGGCCAAGGTTAGAACCGCAAACAAACCAGGGTGGTATTTCAAGGATGGCTCCACAAGAACTGGCGTCCCTGCTTCAAAGCCTCCCACCTATCCTACACAGACCGGTTCACAATCCAATGTAAAGCTACAGTAAAGGTTCATGGGGTCTTTCCGTCTAGCCGCGGGTAGATTGCATCATCACAAACATTTCAACTTCGCTGAGTCCCAGGAGGAGACAGTGTGGCCATCGTTACGCCATTCGTGCAGGTCGGAACTTACCCGACAAGGAATTTCGCTACCTTAGGACCGTTATAGTTACGGCCGCCGTTTACCGGGGCTTCGATCAAGAGCTTGCACCCCATCAATTAACCTTCCGGCACCGGGCAGGCGTCACACCCTATACGTCCACTTTCGTGTTTGCAGAGTGCTGTGTTTTTAATAAACAGTCGCAGCCACCGATTTTTTGCAACCTCTTCGCCCTCCTGTTGTTCACAGTCAAGCTACAAAGGCATACCTTCTCCCGAAGTTACGGTATCAATTTGCCGAGTTCCTTCTCCTGGGTTCTCTCAAGCGCCTGAGAATACTCATCTCGCGCACCAGTGTCGGTTTGCGGTACGGTCAATCTGAAACTGAAGCTTAGAGGCTTTTCCTGGAACCACTTCTTGTAGGTTCGCGAGCAAGCTCGCTCCTCTCACTCCCTTGGCATACGGTCAGCGGATTTGCCTACTGACCACCTACGGAGCAACAACCGGGACATCCAACACCCGGACTACATTTCGCGATCCGTCCCCCCATCGCATTCCAGATCGGTGCAGGAATATTAACCTGCTTCCCATCGACTACGGCTTTCGCCCTCGCCTTAGGGGCCGACTCACCCTACGCCGATGAACGTTGCGTAGGAATCCTTGCGCTTACGGCGACAGGGCTTTTCACCCTGTTTAACGCTACTCATGTCAGCATTCGCACTTCCGATACCTCCAGCAAGCTTTACAACTCACCTTCGCAGGCTTACGGAACGCTCCCCTACCACGCACTTTCGTGCATCCGCAGCTTCGGTTACTGGCTTAGCCCCGTTACATCTTCCGCGCAGGACGACTCGATCAGTGAGCTATTACGCTTTCTTTAAAGGGTGGCTGCTTCTAAGCCAACCTCCTGACTGTTTTAGCCTTCCCACTTCGTTTCCCACTTAGCCAATATTGGGGACCTTAGCTGGCGGTCTGGGTTGTTTCCCTCTCGACCTCGGACGTTAGCACCCGAGGACTGTCTCCCGTGCTCATACTTCGGGGTATTCGGAGTTTGCTATGACGCGGTAAATCGCCATGACCCCCGCAATCATTACAGTGCTCTACCCCCCCGAGCAATACACGAGGCACTACCTAAATAGTTTTCGGGGAGAACCAGCTATTTCCAAGTTTGTTTAGCCTTTCACCCCTATCCACAGCTCATCCGCTAGTTTTGCAACACTAGTCGGTTCGGACCTCCAGCAGGTGTTACCCTGCCTTCATCCTGGCCATGAATAGATCACTTGGTTTCGGGTCTACGCCCAGCGACTATGGCGCCCTATTCGGACTCGGTTTCCCTGCGCCTTCCCTAAACGGTTAAGCTTGCCACTGAACGTAAGTCGCTGACCCATTATACAAAAGGTACGCCGTCACCCGTTTCCAGGCTCCGACTGTTTGTATGCATGTGATTTCAGGATCTATTTCACTCCCCTCCCGGGGTTCTTTTCGCCTTTCCCTCACGGTACTGGTTCACTATCGGTCGATCACGAGTATTTAGCCTTGGAGGATGGTCCCCCCATCTTCAGACAGGATTTCACGTGTCCCGCCCTACTTGTCTTACGCTTAGTACCACCGCTGAGTTTTCGTGTACGGGGCTATCACCCAATATCGCCAGACTTTCCAGACTGTTCCACTAACTCAACGACTATCACGTAACGGCTGTTCCAATTTCGCTCGCCACTACTTTCGGAATCTCGGTTGATTTCTTTTCCTCGAGCTACTTAGATGTTTCAGTTCGCTCGGTTCGCCTCCACACGCCTATGTATTCAGCGTGGGATACCCTTGCGGGTGGGTTTCCCCATTCGGACATCTGCGGATCAAAGCTTATTTGCCAGCTCCCCGCAGCTTTTCGCAGGCTTTCACGTCCTTCATCGCCTGTGATCGCCAAGGCATCCACCACATGCACTTAGTCACTTGACCCTATAACGTTGCCAACTCGTAAGCCTCCCGAAGAAGACCGCCGAATTACCAAATATTATCTCTTGGGCCAAGTACATGCGTTATCGCCGCATCGCATTCTCACTTGAGAATATAAATTGCTGATGCAATCACAACCCAATATACATTTAACCCTCTCACAAAGGTTAAACATAACTTCTTCCAAATTTTTAAAGAACAGCCGAGCCACCCCGTTAAGGGTGGAAATAATCAGGCGCCCCGACGAATCGAAGCCCTTGATGTCGAATATTCGCGCCCAATGGCACGAATGAAAATGGTGGAGGCTAACGGGATCGAACCGATGACCCCCTGCTTGCAAAGCAGGTGCTCTCCCAGCTGAGCTAAGCCCCCGGAAATGGTGGTGGGTCTGGCTGGATTCGAACCAGCGACCCCCGCCTTATCAAGACGGTGCTCTAACCGACTGAGCTACAGACCCCTTAAACCCCAGGCAAACCGGGAAGGAGTCAGCGAAGGCGTAGACCACTCGCTTTTTTCGCCCCACGGTGTTCTATACACCAGCCGATAAGTGTGGGCGCTTCTGGCGACGAAGCGCGTTTTTGGAAAGGAGGTGATCCAGCCGCACCTTCCGATACGGCTACCTTGTTACGACTTCACCCCAGTCATGAGCCCTACCGTGGTAAGCGCCCTCCTTGCGGTTAAGCTACCTACTTCTGGTAAAACCCACTCCCATGGTGTGACGGGCGGTGTGTACAAGACCCGGGAACGTATTCACCGCGACATGCTGATCCGCGATTACTAGCGATTCCGACTTCATGGAGTCGAGTTGCAGACTCCAATCCGGACTACGATCGGGTTTGTGGGATTAGCTCCCCCTCGCGGGTTGGCAGCCCTCTGTCCCGACCATTGTATGACGTGTGTAGCCCTACCCATAAGGGCCATGAGGACTTGACGTCATCCCCACCTTCCTCCGGTTTGTCACCGGCAGTCTCCTTAGAGTGCCCTTGCGTAGCAACTAAGGACAAGGGTTGCGCTCGTTGCGGGACTTAACCCAACATCTCACGACACGAGCTGACGACAGCCATGCAGCACCTGTGCCCAGATTCTCTTTCGAGCACCCCCACATCTCTGCAGGGTTTCTGGCATGTCAAGGGTAGGTAAGGTTTTTCGCGTTGCATCGAATTAAACCACATCATCCACCGCTTGTGCGGGTCCCCGTCAATTCCTTTGAGTTTTAACCTTGCGGCCGTACTCCCCAGGCGGTCAACTTCACGCGTTAGCTGCGTTACCAAGAAATTTAATTCCCGACAACTAGTTGACATCGTTTAGGGCGTGGACTACCAGGGTATCTAATCCTGTTTGCTCCCCACGCTTTCGTGCATGAGCGTCAGTGTTATCCCAGGAGGCTGCCTTCGCCATCGGTGTTCCTCCGCATCTCTACGCATTTCACTGCTACACGCGGAATTCCACCTCCCTCTGACACACTCTAGCCTTGCAGTCACAAATGCAATTCCCAGGTTAAGCCCGGGGCTTTCACATCTGTCTTACAAAACCGCCTGCGCACGCTTTACGCCCAGTAATTCCGATTAACGCTCGCGCCCTACGTATTACCGCGGCTGCTGGCACGTAGTTAGCCGGCGCTTATTCATCCGGTACCGTCAGACCCTCAGGGTATTAGCCCAAGGGATTTCTCTCCGAATAAAAGTGCTTTACAACCCGAAGGCCTTCTTCACACACGCGGCATTGCTGGATCAGGGTTTCCCCCATTGTCCAAAATTCCCCACTGCTGCCTCCCGTAGGAGTCTGGGCCGTGTCTCAGTCCCAGTGTGGCTGATCGTCCTCTCAGACCAGCTACCGATCGTTGCCTTGGTAGGCCTTTACCCCACCAACTAGCTAATCGGACATCGGCCGCTCCAATAGCGAGAGGTCTTGCGATCCCCCCCTTTCACCCGTAGGTCGTATGCGGTATTAGCCAAACTTTCGCTTGGTTGTCCCCCACTACTGGGCACGTTCCGATGTATTACTCACCCGTTCGCCACTCGCCACCAGGTTTCCCCGTGCTGCCGTTCGACTTGCATGTGTAAGGCATGCCGCCAGCGTTCAATCTGAGCCAGGATCAAACTCTTCAGTTCGATCTTAATTTTTTGGGTCCGTCGTGAAACAGACCCTCTCAAACGGAATCAACTTGACTTGATTTTCCGTGTGAGCGTTTCTTCCTGAGCGACTGACTTTCGTGATACAACCCGAGGGTTACATCAGTTTTGTCAGACACTCTGCGCTTTCGCGCACCAGAACGCCCACACTTATCGGCTGCTGATTTTTAAAGATCTGCACCTCGGGCAACCCCGAGGCCGCCGCTGCTTCGTTTCAGATTTGTTTCTGTGTGAAGCAGCGAGTCGAGAACTATATCCCACTTCAAATCGCAACGCAAGCGACTCGTTGAAAGATTTTTCGACTGTCCACTTAGTTGTTGTAGAAACGTGGCTCGCGCTTCTCGAGGAACGCGGCCATCCCTTCCTTTTGGTCGGCCGTCGCGAACAACGCATGGAACATCCGTCGCTCGAACCGGACCCCCTCGGTCAACGGAACTTCGAACGACTGATTGACGGATTCCTTGATGGCCATGACCGCTAGTTGCGGGTAGCCCGCGATGGTCGTGGCGGCTTCGAGCGCTTCATCCAGCAGGCGATCGGCCGCAACAACCCTGGATACAAGGCCCGCGCGCTCGGCCTCGGCGGCGTCCATCATGCGCGCGGTCAGGCAAAGGTCCATCGCCTTGGCTTTGGATACCGCAAGCGCCAGGCGCTGCGTGCCACCGGCGCCCGGCATCGTGCCCAGCTTGACCTCGGGTTGGCCAAACTTGGCTGTATCTGCAGCGATGATGATGTCGCACATCATCGCGAGTTCACAGCCCCCACCCAACGCGTACCCAGCGACCGCAGCAATCACGGGCTTGCGGATCTGCCGAATCGTTTCCCAGTTGCGGGTGATGAAATTCGAGCGGTAGGCGCCGGCAAAGGTCAGAGACTGCATGCGGCTAATGTCGGCGCCGGCCGCAAAGGCCTTGGGACTCCCGGTCAGCACAATGCAGCCAATCGCCTGATCGGCATCGAAAGCCAGCAGGGCCTGCCCGAGTTCGTCCATCAAGTCATCGTTGAGGGCGTTCAGAGCCTTGGGGCGATTGAGCGTGATGAGGCCAACCCGATCGCGGGTTTCGGTCAATAAATTCTGGTGGGGCATAGAGAACGCCTTGGAATTAAAAAGATCCTAAGATAAAGGATCGACAGACCTCTGCCCAAACCCCTTCCCAGACCCTGCCATGCCATGCCACATTCGACCTCAGACGCCGGCACACCGGTTCAGTACCTCGTCAGCCTCGCAGACGTCGACGCCCACCTGTTTGAGGTCACCATCCGGGTGACGGACCCGACGTCGACTGGGCAACGATTTGCACTGCCCGCCTGGACGCCTGGGAGCTACATGATCCGGGAGTTCGCACGCCATATCGTGTCGATCTCGGCGCAGAGCCCCGATGGCGCAGTTCCATTGGTCAAGACCGACAAACACTCCTGGCACGCTGCTCCCTGCCGGGGACCGCTCAGCCTGACTTATCGGGTCTACGCCTACGACACCTCGGTACGTGCGGCCTATCTGGACGCGAGGCGGGGCTTTTTGACTGGTTCGGCGGTCTTGATGAGGGCGCTTGATCAGCCGAACGGCCCGTTGGCCCTGCGTCTGCACCACCCAGACGATCCACGCCTTATCGATTGGCGCGTAGCAACCACGCTGCCACGAGCGGCCCTGGCGAACGCAGATCCCGAAGATCCCGAAGACGCACTCGTCGGGAAATTTGGCGACTTCGTTGCCCAGAGCTACGACGAGCTGGTGGATCATCCGATCGAATTCGGTCGCTTCGAAGTCGTTCGGTTCGAAGCCGGTGGACGCCCGCACGCGGCGGTGATCGCCGGTCAACACGACACAGACCTGTCGCGACTTGCACAGGATTTCGCCCAAATCTGTTCGACACAGGCGCGGCTGTTTGAACCCGAATCGGGATTGGCGCCGTTTGCGCATTACCTCTTTCTCATCAACGTAACCGCTGATGGATATGGTGGTCTTGAGCATCGCGCATCGACCGCGTTATTGTGCGCCCGAGAGGCCCTGCCCTACCGCGCAATGACGGGGCTTCCGAAGGCCTACCGTTCACTGTTGGGACTTGCCAGCCATGAATATTTCCATGCGTGGCACGTCAAGCGCATCCGGCCCCAGGCGCTGATTGATGCTGAGCCCAGCATCGAGGCATACACGCGGTTGCTCTGGATTTTTGAAGGATTCACGTCCTATTACGATGACCTCACCCTGGTCAGGTCCGGACTGTTGTCGCATGAAGCCTACCTAAGCGTCTTGGGCGAGACCTGTGCTGCGGTCCTGAAAGCACCAGGGCGTTACCATCAAAGTGTTGCTGAATCCAGTTTCGATGCCTGGATCAAGTACTACCGTCAAGATGAGAATTCGCCGAACTCGATCGTCAGCTATTACGCCAAAGGATCTCTCGTGGCGTTGACGATTGACCTCACGATTCGGGCTCGCAGCGAGGGCAAATACTCGCTCGATGATGTCATGCGCCTGCTCTGGAATCGATTTGGAAAATCAGAACAAACCTTCGGGTTGAGCGAAGACGGCTTCGGCGAAATCATCGAGGACGCAACCGGGCTCGATTTGCGTCATGAACTTGCCCACTGGGTCGAGGGTACGACGGACCTGCCGTTACCCGAACTCTTGCTGCCTCTGGGTATTCAGATGAAGCAGGAAGCAGCCAAGGATGAGCCCCCGTCGCTTGGGATCTGGACGGCACAGCGGGGTCACGACCTGGTGGCAAAAACCGTTTTGAAGGATGGGCCAGCGATGCGTGCTGGGCTTTCGGCTGGCGATGTGCTGATCGCGATGGACGGCTTACGCGTGAATGAGACGTCCTTAAAGAACCAGCTTGGCCGCAAGCGCCCGGGCGATCGAGTCAGCGTTCATGCGTTTCGGCGGGACGAATTGTTCACGATTGATATCGAACTCCAAGCGCCTCGCCCCGAAATCGTTACGCTCAAAATACTTAAGACAGGATCGGGGGCAGAGGGGGTCGTCGAGCACACGGAGTCGCGTCGCTCGGCCTGGTTGGGCACAAGCCCAACCTCGGCTACCGTTAATCCGCGAACAGTGTCTTGAGGGCCTGCCCGGGGTCTGGGGCTCGCATAAAGGCTTCACCCACAAGGTAGCCGTAGATGCCATGGCCCCGAAGCCGCTCGACATCATCACGCGTTAGGATGCCGCTTTCGGTAATCAAGGTCCGATCGGGTGGTATCTCGCGAAGCAACTCGATCGAGACTTCGAGCGACACTTCAAAGGTGCGCAAGTTCCGGTTGTTGATACCGATTAGCGGTGTCGAAAGGCGCAACGCCCGCTCGAGCTCGTGCCCGTCGTGGACTTCCACCAGCACATCGAGACCGAGCTCGGTGGCTGCCGATTCGAGTTCATTTAGTTGGGCGTTACTGAGCGCGGCAACGATCAGCAGAATTGCATCGGCACCCATGGCACCCGATTGAGCCACTTGCCAGGGGTCGACCACAAAATCCTTGCGAATCACAGGGAGCGCACAAGCCGCACGAGCGGCAAGCAGATCGTCAGGCTTGCCCTGAAAAAAGGATTCGTCGGTGAGCACCGAAAGACATGTCGCGCCACCCTGCTCATACGAAGCGGCAATCAATGCGGGCTCGAACGGTTCGCGCAGCAAGCCTTTCGAAGGACTCGCACGCTTGCACTCGGCGATAACCGCGGTTCGCGCCATCTCGGACTTTGCGTCGGCAGCCGCCGAATCATTCTTTATTCGAGTAATAATGGCCTGAGCGAATCCCCGATGACCGCCACGCTGATCCTGGGCTTCACGCACCAGACTCGCAAAACTGCGCTGCGCAAGCCCCGCTGCAATTTCTTCGCGCTTGACCGCGAGAATCTTCTGAAGAATGTCACTCATCGGCCCGCCCTCCCTCGGCCAGCGCACGGGTCGTCTCGACAAACAGATCGAGTCGGCGGCGTGCGTCCCCGCTCGCGATCGCCGCACGCGCGCGCTCGATCCCATTCATTAATGTCTCAGCGATGCCTGAGGCATACAACGCGGCGCCCGAGTTCAGCACGACAATCTCGCGTGGCGTCCCAGGAATGTTGGCAAGTGCATCGAGAAGCATCGCTTTGGATTCGTCCGCATTGGCTACCCGCAAGGAGCGGTTGGATGCCATGGCGATCCCGAAATCTTCGGGGTGAATCACGTATTCACGGATGACCCCATCGCGGAGTTCGCCCACTAGCGTCGCGGCGCCCAGCGAAATCTCATCCATTCCGTCCTGACCATGGACAACGAGCACCCGCTCGGCGCCCAGTTGTTGCATCACGCGGACTTGAATGCCCACCAGATCAGGATGAAATACGCCCATCAGCGTATTGGGTGCTGATGCAGGATTCGTCAGCGGACCCAGAATATTGAACAGAGTCCGCACCCCCATCTCACGGCGCACCGGGGCAACGTTCTTCATCGCAGGATGATGATTGGGCGCGAACATAAAACCGATACCGGTCTGTTCAAGACATTGAGCGACCTGGGCAGCATCGAGGGTGATCGCAGCGCCCAACGACTCGAGTACGTCAGCTGCACCGGACTTGGACGAAACGCTGCGATTACCGTGCTTGGCCACCCGTGCGCCCGCTGCTGCAGTCACGAACATCGATGCCGTAGAGATATTGAACGTATGAGCGCCATCGCCCCCTGTGCCAACGATATCGACGATCGGGGCTCCGGGGCCGACCTTGACCGGGATCGCGAATTCGCGCATGACCATCGCCGCAGCGGCGATTTCGCCAACCGTCTCTTTTTTGACGCGCAACCCGGTGAGGATCGCAGCCGTCATGACTGGCGAGATTTCACCTAGCATGATCTGCCGCATGAGGTGGAGCATTTCGTCCTGAAAAATCTCGCGGTGGTCGATTGTTCGGGACAACGCTTCTTGGGGGGTGATCACAGTCATCGTATTTTTTCGGTCAGCTTAAGAAAATTCCGCAACATGGCATGACCGTGTTCAGAGGCTAATGATTCGGGGTGAAACTGCACTCCTTCAATTGAGAACTCGCGATGCCGAACCCCCATGATTTCGCCGTCATCGGTCCATGCGCTGATCTCTAGACAGCCGGGCAGCGTTGCGCGATCAATCGCGAGCGAGTGGTAGCGCATCACCTGAAAATGCTCAGGAAGACCTTCGAATACGCCGCGGCGATCATGATGAATGATGGAAGTTTTGCCATGCATGACGGTCTGGGCCCGATGGACCTGGGCACCAAAGGCGCGCCCGATCGCTTGATGGCCGAGGCAGACCCCGAGAATCGGAATCTGGCCCGCCATGGAGCGAATGCACTCGACCGAAACCCCGGCTTCGTCGGGGGTGCGAGGTCCTGGAGAAACGACGAGGCGAGTCGCGTTGAGACCCGTCAGTTCGTCGACACTTAGCGCGTCGTTACGAACGGTGTGGACGTCCTCACCCAGTTCGCCCAGGTATTGCACCAGGTTCCAGGTAAAAGAGTCGTAATTATCGAGCATCAGCAACATGAGACATCTATTCCCGGAGCGGCTACGCCAGCCGACAAAGCCTTGATTCTAGAACCGGTTTCTTTCAGCAACACAATGCGCTGGCTGGCGATGCCAAGCCAGCAGAGGGCGACGAGGACAAGGCCCGCGCGATGAAGCCAACGCGAAGTGACCATACCAGCCCGCTCTGACCAGTAAACGCTTACCCAGGCCCCTAGCCAGCCGAATGCAGCACCCATGGCGACGTCGATGGGCCAATGCGCACCAACGACGCATCGGGATGCTGCGATCAGGATGGCTGCGATAAGGGCCAAGGTTGCGCTAAGGGTCGATGCACCTGCAAAGGTGACCAGCGCGGCGCCGGCAAAAGCGGTCGCGGCATGCCCCGACGGAAACGATTGTGTCGTCAGGGCCGGCCCGAGAACGGCGACGGTGTCGACACCCAACACGGCGAGCGGCCTCGGGGCGCTGATGAGTGGTTTGGGTATGTGAACGAGTAAAGCAACGACCAACAAGGTCAGGGGCACAGCCCGGATCGCCAAGGGCCGCCGCCAGTGCATCGCGGTCAGTAGCGCCAAAACAACCGTCGTATCGCCGGCCAGGGTGGCAAACAACCAGAATGGTGCGGAGGACCCGCGGGCAAGGTCGTTGAGGCAGGCGAAGAGTCGGCGATTGATTTCTGGATTCAGCCACAGGGTCAGCGCGAGTCCCAGCGCGATCAGGGCGGGGAATGCCAGCCATGGGTTGCGAAGGCGAACCCTGGCGACCTCGAGTGCGCCCTGGCCTGATTCAGTCACTCGGGCGACTTCCCCAATTTGAGCAGCGACACGTCGGCACGCTCGTACAAGACTTCGTCGACGGTCGCGATTGGCGCCAGATCCGGACGGCGTCGTGTTTTGGTCAGGACGAGATCGCCCGGACGCGGTTCGCGGCGAGTAACCCTGACGCTCGTGAGCACGGCAAAACTCGGGACATCAATGCCCCACATCACGACATCCAGTTTTCGAACGCTTGCGCGCTCGGCCGCTTCAACGATCGGGCGTTGAATCGCTTCGATCGTGCGGCCAATTAGACCAGGGCCCAAAACGATCATGACGATGAGGGAACTCAACGCCCAAGCGACTTCGCCGCTGGCGATGGGACGTCGGCGACTGGCGGCGATCCACCCGAAAAGCGCTAGTGCAAAAGCACCCGCCGCACAACCCAGGACCCAGACATCATCAAAGCGCGTCACCGCTTCGGGGATCGCCGCTGCGTAAAACGGATCAGCCACCTTGGGCGCGAGGCGGGCCAGAATTTGCGGCCACAGCGCGGCCAGACCAAGGATCGCCACCGGGAAAACAAATGCAAGTCGCGGAATGCGCTCGGAGCGCGCAATCGACATCGCAATCACGAGGCCAGTCAGGCCATAGAAGCCATAGTGCGGAAGCTTGGTTGCCGACGCGGTAAAAAAAAGAATAACGAACGCAAACCACGCAAGGCCAAAACTGAATGCGGGCGGGCGCGGGCCACGAATCAATTGGTGGACGGTTGGCACCAACAGCCAGACCGAGGGCAGCAACGCAATCAGGGTCCAGCCCGGGTAGTAAAGCGGACCGGCCGAAAAGCCATGCATGGTCTGCGTGAAGCGGCCAACATTATGCTTAAAAATAAAGCCATCAATGAACGCCTGGCCATGTTCGAACAATTGCCAACCGTACCAGGGCACTGAGACTCCAAGCAGAATTGCCCAGGCTAGCGGGTCGGCCAGCAGATCTCGTAGCGCGATCCAGCGCCTCTGAATCATGATGTGGAGAAGCACGGCAGCACCGGGTACCAGCAGCGCGATCGGGCCCTTGGCCAGGAGGCCGAGCCCAACGCAGGCAGCCGCGATGCGCAAAGCTCGCCGATCGCCATCCTGCACAAAGAGATAGGCATGCAGTGTCGCTCCAGCCAGCAAGGCATTGAGCAACGCGTCGGCGGTTGAGACGCGGCTGATCACCATGGGACCAAGCGCGCACGCTAGGGTTAAGACCGCCAGCGCGCCGCGACGCTGATCGGAGACGCGCGCAACGAATGCCCCCACCAACCAGGCCCAGACCACGCCGGCCAACGCCGAGGGCAAGCGAAACGCAAATGGTGTCGTGCCAAAGGCTTGTACCGATAAGGCCTGCAGCCAGTAGATCAAAATTGGCTTGTCCCATCGGGGCTCACCCAAGAGGGTGGTCGACAACCAGTCGCCCGAGCCAATTAACTCGCTAGTGGCCTGCGCGAATGCGCCCTCATCGACGTCTGTGAGCGGAGCGATACCCAGGCCAACCAGAAACGTGACCAGTGGTGACAACCACGCCAGAACGAGAGCAAGGCTTGCAAGGTTCAAGTCAAACCCTGCTCAACAAGCTCGGCCGCCCGAATCAATGCCCGGGCCTTGGTCTCGGTCTCCTGCCACTCGGATTCGGGAATCGAGTCGTACACGACACCGGCACCCGCCTGAGCATGCAGGACTCCCTCTTTAATAATCCCGGTCCGAATCGCGATCGCAAGGTCCATCTCGCCGCTGTAACTCAGGTAACCGCATGCACCGCCGTAAACACCTCGGCCCACCGGCTCAAGTTCATCAATGAGCTCCATCGCCCGGACCTTGGGCGCACCACTCAGTGTTCCGGCCGGGAATGCAGCGCGCAGCACGTCGATGTTATCCAGGCCCGGTTTGAGAACGCCTTCGACGTTGGACACCATATGCATGACGTGCGAGTACTTCTCGATTGCCATGGTCTCGGTGACCGTGACGGAGCCGATCCGGGCGATCCGACCGACATCATTGCGGGCGAGGTCGATCAGCATCAAGTGCTCGGCCCGTTCCTTCTGATCCGCAAGAAGATCCTGCGCCAACGCATCATCCTCGACGGGGGTTGCCCCCCGCCGCCGCGTCCCTGCAATCGGACGAACAATGACCCGGGTTTGTGAGGCATCCGGGCCTTCGGTGATCTGTTCCTGTCGTACAAGAATTTCGGGAGACGCGCCGACGACATGACAGTCACCGAAATCGTAGTAATACATGTACGGTGAAGGATTGATCGATCGAAGCGCCCGATACAGCGAAAGGGGATGCTGCTCGAAGGGCTTCTTGAGGCACTGAGCGAGCACGATCTGCATCGCGTCGCCGGCTGCGATGTACTCACGGGCGCGCGCCACCGCACTCAAAAAATCCTCCCGCGCGAAGTCCCGCTGAACTGGGCGCTCAGGAACAGGCGGATCCAATGGAGCGACCGGTGTGTTTCGCAATCGATCCTGCAAGGATTTCAATCGATTCGACGCATTGGCATAAGCCTGCGGTTGTTCAGGATCGGCGTAGACCATGAGATAGATGCGACCCGCGACGTTGTCCACAATCGCCAGTTCATCCACCTGGAGCAACAAGATTTCTGGCATCCCCATCGGATCGGCCTTTCGGCCCCGCGCCAGACATGGCTCGATATGGCGAACGATGTCGTAACCAAAATAGCCTGCCAAGCCGCCACAAAAACGCGGCAGGCCCGGGCGCAACGCCACGCGATAGCGCGCATTCCAGCGGCGCACAAACTCAAGAGGATCGCCGTGATCTGTTTGCTGGACAAGACCATCGATCACGACTTCGGTTCGCACACCGCCCTCAATCTCTGAATCGGCGAGGGTTCGGATCAAGGTTCTGGCCGGGAGTCCGATGAACGAGTAACGACCGAATCGTTCGCCACCGACCACCGACTCCAACAAGAAGCTCCCCGCCCCTCCGCCTTGCGTGAGTTTGAGGTAGAGCGACAAGGGCGTATCGAGATCGGCCAACGCCTCGGCGAGCAAAGGAATCCGGTTGTAGCCTTGCGCAACGAGCGCCTGAAAGTCGGCTTCTTTCATTGCGACAGCGCTCCCCGAAACGCCTGCATCACGCCCCGATAACCGCCTTGGGGATCCGGCGCGCCAAAAACAGCGCTGCCCGCCACAAACGTATCCGCCCCAGCAACCGCGAGCGCAGACACGTTGTCGACCTTGATGCCGCCATCGACCTCGAGCCAGATCGGTTGCCCGCCAGCAGCCCGATGGGCCTCGATCCGCGATCTGACCTGCCCGATCTTGGGCAAGGTCGAAGCAATCAGGGACTGACCGCCATAGCCCGGGTTCACAGACATCAGCAAGATGATGTCGAGGCGGTCCATGACGTGATCGAGCCAGTTGAGCGGGGTCGCTGGATTGAGCACGAGCCCAGCGCGGCAACCCTGATCGCGAATCAGTTGCAAGCTGCGATCAACATGGTCAGATGCTTCGGGGTGGAAGGTAATCAGGTTCGCACCCGCTTTGGCGAAATCGACGATTAGGCGATCGACTGGCGAAACCATTAGATGTACATCGATCGGGATTTGGACCAGTGGGCGCAAAGCCGCGCAGACCATCGGACCCACCGTAAGGTTCGGTACGTAATGGTTATCCATCACGTCGAAATGGAGCAGATCGGCGCCAGCGGCCTCAATCGCGCGTGCTTCCTCACCCAGACGGGCGAAATCCGCCGAGAGGATACTGGGAGCGATCCGAAAAGGTCCACTGGACTGAGCACTCATGAATCGATCCCCGTCATAATGCAGTTCGCTGCAGGACCGGAGATTCTAGCCAGTCGCGAACATGAGTTGGTACCTATGAGCAAGTACGCCGTTGAGATTGAGGTGACGCCCCAGTACCTGGCCGATCAATCGAGCCCAGATGATGGGGTCTATGCATTCGCCTACACGGTCAAGATAACCAATGAAGGCACCGTACCGGTCCAGCTCATTTCAAGACACTGGATGATCGACGACGCGATGGGCCGTCGTCAGGAGGTCAAGGGTCTGGGGGTTGTTGGCCACCAACCGCTGCTGCGCCCGGGCGAGCAATTTGAGTACACCAGCGGCTGTCCGCTGCCGACGAAAACGGGCTCGATGCAAGGAAGCTTTTTCTTCGTCGCCGAAGATGGCGAGCGCTTTGATGCGCAGATTCCTGAATTCGCGCTGCGGACGCCGGGATCGCTGCACTAAATCGGCCAGCGCGGGTTGATTGGGGCCAGATAGACTCGGGCCGCGGGGAGTTGGCGCGCTATTTCTTGCCGCGCATCGTCCACCAGACGAAAAACACCATCAGAGCGGCAACCGCGAAGGCTTCAAGATAGATGACCCACATAGACACTGAGTTTAACCGGGGCCGGGACTGCGCGCAGGCGGTTGGGGTGATCGTGCTGGCGATCGCGATGGTTCTAGGGGGTTGTGCGACGCGGCCGATCGTGCTTTCAGCCCCTGCAGGCCCCGCCCCGAACCTGCCTACGGCCCCCGTTGCGGTGCCAGCGGCAACTCCAACAGCCGCAGTGGCACGCAAAGCCCGATATATACCGACCGAATTCGCCAAACTTCCGGGCTGGGCCGAGGATGACCTTTCGGGTCTGTCGAAGGCTTTGAAACGACAGTGCCGTAATACCCAGACCCCAGGAGGGTCATCGGGGCCATTTGGTCCCCTAGGCCCGTTCGGTCCCTTAGGCCTACAGGTGACCTGCCGACTCGTGGCCACAATGCCCCAGGAGCCAGCCGAATTGCGCGCTTGGCTCGAGGAGCGATTCATGCCTTGGGCGATTGAATCGGTCGCGGTGACTGAAGGCAACGAGGCTGCGACCGGCCAAGCCGCCGCGAGCGGCGCGGCCACCAGCGGAACCACCGCCACGTCTCCTAGCTTTGAAGGCTTGATCACCGGGTACTACGAACCCCTGCTGCGCGGGTCGCGAGAGCGCAGCGATCGATTCGTCATCCCCATCAGGGGCCGACCAGACGATCTACTCGTCCTGGATCTTGGTTCGGTCTATCCGGAGACCAAAAATCTCCGCCTGCGTGGCCGCCTTGTGACGTCAGCGAAGGGGCCACCCCGGGTCGTTCCCTATGGGGACCGATCCGAAATCGAGAACCAGCCGCCCATCAGGCCACTGGCCTGGGTCGATGATTCGGTGGATGCATTCTTTTTGGAGATTCAGGGGTCGGGCCGAGTTCGCCTCGAGGATGGTTCTGTTTTAAGGGTCGGTTATTCGGATCAGAACGGTCTCCCGTACTATCCGATTGGTCGGGAACTGATCCGTCGCGGCGCCTTACAGGCGGGTTCTGCAACCGCACCCGCGATCCGGGACTGGCTGCGAACCCATCCCGATGAGGCTCGATCTGTCATGGCAACCAATCCGAGTTTCGTTTTTTTTCGAGAATTGCCGCCGCCCGGTGAGGCAGATGAGGGTCCGCCTGGTGCGCTGGGCGTGGCCTTGACCCCCACCCGATCGGCAGCCATCGATCCCAAGGCACTGCCACTGGGAACGATTCTTTATGTCAGCACGGCCCATCCGGGACGCGAAGGCGCACTGGAGCGCGTCGTCGTTGCTCAAGATACGGGCGGGGCGATTCGAGGTCCGGTGCGGGCAGACTTTTTTTGGGGCTTCGACGCCGTGGGAGGCCAGAGTGCTGCGGATCTGGCCGGAAGGATGCGCTCACCGGGGCGCTTGTGGCTGTTATGGCCGCGAGGGGAAACGCCGCCATTAACCCCCTAGCGCCCTAGCGCCCTAAACCTCAACCCTCAGCCCTTGGTTGAGTTCTCCTCAACCATTTGACGCAGACGGTCCCCGGAGAGTCCACCCGGTACGCGGCGGCCGTTACTGAAGAAAATCGTCGGCGTACCCGAGATTTTGTATTTTCTGCCGAGCTCAAGTTGGCGTGTGATGGGCGATTCACAGGACGACTTGGGTTCTTCAGGGCTTTTTCCGTCCATCACCAGGTCGTTCCAGACCTTCATCCGATCCGACGCAGTCGAGCACCACACGGCTCGGCTTTTGTCTTCTGATTCTTGCGACAGTATCGGATACGGAAACGTGTAAATCGTTGCGTTTTCGAGTTTGATCAGCTCGCGGCGCAGGTTCCGGCAATGCGGGCAGCGAGGATCCTCAAACACGGCGAGCACGCGCTTGCCATTGCCATTGACTTGCTTGAGTGCAAGGTCGAGCGGTAGGTCTGAAAAATTGATGCGCATCAATTCATCGATCCGCTCCTGAGTGATATTGCGATTGGACTTCAGGTCGATCATGCGGCCATCCACCAGACCGTAGCGCCCCTTCTCGTCGACATAAATCATTTCGCTGCCAAGGCGTACCTCGTACAGACCGGCGATCGGGGTCTTCTGGACACCCTCCACGGCCACCCCGACCTTCATTCCTTTCAACCAGGATTCGACCGCTGACCGCACCACGTCGGTATTCGCCGCTACGGGCCCAGAGGTCGCCACGAAAAGGGCAACGGCGAAGGCGGCCCAATGGCGCTCAATCGCCTGTGCAATCGCTCGAGCAATCGTCTCATAACAAGTGATCAAAGCCATCAGAATACCTTTCATGAAGAGGTGCCCCCTGCGGCCTCGCTGACCATCCAGCGCTTGGCAAACGCGAGTTGGTTGAGCGCCCGAAAGGCGAGATTTCGGAGCGGCGCAATCTGCGCAGGCGCCTTGTAGAACATTCGATACAAGCCGTCAGTGGCCAGCGTCATGGCGAGGACTGGCTCTGCCCGTGCTCGGGCATACCGTCGAAGCAAGGTGATTTCGCCACAATCACGTTCCGCCTCGCGTTGACCCAACACCCGGGCCAGGGTCGCTACATCCCCAAATCCGAGATTCATCCCCTGCCCAGCCATCGGGTGGATGACATGACCCGCATCGCCCACTAACGCGACACGCGACGCGACGAGCGCACGCGCTGAAAGACGCATGAGTGGGAGACACTGCGCAGAACTCAGGGGCTCGAGCCGCCCGAATTGCCCATGCACTGCATTGGAGACGATTGCAGCCAGGCCCTCTGCAGTCAAGGCCATGAGCTCAGCCGCCCGCTCGCCCGAGACCGACCAAACCAGGCTCACACGCCCGCGGCGTTGCTCGTCAAGAGGCAGGGGAAGCAGTGCAAGCACACCGTCATCGCCGAACCATTGACGGGCCATGTCCAGATGCGAATGCTCACCCAGAAAATTTGCGACAACCGCATGCTGGTCGTATTCGTGCTGTGCGCCATCCAGCCCCAACGCCACACGGACCCTCGACCGAGCGCCGTCGGCACCGATCAGGAGCCGGGCGCGAAGCGGCTCTGGGGAAGTGGGTTCCGCCCGCCATTCGACGTGACCAGGAAACACCTCCATGTCACCCGTACCCGCACCGCTCTCGATCACCCCGCTCTCGATCACCCGAATATCCCTGAAGCGCAATGCCCGCTCAAGCGCCTGCGTGAGATTACGGTGCTCGATGATCTGGGCCAACGCATCGAGTCCGGCAGAATAGGCATTGAAATCGACGCTTTGGGCGTTGGCGCCAGCATCCGAAAAAACCTTCATTGCGTAGACCGGTGCGACGCGATCGAGATCGACCAGATCCCACACATGTAGTTCGTTGAGCAAAGCAAGCGTCGAACTCGACAGCGCATAGACCCGGGGGTCCCAGTCATGCGAGGTTTGTGGCTTAGGTGCCACCGGGGATGGACCAACGAGGGCGACCGAGAGCCCAGCCCGATCCAGC
>Ga0209401_1000719_pt1 | contig 22192 bp, 19 predicted proteins | sample M_140807_MF_Meta_FD_187318 | JGI IMG/M metagenome (GOLD analysis project Ga0209401, IMG submission 187318) | Freshwater microbial communities from Lake Montjoie, Canada to study carbon cycling - M_140807_MF_MetaG (SPAdes) (version 2) | ecosystem: Environmental > Aquatic > Freshwater > Lake... | reverse complement strand
TGGGGAGCAATTTCCCCCGGATGCATTCTGTGAAAAGTTATGGTTATAAAAAAAATAATTTCGGACGGAGGGGAGTGAATCATCTCTCAGCTCTTTCATGGGGAGTAAGTTCCCCCGGATGCATTCTGTGAAAAGTTATGGTTATAAAAAAAATAATTTCGGACGGAGGGGGGTAAATCATCTCTCAGCTCTTTCATGGGGAGCAATTTCCCCCGGATGCATTCTGTGAAAAGTTATGGTTATAAAAAAAATAATTTCGGACGGAGGGGAGTGAATCATCTCTCAGCTCTTTCATGGGGAGCAATTTCCCCCGGATGCATTCTGTGAAAAGTTATGGTTATAAAAAAAATAATTTCGGACGGAGGGGAGTGAATCATCTCTCAGCTCTTTCATGGGGAGTAATTTCCCCCGGATGCACCACCTGTTCAAGGGGCACGCCCTTCATCTCCGTCAGCTGCTGCCGCAGGGCCAGGTCGGCCACACCCTCGTTGCGCGACTGTTTTGGAGCCATCGCAATCCGACCCACAGCCTCGGGGCTTTGAGCAGGAATTTGTCTTCGCTGCACAGAAGCTTAAGGTTCACGCGCACGCTCACATTGGGAAACGTCACGGGGGGCCTCCCCGATGGGTCATGGGTGTGCTATGGGTTTCAAAAAGAAAGGGGGAGACGACAAAGATGTCACCTTGCAATCCTCCTCCGTCTTCACACAATGTGGTGAAAGTATACAATCAACCAGTGCACCATCCTCAACAACTTTTCGAGCAAGACCACGGTATGTGCGGGAACGGGCGTTACTGGTGCCATGATGATTCAACGCACATGGGCGTATGCTTACAAACCAGCTACCCGGAACCCTATTGGTTTTGCCCAAATCTAGGTAGCACCAATGGCAGCCCAAATCTAGGTAGCACCAATGGCAGCCCAAATCCAGGTAGCACCAAAGAAGATGGCCTCCAAGCGTCTTCCATGGAGCGTGTCCACAATTTCCCATTGCACGAAGATAGCAGTAAATCCCCTCTTTGCGGCGGAGACGGAGAAAAGTATCTCATCAACTGCTCTTATGATCTTGATGATTTGAAAAATTACACAGCCGAAGCCCGCCTCGCTATCAACAAAGAACTAGCACGTCTTGTGACGCAATCGATCTGGAACGGCATCGACGATGATGCGTTCCTTTCCCATGATTTTCTTTCAAAACCAGCGATGTGCTGGCACGACCTAGACAAAGTAGACGATGCCACAAGATTAGACTCAGACTGCGGGGGCGCTGGACAGGCATGCTGTCCCGGAGAAGTCCCATTCTGCCACGATAACCTCAAGTGCTCTGAGAATAACACATGCCTCGACCTTTGCTCGAATCTGAAAAACCATGCGACTGTATCGCCCAAGGGCGAGTGCCAGGACCATCCCCTTGGGCGCCTAGCCTGTGCCCCCACCAACAAAACGCCCTTGGCGCAGCAAAAATATTGGGTGTGCGACATGAAAAACTCATGCCCGTGGGGCGCCAACATGACCGAGTGCGTGTGGGACGGCTTGGCTCCATGGTCCGATCCGCCCAAGCCGAGCAGTCGAGAACCAAGCAAGACAGGCGCAGGCAGCCCCTGACGCGAGTCGCGCGAGGAAGTGATTGACTTGAAATGCGCGCTGCACGAGGCTCTCAGGAAGAACAGCCTCCAATCCTGAGCGCGACGAGGATACCTCCGGGCATTTTCAAAACGCCCACTACACCTGCAGCGCGAAGACGATGCCGATGGCGTAGCGCGGGTGCATGATGGACTTCCTCAGCTCCGTGACGTCCCCCCCCCTCCCCCCGATGCGCCCTGATGGCTCCCTCATAGACCATGACAAAACAATTTCGGACGGAGAGGAGCGGATCATCCATCAGCACTCTCATGGGGCGTTATGATTATAAAAAAAAACCGGACAAGAAATCAGCGCGACCGTCAGGTTCCCCGCCTATCAGACCACCTTCGCTTCACGTTGTCCGTCGGTCATCTGAAAGAGGCCTGATGGCCCGCCCGCCTACGATGAAAACGAAACCAACTGTGGCGCAGATCGTCGGAAGAGGTTCATTGCGATGGGGAGAGTGGGGAAAAGTGCTGTGTGGCCGAGATGGGGGAAAAAGCGTCGGCCGTCACCGCGGCGCGCGACAGGGAGAGTGAGGAAAAGGGCTGTTTGGCCGAGATGGGGGCAAAATGGCCGGCCGCCACTGCCAGCTCCTGGTCCGGCTCTTCCATGGCCCACCGGCGCGGGATTGAGGACACGATGGGGTGCGGATGTCGCTCCACCGCGCCTGGACTCTCGGGGAACAAGAGCCGCACCACGTGGTGCAGCGTCGGAGAGGGCGGGTCCGGCGCGGGCCTCGGGGTGGGCGGGCGGCCAGGCGAGCAACAGTGTTGAGCATTCCCATCCCAGCGCAGACCGCAGTGCATGCATCTCGCGCCGTCGCCCTGCCACTGCACCCGCTGCGAAGGCTCTCGCCCGCCGAGGACCCACTGGCTTTGAGCGGGCCCACGGTAGTGCGGAGTCTGCGCGGGCCTCAGCAACCGTCCACGGGACCTCTTCACGAAGGGGCCAAGGCTCGCATTCCTCTTCATTTTATCATCAGCCCGAACGCACCCCACGCCCCCCGAAGCGCGTCCGGACCCATGAGCTCAATGACGGAGCCCAGAGCATCTCTTTATGATCGTATCCAAGGGAGCTGACATTTGCTTTGATCCAATGTGTTCCACGTCAAAGCCGAATTCGCGATAATATGAGAGGAGCTTCCCGTCTCCTCGATCTGCCGTGCCCAGTTTGACCATGAGCGGGTGCGTCTGGAGTTGGAGCAGAAACGATTGCGGAATTTCAGCAGTTGTCCGGGTCCGGATGTGCGCACCGAACGCCGCCAGAGAAGCGCAAAGCAAGAGCTGCACCGCACTGATACCGTGCCGCTTCACAGACTTGCGGTTGAGATCTCGCCCCAAGGCCCCAACGTATATGTATCCATGGACATGCAGTTCTATATCGACTTGCGCCAACTGCACGGCGTTCAACATTTCGCTGCCATTGCCAACAAACGAAAAGCCTACCATGTCGTTGGCTGCGTGCTCAGTGTGTTCAGGCTCGCCTGGTCCGATCAGCTGGAAATTGTATGCCGGCAAACGTGCGTGGTGATCCTCTGCTTGCACCCTAACGTCCAGATGCATGCTCTGAAGTTTTTCCAGAAGGTCGGAACTGATTTTGGCATACCAGCCGCTCGCGACGCTGACTCCAGAGTGATCGCCTATAAATTCGTCCAGGGAAACAGTGTGCTGCTGCTGTGAGGGCGGTGGATGCGGACCGAATCGCTCGAGCTGTTTATAACGATTGGCTGCCAACAAGCACCATCGAGGAGAAGTGCCAGGTTCACAGAGCCTTTTCAGCCGAGCTAGGGCGAGCCCCCTCTCCCGTATCCAAGTCATGCGCGCCATTAGCTCGTCTTCATGGTGTTTCCTCAGGGCGCGTCCTATCTCAGTCCACACGTCATGCTTGTCATCTGCATATGCCACGCTCAAGTCGGTCAAAATCCTCGCGTAAGCGCGTGGTTGGTAATGACTGGTGTCTATAGCAAAAAGCAGGTCCTTGGCAGTTGCAGGCGGAGGCCGCGCCCCCATTTATTATACGATGCTGCAGTTTTGTATTGCAAACAAGACGACATGCTCGAAACACTGTCATCTTTCGGAAACCAACGGCTGGCGGGGCCCAAGTTCGAAAACTATGCCGGACACGTTCATAGGCTTAGAGAAGCTACGTACACATAATGGAACTTATAAACAATTCATTCCTTCATCTGTTGTTCAGCAGTTTGGTAGCACAAAACTATTCTGAAAACTTTCACATGGAGATACAGCGAAGTTACATGTACCGGATGAGCAGGTGAACAAACATGGTTTTCAGCATTTATTCTGTTGAGTGCTGGTGTAAAAACTGTTGAAAAACTTTCTCAGGCAAAGAAGTTACATGTACCGATGGAGCGAGCACGTGAACAAACATATTTGCTGGCATTCATTCTGCGGGATGCGAGTGTAAAAACTGCCCAGAAACTTTCTCAGGTACCTGATGAGCTTGTGAGCAAACACGTTTTTCAGTATTTATTTGCTTGTGAAAAAATGTGCCCCGGCCACTTTGCAATTCTGCTAAATTTTTGTAGGGAAGACAGCGACCGGCAGTGTTTGCTCCATGAACATTTCAAATCTTATCAGTCGATTCTGAAGATTGCCACTTTACAATTCTGCTAAACTTTTGCAGGGCAGACAGCCACCGGCAGTGTTTGCTCCATGAACATTTCAAATCTTATCATTCTATTCTGCAGATTGCCACTTTACAACTAAACTTTTGCAGGGAAGACAGCGACCGGCATTGTTTGCTCCATGAACATTTCAAATCTTATCATTTTACACTACAGATTGCTCCATGAATATTTCAAATCTTATCATTTTACACTACAGATTGCTCCATGAATATTTCAAATCTTATCATTCTGTACTGCAGATTGCCACTTTACAATTCTGCTAAATTTTTGCAGGAAGACAGCGACCGGCGGTGTTTGTTCCATGAACATTTCAAATCTTATCATTCGATTCTGCAGATTGCAACTTTACAATTCTGCTAAACTTTTGCAGGGAAGACAGCCACCGGCAGTGTTTGCTCCACGAACATTTCAAAGCTTATCATTTTATTCTGCAGATTGCCACATGAACATTTCAAATCTTATCATTCTATACTGCAGATTGCCACTTTACAACTAAACTTTGAACATTTCAAATCTTATCATTTTATTCTGCAGATTGCCCCATGAACATTTCAAATCTTATCATTCTATACTGCAGATTGCCACTTTACAACTAAACTTTTGCAGGGAAGACAGCGACCGGCATTGTTTGCTCCATGAACATTTCAAATCTTATCATTTTACACTGCAGATTGCTCCATGAATATTTCAAATCTTATCATTCTGTACTGCAGATTGCCACTTTACAATTCTGCTAAACTTATGCAGGAAAAAGACAGCTTCTGGCAATGCCCTGTCCTCATCGGAGAATCATCATGAGCCCTGGCTGGCCGGAACCTCACACTATCCGCGTGTCCTTTTTTTTTCCGGAGACACATTCGACTCGTGAATCCAAATAAGTTTACCTGCACACGCTTTTTCCATGGATTGGTCTTGCTTGGGAGCTGCTTTCAATACTGAACATGGACTCTACTGGCGCTACGCTGGCATCTTTCCAGGCACAGGGCCACCGACAACTTCCTTTCTCTAGACCTCCTCGTCCGAGGATGCAAAGTCGGGGTCCACCTCCGCAGACAGAAGCGGCCATGGCTCCGCCGCGTACCCAGGGCGTGCCATCGAAGCAGCTTGGATCCTCCTTGCTTCTTCATCCAGGCTCTCGACTCTTCGGCGACGGCCACTGCCAATGCTCCGCCGCGCCATCCACACAGTCTGGACCAGGCTCTCGTGCTCCCGCAAGTGGACATAGCGCTGCCCACCGCCCTCTGCGGTGCCTTCGCCCACGAAGCTCCAGAGGAGGGGCCTGTCGATGTACTCCAGCGACGCTTCACCCAGGCCGTGCCGCTGCAGCCGCGCCTTCTTCACAGCTTTGCCAAAGCTGCAGCGCACGGCCTTCCAGGTGTCATACGTCATCTGCGGAAAGTGGCAGATGGCCACGCTCAGGAGCGAAATGAGAGAGCTCAGCACCTCCAGCTGTGTGGCCTTCTGAGATGCAGGGAATCGGCGCGCGGAGTGTGTGTTCCGGACGGCCGTCTTCTTCGTGGCTGCACGCAAGTTCTTGATGAGTGCGCTCCCTGGGCTCATGACCGCCGCGAAAACTACATCCGAGATCTTCTGGCCCAGAGCGAGAGGCAGGCCTGCCAGGCGCGAGACCACGGAGCCAAGAACTTCCGAGGTCCGCTGCGCATCGGCGCGCCAGGCCTCTAGAGCTTCCCACACCCTGGAGCGCCACTGCTCGTGGGCGAGCCCCTGCTTCGACAGTTCCTTGCACCAGGCTTCCTCGCGGGCCGCAGCGAGTTGCTGCCAGTGTTCGTCACGCGCCAGAATATCCAGCTGCCAGCGCTCATCGCGGGCCAGAGCGAGCTGCTGCCATTTTTTGTCTTGTTCGCAACACTGCTCCAGCACTGCCACCTTCAAAGAGTCATCCAACCACTTCTGCAGAGCCGCCGGATTTCCCGGGCCGTCCGTCTCAGAGCGCAAGTGGGCGGCTGCCGGGTCGCTGGCGGCGCGCTTGAGCTTGGCCTCCAAGAAGGTCTTGGCCGACTGCGAGCCGATGTCGGTGAAGGCATCGAAGAAGCTTGACCGCAGGTGCAGAGTCTTGGCAAGGGGGCCCGGGAGGTTGTTGACGAAGACGACGAAGGCGAGGTAGTTCAGCCACAGGACGCCGTCTGCCACGACTGCGTAGCAGCACGCCCGCTCTTTCTCTTCATCGGAGAGAGCGCCTAAGATCGCATAGCAAGCAGCGCGAAAAGGAAGGAAATCTATAGGGAGCCATTTGGGTTCAAGGTTGAATCGTGATGGCTCCATATAGAATCTTCAAAAACTGAGCCCCGGACCGTCATGAGTCACCTCGGCGTGCAAAGTGTCCACATCGGAACGACTGCTTGCCCATGAGATCATCGCATCTCGAGGCGCATTCTGAGAGTTCCAGCTTGCCCCCATGAGGCCTGGCCAGGCGCGAAGGAGCTCGTTGGCATTGATCAGAACGCTCGGAAATGAGCAGTCTACACGCCACATCTTCGGCACGCGGTCGTCCTTGTAGAGGTCCAGGTAGCTTGGCGGTGAACCCAGTGCTTCCGCTCCAACCCGAAAAGCGCGGCAACGGCAGTAGTGAGTCTCCAGTTGCTTTGCAACGAGCCCGTAGCCCTCCGCGGGCAATGCCCGCAGGAACGTCAAGAACTTCTCCTGGACCGTGACCGGAGCAGCGAAGCCATGGTCAAACGCCCGCACTAACGCCTCTATCCCTTCCGGAAAGATCGTCGAAGCGTCGCGCTGCTCTGGAGGAACTTGACCCATTTTCGACTGCCAAAGGCGAAGGCCATGGGAGAGACGAACCTGATGCCGGGACACCGGCATGTCGTGCTGTTTCAGGAAGGCCGAGAGATAGTCGCCGGGCAGCCCCACTGCTGTGCGCGAGGCCACCGGCGTCTGAAGCCATCCCGCCGCGGGGTCGTCTGCCAGGGCCCGCAGTTGCGCAGCATCTCTCTTAGGAGGCATGACACTAAGTCTGCAGTGGCAAACTCGCCCAAAAATTTAAATGCTTGCGGGCCTCAAAGCTTGAATGCTGTGAGATGGCTTCGGACACGATAAATCTTTCATGCGTTTGCATTGGACACTAAAAATGACACGAATCCGGGCAGGTCTTGCCAAGGCGTCGCGAGATCTCCGTCAGCTCTTGACACCGACCGACGTTTTTTTTGCGGCACCCACTTGCCCGTGATGGTCTTTCGCTGGAATCCCAGTCTTTCACAGAGGAGGGTTTGCCTGACCTTCACATCGCCCACCCCACCTGCAGCGCGAAGACGATGCCGAGGGCGTAGCGCGGGTGCATGATGGACTTCCACAGCTCCGTGACGTCCTCCCCCAGGTGCGCCCTGATGGCCCCCTCGCTCCCGGGGTGCACCTTGGCCCACGCCCCGACATCCAGCAGGCGCCCGTCGTAGACCATGGTCGTCTTGGCGTCTCTCGGGCCAGGGAAGAGGTCATGCGGCACCTGCTGGGGAGGGAAGGAGCCCTGGCTGGCCAGGGACTCGGCCACTCGAGCCACCTCGGAGACCACGAGCTCGGACGTCTGCAGCGCGCCCTCGCCCCAACCCTGGATCGTGCTGAAGGCCTCCCCGCAGAGGAAGAGGCGGGGGAGGGCGACGTGCGGCATCAGGCACGCCTGCGCCGACTTCACGGAGACGTCGAGGTCGTAGCTGGGGTTCCAGACGTGGACGGCCTCGCTCCAGAAGTGGACCGCGTGTTTTTTGGAGACGAGAGCCTCCTGCAACCCCCGTTTCACGGGCGGGGGAGCATCCACGAACTGCAGGATCTCGCGGGAGAGCGGGCCCATCACGTCCCCGCAGAGGCGGAGGTGCTCGAGGGCCTCCGCGCGCTGCCCCGCGCAGTACGCCAGCTGCACGAAGTCCGTGCCCGGATAGGTGTTGGAGATCATCTGCTGCCCCAGCGTGTTGGACTTGACGTGGAAGGGACGCCCCCGCAGCCCCGTGGCCGCCCCGAACTCCGGGCCCGCCTCCGAGAAGACCTTGAGCAGCGGCACGGGGGAGAGCGCGGCCAGGATCGGCGCCAGGCGCTCCGCGACGCCCTGCCACTTGGCGACGTGGCTGGGCGGGGCCGCGATGATCACCGCGTCCGCCCAGAAGCTCTTGCCGCTGAAGGCATTGCCCCCGACGCGCTCTTCGCTCAGCACCATGTAGCCGCCCGCGTCGACCGGGCACACGTCCACCACGCGCGTCTTCAGGTGCACGCGGCACCGCGGACGCCTCTCCAGCTCCTCCCGGAGTCGGGCGCAGATGCTGGACATGCCCCTCGCGGGCACGTAGTACTTGGCCGAGGCGCGCGTGGCCTTCTCGGCGGTCTCGACGCCGTAGGAGTCGGAGCCGGCGGCCATGACGCCCATGCCCGCGTAGCCGGACCGCGCGGCCTCCAGGTCCGCCCCCCGGACTCCGAGCTTCTCCGCCGAGACGTCCCAGGAGGACAGCGTGCCTCTGGGGCACGGGACGGCCGGCGCTGTGGTCGGCGTGGTCTCGCAGTCGTCGTCGAGCCAGGCCTTCTTGGAGCCGGCGCCCTCGGACGGCACCTCCATCATCTCGAGGTCCAGGTCGGCGCACAGCCTCAGCATGCGCCGGTGCTCGCTGGAGATGCGCCAGGCCCCCTCCTCGTAGAGCGGTCGCTGCTCGGCGTCGTAGTGAGTGCGCATGCGGCCGCCGACGGCGCCCTGGGCCTCCAGCACCTGCACGCCACGCACGCCAGGCAGCCGAGCGACGGCGAGGGCGGCGGAGAGCCCCCCGACGCCCCCTCCGACGACCACGACCTCCATTTACTGTGGGGGGGGGCTTCGGGCGGACGCCGTTGCGGCCGTTCTAATTGCGCATGCACTTTCTGAAAACCACGCGCGCCCAATCGCACCGTCAGGGCGCTTTTCCCCATGGGAGTGGACGCAGTACGTATATGTCAAAGGAGAGATCACGAGATCTCGCCATCCCTCATCGCGCTCACAAGCATGAGCCTCGTAGCGGGAGCCCTCGCGCGGTGCCGCCGCGATGCCAACGGCCTGCTCAAGCTCGGGGACCTTTGGAGAGATCCCCATGTGGCCCACCACCACCTGAGCCACGCCATCAAGCGCGCTGGGCTCGCCCCCCATGTCGTCGCCATCAGGACTGGCCGCACGGAGGGCCGAGGGCTCTTTGCCCCCGAGCGAGTCGCGCGCCAGCTGGCCCAGCTCATCCCGCCGGAGCACCTCTGGACGGCGGACGCTCCAGACGTTCCAGACCTTGCGGAGGACAGGGCGGCAGCAGAAGCGCCGGCAACTGCTATGCGGTCTTCGGACGTGGGCCAGCAACTCTCGGAGCTGCTGGGGCATCCCGTGAACTTTCAGTTGCGGACGACTCCCGCGGGGGAGGTTGCTCTCATCGACGTGGCCATGATATTCACCGGACTGGCTAGCGATCAGGCGGGACTGGCGGTCAGACGTTTGCTGGAGGGTCAGGCGGAGATTCGATCATTGATATCGAACTTCCACTTCCCTGGTCGCGGGCAGCGGTCCATCCATGTGGCCCCGCTGGCGGTTGCCCTCGACTTCGCCTTCCTCCTCCCGGGGAAGGCGGCCGCGCAGATGCGGCGCCAAGCCGCCGCGCTCATGGTGCGCTACCTGGGCGGGGACGCGTCCCTCGTGGAGGAGGTCTACGCCAACCGCCGCGCCCAAGCCTCCCTGGCGGCCATCCCGGCGGAGCAGCGCACGCCTCAGCAGCAAGCCGCGCGCCTGTGCGGAGAGGCCGTCGAGGACCAAGCCGCCACGGTTTCGGGGGCCCTGCCGGAGCCCCTCTTCGTGCCCCGCAAGCCCCTGGTGATCCAGGACCAGGACTCGGTGGGCTTGCCCGGGAGCGACCATTTGTATGCGGCGGGGCGGCACGGAGAGAACCTCATCAAGATAGGGGTCTCCAAAGACGTCTTGCAGAGGATGCGCGAACTTCCGCAGTCTTTCGGAGGCCAATACGAGCTCTTGGCCGTCTGGCCTCACGAGGCGGTGCTTGAGAGCCTCGTCCTCGAGCTCCTCAAGACCGCCAAGGCCTCGGTGGGAAGCTCCAGAGAACACTTCAACGCGAACGCCAGCTTCGAGCAGATCTGCCAGATCGTGGACTCTGCCAGACACCTCCACCGGCTGAAGATCGAGCTGGAGGCAGTGGGGCTCAAGAGGCGCCGCGAGGAAGCGGAGTTCGAAGAAAGTCTCGCAGACAGGGCGCTCAAGCGTCGGCAACAAGAGATGCAGATGAAACAGGAAGAGGCACAGACCAGTCTGCTCCTGGAGTTGGTCAGGACAGGCGACGCGGAGGCGAAGAGAGTGTTTCTTGCCGGCCTCGCCGCTTCTTGAGCCAAGAACGTCCACCGGAGCGGGGGGGGGGGCTTTCATGGTGAACGCTACCTACTCGACCAATTCGGACGCTTTGCAAGAGCTGCAAGGCCCCCGACGCCTCTGCCGAAGCCCTCCCCGGGCTCTCCACGCAGATCGCTTGAAACGTAAACCCATGACCGCGGACTCGAAGTGGTCCAACCGACGGGCCCGTCGGAAGGCGCAACGGGCGCACGCAGTGGCCTCCCTGCTACAGCCCGACGACGTGGGGAGAGAGACGGAGAACCTGCAGGCACGCATGAGGAAGTATCTGCACATGCTCGCCGAGGCGGCGGGAGCGGTCTCCTCCAGGGTCTCCTCCAAGGACTTCTGGGAAAAGGTACGGAAATACACGTCAAAGATCATGGACTTGACCCGAGCCCCGGTGTGCAACAGCATGCTGGACATGCCCATCACCTTCGTGGATGCGGCGCGAGAGATCGTCAGGTTCATGTGTCAACAGATCACGGCGTGCGCGCGACACTCGCAGGCGCACCTCGGAGGAGCTGCGTGTGGCGAGGCCTCCTCCTTTGCCAAGGGGGCTCTGGACGACTTGGCCAAGGGCCTTGCAGAGACCCTCTCGTGGCTCACCCAAGAAGACTTTCACAAGGACCTGCGTAAATCCATGGCGGACGTGAGGTCTGGGAAAATCTTGGCCGTCGCCTGCGAGTCCCTAGCGCAGATGAAGCCCAGACAGCGCGTGGAGGAAGTCGCGAAGACCGTCATGAAGCTCCCCCCGCAGAAGCGCCAGGCCTACATGAACGGACTCAAGGCGCTGGGGGATGGCATCCTCAACTTTACGCTCGGCAAAACGCACAAAAACAACATCTTCGAGCACGTGTGCCTCGAAAGCACCTTGAACGCCATCAAACTGCTGACGCAACTTTCCCCGAACTCCTGGCTCTCAAAGGATCTCATCTTCGTGCTGTCCAAGACACTCTCCATGCTGTGGCAACACCCCGTCCTATTTTCTCTGTGATCCCGCGGCTGCTCGTGGGGGGATTCGTCGAAAGCATTTCTTCGTGGAGTCGGTGCCCTGGGAAGGCGCAGCCAGCCATCATCTTGAGGGTCAGGTCGGCGCAGAGCCTCAGCATGCGTCTGTGGTCGCTGGGGATGCGCCAGGCGACCTCCTCGTAGAGCGGTCGCCGCTCGGCGTCATAGCGAGTGCGGCCGCCGCCCGTCTCCTGGGCCTCGAACAGCTGCACGTCGCGCGGTGAGAGCCGCGGAGAGGCCTTCGACCAGAGACCGGGGCGCGGTCCTCCGGGGCATGTCGCCGAGTTTACCAACGGGAGAAAGCGGACGAGTAATATGTCAAACGAGAAGGAGACTCTGAAATGGTCTCGCAACAATGAACGCCACCGAAGCGGCCCTCATTCGGTGCAGCCGTGATGCGCACGGGCTGGTGAAACTCAGTGGGCTCTGGGCGGATCCCAGGAAGGCACGCAACCAATTGAGCGCGATCATCAAGCGCGGCAAGCTCACTGAAAGAGTCACCATCCTGGGCGGAGGAAGAGGCATCTTTGCACCCGAAGAGTGGCGCGCCAACTTGCAGGGCTCATGCTCCCCGGACATCTTTGGAGAGCAGCGGACGCTGCCACAGAGAAGGCAGTGGGGGCGCCGGCATCCGCCTCAGGGCATGCAGTGACGCCCCCGGCAGCCACTGCGGATACTGCAGATGTGGGAAGGCAACTCTCCACGTTGCTGGGCCATCCCGTGACCTTTCAGCTTCGCGCGACGCCCACAGGTGAGCTGGCGTTGATCGATGTGGCCATGATTTTCACAGGTCTGAACAACAATCAGGCAGGTAAAGCTGTACGGCGCCTTCTGGACGACCATCCCGAAGTTCAGTCCACCAGACTGAACTTCAAGTTCGCGGGTCGCGGGCAAAAACCGATCTGCGTGGCCCCTCTGGCCGTCGCGCTCGACTTCGCCTTCCTCCTGCCGGGCAAGGCGGCTGCGCAAATGCAGCGCCAGGCCGCGGCGCTCATGGTCCGCTACCTCGGCGGCGATGCGACCTTGGTGGACGAGGTGTATGCCAACCGCCGAGCGCAAGAGGCGCTCGCAACTATTCCAGAAGAACAGAGGACGCCTCTGGAACAGGCTGTACGCTTGTGCGGAGAGGCCATAGAAAATCAAGCGCAGCCTCTCCCAGCCGATCCCCTCTTTGTGCCCCGCAAGCCGCTGGTGATCCAGGACCGGGACTCGGTGGGCTTGCCCGGGAGCGATCATTTGTATGCAGCGGGAAGGCACGGAGAGAACCTCATCAAGATAGGAGTCTCCAAAGACGTCTTGCAGAGGATGCGCGAGCTCCCACAGTCCTTTGGCGGTCAATACGAGCTGTTGGCCGTCTGGCCTCACGAGGCGGTGCTGGAGACTCTCGTCCTCGAGCTCCTCAAGACCGCCAAGGCCTCTGTGGGAAACTCGAGGGAGCACTTCAACGCAAACGCCAGCTTCGAGCAGATCTGCCAGATCGTAGGCTCTGCGAGGCACCTCCACCGGATGAAGACGGAGCTGGAGGCGGCGGGGCTCAAGAGGACGCGCGAGGAGTCAGAGTTCGAAGAAGCTCTCGCAGACAGGGCGCTCAAGCGTCGACAGCAAGAGATGCAGATGCAGCAGGACGAGGCGCGGACGAACTCGCAGATCAAACAGGAAGAGGCCCGGATCAGACAGGAAGAGGCGAGGATCAAACAGGAAGAGGCCCGAACCAGTTTACTGCTGGAGCTGGTCAGGACAGGCGACGAGGATGCGAAACGAGTATTTCTCGCCACACTTGCAGCTGGCCGATCGTGAAGGCCGCGCTCCTCACGCTCTGGATGCTGTGGAAACACCCCGTGCTGTTTTCTCTGTGATCCCGCGACTGGTCGTTCGATGACTAACCAAAAGCAAGCCTGCCCTGTCCGGAGCTCACTCCGTTGCGGCGGTCGTGGATGTCCTGGTGGAGTCGCGAGAGGACGGCCCCGTCGTGCTCCACGAAGTGCCGCCAGCGCCCGAGCTCGTTTTTGTGGGAGGGAGGCTTCGCGTGCCGCCCCGCCTCCACCTCCTCGTTGAATCTCCGCGAGAGCAGGGAGGAGCACGAAGAGGCCTCGGGGCAGTTGCAGCGCGTGCGGATCCAGTCTTCGAGGCGCACGATGAGCGTCTGGCGGGTCTCCCCCAGCATCTCCTCTGCGGCCGCCTGAGCGATGAGGCCCTTGGCCGCCGCCTCGCGGATCTCCGCTCGGCGTCTTTCGGCGGCCAGGTCCGCGGCGTGGACGCGCTGCCTCTCGCGCTCCTCACGGGAAGCTCTGGCGTCGTCCTCTACCTGCTGCCGCTCCGCCTGGATGCGAGCGCGCTCCACCTGGGTCTGGTCGCGCTCGGCCTGGAGCTTCTCCACGGTCGCTTCCTTCGCTGCTTTCGTCTCCGCCTCGTACTTCTCCTTGGCGGCTTTCGTCTCGGCTTCGTACTTCTCGACGTCGGCCACTTTCTGGCGCTTGATCAGAGCGAGCTGCTGGTGCGAAGACTCCCGGAACTGCCGGGCCAGCGCAGCCTTGGCTAACTGCCTCGACGCCACCTCTGGGTCCACTTCCACGTCTTCCAAGACCTTGCGCTCGAACGCGTCCAGATCCAAAGGGACGGTCTTGGCGGGCTTGGGGGGCCTCTGTGCGCTCGCCTCGCGCGGGCCCAGCACGAAGGCGCGGGCCTCTCCGGAGCTCCCGGCTGCGTTGGCGTCCAGCGTCGCGTGGAGCCGCTGGTCTCCCACCGAGACCTGCCCCAGCACCACCAGGGCCTGATCGTACATGCCCTGGCCGATCTTGGACTTGTGCAGGCAGAGCTTGGTCAGGAGGCGGTAGCCCGCGAAGTTCGTGAAGGGCGTGGGAAGAGACTGACCGGGAAGCTGTTTCTCCACGAAGGTCACTAACCCATTAATTTCGCCAAGGTGCCTCAGAGCACCTTGGCGAAATTCATCGCGAATCCAATGATTCCATTCAGTCTTGGCATCCTCAATGCCCAACCAGCGAAGGTAGTCCAGAACAGAGCCGAGCACCTCCTCGCCCTCGCGGGTCGTGCGCAGCGCCATCTCGGCACCCCCCAAATTCAGGCCCGGAAGCACGAGGCTCTGTGCATCCGCCTCGCGTTGCGCCTTTTCCGAAAGCAGCTCGGACAGAGCGACATCCACCGTCGCAGGAGATCCCCCGGCAGTCTGCACCTGTGCGCGCAGCCATGCCAGCTTCTCCTCATTCCCGAAGAAATCATCGAGGGGATTCTTCAGAACCATCGCCAGCGCCTTGGCGGCATTGTCAGCGGCCAGCTGCGGGGTCTTCTGCCGAGCCCCCTCCGGCTTCACCTTGGTCGTCGGGGGAAGCTCCAACTCACGACGACGGAGGCGTTGCTGCGCTTGGTCCCAGCGGGCCTTACCTTGTGCTAGCGTCTCTCCCAGGGCATCAGCCACGAGTTGGAAGGCAAACATGTCGACCAGATGATGACACTTCCTAAATCCTTATGCGGCTCGGAGCGAATGAGCGGCGAAACAACTGTTAGAGATGGTCCGAATGCACGCAGGAGACTAAATGATTCTTGCTCTCCTATCATGTTCTTGTGAGGTCAGAGTCTCGTTTAACCTTGTTTGACTTTGTTTACCTCCCTTTACCTTGTTTAACTCTCTTTAATCTTGCTTAACTCTCTTTAACCTTGCTTGACTCTCTTTAACCTTGTTTCACCCTCTTTAACCTTGTTTAACTCTCTTTAACCTTGTTTCACCCTCTTTAACCTTGTTTAACTCTCTTTAACCTTGTTTCACCCTCTTTAACCTTGTTTAACCGTCTTTAACCTTGTTTAACTCTCTTTAACCTTGTTTGACTCTCTTTAACCTTGTTTAACTCTCTTTAACCTTGTTTAACTCTCTTTAACCTTGTTTAACCCTCTTTAACCTTGTTTAACCGTCTTTAACCTTATTTAACTCTCTTTAACCTTGTTTAACCCTCTTTAACCTTGTTTAACCGTCTTTAACCTTGTTTAACTCTCTTTAACTTTGTTTAACCCTCTTTAACCTTGTTCAACTCTCTTTAACCTTGTTTGCCTCTGTTCAGCTCTCTTTGACCTTGTTTTACCTTGCTTAAACGTGTTCAACCTTGTTTCAAGGCGGATCGAGCGCAGAGATGAAAGTGGCAAACGCCCCCAAGCATTTTCTCGCCTGTCCGGCGCCGGTGACCGTGAGCGGCGAAGCTGTCCCGTGGCCGCGCTCACGACATTCTCACCCAGAATTGCGTCCCCACGCGCTTCCCGCACGGGCGCGTCGGCTCGAAGTACGAGCGGTGAGGCTCGCCCATCTGCGCCACGAAGCCCTTGCCGCGCATGTAGTCGCTCATCTCCAGCACGCGCTTGGTGAACTCCCGCGCGCCGCCTTGCACGAAGTTGCGCTCCACCAGGGTATAGGCCACCGCCAGCTTCCCGCGCCTCGACTTGGAACACACTGCATCGATCATGCCCTGCAGCGCGTGCGGGTCTCCCGACGTGGAATCCACGTAGGCCCCGACGATCTGCTTGTCGGCGTAGTCTTCGTCCAGCGCGCGCCGAAACTCCTTCTTGACGCTCAGCGCCCCCATCTCCGTCAGCCGAAGCACCACGGCATCTTCCCGGTTCGGAGCCAGGACGCGACCCACGGGCACGCCGGCCTCGACCAGCGCCGTCGTGGTGCGCGGCTGCCCCGTCGCGTTCAGGTCGTCAAGGATGGCGATGCAGCCCGGCAGGTCCGTCGCCTTCAAAGGCTCGTGAGCCTGCAGCAGCCCTTCGATGAAGTAGTCGTTCATGGCGTCCTTGTGCGCGTGGTGCATGGCTGCCATGCGGCTGGGATCGTAAGAAGTCATCTTGCGGCTCCTTTCTTCGCCCTCTTCTAGCCGACGCTGCAGCGCAGTTCGCTGGTCGTCAGACGACCCTGAGCGGAGCTCGACATCCTCGCCGAAGGCACGTGCTGGGTGCGCAGGCATCTCCTCCCGCAGAGCATCCTGCTGGTCCCGCCGCTGCATCACTTCGTCCACCATGGCCAGGTCGCCACCGTAGAAGCTGACGAAGAGGCGCGCGGCATCCGCTCGGATGAGGCCGGCGCGCCTGCCAGGAAGCAGCATGATCACCTCCACCACGGTACGGATGTCGCCCATGGGCGTCGGCCGATTTCCGACCGAACGGTTCACGCATTTTGAATGAACCTCTTCGTTCCGTTCAAAAATACGCCGAATCTCCAGACCCGCGTAGTTCGCGCTCCTGTCGATCATGGAGAAGAGGCGCCCCGCATCTCCCCGACGAATCTTTACCACGTCTTGCTTGGACACTTTGAAAGCTTCCGCAAACATCTCCAGCGCTCTCGCGTCACCGGCTGCCTCGGTATCGCTAGCAACGCCCCCTCGGTCCGAGGCGGACGACGATGCAGCGACGGCCGGCACCGACTCAGACGCGGGCGCCACGCCGACCCCTCCGAGACGCCGACGCTTAGCATCCACCGCCAACTGCATCCTCACCGGCAGCGCGGCTTCTGGCACAGACAGTTCGCCATGAGCGATGTCTCCGGCGCAGAGCTGCAGGATGCGCCGCTTTTGCACGGCGGGCGAATTGGACTTGTACCCGCCCAGGACTGCAACTGCCACGTCCAGCTCGGCCTCGGTGGCGACGCGGTCGATGGCGGCCAGCACCTCCTGCGAGATCTCCTTGGCCGTGGCGCGCTTGTCCACGAACGCTTCCTTCAGGGCAGCCAACATTGCCGCACGGCCCGGGGACCCGACAAGCTGGTCGCACGCCTTGATGGCCGCGCTTCCCGCCGACACCCTTCGCGATGACAAGCGAGCCACGCGCGTGAAAGTAAAAATGGCAAACGCCTCGCCTCCCGCGATCACGGTGGACCTCGGAGGAGACAAGCCCTCGCCCCCCTCCCGCCTGCGCGTCGTCGCGTACTCGACCCTGGGGCTCTTGTCCTTGGCGGCCCTCGGCGTGATGCTTTGGAAGCTGTGGTACTGCCCCGGCCCCCTGGGCTCCTTCTCTTGGTTCCGGTGCAAGTGCGCCGAGAACTCGGACCAGCGCGACGGCAGGCGCTGCACGTGCTCCGCGTGGTTCAACGAGAGCGGCTCCTCGTGCGCGGCCTGCGGGGACGTCCAGCAGCCGTGCTGCTCGCGAGACGCCATGTGCCGCGACAGGATCTTCCCGCTGCCCACGGTGCATTACCAGTGCAACGAGGCGACCAAGCTCTGCGAGGCCGACGGGTCGCTGCTGTGACGGCGGTCTCTCCTCTCCCCGGCGCACCGCACCCGTTTCCAACCTACATAGACAAAGCATGCTTACGAGCGTCATCGTCGTCTCGGTCCTCCTCTGCCTGCTGGCGGTGGGCCTCGGCGTGTGGTTCCTCCTGCCCAAGGGCGCCGCGCCCGGGCCCGCTCCGACGCAGCCCCCCGGCTTTCGCCCGCTGCCCTCGCTGCCCCCGGTCCCGGGCCCCGTGAAGCCCGACGGCCCCGGGTGTCCGCCGGAGTTCAAACTGGTGGGGCGCACGTGCAAACCCCTCTGCGGGTCCGAGGTCTGCACCGGAGACGAGAGGTGCGTCAGCGACAAGTGCCTCCCGGCGTGCGGCGCCGGGACGTGCGCTGCCGACCAGGCCTGCGTGACTCTGGAGAACGTCGACTGCCGGGACGCCTTGTACCGGTCCGGCCCCAGCGTGTGCAGCACGGCGCTGGGCGAGAACAAGAACTGCATCCTGTCTTGCACGGGCGAGCCGGGCAAGGCCACCGCGACCCTCTGCCACCAACAGGGCAACTGCAAGTACGACCCCAGCGCGGTGCAGCCCTTCCCGAGGGGCGCGTCCCTGGGCACGGCGTCCACGCTGTACCCCGCGTACGTGCCGAGCGAGTGGGACACGGGGCCCGACGCAAAGCCCTGCTTCGACGCCTACAAGGGCCTGGACGATCGCTCCTACTGCCTCTCCGACGTCCTGCTCTCCAACCTCGAGAGCCACCCGGCCGACCCGGCGGCGGCGCTGGACGAGCTCCAGTCCGTCGACCTGTGGAACAAGACGATCCGGACGATGGGCCAGAGCGAGAAGGGATACTACTGCATACCCAAAGACGAGACCGGGTGGCGCTACTCCCTCTTCCCAGCCCCGCAGGACGTCAGCCAGTGCACGGCCACGGACTGCCTCATGCACGCGCTCAGCTCGCAGTCGGTCGCGAAGGTGTGGCACGACCACGACTCCAAGGCGTGCATGAGCGCCTCCTGCGTGGGCCAAGGCTGCTCCCAGATCAAGTGCTCCAGCGCCGACGGCTCCTGCGCCACCTCCGAAACGAGCGGCGTGGCCAAGGCGTGCCCCGACGACGTCGCGGGAGCCAAGAAGGAGTGCGAGCAGAACAACCCCACCCTGACGTGCGGAGGCCTGCCCGCCAGCGGCGTGCAGATGTGGGTCAAGGACAGCGACAAGGTCAAGGTGTACTTCAACGAGATATGCACGAAAACGAACGACACCTCGGAGAGCATATGGGCCGACGGTCCGACGGGCCCTCGCTTCTGGGAGCGCCCCGACTATCCGACCTCCTCCTTCGTGGACGGCCGGACAGCCTTCGAGTGGTGGAAGAACAAGACGGGGGGCGTCCAGTTCAGGGCAGAGCATTTCGGCGACAGGGATCTGGGAGACCCCCTCAAGCTCAAGGAGCCCCCGGGCCACGGCCTCAACGAGGTCTTCTTCAACTGGTACGGGTGCACGAACCCGGCCGACGTCACCCATTGGGGAAACCCGATGTGCTGGCAGGAGCAGGTGGACTGCATGCAATCGGACGATGACTGCGCCCAAAACGACAAGTGCCCCAAGGACCTGGCGGACGGAAAGTGCCTGTCCTGGCGAGACGCCGCCAGGGGCGGGGACTGCCCGGCCGGAGAGCAGATATGCAACGACCAATGCAGGGACTACTCCCCCAAGCACTGACGCGTCCAGGCCTCGTCCCCGCAGCCAGCGGCCAGCAGGGCCCTGGCCCGCTTCAGGTCCTTCGCGTGCCCCAGGTACAGGTCGCGAGGCAGCGCCCTGTCGTGGATCTCCGAGCCCTCGAGGTCCTCGCAGGCGAACGGGTTGGGGAAGCACAGAAAGCGGAAGACGCGCTGCTCCCGGTAGAAGGTGTCGATGGCCTTCAGCCGAGGCGCCTCGTCCATGAGCCTCAGGATATCCGCCGCGCACCGCGCGTCCGGGACGTAGAGCGCGGCGGTGCCCAGGAGCGTGAAGGCGCGCCAGTCCACCTCGTTCAGACCCGGCCGGAGGCTCCTCCAGCACTCCAGCCGTCGGGCGGACGCGAACTCCTTGCTGGCGCGGTGCCAGACGCCGGGCGTCGTCAGCAGACCCTCCAGGGCCACCGGCCGGCCCCCCAGCTCCGCCGGCGCCGGCACGGGCCTCCTCAGGACCGCGTCGTCCTCCACGATCACCGCGTGCCGCAGATCCAGAGCGACGATCAGCCCAAGCGCGGCCCGGTGCGACCAGAAGCACCCCAGGAACCCAAGGCGCCGCCGCTCCGAGATGCACGGCAGGAAACGGAACCTGGACCGAAACTCCTCGGGCGTGTCATCGCCCGAGACGCCCACCACCCGGTGCTGGAACGGGAAGTTCAGCCGGGCCCGCCGCGCGGCGCCGCAGGCGGTGTCCATGGAGATCAGCACGACCTGGTAGGGCTCCAGGGAGTCGAGCATGCCTTTCGAAGGCGCGCGGGACGAGGCCGGGGCCCGCGGCCGCGGCGCTACCTCTTTGGCGACCTGGACGGTGCATAGAGGGCGACCGCGTTCGACGCACGACTCGCGTTGATGCCACGGACTTTCACGGAGTGTGGCGACGAACCGTGGAGAACCAGAGCACGGGCGTCTTTCGACGAGGTGCCCAGCGGGTTGGGATACCACGGCGAGACACCGTCTGGAAGCTGTTCATGGAAAAAAGCGCGTACGTCCGTCGGTTTGTACGGCTTGTGCACCGTTCCTTTGTAGTGCAGGCCGCCGTCCGCGTCGCTATTCAAAACATCGATCGGAGCCCGGGAACCGAAGATGCTGGGGACGGGAACGCGTGCGCCGTCGGCCGGAAAAATTAATGTGCCGTCTGGGCGGCGAGCATGCGATGTCAGATTCGTCGCGACAGGAGATGCAGGCGCAGGAGATCCAGGCTGCGGAGCGGGCAGCGCGCCAGGCACGGTGCCGGAAAAAAACTGCGACACCCCGTCACTCACGCCTGCGCCGAGACTGGTGCCGGCCGCCATGATGCTGGAGATCGACAGAGCGTCTTGGACCGGGCGCAGGAGCTCAACGAGCGCGGCGCGCACCGCACCGACCCCCCCGGCCACGCTACCCGCGGCGCCGCTCAAGACGTCCCAGACGCGGCTGCTGGTCCCCGGGTCCAGGTGCAGCATCCGGGCCGCCGCGGGGAAGACGTTGTACTGGTACGCGAGAACGAGCACAGCCACCGCGAACGCCACCTTGAACGCGGTAGACGTGTAGCTCCCCATGGACCACAGCGGCCCGAGCGCCTTGCTGCTCAGGTTCTTCTCCACGAAGGCTGAGAACTCGACGTCGCCAGCGTCCCCGTGCTCGTCCCTCAGGAACGCCTTCAGCTCCTTGAGGCTGGCCAGCAGCATGCGACTCAGGCTGCGGCACGCCTCGAACTTCACGCCGGCGTGCACGCAGCAGGCCGTGGAGGCGCCTTCCAGGGCGTTGTCGACGTTCCTCTGGATGCAGAGCTTGAAGACGTCCGCCAGCCTCTTGGTCTTGGCCCGCGCGTCCTGGTCGGGGATGCGAGGCACGCGGAGGATCTCGTTCACGATCCGGGCGTACTGCAGCACGTAGTGGATCACGTTGGCCTCCAGGTCGGCCTTCTTCGCGCCGGCCTCGCCCCGCATCCTATGGCGCAGATTCCACCCGGCATTGCGAGTCCGCTCCACGTGCCGCTGGTGGCCTCCCGGATCCTCGCCGTGGCTGTCGTGACTGGCGTGGCTCGCGTGGCCCCCGTGGCTCGCGTGGCCCCCGTGGCTCGCGTGGCCCCCGTGGCTCGCGAGGCCCCCGTGGCTCGCGAGGCCCCCATGGCTCACGAGGCCCCCGTGGCTCGCGAGGATCGCATGGATCGCATGGTCCCCGTGGCTCGCGTGGCCCCCGTGGCTCGCGAGGCTCGCGTGGTCCCCGTGGCTCGCGTGGCCCCCGTGGCTCGCGTGGCTCGCGTGGTCCCCATAGATCTCGTGGTCCCCGTGGCCCCCGTGGCCCCCGTGGCTCGCAGGGTCCCCGTGGCTCTCGTGGGCCCAGTGCCTCACGTAGTGCCCATGGTCCCCGTGGCTCTGCTGGGCTCTCGGATCCACCCGGTGGCCATCGTGCCTCTCATGGGCCTTCGGATCCACCTGGTGGCTCCCGTGCCTCTCGGGACTGCCCGGGTGCCCGCCACGCCCGCCACGCCCTCCATGCCCGCCACGCCCGCCGCGCTCGCCACGCCCGCCGCGCTCGCCACGCCCGCCGCGCCCGCCACGTCCAGGGGACACGTCCTCCTCACCCTCCTCACCCTCCTCACCCTCCTCACCCTCCTCACCCTCCTCACCCTC
>Ga0209401_1000714_pt1 | contig 22275 bp, 19 predicted proteins | sample M_140807_MF_Meta_FD_187318 | JGI IMG/M metagenome (GOLD analysis project Ga0209401, IMG submission 187318) | Freshwater microbial communities from Lake Montjoie, Canada to study carbon cycling - M_140807_MF_MetaG (SPAdes) (version 2) | ecosystem: Environmental > Aquatic > Freshwater > Lake... | reverse complement strand
GATGCTCCGGCCGGCGCGCAGGTCGTCCTCGATCATCTCCGTGCGCACGGCCCGGTCGAACGAGGCATTCCACACCGGGAATGTCTTGTCGTCATAGACCCACTTGGTGCGTTCTTCGTGGCGGCGTTCGTTCATGGCGGAACCCTGGACGTCGGCGGGGGTTATGCTTGGAGACCCGGAAAGGGTTTCCGAACTTTACCCCGTTGCTGGTGGCGGCACCAGAGGATCGCCTCCCCAAGCTCCCCCGTAGCCCGGCCGGGCGACGGCGGCCCCGCCCACAGCCCTCCTTATCCTCCCCATCCCCCCTCGCGGTGGTTCCCTTCCCCTGGGCACGGTCTCTCCCATGCAGCACCATCTCCTCGACCCTGCCTCCCCCCTCCTTTCCAGGCTGGCCGAGCTCGGCCAACCGGCCTGGCGGGCGAAGGCGGTGCGTCGCTGGCTCTACGGGAGCCGGGCGTCGTCCTTTGCCGACATGACCGACCTCCCCAAGGCCCTGCGCGAGGCGCTCGAGGCCGAGTTCACCCTCTGGACGACAACCATCGCCACCCACTCGCAGGCGGAGGATGGCACGGAGAAGCTCTTGCTCGAGCTCCACGATCGGCAGCGGATCGAATGCGTGCTGCTCCGCGACGGCGAGCGGCGCACGGTCTGCATCAGCTCGCAGGTCGGCTGTGCGATGGGGTGCGTGTTCTGCGCCAGCGGCATCGACGGCGTCGTCCGCAATCTCACCACCGGCGAGATCCTCGAACAGCTTCTGCGGCTGGCCCGTCTCCTCCCCGCCACCGAGCGGATCAGCCACATCGTGGTGATGGGGATGGGGGAACCGCTGGCGAACCTCGACCGCCTCCTCCCGGCACTGGCCGTCGCGCAGGATCCGGAGGGGATGGGGATCTCGCAGCGGCGGATCACGATCTCGACCGTCGGCCTGCCGGCGGGGATGGAGCGGCTCGTCGCCGAGAACCCCGGCTACCAACTCGCCGTCTCGCTCCACGCTGCAGCCGACGACCTGCGGACGAAGCTCGTGCCGGTGAACAAGTCGATCGGCCTGGCCGCGGTGATGGATGCGGCTGACCATTACTGGGAGGCCTCGGGGCGGCGACTGACGTTCGAGTACGTTCTTCTCGGCGGCATCAACGACTCCCAGCTCCAAGCCCGCGAGCTCGTCCGTCTCCTCGGCGGCCGGGCGGCGCTGGTCAACATCATCCCCTACAACGCGGTCGCGGGGCTTCCGTACCGCGAGCCGTCGCAGGGATCGCGCGAGCGGTTCCTCGATGTGTTGCGGCAGGCGGGGGTGAATGTCCAGGTGCGGCGGCGGAAGGGGGCGCGGATCGACGCCGCCTGCGGGCAATTGCGCCGCATCGCCGCGGGCACGAAGCCGTCAGCGGAGGCCGACAGCGCGGCAGTCGGGGAATCTGATTCCCGAACGTTCTTGATGGGGATCTCCGATCCCGCCCACAAGAGCCCTCAGACCAATTAACTTTTCGACCTCGTAAGCGCCTCTCTCAGATGTGCTTCCCGTCCCGCGGGTGCGAAAAGGAAATTATTCACATAGATTCCCTTCCTCGACCAACCGTCCTTCCAGCCACCGATATTACGGCCGTCCTGATAGACGGAGGGATCAAATCTGTCCATATCGACGAGAACACCGTCATTGAGGAAGAATCCGGAATAACCCCGCTGCTTCAGGAATGCCGTTACATCTGCGACTGCGTTTGCCCGGTGACGATCCTCCGACTCGATCAAAAGAAACGGCAAACATCGCTCAATCGTCTTGCTCGCTCCCTCAAGGACAGAAACCTCATGCCCCTCGACGTCGATCTTGATGAAGGCGACGTCGTTCAACCCGTAATCGTCGAGCTTACGAACATTGACCGTGATCTGTTCCCGCGGACTTCCGTCCTCGTCTTCCAACGAGTTCGCCGCCTCGATGGTACTACGACCGAGGTCTTCGGTGAGCACACGCAGTTGCGCGGTTCCAGCGTGATCTGAAAGAGCCACTTTCTCAACCTGTACCGGCAACTCGAGAAAGGAAAACATGGCCGTGAGCTCCGCAGCCTGTCGCGGACGTGGCTCAAACGCGATCACCTTCCGCGAAACCCCGCAGATATGCACCGAAAAAACGCCGACATCAGCCCCGATATCCACTGCTATTTTTTGGGGGTCGCAAAGATACGGCACCAGGCGCAACTCTGGCTCATGGCAAGCCTGTCGCAGGAAACGAGCTCTTCTCCGCCAGAACTGGCGTGGAAAAAGCGCCTTCACCGTGGACCTCAACAATGCCTTGAAAACGCTCGGGATCTTCATGTGTATCCTTTGAAATCCGGTACGGACCGACGGCCGCGAGACTCCGAACGGGCGCCAGAGGCAGTTCTCACAGAGCGCCGACTGGAGGCTCCGAATAACATCTTGGTAATCCCGGTTCAAAATGAACGCAAAGAGTGCGAGAGCCGTCACACCGACCGCTAGCTGAACCAGCCGAGCAGGAGCACGCCGGCGAGCACCATCCCGAGGATGCCGCCGAGCCACACCGTCCAGTGGACCGCTGCCAGGCGGATCGCGGCCGGGTCTTCATGGTGCGTGGCCGCAAACACGAGGCTCGCCAGTGCCACTAGCGGCAGCCCGAAGAGGAATCCCGGCAACCGGTCGGCCAGCGACGCCACCGGGGGCATGAAGGCGAGGAGCTCAAGCGCGGTCATGGAGCATTCCTTCCCTGAAGGTCGACGTCGTCAGGGAGATCCGCGCGACGTTGGCGAATCCGTGGGAGATGAGGCCGGGAATGGGAGGCTCGATTCGGAGGGGGCCGCGGGGAGCGATCGAGAGGAAGTGTCAGCGGGGAGGCTCAGGGGGCTTGCGGGGATCAGTGCCGGGCGACGAACCGGCGCCGAGCGGGCCGGCGAAGGCGTCGTAGATCGCCAGGATATTGAGCATCCCGGCGAGCATCGTGTAGAGCGTGCCGAACTCGAACCAGCGCCCGAGGCGACGCTGCCAAAGCGAAAGCTCATCGCCCCGGAACTGCCGATACGGGGGGCGATCGAAGAACGCCTCGTCATCGATGTCGGGATCGGTGGCGACGAGCCGGTCGGCATAGGACCGCGACACGAGCTGCCCAGGATGGAGCGGTGGTGCCATGAAGGTGCTCGTGAAGAACGGCTGCTTTGCCCCACCGGAGAGCTGGCGCGACTGGACCAGCGCCGGCATCGCCACGAGCCCGGCGCCGGCCTGACAGACGAATGCCCAGCGCGGTTCCGCCGGCCGCCACGCTGCATAGACAACCTTGCCGCCGCCGAGCCACAGGCCGGCAAGGAACATCCCGAGGATCGCCCCCATGAACAGCCCCCCCTTGTGCTTCCGCCCCTGGTAGAAGTGGCCGAGGCCGGGGACGCACCAGGCAAGGAAGGCGGCGAGGAAACGATTCCGCAGATCGATGAGAGAATCGTCATCGGGGGAGATCGCCACCGACCGGCCGGTGGCGGACGACGCCGGTGCACGACCGCTCATCGAGGGGGACGGGTCTCGGGCTGGATGGGCCACGGCGATTCTCGGGGGAGTTTCGGTGGAATCCCGGGGACGGGGCCACCGTCTCGAGGATCCCCCAGGAAGACGAGTCAGTGTAGGCCATCGCAGGCTCGTTCCCAACAGCCCCCTCGGTTCCCACGGGGATGACGCCGGCCGCGCCGTTTCGCGCCGAGCCTGTTCCTCACTCGCCGAGTCGACGCACCACGCGCACCCGGGGGTTGGCCGGAAGACTCGGCTCGTCGCCGGCAGGCGCCGGGAAGGAGGGGCGCGGAGCGGATTCGGGAACGAGCTCGCGCCAGGCCCGTTCGATCGTGCCCGCATCGACACTCCCGAGGCCGTCGGCGGAGGCAGCCACCACCGCCAGCCGCGCCAGCCGGCAGACCGCGCCGGGCACGCCGCCGGTGAACCGGACCAGCGTTGCCACCGCCTCGGGGGTGAACAGGTCGCGAACAGCACCGACGCGAGCGAGGGCCGCCGCGATGAAGCCCGCCACGTCCTCCTCGTCCCATGGTGCCAATTCGATCCGCACGGCCGTCCGCTGCCGAAGCGGGGACGGAAGCCGGGTCATTCCGTCAGGGCTCGTCGTCAACACCAGGAGCGTACGGTGGAAGAGCGGCTCGGAGGCGACCACGAGCCGGGTCATCCCCTCGAGCGCCGCGGCGGAGGCATGATCGGCGTCGTCGACGACGATCACCGTCGTCCGCTCCATGAGCGTGTTCTCCCGCAGCCGGTCCTCGAGCTTCTGCCAGGGTCGGATCGCCTCGGCCCGCGCCGGCGGATCGAGCGGCAGGCGCGCGAGGAGGAGCTCGAGCCAGTCGTCGCCGCCCAGCCCCCGCAGGGAGAGGAGCACGACCTCGCACCCCATGCCCCCCAGCCGCCTGGGGATCATCGAGCACAGATGGCTCTTGCCACAGCCCTCGTCGGCGACCATCAGGGCACAGCGCTGCCGCTGCTCGACGAGCCATTCCAACCGGGCCAGCGCCTCGTCCTGCGGCCCGCCGGCGTGAAAGGTGGCCGGATCGGAATCGCCGGAGAACGGGGGCGCGGTGAACTGCCAGCGATCGCGTACCATGCGGGGAGTGTAGCCCTTGGCGAAGACGGTCACCGAGGCCATTTTCACCCCGATCCGCGGGGCGCTCCAGCGCTGCGGACATTCCTCGACTGCCAGCCAGCCCCGGCCCCGCCACGCCCCAGGATCCCCCTCCACCCATGAGCGAACGATTCTTCCTCGCCACGCCCCCGCAGGGGACCAGCGCCGTCCTCGAAGGGGACGAGGCCCGGCATCTGGCCCGCGTGCTGCGAGCCAAGGTTGGCGACACCGTGGTGCTCTTCGACGGCCGTGGCCACGCCTGGGAGGCGCGGGTCGCGGGAATTGGCCGAGACCGGGTGAAGCTCGATCTCGGCAACGCTCTCCCCACCATCCCCCCGCCGGCGGTGACGGTGACGCTCGCCGTCGCGCTCCCCAAGGGGGATCGGCAGAAGTGGATGGTGGAGAAGCTGACTGAGCTCGGCGTCAACTTGCTCGTCCCCCTGATCACGACGCGCGGTGTCGCCGAAGCGACCGACTCGGCCCGGATTCGGCTGGAACGGGGCGTGGTCGAGGCCTGCAAGCAGTGCGGCCGCGACTCACTCATGGAGATCGGGCATGCGGCCTCGATCGCCGACTTGCTCGCCGCGGTCCCCACCGGCACGCGCACGCTCCTCGCCGATCCCCACGGGCGCCCGCCCGAGGCGGTCCTCGCTGCGGGGCCGACCGCTGCGATCCTCGTCGTCGTCGGCCCCGAAGGGGGATTCACGGCCGAGGAGGTGACCACGCTTGAGGCCGCCGGGGGCGAACGCGTCACCTTCGGACGCCACATTCTCCGGGTCGAGACCGCCGCGGTTGCGGCAGCCGCCCGCCTCGCCTGACCGGGCGATGGCTCATGCCAGCCCGAGCCACGTCTTCACCGGCGTCACGCGACGGAGGACGAGGCGCTCGAGAAGGAGCACGGCCAGGAGCGAGAGGCCGAAGAGGGGGAGAAGCACCCCCAGGCCGACGACCGTTGCCACCAGCGGCACGCTCCGCCGCGGCGGGATCCCCGGTGGGGGTGCACCGAGCCGGCCCGGATCGCGGCGCCGCAGCCACAGCCACACCGCACTGATGCAAACGAGGACGAGCCCGACGGCGGTGACGAGGAGGAGGAGTTGATTCGGCCAGCCGAACAGGCGCCCCTCGTGGAAGGCGATCCCCACGGCGACCACCTTGTCGATCGGATGCTTCGTCGCGAAGTCGTCGCGGCGCACGATCTCGCCGCTGGCCCCGTCGACGACGAGATCGACCCGGCGCGGCCGGTTGGCAGTCGTCGACTTCGCCGTCCACCGCCCGTTCCCCCCCGGCGCCGGCGCGAGAACGACCGGTGCCTCGAGCCCCAGCGGCGTCACGACCGCCGCCACGATATCGAGTGACGCGAAATCGTCAGCCGTCAGCTCCACGGCGCTTCGTCTCCCCCCGCCGCCAAGACCACCATGTCCGGCATGCTCGCCCCCCCGGGCGGCCCCGGCGGCGCCTGCCGCTTCGCTCCGGCCGCCGTCGTTGGACCACTCCTGACGGGCGATGGCCGTGCCCGTCAAGCGCCGCGCGGCCTTGAAGGAATCCCCCCAGAACTTGGCCCACGGCAGGCCACTGAAGAGGAGCGCGAGCGTGACGAGCGAAATCCACACCCCCGTCACCGCATGCATGTCGCGCCACAACAGCCGCCTTCCGCCGTGGAGCCGTGGCCAAGCCACACCCGCCAGCCCACGCCCCTGCCGTGGCCACCAGAGGACGAGCCCGGTGAGCACCATCACGATCGTCCAGCAGGCGGCAAGCTCGACGAGATTCGAGCCGCGGTTCCCCATCAGCAGCTCCCCGTGGAGCCGGAAGATCTGTTTCATGAAGCGGTCGCGTTCACTCACGCTGCCGAGGATCGCCAGCGACGTCGGATCGACGTAGGCCCGTCTGGGTCCGGCCTCGGTGCGGACGACGACCCGGGCGGCGCATCCCGGCGCGGCGGGGAGCTCGTAGCCCTCGAAGGTGCTGCCGGGGAACGCAGCGAGCGCCGCTGAAATCTGCGCTGAAGGCAACGCAGCGTCGGTCCCCTGCTCGAGACGGTCGTACGAGCGCTCCAACCAGCCCTCGATCTCGGCCTTGAAGAGGTAGATCGCGCCGCTGATCGCCAGCACGACGACGAACGGAATACAGAAAATGCCGGCATAGAAATGCCAGCGCCACACCGCCCGGTAGTCGGGCCAGGGCGCAGAGTCTTGGGATGGGGACGTGGACATCGATCGCTCCGGCAGACGATGGGGGCGACCACGACAGCGGGCCCGGGAGTCGCCCCCCGGGCCCGCCGCGCGGGTCATGATCAGGATCGACTGGCAACGTCGATCACTCCTCGGCCGACACAACCTCGCCACCGTTGATGCTGTGGAGCGCCCGGCAGACCGTGGCGTCGAGGCTGTCGGAGAGCATCCGCACCGAGCCGTCCCCGAAAGCGACCTGGGCCCCGGAGGGGTGGTAGCTCTTCGGCCCAAAAAAACCGGTGGCGTGGATGACCAGATCGGGGATCCGGCTGTTGGGAGGGCTGTAGCCATTGGTGAGGGTGTTGCACGCCCCGGTCATCGCCCACGAGGTGCCACGGCCGCGCATCGTGTTGGTGTTCGCGCCGCGCCACGACGTGAACGACTTCCAGATCGTCTCCAGCGGCGGGTTTTGGATCATTCCTCCGACGACCCCCGACGACCATACCCCGCTCCCCGGATAGCCGGGCGTCGCCTGCTTCGTGCTCGTCACGCCACCGGAGCCGTTGAGCGTCTTCTGATAGGGGAACTTCGGCGCCTGGCCGGCAGTGAGAGCGACGTCGTCGCCGGCGCTGCGGACCGTCTCGCTCATGAACACCGACTTCGAGAGGCCGTCGAGGACCGCGGCCAGGCGGACCTTCGAGCCTTCGGAGACGATCCCGTCGGTGGGCCAGCGCTGGTCGTAGGTCGTGCCGGTCCCCGAACCGGTGCTCACCATGTAGCTCAGGCCGGCGTAGGTGTAGGGGCCGCCAGAGACGACCGTCAGGGTATGGATCGCCGGCGCCGGATCGCTCGGGCAGAGCATCACCGGGATCGGCGTGGCAAACAGCGTGGCGAAGGCGGGGTTGGGCACCTGGGCGTTGTAGGCCCCGGTCGTCGCCGGTTTGTTGAAGTCGAGTTGCGAGGCGATGCTCGCCTCCTCCATGAAGGGGAGGAGCCGGGCCTGGATCGAGAACCCGCCGGGAAGGTCGGTCGGCGGGAGAGCCCTGCGGGCGCTTTCATAGCTGACCATCGCCAGGATCTGCTGGCGAAGGTTGCTCGAACAGTTGCTCCGCCCGGCGGCCTCGCGCGCCGCTTGGACGGCGGGGAGGAGAAGGCCGACGAGCGTGCCGATGATGGCGATGACGACGAGCAGTTCGACGAGCGTGAACGCCCGCGGACGGCGCGGCCAGAAGATGGAAACAGACATCGAGTTTCCTGTTGAACGCGGATGGTGAAGCGGTGACACGCGGAGTCCGACGCGGTCATGCAGCAGCGCACGACACGCAGACGTCTCCGACGAACGGGACGGCAGACACGGCGCTCGTCTCGCGGGCAGGTGGGACGGGATAAATCCCATCCCGCCCCCACGCGATCGCAACTGTTTTCAGTTGAGATCAGCGCCGCAGAATCCTCGTTCAGGCCACCCAGGGCGGCGGGGGCACGGGCACCAACAGGGGGTCTAACCCGGTCACATCCAACAACTCGACCCACGCCTGCGGCGGGAGCAGGCCGGTGATTTCAAACCGTGGCGTGGGAGGAGCGCCCCCCACGGCCAACCAGGAGGTCACGATCCCTTTGCAGGCGAGCATCGCCCGGAGGGTCACCTGCCGAACGCGTCCCCCCTCCATCCTTAACGCCGGGTTGGTTTCGGACGACTCTGCTGCCAACGCTTCGTCGCAGCAGATCTCCTCGGCAGCGGCCGAGGGGGCTTGCGACTTCGGCTGACTCTGGCAGCAGTTCTTCGCCCCGCGGTCGCTCGCGCAGCAGGCCCCCTGCGGCTTTTGTTCCGCCAGCTCACCGGCCCCCAGCATCCGGTCCTCAAGCGAGGCGATGAGCGTGGCGTCGAGGCGGTGCCGACGGGCGAAGGCGAGGCGCTCGGCGAGCGTCGTGCAGCAGCATGCGCGGAAACACTGATCGGCACTGGCACAGCCGCAGGGGCTGTTCATGCAGGGGAAGACGATGGAGCGGTCCTTGGCGGCGATGACGCCGGCCATATCGAGCCCCGCCGGCGCCCCCTTCGGCCCCATCCCGGCAGGCAACGGCAGGCCGAGGGCGAGCATTCCATACCCGAGGATCGCCAGCCAAGTGAGGAGGGGACGCATGTCAGTCGATGCCACTTGGGCCGAGGAATGGGCCGAGAAAACCGCCACGTCTTCCGGGACTTTTCGGGGCGGGAGGCGACAAACCACGGGACAATCGTCACCATACGGTGGTTACTCTCCATGGTCAATCAGCCCGATCATGGAACGGCTGCAAGTTTTTCGGGCCGGGAGGCCCGCATCACTGGGCAGGTTCATTGCCGATCGTCTCCCTGCCGACGAAGCCCTCTCCCGCGGAGCCTATCCCGTGCCATTCCCCCCTCCGAATGTCCGCCACACCCTGGCTGGAATCCTCGTGATCGTGGCCTTGCGGGACGTTGCCCCCGCTGCCCCCGCCGACGCTCCGTCGGGTGGCGCCACGGCCGTGGCCGCAGCCCGGCCGATCGATGAGTCACCGCTGCCGATCGAGGCCGTCCAGGCGTTCCCCGATCTTGTCTGGACCGGCTGGACCCCCGATGTCGATGGCACGCCGAATCCGTTGCGGCCGATCCTCCTGACGCACGCCGGTGATCGATCGGGGCGGCTGTTCGTGCCGCAGCAGCAGGGAGCGATCCACGTCTTCCGCCCCGACTCGGCGGCGACGAAGATATTCCTCGACCTCACCGAGAAGGTGCACTACGCCGACAAGCAAAACGAAGAGGGGCTCCTCGGCCTCGCCTTCCATCCCCGGTTCGCCGAGAACGGCGAGGTCTTCGTCCACTACTCCACGAAGACGACGCCTCTCACGATGGTCCTCGAGCGCTACCGCGTATCGAAGGACGATCCCGACTGCGCCGATGCGACGAGCGGCGAAGAGATCCTCCGCGTCGAGCACCCGGCGTGGAACCACAAAGGGGGCACGATCTGCTTCGGCCCCGATGGCTATCTCTATGTCGCCTACGGCGACGGAGGGAAGCAGAACGATCCATTCGGCAACGGGCAAAACCTCCAGAACCTCCTCGGCAAGGTGCTGCGGATCGATGTCGACACCAAAGGGGAGAAGACCGCCTACGGAATCCCCGCCGACAATCCCTTCGTCGCCCTGATGGCAGAGAACGGCGGCAAGCCGGCGCGCCCCGCCGGGGTGCGCCAGGAGATCTGGGCCTACGGCCTGCGCAACCCGTGGCGGATGTCGTTCGATCGGCGCACCGGCCGACTGTGGATCGCCGACGTCGGACAGGATCTGTGGGAGGAGATCAATCTCGGCGCGAAGGGGGCAAACTACGGCTGGAGCCTGCGCGAGGGGAACCAGCCCTACGCACCGACCAACACGGCCACCGGCCCGGGATTCGTCGATCCGGTCTGGCAGTACGCGCATGACATCGGCAAGTCGATCACCGGCGGCAATGTCTACCGCGGGAAGAAGCTCCCCGAGCTCGACGGCTGCTATCTCTATGCCGACTACGTGTCGGGGAGGCTGTGGGCCCTCGGCATCGACGACGCCACGGGCCGAGCCGTTTCCAACCGGCCGATCCCGCACGACCGCGAGGGGCTCCCCGTGTTGAGCTTCGGCGAGGACGAGGCGGGGGAGGTGTACTTCACGATCCTCTCCCCCGATGGCCGCGGCATCTACACCTTCCGCCGCCACGAGGAGACCGCCTCGAGCCCTCACACGAGCGTGAGCCGCGCGATCGCGGCGGCGAGTTCCCCCGCAGCATCGGTGCCGTCGACCACTTCGAGCCCGAGCCAGCCGCGGTAGCCCCGTTCTTCGAGCGAACCGAGCGTGGCGGCGATGTCGACATCCCCGCGCCCGAGGACCATCGCGCGACCATGACCGGCAAACGTCCCCGGCACGGCGTCGGTCAGCCAGACATGGCGCACGATCCCCGCCAGCTGGGCGGCGGCGATGGCTGGGTCGTGGCCATGGACGACCAGCGCCCCGGTGACGAGCGTGCAGCCGAGCCCCCCCTCGGGAAGCGCGGCGACGAGCCGGAGCAGATCGGTAGGCGACGCCCTCCCCGCCTCGGCACAAAGCGTAGCGCCGGCGCGTTCGCTCCATCCCGCCAGGTCGCGCAGCGCCCCCAGCATCACGCCCCAATCCGGGGAATCCTCCGCCGGGATCGTGCCGACATGATTGGTGACCACAGGCGTGCCGAGGCCGTGGGCGAGTTCGAGGGCCCGCTTCGTCCCCTCGATCCGCGCCTCGAGCCGATCGCTTTCGGCATAGCCGCCCCGGGTGGGAAAGCGGAGGGCAGCCACCACGAGCCCCTCGTCGGCGAGCCACTTCCGCAGCTGCCGGACGCCGGTGGCGGAGATCCGCCCCCCATCGAGGTCGGTGCGGACATCGAGCTCCAACCCCTTCACACCGAGTGTCCGCGCGCGACTGAAGGCGGTCCGCAGGTCGGAGGCGAGGGCGCCGGCCGGGACACAGACACTGGCTCGATCCATGGAGTGGCACCGGGGGCGGAAGGGGGGATTTGGCCAAAAACAGATTGTATGATCGGGGGGATGCCGACGCTTGACACCGTGACCGCCGCGCTCGAACACCTCGCCCCGCTGCGGCTGGCGGCGGAGTGGGATTCCGTCGGCCTTCTCGTCGGCAGCGGGCGCGGTCGGATCGATGGAGTGCTCACCTGCCTGACGCTGTCGGCCGCCGTCGTCGAGGAGGCGATCGGCGGGGATTTCGACCTCATCGTCACCCATCATCCCCTCCCCTTCCGCCCCGTCGCCCGACTCACCGACGCCACCCCGACCGGCGGCCTCCTCCTCGATCTCGCACGGGCCGGGATTGCGGTCTGGAGCAGCCATACCGCCTGGGATTCAGCGGCCGGCGGGATCAACGACCTCCTCGCCGCCGCCGCCGGGCTGTCTGCCGTCACGCCGCTGATTCCCGATCCGGTCGCGCCGCTTGCCGGCTTCGGCCGGATGGGGCTGGCGCCGCCGGGGCACTCCGTCGTCGAGTTTGCCCGCCGGCTCGCCGGCCATCTGGGCGCGGCAGGGACGCATCTGGCCGGGGCGACCGACCGGGATGTGGGGCGGGTGGGGATCGTCTGCGGGAGCGGTGCCGAAGGGATCCCGATCGCCCGCCAGGCCGGGTGCGACAGCTTTGTGACGGGCGAATTGAAGCTCCACGACGCCCTCCACGCTGCCAGCTTGGGAATGCAGGTTGTCGTTCTCGGGCATCACGCCAGCGAGCGGTTCTCGATGCCGGTGCTGGCCGATCGCCTCGCCGCCGCGGTGCCAGGGCTCAAATGCCGGGCCAGCGACGCCGAGCGTGATCCGCTGATTCCCCTTTGCAGCCTGTGACACCTGTACCGGCGCGTTGCTCGGCACTTTCCCGGCGCTACAATTCACGGAGGGTCCGGGCCCGGGTGACCTGACGTCTTCCAGCCCGTCACCCCGCAGCCTGTTCCTACCAAGCTCACTGTCCGTGGAAAAAGTCATCCCTGAGCTTTTTCCACGGTGTCGACCCCACGAAACGCCGAGGGTTTCCTGGGTCGACGGCCGCCGCATCCCGCGGCGGAGCACTCACGCTAAGGACCCACGATGCCTTCCCCCTCTCGATCCTCCCGCGGTCCGGAAGCGTCTGACGCTGCGGGGAGCGGCGCGGTGCCCCGGCAATCCAAGTTCCTCACGGCCCTGCCGGTCTTCAACGAAGTCCGGCATGTCGAGGAGGTCCTCGACGAGGTTCTGCGTTTCACGCCCCACGTCCTCGTGGTCGACGATGGCTCGACCGACGGCACGTCGCGGCTCCTCGCCGACCGCCTCGAGCGTCAGGGGGATATCCGGGTCGTTCGCCATCCGCACAACCGTGGCTACGGTGCCGCCCTGGCGACGGCCTTCCGCGAAACGCTCTCTGGCGACTTCGACGGCCTGGTGACGATCGACTGCGACGGCCAGCACCAGCCGCGGCTCATCCCCACCTTCATCGACACCGCCACGACCGACGGCGGCGCTGGACATTCCAAGGCACCGCTCCCCGATATCGTCTCCGGCAGCCGCTACCTGAAGGTGTTCGACGGCGACAGCCGCCCGCCCGAGTCGCGTCGGCGGATCAACGAGACGATCACCGCCGAGATCAACGCCCGCCTCGGCTTTTCCCTCACCGACGCCTTCTGCGGATTCAAGGCCTACACGCGCCGGGCGCTCTCCGCGCTCCATGTGACCGAGCTCGGCTATGCGATGCCGCTCGAGGTCTGGGTGCAGGCTTCGGTGGCCGGCCTGCGGGTCGTGGAGCTCCCCGTTCCCCTCCTCTACCTCGATCTGGCGCGGAGTTTCGGGGGGGCTCTGGACGACGCCGAGACCCGTCTGGCCTACTACCGAGGCGTCCTCGACCGGGCCGAAGCCGCCGTGGCGGCGTCGGCGCATGATGTCGCTGCGTTGACGCACCGGGCCGGCTGAACCTCCGGACACGTCCCCTCCGGCCAGCCCACCTCACCCATGACATCATCGTGGCCCTCCGCGACCCGGAGGTTTCGAGCCCCGGCCCTCTCCGGCGACCGGCTGATCCATCCGCCACTCGTGGCGAAGGCCGACGCGCCGGCCGACGCCATCGAGACGCTCCTCGACAACAACCGCCTCCTGCGGGCCGCCTTCGACACGCGCATCGGTGACATGCGGCTGTGGGAGCTGGTGGCCGCGACACGGCGTGAAGTGCTCACCGTCGCCGCCGAATACACCGGCAGCTACCGCGACGTCGAACGGCCGCGTGACGTCGCCGACTGGATCGCGCGCCCGATCATCATGGGGGGGCACCAACCGGAGCTCTTTCACCCGGGCGTGTGGCTGAAGAACTCCGCCCTCGACGCCTACGCCCGCCGGGTCGGCGGCACCGCGGTGAATCTGATCGTCGACACCGACCGCTGCAACCACACGGGGGTCGCTGTCCCGGTGGGGACGCCCCAGGAGGCAAAGCTTGTGCAGGTTCCCTTCGATGGCCCGGGCCCCGACATGGCCTGGGAGGAGCGGGGGATCCTCGACGACCAAGCGTTCGCCTCCTTCGGCGACCGCTGCTGCGACCTCCTCCTCCCGCTCGAGCCGGCGCCGATCCTGCGGCGCTGGTGGCCGCTGGTGATGGAGCGCGCGGCGGAAACCCGGCGACTCGGTATCGCGCTGGCCCAGGCCCGCCATCTCGTCGAGGCCCGCTTCGGTCTGGAGACACTCGAACTGCCGGTCAGCGAACTGGTGCGGCTGCCGACGGTGCTCGTCTTCATCGGCTGGCTCCTGGCGCGCGCCCGGCAGCTCCACGAGGCCTACAATGCCGCTCTCGCCGAACACCGCCGCGTCTGGCGGATCCGCGGCCACGGTCGGCCGATGCCCGATCTGGCGGTGCGCACCGACGACACGGCCGACGGGCCGTGGTTCGAGGTGCCGTGGTGGATCTGGTCGCGCGACGATCCCCGCCGGCGGCGCGTGTTCGCCAACGCCGGCACGGGCGGCACGCTCCTCCTCTCTGACATGGAGACGCTGCGCGTCGAGCTCCCGATCACGCCCGACACCTCGGCTTCGAGGTGGGTCGACGCGCTCCAGCGGCTCGAGGGGCACGGCTTCCGTCTCCGTCCCCGGGCCCTGCTCACGACGCTCATCGCCCGCCTCCTTGTCGCCGATGTCTTCGTTCATGGGATCGGCGGCGCCGCCTATGACCGGATCACCGACGGGATCGTGCGCCGCCTCACCGGCTGCGATCCGCCCCGCTACGCCGTCGTCACCGGAACCCTACGGCTCCCGATCGAAAAGGTCTTCCCCGCCGACGCCGGACGCGATCCGGCGGCGGAGCTTGCGGCCCTCCACCAGACCCTCCGCGATCTCGACTACCACCCCGAGCGGCATCTCCCTCCGATCGACACCCTCGCTTCTGAGGTCCGCGAGTTGGTGATGCAGAAGACGCGCTGGATCGACACCTTCCCCACGCCGACACTCGCGCGCCGACGGTGCCGGGAGATCCGTGCGACCAACGATCGGCTCGCCTTCCACACCCAGGCGCAACGCCAGCGATTGCTCGCACTGTCCGGGCCACTCGCCGGTCGAATCGGCGCCGCCAAGGCGCTCTCATCCCGGGAACATCCCTGGTGTTTTTTCCACGAAAAGTCGTTGCGCCGCTTCCTGCTACTTGAGATCGACTGACAATCCGCCTATCCTTGCGACCAACGGACTGTGAATGTCGCTCCAGGGATGAGGAGGCACCATGCCAGCGGAGGGTATGCGAAGGGGGAATCGTTCCCAGGTTCACGCCGGCGGGCGCTCGAGCCGGGGTGGGGCCGCTCCCCAGATCGCTGTCGGCACGATCGCCGACGACCGAACCTCGGACGCCGTCGCTGATGCGACGGGCGCCGATGGAGAGCCGGAGTCTTCCACGCACGCCGACAGCCTCCGTCTCGCGGTCGTTGCCGAGCCACGGACCGCGGCGCGACGCCGGAGCGAGCGTCGGCCGGCGATCATCCACCTTCCGATCCATCCGGTGGCACCACGTCGTCCCCCGTCGTGGATGCTCGAGCAGTGTCAGATCGCCCCCGCACGGGCCGGCGACCAGAGCGAGATCCTCCAACTCCTCTCCGGGCTCCCGGTGGCGCCGACGAGGGCGGAGTTCCATGCGGCGGTCGATCATCCCGAGCACGACCCCGGCAACCGGCTCGTGGCCCGGCTGGCCGGTCGGATCGTCGGCCATGTTGAGGTGATGCCGCGCGCGATGATGCTCGGCGCCGGTTCGGTCAGAGCCGCGGTCATCGACCGGGTGGCGGTGCTACCGGAATGCCGCGGGGCCGGACACGGCCAGCGGCTCGTGCAGGCCGCCGAGGACCGGATGCGGATGATCGGTGCCGCCGTCGCCTTCTCGCGCACGCGGATCGCGCCGTCGTTCCACGAAATGGGCTGGGCGGTCCTCGGCCGCGATTGCGCCACTCCCGGCCGCCCCACCGACATCCTCGCCCGCCTGCTCGAGCGCCCGGCCCCGCTGGCCCGTTCGTCGGCCAGCGCGATGCCGGCGGTGGGCCTGTCGACCGAAGGGGTGACGATGCGGCAGTGGCGCCACGTCGAGCTCCCCGCCATTCTCCGGATCTACAACCAGAACGCGGCCCGCTTCGTCGGCCCGCTCGATCGCGGCGAGGCCTACTCGCGCTGGCTGGTCAGCCGCGGAGCCTTCGACTCGATCCTCGTCGCCCTCGTCGGCCAGGACCGCTACGACCTCCACGAGACCTCCGCCCGGATCGTCGGCTATTGCATCCAGGCTGGCCATCGGATCCTCGAGCTCGTCGCCGATCCGGAGTTCCCCGGCCTCGAGCGCGAGATTCTCGCCCGGGTGTGTGCCGAGGCGATCGAGAACGACCGTCAGGAGATCGTCTACGAGTCGAGCGCCACCGATCCGCTCCACGCCGCGGTGGCGGGGGGCGAGAGCCTCGTACAAGCCCACGACCGGATGATCGTCGCCAAGCTGATCCGTCCGCTCGAGGTCCTCCAGGCCGTCGCGCCGGCCACGGTGGCCCGGGCCGCGGCCGCGGGGATCCGCGAAGCCCTCGAACTGGGGATCGAATCGCCCGGCTTCCGCGGCTCCGTCGTCGTTGCCGACGGGAGAGCCACGGTTCAGCAGGGGCGCGTCGGCCGCAGTTGGCTGCGGCTGGCAGACGACGAGCTCACCCGGCTCCTCCTCGGCCAGTGCGATCCGGCCGAGGCGGTGGCCCGGGGGACGATGCAGCCCTCGACGCAGATGGCCCAGCGGCTCGCCGGCATCCTCTTCCCCCGCCAGCCCCTGTGGTGCCCGGTGTGGGACGACGTGCCCGCCTGACTCGGCAGACCGAGCCAGAAGCCATCCCGCGGAGTTGCTCGCTTCCCGCTCATGAGTGGCTGCTACGATTTTCCGGTGTTTGTGTCTCGGCACCATGCGACACCAGCCCCGGGGACGTACCCATGACTTTCCGCTGCCGTGTTCTTCTCGTGATCATGCTCGGCAGCGTTGCCAGCGGGCTCCCCTCCTCCGCTGCCGAGCCACCTCCGACGGTGACCGTCCCGGCGGTGTCGCTGCGCCCCACCGATCGCTTCGCCAGGCTCCAGTGGGATGCCACCCATACCGGCACCGCTCCGTGGGGGCATTGGGGGGATCAGCCGGGGCACTACATCTCCTGGTCGAACCACTCCAACCGGCTCGTGCCGGTCTACACCTTCGGCATCGGCCTGGAAGGAGTGGCCGGGGAGCAGAGTCCCTACCGCAGCGAGGATCGGCTCCGGGCGATCTACGGCCGGCTCCCCGAGCACACGCTCAACCCTGCTGCCGACTACTTCGACCAGGCCGATGTCCATGCCCTTCAGGTGGCGGCGGCCGCTGCCGGCAAGCGGCGGATCATCCTCATGATCTTCGACGGGATGGACTGGACGACGACGCGCACCGCCGCGATCGCGCTGTCGGGGAACGTGGCCTACGATTCCGGCCGTGGCACCGGGCTCTCCTTCCAGGATTACGCCGGCGCCCCGACCGCCTTCGGGTTCTGCTGCACCAGCCCCGCCAACGACGGCACGAAGGTCGACGTCGACGCCCAGGCGCTCAAGAATCCCGGCGGCGACAAGCCTGGTGGCTACGACGCTGGCTTGGGGGGGGCGACCCCATGGGACCCTCTTGCCCAGCCCACGTATCTGATCGGCCGTGATCGCTACCGGCCCCATGCGGTCTGTGATTCGGCCGCCTCGGCCACCGCCTTCTGCTCCGGCCGCAAGACCTACAACGACGCGATCAACGTCGATCCCGCAGGGGAGCAGGTGGAGCCGATCGCGCGCACGCTCCAGAAGCAGGGCTGGGCCGTCGGCGCGGTGACGAGCGTGCCGATCCCCCATGCCACGCCAGCCTGCGCCTACGCCAACAACGTCAGCCGCGACGACTACCAAGACATCACCCGCGACATGGTGGGAGTGCGCTCGGTGTCGCACCGCGGGGAGCCACTGCCTGGCCTCGACGTCGTCATCGGCTGTGGGTTTGGAGGCGATACCCCCGACGATTCGAAGCAACAGGGGGTCAACTACGAACCGGGGAACAAGTACGTCGCCCCCTCGACGCTCACCGCGATCGATGCCGGGCAGGGGGGACGTTACCGGATCGCCCAGCGAACGGGGGGGCGGAAGGGGGCGGAGGTGCTCGCCGAGGGGGCAGCCGCCGCGATCACCGGCGGGGATCGTCTGTTCGGGATGTTCGGCACCAAGCCCGGCAATCTCCCCTTTGCCACGGCCGACGGCGGCTACGACCCGGTGATCGTCTCCGACGACGGCCGGAAGAAGCTCTTCGCCCTCGGTGAACAATCAGGCCTGGGGCTGAAGTACAGCCAGCCGGTTCACTACACGCCGGCCGACTTCGACGAGAATCCGACACTCGCCGAAATGACGGTGGCGGCGCTCGACGTCCTTGCCGCAAAGGAAAAACCCTTCTGGCTGATGGTGGAAGCAGGGGATGTCGACTGGGCGAGCCATGGCAACGACATCGATGCGGCGATCGGCGCCGTGGCCAGTGGCGACGCCGCCTTCCGGGCGATCACCGGCTGGGTCGAGAGCCACGGCGGCTGGGACGACACGGCCGTGATCGTGACCAGCGACCACGGCCACATGTTCGTGCTGGAAAAGCCCGAGGCCTTCGCGCGGTAAGCCGGCGGTGCATCCCGGAGCGGCGCGGCGGCTTCCGCCAACGCCGAACACTGCAGCGGATCCGCACCGTGCCCCTTCCGTCCGTCAACGGCGAAACCGCCATGCGCCCCCATCGGCAAGTGGCATCGCCTCGATGCCCTGCCGCTTCCCCGGCGGGGTGGGATGGTGGAGGATCGTGAACATGTCGTGGAGCAGGCGTTCGGCGGCGGCGAAGTAGCCGTGCCCGAGCAGGTCGACGTTGAAGTTGGGGACGGCGATCGTGTCGACACCGGCGGTGACGGTGTAGGGCTGGAAATAGCCGGCCCGATTCCCCCAGTGCACCCAACTCGACGCGTGCACGGCGACGTCGCGATTCGATGCGTAGAGCGTGCAGCGGTCGCAAAACTCCGGGTAAAGATGCGCCAGATCAAGGAACAGATCCCGATCGACATCGGGAGCCGCGAGAATGATCTGGCCGAACTTCACCTCCGAACGGCGCTCGGCGTCGGCGGCAATCCGCTGCAGCGATCGGAGGAGTCCCCTGTTCCCCATGCTATGGGCGATGACATCGACGCGCTCGGCCCCGCAGCGGCGGCCGAAGTCGGTGAGGAAATCGGCGATCGCCCGTTCGCTCGCGTCGATCGTCGCCTCGTCGGCCGTGTAGGCGGCCAACGACCCGCGGGACGGCCAGGAGAAGAAGGCGGTGGCGCCGGAGACGTCCAGATCGACTCCGAGCTGCGCCGCGCGCACGGCCGCCTCCTCGAACGACACATTGAATCCGTGGATGAAGACCAGCGCCTGCGGAGGGCCGTCGGGATCACGAGCTTCCTTGACGGCGGCTGCGACCTCCGCGAAGAAGTCGGTCTCCCCGAGCGTCCGGATCTGCTGCACGCGGAGCGTGTCGTCGCGGAGATCGAGACGGCGGAGTTTCGTCCACCACGACGTGCCAACCTCCCCGAATCGATGCGCCTCCGGGACATACACCTCGGCCATGCCGAGGGTCGTCTTCCCGGCCCGCTCCGGGCCGAAGCCGCCGCCACGCAGCGGCTTTCGATTCGTGCCAAACCAGACCGGAAACACATTGCTGGGGGGCTGGTCGCCGGCCGCCATGGCACGCGCCGTATTCGGACCAGCGAGGGTCCGATCATCGGTCGCGCGCCTCCGAGCCGGCGCTGGCCGGTCAACGATCGCCAGCAGTTCGGCCACCTTGCCTAGGCTTCGCCGGTAGCTCTCCTCGGTCTTGACCCGTTCCTGCTCGATGTTCCGCAGGATCAGTCCCTCGATCTTCCCGGCGACGTCATGGGCCCGCGCCCGGTCCCCCGCTTTCACGGCCGCTTCGAGCTCGCCGAGGAGCCGCGTCAATTCATCCATCGTCTCGTCTCCGTAGAAATGCCTGTCATGCTTCCGGCATCACCGAGCCGGTGTCTCCCGGCCCGCCGGGGCCGGTCGAGGCGTCGAGCCGTGCCTTTGCCTTTTTCACCTGCTCGGCGATGCCGGCTTCCGTGCGATGACCGTAGCGCTGGATGAGGGCGTCGTAGCCGCCGATTGCCGCCTCGAACTCTCGTTGCGTCTCGAGCAGCCTGCTTACGAATCAGACCCGCAACTTTCATGCCCATGAGCCGCTCCCCTGGAGATGAACGTACCGCTGTGGAGTGTGAGCCGTCCAACATGGCCTCGGAGCCACGGCAGTCAATCAGCAGCCTCTCCGCTGTATCCTGCCTGCTCACAGCCCGAGTTCCACCAGGCCCTCCTCCCAGGGCACCGCCAGCACGCCGTCGATCCGCTTCCGGAGCGGATCGCGGGAGAAGCAATAAGCATCAGCCCCGGGGAAGTCGGGGAGGAAGCGCGACAGGTCGCGCACATGCCGCGGCTCGACGCGGTCGGTCGATGTGATCTCGATGAGCGCCGGTGGCCGACCGGGGCGATCGATGATCAGATCGATCTCGGCGTCGTCCTTCGTGCGCAGATAGGAGAAGCGGTAGTCGTTCTGGCAATAGTCGCTGGCCCGCACGATCTCGAGGATCACGAAGTGCTCGAAGGCCCGCCCGTAGCCGCCGGTTCGGGGCACGAGGTCGACGGTCAACGTCCCGGCCAGGGCCCGGCAGACGCCCGGATCAAACCACCAGAACTTCGGCGACTGCCGCTGTCGCTTGCGGACGGAGGCGTGCCACGGCTCGAGCATGAAGCCCAGATGGGTGTCCTCCAGGATCTCGAAATAGGAGGCCACCGTCTTGTGATCGACACCGATGTCGCGGGCGATATTTGAGCAGTTGAGGATCTCGCCATTGGCCTGGGCCGCCACTTCGAGGAAGCGCCGGAAGGGATCGAGCCGCCGGATGACATGCTCCGCCCAGACCTCTTCGCGCAGATAGGTTCGGGCGTAGGCCCGCAGATAGCTCGATCGATCGGCCTCGGCGGTGAACGAGAACACCGTGGGGAGCGTGCCGAAGCGCAGGCAGGTGGAAAGCTCGAAGGCCGGCCCGAGCTCGCGGCTGGTCAACGGGAAGAGGTGCCGCACGAACGCCCGGCCGGCGAGCAGATTGACCGCCCCGCGCTTCAGCTTCCGGGCACTCGATCCGGTCATGGCGAAGCGGACACGCCGGCCGCCGGGACGAGGCTGTTCGATCGCCGCATGGACAACGTCGAGGAGGAGGGGCACCTTCTGGATCTCGTCGATCACTACCCAATCGACCGCCGAAGCAGCATCGATTTGCTCCCGCAATTCCCCCGGCCGGAGGCTGTAACGGTGCTCGAGCTCCGGGTCGAGGAGATCGATCCAGAGCGTGGCACGGGCCCCGAAATGCTCCCGGAGAAGCGTCGACTTCCCCGTGCCGCGCGGCCCGAGGAGCAGCAAACTGCTCGATTCACTGATCGAAAGCGTTCTCGGGAACATACTCCCAATTTGTACGCCGAATTGGGAGTAAGGTCAAACTGGCTGTTTACCGGCCGCTATGTCCCGCCAACCGACGTCGGCTCGCCCAATCGGCCACCGAAGAAGGCATCTTGCTGTCACGAAAATCGTGAGGCTACGATGCCTTGATGCGAACGACGATCACGGTCGATCCCGATGTCGAGCAGTTGCTCCGAGCAGCGATGCAGGCGACGGGGCAGAGTCTGAAAGCGACGCTCAACGAAGCGGTGCGCCGCGGGCTGTCGGGAATCGCGGTCCAAGCGTCCGAGCCTCGATTCAAGGTAAAGCCCCGCCCGATGGGGCTACGGGCCGGCATTGACCCGGCCACGCTCGGCGATCCCGCGGACGATCTCGAGGTCGAGGCCTTTCTCGACGTCAGTCGATCCCTGAAGGGCTGACCGCGACTTCATGCGTTTCCGTGGGTTCGAGTGCCGCTTTCCGCTCGAGGCGTGAGCGGAACGGCGCCGCCAGAGCGCGGAAGTGGTCAGCCACCCTGATCAGCCGTGCCCGCGGGCGCCGGCGAGCCATTCGTTGGCCCAGGTGCGCACCCCCTCGATCCCCTTGCGGTGGCAGAAGTCACCGAGGCTTTCCGCTGCCTTCCGCTCCGCCTTGTAGCAGGTGAGGACGGCGGTGATCTCCTTGGCGAGATCCTCAAAGGGAACGACATCCTTGTATTGCTCGTTGAGCCGGTCTCCCAGGAGCCGGCCGCCGAGGAAGAGCGTGTACTTCCCCAGCGTTCGCCCCACGATGCCGATGTCGCAGTTGTAGGGGCGGGCACAGGCGTTCGGGCAGCCGGTCATGCGGACGGTGAAGGCGTCGTGCGAAAGCCCGAGCTTCGCCACCTCCGGCTCGAGGCTGTCGATGAGCCCGGGCAGGACTCGTTCGCTCTCGGCCACCGCGAGGCTGCAGGTGGGGAGGGCCACGCAGGCCATGCTC
>Ga0209401_1000713_pt1 | contig 22293 bp, 27 predicted proteins | sample M_140807_MF_Meta_FD_187318 | JGI IMG/M metagenome (GOLD analysis project Ga0209401, IMG submission 187318) | Freshwater microbial communities from Lake Montjoie, Canada to study carbon cycling - M_140807_MF_MetaG (SPAdes) (version 2) | ecosystem: Environmental > Aquatic > Freshwater > Lake... | reverse complement strand
ACGGGAATTTATAGCCACTGAGCTTCTCACCCTCTTTGCTAATTCGCACATTCTGGATAGGCCGTGCCGCATCGCACCTTGCCGCCACCCAGCCAGGCTTGACACTGTTCATGCTTTTCACGATCTGCACATCTTCCATCAGCACTTTCACGCTGGTGGGGGTCAGCACAATGTCGTCATTGGCCACAATGCACGATGACCAGTCCTTGAGCGCTGCCTCAATCACCTCGTTGTAGTCCTCGCCAAAGTTCCTTGGCTGGCCATAGATTTTGTAATCGGCCTCAAAGTTCTCTAACACCGACTCAGGGCCGCGCAGATAAACCGGACACTCTGGCGCGTATTGCTTGATCGACTCCAACAATACGGCCAGACCATGGCCTTTGACAGTGGCAATGACAATTGGACAAATCATTTTTTGGCCTTGTTTCTTGCAGATATTGCAGCCGCCTTGGCTTTGGCATCGGCTTTGGAGCTTGCACCCCATGCCTTCAATGACAGCAGCAGCCGTGTCGGCTCACCACCCTTCATCTCAGGACCAGGCATATTGCCCATGCGCGCCAAGAATGATGCTCGCCTTGGATTATCGCCAGACTTGACTGGCGCTTTCAAGTTCATGCCCTCGGCCTTCGCACTGGCACGGCCCTTGGCATTTAAGCCGCCAGACGGGCTTTTGCCTTCTTTACGCTGCCAAGCTGGGGTCTTCATTTCTTTGGCTTCTTTGCAGTCTTGGCCGCGGCCTTAAAGTCGGCAGCTGATGGCGCGCCTTTAGTGCCAGGCTTGCGCATCTTTTCACCAGAGCCGGACTTGATACGCTCTCTCTTGGCTGCAATGTTGGAATACAAACCTTGTTTCATGACATTCCCTCGGTATCAGTTTCCTCGCCTGTATTTGGACCACCCACCACCCATGCATCGCACGTTCTGCTGGCTGCACACTTGAAGTCAAAGATTTCGCAGTAACCCAGATCGGCCAACTTGATTGTTCCCCATGGGTCGGCTTCCATGCCAATGCCTTGGGCAATGCACTGTTTCAGCTTGTCAGACACATTGAATGCCGCGCAGTTACCGCATCGGCTTTGCTTGGCATCCTCGGCTGAGACATCCCACTGGTCTGCCTTCTTTTGCCAAAACGCACTGTTTGGCAGTTTTGGATTCTCAGGACCATAGGCCGCGCTGGTGATTGCCTTGGCTCGGTTTTTCAGATTTAACGTAATGTCTTGCGTGGGCATGGGGCAGTTCTCGCCTACGCTCATGTCCTCGCCCTCTTCTTTGTCCATGACCTGGCTCATGGTGCGCTGCATAGTAGCCATTATTTTTTCGCCTTGTTCTTTGCCGTGCGCTGACCGCGCATTGGCATCTTTGCTTCTGACATGGCAATGGCCACCGCCTGCTTGGGGTTGGTCACAACCTTGCCAGTCCCACCACTGTGGAGCTTGCCAGCTTTGTACTCACCCATCACCTTGCCGACCTTCTTTTGCGCTTTACTCATTGCCTTCATAGGTTTCCCCCATTGGTTTGTCAATACCCGAATTATGCAACCCGCACAAGGTTTCTGCGCAGGGGTTGGGACCACTTTCCTGATCCACTTGACCCGTACATCCCTGCAATTGCATCACTTGCAAATGTCAGGACAAAGGCATCGGCCTTGTCAGGGCTTGGCAATCCTCTGCGCTTGATCTCGTCTTTTCCCTCGATAGCGATCTTGCCGTTTGAAGTGAATGAGTACCGCACTGTGGCCAGTTCAGCAATCAGCACCTCATCCTTTGGCATCTTGCAGTCTCTGGCCTCAAGCCACGCCCTTGCTTTGTACCAAAGTTCAGCCTTCAGATTTCTGTACGTTCCACCCATGGCCGGTGATTCTGAGACATTGATCCCTCTGGCCGGCAGGCCCAGCTCTCTGAGCCGGTCCACTACCCCAGCACCTAATCCAATACTATCCACCAGAATCTCTTTCGGCTGCTGGCTTGGTGGCAGCGCCTGGTACTCGGCCACCACCGCGCCAGTCAATTGCATCAGGTCCAAATTTTTCCATGTCCGTATATTCTCAGTGACCGCATTCCCTTGGCGCTTGCACAGCGCTGACCTATCCGATCCAAACCGCGCCACATCCAAGCCCCACAGCATGGGCGCGTACTCACTTGGCGCGACATCCCGATTGACCGCGCTCTCAAGTAGGTCCATGGCAATCACAGTGTCATCGTCACCCCTGGGGAATTCACCGATCACCCTGATCCGGTAGACGTTACTCTCTTCCCCATAGCGCATGGCCATCTCTTTGACATATTCGTCACTCACCCGTGGCGAGTCAGTGCAGGCCACTTGGAATGTGGTCCACTCATCTGCCAGGCGCGTGTGGGTGTCGTAGAAAAACCCACTAGACCTCACCGGATTACCCAAAAGCAATGTCACAGCGTTATGCCCCGACATCGAGCCAGCTGCCGCCTCAAACACTTGCTCTGGCACACCAGATGCCTCATCGGCCACCAGCATCACATTCTCTGAGTGAATTCCCTGCAAAGCCTCTGGCTGCTCGGCTCTTGATGTCCTAGCCGAAATAAACATTTCAGTCGGGGCTGCATTAAATTCAATCCTCTCTTGCTTGACAGTCAATAACCCCTGCAAAGGCAAAGGCATCGCATTGATCCAGCGCTTCAGCTCGGCAAACATCGCGTCATAAAGCTGAGAGCTTGTCGGTGCAGTCACCACCACCTTGACGGGCGATCTGGTCATAAAGTACCAGAGCATGGCCCAGCTGCTTGCAGTGGATTTGCCCACCCCGTGGCCACTCCGGACACTTATCTTCCGGTCCCCACGGGCAATCGCACCAAGAAACTTCACTTGCCATGGGTCAGGATCAACCCCCAGCACCTCCCGCACAAACAAAACGGGGTCCGGCTGATACCGGTCCACCCACTGGGCAAAGACGTTTTCTTTCACAGACCCCTCACTTGCTTTAAGTTCCGACCCGTGATCCTATCGGTCCAGCATGATGCACACAACCACCTGGTCGCACTCATTTCCACCCCACCCTCTGGCGGCTTCTCGACCAGGCACTGATTACACTTTTGTAATTTGTGGCCATGGCAGTTCCCATTCAATCTGACTGGGTTATTTACAAAATTACTTTTCACTGGATTCTCTGCACTTCATTATCTTTGTGGATTAACCATTTATTACCCAGTATTCTTAATGCTTTGACATATTGCAGTTGATTATGTCTATTAGTGCTACGCGGCACATAATCAACATTGAATAAATGCCTGACTTTAGTTAATAAGGTGATATTCATATTATTCCCACGATATCGTTGATATTGACCCATGCGTGCCAGATTGCTAAACCATCTTGGCCCATCAAAGTGCAGAAGACCTTGCCGTCTTTTTCATCTTCAGTATCTACCACGATCCACTCATGGCCGTTGATGATCACTGTCGCTAGCTTAGATTTCATTCGGTTACTCCGTTGTTTGTGGAGTTGACATTTTTGCACAATTTGACTTGTTTGTTAACTAGTTCAAAATTTTTTTAAAAAATTTTTTTTGTAGGTGTTTAGTGCCGCCACAGTCGCCCCCGCCAAGCCGGCCACGGGGGGGGTCGCGGCCACCGACCGCCAGCCGGCCACCACCGACTTGTCCCCAGATTTTTGCCAACTTTATCCACAGATTTCTGTGCATAACTAGGCTTGTAATACTTTGATGCACTTAATTCTGTGGATAATGACTTGTCCACTTAACATAATGGTCGTTGTATAAAGTGACTGAATCATTTGGTATTCATATCCTCAATTGTGACGCTGCGCTTGCGTAATGCATCAAGGGCCATGCTTCCCAGGTCGATATTGACCAGTGGTTGCTGCTTGTCACCATACTCGTCTGGCGCCTGCTTAGAGGCCAGCCAGCGCCTTGTATCCACCCGTAGCTTGGCCACTTGCGCCTCTTGAGGGCTTGCGCTGTCTGCAATTTCGAGGGTCTGCTCTGCTAAACTTCTCCCACCTCGGGCGCGCGCACGCGCAAGGGCAGAAGCCCGTGCTTCGCCCCCTCGCTCAATCCAATCGTAAAAAGCCGTATGGCTCACACCCAACGACCGAGCCAAGCTGAGAATGGTTTCTCCTTGTGAGAGTCTGTCTAGCATGGCAATTTCGCCACCGGCAGCGTGAATCTTCTTGTTGACATCGGTGGCTTCTTTGCGCACAAGAGCTGCTTGCTCTTTCAATCCCATTTGTCTGGCTGCAATGTTGTCAGCCACCTCTGCCAGTGTTTTAGCTTTTGCCATTCAAATACCCTTCAATGATTTTGATTGCATCTGGCGCTGATCTTGAGACCAGGCACAGATATCCTTTTGCGTTTAACTGCAAACCCACAGCGCTTTGTTTCTCTGAAACCACTCCGGCCTTGGTCTTCATCTCAATAAAAAGCCCGTGAAAGCCATTTTTAGGCTCCAAGATGCACAGATCAGGCATCCCTGCTAAAACCCCTTCAGAATGCAATCTGACGCGCTCTGAAGCGCTTCTATCGCCTCCATTGGGTATTGCTGCAATGATGACCTCCGGATAGAACGCACGAATGTGTTGCACCACCTTGACCTGATCAACGTGTTCAATGCTTTTGCGCTTGCGCTTTATGTCAACCACCATGACTCGGATTCTACTGCCGTGGCCTTGGCTTGAAACAAGTGGCATCGGTGTTTGACATCGGTCGGGAATGTGGCAAGGCCCGTTTGGCTACATTGGTGTTCGGACCATGTGACTGTTGCCCATCCACCTTTGACCTTTGCCTGGTCAAACATCCACTGCAATGGTTTAGCGTTGACCTTTCGGTGTCGTTCCATCTGTTCGGCTGGCATCGACTGGCGCTGCTCGACCATACACAAATGTTTGCATTCATGGCAAAAAACCCTCTCATCCCACAAATGTGGATAACCTGTGGATAACTGCTCAACTTGTTGGACCATCTAAAACCTCCAAAAATCGTTAAAAGTAAAGCGGTATGTACCAAGGAAATCTACCGCTTTACCGCTTTACTTTTCACTATCCCAAAACTGACCAGATTGGCCTGTGGATAAGTGGGTCTAAAGACCCCCACTTATACCAACAGACCTGCCTTTATCTAAACAGGTATACCGCTTTACTACCGGTTTACTACCGCTTTACCGCTTTACTTTAATTGAACCCATCCAGAGCTTACTTGGTCCAATGCAAAGCGCTGGAAAATGGCGGCTCCTACTGCCCGTCTTGAATAACTTTGGTCAGCCATTGGGACAACTTGATAGATGTCGGCCCACTCCAGTTGGTGCATCGCTGCCATCTCCTTTGGCACTGATGGCCGGCCAGAGCCTCTGCGCATGATGACCGCGCCTTTGGCATTGATGATGGACTGGACAAAGTTGCAGGCAGCATCACACGCATCTTGGACTTGTTGCTGTCTTTTATCGTTCTGCCGGTCGTTGGCTGCCTGCCGTCTGTCTTCCTCTGACGATACTTGTGGGACCACCAGCAGCACCATCTGCTCTTGAATGTCCCCGTCTTCATCGAGCACTGTGTCGGCAAAGACATCAGAGTTAAATTTGATTTCTCTGAAGTTGGGTTGATATCGGGTTTTGACCAGGCGCATATAGCGGGTCTTGGTCTCATCTTCAAACAAGATTCCCGTGAGGGTTGCATCGCCTGTAAATGCACTTGCTCCACGGGCTGTGGCATCTGAGTCTGACTTGCTGATGGTCTTGTTGGTATGGGTAATGATGCAGACTGGCGTGTCCAGTTGGATATAGATGGTCTGCTTTAAGGCTGCAATATAAGCACCGACTTCTGAGTTGTCATTCTCATTATCAATATCCATGGTGGCATTGGCCGTGTCCAAAACCAATAATGGCCTAATATTATCAACTGTGTGGTTTATTACATTATGTGCAAGCATAAGTAAATCCTTCACATTAGATCGCTTGGCATCGATGATGACAAACCAATCTGATAATGCTTTTGAATCAATCCCATAATGCCTTGCGTATCCGGTCAGAGTTCTTTCGACTTGGTCCGAGTCTTCAGTCACTATGATTGTTTTGCGCTTTTTAGTGGCTGTGAGTTCGCAATCCTTGGCCTTTAAACCGGCCATGACCATGCACAGACTGATGATGGCCGTGGTCTTGCCAATGCCAGGCTGACCGGCCAGCACCATGAAGCTGTGCGCCCAGAAACCTTTGACCATGTAGCGGATAGGTTTGATCTGGCCAATGGTCAGATGGCGCTCTGGCCAGCCTTTGGTCTCTTTTTGCGCTTCAATTTGCGCTTCAGTTTGCGCTTCAGCTTGGCCAATCACTGCTGCAAAGTCTTCCACCGCGCTTTTTCTTTCGGTCTGTTTAGTTGGCGGCTCCCAACCATTGTCTTTGGCGTGTTTGAAGAGTGTGCCAATGCCAACACCTTTGCCCTGGTGAAAGCTCTTCCAGTGGGTCTCAATGTCTTTTGTGCCTGCAAACTTGTTGCCGGCCATGGACCATGTCATCCATGGGCCTAATCCCGCCTCACCGAATTCTGTGTGCAGCGCTTGGCCCAGTTCAATCCACTGGTCATAGTCGCAGTCTGGGGAAATATGGTGCAAAGCCTTGACGGCACGATCAAGGTCGCTGTCATCAAGCCTTGAGCCTAATTGGGTAAAGTTAAAACTTTCATTTGAAAGATTTGGCTTTGGCTCTTGCAGTTGGTGCTGCTCGATGATGCCCCAGTCCATTAACAATTCATGCAAATTGACGGCCTCTTGGAATTCACCGACCACCGATTTGCCACTGAGTAGCACTGACTTGCCGGCACTGTTTGGCAGGCCAAACACCTCAAGTTCTTGGCCACCGCCCAGTTTGTATTTCGGCAGCACCTGGTCAGATTCTTTGGGTGGTTGGACCCATAAGAAGACATGACGGCCACGGCCTGAGACAGAAACCTCGGTCAGCATCTTGTTGGCCTTAACGTATTTTGCCATGCGCTGGATGGCCACATTGGTGGGGCCACTGGCGTGCTTCATGTCCACATCGAGGCAAACCAAATAGTTCCCTGATGCGCTAATGATGGGGCGCTGCTGGACTAAGCCAAGATACTGGCCATGTGGTGCATCTTCCATGGTCCAGACATCTTCAGCGTTGTACAGATCGCTTTGGTCTGTATCCCGTGCCACGCCTTGGCCAGATCGCTTGTAGGGAATCTTTTTGTTGCCTTGCAGGGCAAAGGTACAGAAGACGGCATCGGGGGCCACAGCGCCTATTTTGCAGGCAATGCTTTGGGACTGCTGAAATGTGTCGTTTTGGGGTGTTTCAGTTATGATTGGCACTGAAATTCCTTTAGTTTGGGGTTTCATTTTGTGAGTTGCCTTGAGTTGACTTTGGCCTGGTAGTGTTAACGCGCTACCAGGCTTTTCTTTTGGCAGGGATGTGAATTCTATTCCTTCGCCTTTTCTTTGACTAGAGAAGATGCAGCCTGTTTCTCACCGACTAGGTCTTCGCTGACTTCGACACCGAGTTTTAAGACGGCACTGGGCGACTTCAGCTCCCAGGCGCTCATGTTGTCTTTGAATGCTTCCATGACCAGCGCCTCATCTTTCCAAAATTTTGTCTTACGGCCTGCGCGCATGGTCCAGCCATCAATGGCTTTGCCTTCAGTGATCTGAGCCTTGGCAGCAGACTGCACTGCATCGGCCCATGCGGCCATCAGGACAGCGTTGTCTAGCATCTCTGGGGTAACAGTCATGTCAGGCTTGAAATCGTTTCTAGCGACCTCTTGGACCTTCTGACGCATACTGGGGCAAATGGTCTTGGCCTTGCAGTACCGGCAGGCGTCAACGCTTGGGTTTGTAGGTGCATCGCCTGAGAGCGCCAGTTCGGCTGCGGCCTTGAGTCTTTCGCCATGCTTGACAAGCTCTTGGCCAGACACTGTCCACTTGCTGTGGCCGACTCGGGGCTGGAATATGTGCATGGTGCAAGTGATGTGGCTGGGCGCTTTGAATTGCCTCATGGCTCCCAGTGCATAGGTCAGCAGCTGCTTGTTGTCTGTGGCATCCACAGCCACTCGGCCAGTCTTTAGGTCAACGACATGAAGATGGTCCCCATCGACCAGGACTGCATCGGCCGTGCCACCAAGCGCTGGGTGCAGAGACTTCAGACCTTCATCTAGGTTGACCTCGATCAGCTTCTTGCGTGGATTTTCGACCAGAGTATTGACAAAGTCGGCATAGCCTTGGGCCATAGCAATGTGGTCAGGATCAGTTCCGGCTGGTACTTCTTTGCCAGACAGAATCATCTCTGACAGCTCATGGATGGCAGTGCCAATGGCAGCCGCCTCGCCTGCTGGCTCATAGGGCATGAGGGATTCGAGCCGATAACTGCCTGGGCATTGCATGAATCTGTCTGTGCGTGATGCTGAGAGTCGGGCGTGTTTTCTGGTTTCGTGTTGCATTGTTTCTCCTGGTTAAATGATTTGATTGACAACATTGAGCTTCTTTAAAACCTTGGCCAGCACATTGTGGTCTAAGCTGGCTTTGATGGTCAGAATGTAGATGACGGGTGGAATGCCTGACTTGTTGATGTTTTCCACACGGCTGCTGGCCTGCTCTAGTGCTGATGTGGACCAAGTGCATTCCACAAAGACAATGGTGTCGGCAGCGGATAGGTCCACACTTTCAGACATGGCTGCAATGTTGCCGATGATGCATTTGGTCTGGCCAGACTGAAAGTCTTTAAGCGCCTGGTCGCGCTTCGGTCTTGACGTTTCACCCGTAATTACTACGGGTTTGTGGACCATGAGCAATTTTTCCAGCTCGGCCACCACATCCTTATGGTGCGCAAAGACCACCACCGGCTCATTGGCCTGGAGCAAGTCATCGATGAATTCACTAGCAGCCTTAACCTTGCGCATACCGGCTTCGCGCATGATTTCTGCCAAGCCCTCAAAGGCCAGCAAGGCATTGGGGTTGGCCATCAAGGCATCGGCATCAAAGGCTTGCTCCCGCTTGTCATTGGGCAGATCAAAGGTGATCAGAGAGACTTGCGGGTCTTTGTAGTCTTTAAAGATGTTTTCTTTTTTGCGTCTCAGGACATGGGGCTTCATCAGCTCTTTCAGCTCAACCAGGTTAGATGCGCCACTCGTGTCCAAGCCCCATGGCGCTGACCACATCTTTGCGTAACGGGCAGCAAAGTCAAACCAGCCGCCCCTGTAAATGCCAAGGCCGTGCAGGATGGGCCACAACTCAATGGGCCGGTTTGGGATGGGCGTGCCACTGAGCGCATAGACACAATCAATCTTCTTCATGGCCAGCATCGCGGCCTTCGTTCTTTGGGCTTTTGGATTCTTAATCCTGTGGCACTCATCCAAGACTAAAGTGTTATATCTGTCCAAATCCGTTTGTGCATATTGCAAAACGTCATAGTTGATGATGGTCACATCGGCACTATTCACCTCTGAAGCCTGCTGTTTGCCATTGACCACATGGACCGAGACATTGGGGGCTAGTCTTGAGAAAGCCGCCTCCCAGACTGTCTTGGCAATGGCTGGGCAAACAATCAGGGCGGGTAGGTTTTCCAGGGCAGCAGCTGCTGTGGGTAGCGTCTTGCCAACACGGGGCTGGTCGGCCAGTATGGCCCTGCGCCTAAATAGCAAGAAGAGCTTGGCCTCTTGCTGATGGGGGAATAGTTGCATTTCGGTTTCCTCGTTTTAAGTTGTTGCGATCATATCTGCATTTGTGCTAAAGTGCAATTTCTGTTTGACGACAGAAACGTAAAAACCTAAACCCTTAAAAGGAAAAAACCATGTCCACCAGAGTCGTAACCGGAAAAGTTCGTTTCTCATACTTCAGTGCTTTGACTGCGCGTAAGAATGAAATGAACGGAAAAGAAGAGTTCTCAACGCAAGTGCTTGTCCCAAAGACAGACACCGAGACAGTGAGCCAATTGAAAGCGGCAGCCAAGGCCGCATTGACCGCCAAGTTTGGGGACAAAATTCCGAAAACAGTGCGCAATCCCTTGCGTGATGGCGATACAGAAGTCAAATCTGATGGATCACCACTGGGGGCTGAGTACGCTGGCCATTATTTCTTCAACACCAAAAGCACAAACAAGCCTGGTGCAGTGGATGCCCATGGCCATGACATTCTTGGATCACAAGATATTGTCTCTGGCGACTATGGCCGAGTCAGTCTAAATGCCTATGCTTATGACCAGGCAGGCAACAAGGGCGTGTCGTATGGTTTGAACAACATCATGCTTTTGTCTAAGGGTGACTCGCTGGGTGGTGCAAAGCCAACGGCTGCCAGTGACTTTGGCGTGGTGGCCAGCAAGGCCGCGCCAGCTGCTGCCGAATCAGTCGATAACGACTGGTGATCGGTCGATCAGTTTTTCAAGTGCCAAGTGCAATTGATTGACTGATGTCCACAGTGGCTCAACAGTCCCAGACAGCCATCGGCTGACCTGGGACTGCTGGATGCCAGCCTCATTGCACACCGCAGCCATGGTTATCTTATGAGCCTTGGCCTTTGCCTTGATATCGTGAATTGATTGCATGACCGCATTCTAATTGCGCTTTATGTATAAAAACAACACATAAAAATAATTGTTGCAACAAAAATCAATTCTGTCAGAATTCGTTACTCCTACTCACTTTAACGAAAGAAAACGATGAAACAGAAAATCATTACCGCCTTAATCGAATGCACCTTGGCCATCATTATTTTTGGTGGCATTGGCGTGATGTTGGCTTGGAGGGGTTGATATGAACTACGGCTCCACACCTAATTGCCCAAAAGACTTGTTCCAGTATGACTGCGCCATTGAAGATGTCGATCTGGTCTGCTTCTTGGAATACAGCCCAGAAGAGAAAGGCTACACCGACTCTTATGGTGCGCCCTATGAGCCTGATATTGAAGAGTGCATGACGCTGAATAACGCATACATCGCTGGCACTGATGTGGACATTGCCCACATGATTCTGCAAAGCCTGGTGGATCATATTGAAGTGTCTGCGCTGGAGAAGTTCCTTGACAAATAAAGAGCTGCCATTGGCCCTTGATGCCTGCCTCGACCTAGTCAATGACTTGGTCCACCCAGAAGTCTATGGCCATGCAATTCCCAATGAAGTCAAAACCCGTGCATTCGTTGTCAAAACAATGCTGGAGCGCTTGAAAGCCAGAATGGAGACCAGCACATGGCCAGAGGCTTAAAACCCCGTGTAAGCCCTGCCATTGAGGCAGCGCTCCAAAAGAAAGGCAACCTCTCAGACCTTGACTTGGCCAAGTTGTGCTTTTGTGCCAGGCGCAGTGCAGCAAGGATTCTGTTTGATCTGCACCGCCATGACTTGGTTTACATCAGCGGATACACCAGAGTGAGCGCCAATGGCCAGTGGCGGCCTCTGTGGTCATGGGGTGATGGCATTGACGCTGAAGCGCCTGGGCCAGTGCCAGGCTCAGAGCGAATCAAAAAATACAGAGAGAAAATGTCAGCCGATGACAAAGACTTTGGCTTGGCCAGACGCAGACAGAAAAGACGGGTTGTGAAACGCGACCCGCTTGTGGCCGCGTTTTTTGGGTCTTAGTTATTGGCCAACATATCCAGGCAGCATTGAGCCAATCTGGCCAGCACCACGGCCACCAAGGCCAGCAGCTCTTGCGCGAGACTCGTTCAATTTTCTGATCACTTCAGCCAAATCTGTCAATTGCTGTTGGTCACGCGATAGCAAGATTTTGCCAATCTCGTTTCTCACGGCCTCTGGAGTTCTTGTCTGGCTTGCAATATTTGATGCAGCTGCCAACATTCCAGTTGGGCTTCCAGCAGCAGCCGCAGCAGCTGCCTGACCCAATGGCGCGACTTCAAGATCAGCAGTTCCAGCCAAACGTGCAGCAGTTTGTGATCCACGGCCAGCAGACTCCAGACCCTTCAATCGTGCTTCTTTAGCCACAGAAGATGCAAATGTTCTGTAATCGTTGCCAAATACTTCCTTGAGCTTGTCTTGCGTTGCAGGCTCTTTCCACATCTTGAGCAATGATGTCTGGCCAGCCTCTGTGCCAGTCTTCTGACGCAAAGCCTGCAAAGCACCAATGCGGAATGCATCAATCTCTGATGGCGTAAAACCTCTCATTGCTTGGCCAAGTTCAAGCACATCGCCTGTCATGGCTTTGCGGCCAACTTCTGCTGCATCCATCATTTGAGATGGTCCGGCCCATGTCTTCATGGCCATGGTATATGCAGACTGGCCACCAATTTTTGGTGACTGGGCCTCAAGTACGCCAACTAATTGCTGACGCACATCATCGTAAGCATTGGCCTGGGCATTGCTTCCAGTCTTGCGCAGACTTTGTGCAGTGTCATAAAGGGATTGCTTCAAAGTGTCCAAGACATTCATTGGCACTGGATCACCAACTTTGAGCTTGGCCAAGTCAATTGTCTGACCAGTCTTTGTTCTAAATAACAGTTCAGCAGACCCTTGGACCGCCTGAGACTTGTTCAGTGCATCGGCCAATGATTCGTCAACTTTTAATGCTGCCTTATCAATTGCGTTATAGAACGGGCGTGACTCAGCAAATCTTTGAGCGCTAAATTTATCAAGTGTCTGCATAAATTGAGCGCCTTGAGTACCAAGGGTTTCATCGGCAGCAGTCATCAATCGACCAGCACGGCCTGCTTGTCGCTCACGAATGGCACGCTCTACGGCCTCAGTTGTTGTGCCAGGCAATGTGGCCTGCACATCGAGCAAGTTGCGTGTGGACTTTCCACCCACATCGGCAATGCGAGCCTCTGGGCCAAGTTTTGCCAGACGCGCTTGGGCCATAGTCAATGCACTTGGTGCAAGACCTTCTGGCACATCACGAATTAAAGCCTCACCGACCTTTTGCTGTGCATATGTGCCAGCAGCAGTGGGAGAAACGCGAGCCATAACTTGTCGGCCACCAGCACCAACAATGCCCATGACCGGCTGAGAGACTGCACCCAATGTGCCACCAATCAATGTACTCTTGGCCGCATCTTTTAATATTTCTTCAGCAGTCTGGCCAGTTGACTCGCCAATTCCACCCAACAATCCATAGCCTGCACCAGAGACACCGGCCTGCACTGCACGTTGGCCCATGCCCATGATCTGCCCAGCAGCTGGAGCGCCAGCAATGTATTGGCCGACTTTGGCAATTGCTGGGGCAATACTTGGTGCAGCCGCTTCAATAGCAGGCATCACTCGTTTTCCAACTTCTTGCACCACTTTGCCAGGAACACCGGCAATCATCATTGGCACACTGGCAGCCAGTTGTCCAGCGGCTGCATAGTATGGTGATTCTTTCTGATAAGACTCAGCAGCGCCTCGGAATATGTCACGGCCCATGGTATAGGCATCAGACAATGGCACACCCTTTTGCATGGCAAGCATTGGAGCGCCAAGAAAACCAGCCAATTCATCTGCAAAGCCCATTGTTGGACCACCAGCTGCACTGGCCAAAGCACGGGTTGTTGTGCCTAGTTTTGCACCGGCCTCAAATGCTTTTGATTTGGACTCACCCAAAAATTTAAGAATTTCGCTTGGCTTGTATTCGTTCTCTAAAGCCGCATTGATTTGAGTTCCAACAGTTGGCATCTGGGCCAAGAATTGAATGATTTCATCATCGCCATAACCAGCCTTTTGAGCTTCTTTGATTTTCTCTTTAATGCCATCCATGATCAGCCTCCTGGTGTTCCAAAGATATTACCAAGAGATGGCCTTGCCCCACCGCCAGCACCTACGCCTGGTCTTGTTCGCATTACTGATGGAATAGTGGCTGGAGCGCCAAGAGCTGCATCAAGATTTTTGAAGTTATAAGCCTCACCAAAACCTTGATATTCTTTGCGCTTCTGGTTATATGCCTGACCAGCGGCAGAATAAAGCTCATTTGATAAAGCCTTAAAGTCATCAACTTGAGTTGGCGTAAGTTTGCGACCACTCATCATGTTGCTGAAATAGTTATTTAATCGGTCCATGCGGCCAGAAGCTGCCATGGCAATGCCAAGTTCAGACTCTCGCACCACAGAGCCAGGGTCTAGCAATTTCATCACTTTGGTAGCACCAGCCACATCACCAATTGGCGTTCCTTGGCTCAAAGATGAAACCACTTGGCCAAATGCAGACTTCACATCTTGATAGTCTTTATAGACTGGCTCATTCTTAAATGCTCCAGCCAACTTCATTTCATTTTCAAAACCTTTTTGTTCTGGATTGACATTGACTTGAGTTGCAATTTGTCTTCTATATTGACCAACTTGCTCAATACCTTGTTGACCAGTTCCAGCCAATGGTCCACCTTTTAAATATTCCACAGCACGAATATCAGGTGATTGGGCTTCGTATGGCAAAGCGCCTGGGGCAATGCGTGATTGACCAAGTTTGTTGTACTGAACCATGACAGTTTGACCATCACGAATTTCTGGTCTTGCCTCACCAAATTCAGCTTCTGCCATTGATGAAACACCCTCAACAATCCTTGACTGGCCAAGTTTGTTGTACTGGACCATGACTGGCTTTCCACCAATCACCAGTGATTCTGGCTTTCCAAATTCAGCCTGAGATGATGCAATTTTCAGCACTTCTGGCATTCCTTCTTTGCGAGTCATGCCGCCAATAATCGCACGCTGCTCTGGTGACAATGATGCAAACACACCTTGACCAGCAGTTGGTGCTGGAGTTTGTGCTGGAGTTTGTGCAGGCATTTGAGCACCAGCAGGGCCGGCAGCAGATACTGGCGCAGCCAAGGCCGCTTGAGCTGGTGTCAATGGGGCTTGTGGCTGTCCAGTTCCAGCCAGCATTTGTCTCCAAGACTCATTGCCAGCAGCTTCTGCTTGCATCTCTTTGAGCTTTGCACCAAGCATTAACTGATTAACCGCACCAGAAGTCCCCTTCTCATAAGCACCTTGGCCGGCCTGCATGGCTGCACCAAGTGCTTGTCCTAGACCAATGCGTTGTGGTCCACGGCCACCGGCTTGGAGCAATTGGGCAGCAGCGGCCAGTGTGGCCTGCATAGACAATTGCTCTCGTTGTTTGGGAGACAGTAATTTTTCAATCTCACTGTCACCACCGCCACCGAAAAACGATGCCAAATCAAATTCAGTTGCCATTTTTTACCCCTTAACCGCCCAAAAGGCCAAGCAAACCGCCACCAATTGCGCCAAATGCAGTGCCAATGCCTGGCACAACACTTCCAAGTTTTGCCCCAGCCAGAGCGCCACCTAAAGCGCCTGCTGCTGGGTTTGAATACTGGGGCGTGACCGACTGCATTCCAAGGTTTGCAGGCTGCGCACCCAAACTTGACTGGACCACACCAAGACGCTGCAAGCCGACATTTCGGATTGCATCCATTTGTTGCTGCTCCAGAGCCTGACGCGCACCGCCAGCGCCCATGACTGCTTGAGCGCCACCAAGACGCAATGCTTGCTGCTGCGCTGCCAAGCCGCCAAGCTGGTTAGCTGCTCCCAATCTAAACTGCGCACCTTGCAAGCCTGCCTGCTGGTTGGCCAAGTCTGCTGCTGATTGGCGTGCAATGTCAGCCTGCTGCATAGCCATGGCCTGATTGAATGCCTGCTCGTTTAAAGTTGTCCCAAGTGTGGCAGCCTGCTTGGCAAACCCTTGGTTAGTCAAAGCCTCGGCCACACCTTGGCGTGATCCACCAAATGCTTTGGCTTGCATGGCCTGCTGGCCAGTCTGCCTGATGGCCGCTTGGCGTGCAGATTCCAAATCAGCCAATGCGTTGGTGCGCACTGCACTGGTGTATGGATTCATGTAAGAGCCAATCGTGCCTGGTCCTTGACCAAGTCCAAGATTAGTCTGCTGCGCTCTAATTTCCGCTGGCTGGTAGAAACCGCCATAGCCGGCCATTTGGGCTGCAATGTCAGTGCCAGTGATGCCTGGGCCAGCAAGGCCGGTATTGACCAGAGCTTCCTCGCCTGCCTGGTACATTGGATTGAGACCAGCAATCTGCTGGATCGGCAATGCACCGGCAACACCTTGGGCCTGCTGAAAATTGGCTAAAAACGCTTCTTTGATCTGTGGATCAATAGACGTTGAGCTTGTTTGTGTGCTTCCACCTTTAGACATATTCTTTCCCTTCAATCCAATAATGATCTGATTTTCTTGGCTGGCATCTTGCCTTCATTGATCATGTCCAAAAGTCCACGGCCATATTTATCGACTGCTGACTTTTTGATCACATACTCGCCTTTTTGCAAATATCCAGCACCATCATCTGGGCCTGCTGGATTTGGTCCAAGTAGGCTCTGAACCATGCCGCCTTTAGCAAATGCAGCGTCACCGGCTGCACCAGTGCCTGGGCCGCCACCAGTATTTCCACCACTATCGCCAGAAGTACCGCTACCTCCAGCAGCATCACCAGCACCACTACCAGCCGCACCAGACATCATCAATGCGTCATTGGCCGCTTTGTTTTCAGCAGCCACTTTGGCCGCTGCTGCTGCCACATTGTTTGTTGCAATGTCGCTGTATAAATTGGGGTTGTAACCACCCAGTGCCGTGCCAGGCACAAAGTTGGCATAAGGGTTTTGGAATGGGGTCATCTGGCCCATGACCATGCTGTAGGGTGACGCGCCACCAGGAGTCACGGCAGGGTTGTATTGAGCGCCAATTGGGATTGACTCATAGCTGCCAAACTTCTGGCCAAGAGTCAATGGTGCTGCACCATAAGCATTCTGCGCAGTTTGCATCAGCTTCTGCTGGGCAGCCCAGTCAGCAGCGTTTTTAGCCTGCTGCGCTGCCCATGCAGTCTCATTGGCTTTTTGTTGTTCTGCCCATTGACCTTGGCGTGCAGCTAGATCAGCTTGGGCTTTTTGTTGCGCTGCCAGTTCTGCTGGCGTTGTTGCCTTGGCGTTGTTATATCGTGCCAAAACACTTTCAAGACTTGAACCAGTTGCAGCCGCCACATCCTGTGGACTGATTTGTAGTCGGTCCATTTCTGAGCGCAGCATGGAATCAGAAAGACCAGAATTCTTGCTATAAAAATCAAAAATGTTTTTGTAATACTGCTGCTGAGTCATCCCATTAGCCAAAGCCCAAGCAAGCGCTGCTGATTGTGTACCAGTGGTGGTGGTAGTGGTCTTTGCAGCCGCAGCCTTAGCAGCTGCATCGGCAGCAGCCTTTGCAGCCGCTGCATTAGATGCGGCCAAGGCATCAGCAGCCGCTTTGGCAGCCGCAGCCTTTTGGGCAGCAGTTGCATTGGATGCAGCAATTGCCGCAGCATCAGCCGCAGCTTTATCAGAAGCAGCCTTTGCAGCCGCAGCAGCAGTTGCAGAAGCTGTATCAGCAGCCAATTTATCAGCAGCCGCTTTATCGGCCGCAGCCTTGGCAGCCGCAGCATCTGATGCCGCTTTGGCATCAGCAGCCGCTTTAGCCGCTGCCGCCTTTTGGGCAGCAGTTGCATTAGATGCAGCAATGGCCGCAGCATCGGCAGCCGCCTTGTCAGCCGCAGCTTTAGCAGCCGCTGCTCTTGCTGCATTGGCCGCAGCCGCTGCATCAGATTCAGCTTTTAATTTGGCAGCAGCCGCAGCAGCAGCAGCTTGTGCTGCCGTATCTGGACCCAATAAACCTTGGGAGACAGTAGCCGCTTGGGCATAGATGTCTTTGGTCGCTTGGCTGGCTGTAGTGTCTTGGGCCACACGGCCTGCCAATTCCCTATCAGCCGCAGCCTTGGCAATCATCTCTGCTTGGGTCTGTGGCAAGGCTTCAGCATATTGGGCCTTGACATCAGCAGCACTCACACCAGTGGCACGCGCCACATCGTCAGGACTGACACCCAGTCGGTCCATCTCAATGCGCAATTCTGCCGGTGTTTTTACAGCAATATTTTGGGCAACATAATCAAAAATTCTTTGATCAAACTGCTCTTGGCTCATGCCATTGTTTAGCGCGTAGTTGAGTGCTATTGATGCCATATTTATCCCCTAAAGTTCCTTTGCAAGTACAGACCATTGTGGACTGTACCCTTCGTCTTTCAAAAATGTCTTTGCCCAGCCTCTTCGGCCTGCCAAAGTCACCCTGGTGCAACCAAGTGATTTGCCCCAGGATTCGATCATTGGTCTCATCCGTGAGAGTTCATCTAGGTCGCCACCAGCCAGAAAATAATGCAAATTCTTTAGCCTGGGATAGACAATGATCTCTGTCAACACCACCGAGTCTTTGGCTGGCCACAGCTGCAATTGATTGCGCTGGACCATCTCGGCAATGTCATCAAAATTGTGTGTGCCTCCAGAGTATTCTAAGGCAGCCTCCACATGGTGGCGTAACCTTTCCAAATGCTCTTGATCACTCATCGCTTTCCACTTGGCACGGCATCGAGCCTCATTATCCCAATGCGCCAGTCAGCCAATACCGCACCAGTCACCTTCACATTGACCTGACGGGCTGCAAATCGTACATCTGTGGGGTTGGCTGCCGTGTATGGGCCATAAGTGGATTGAGTCGCTGTCGGGTAGTTTCTGGTTTTAAATGAAACCACCGCCTCACCCAGTGTCTGCTCATCTGGCACAACTTGGCGAATTGACATGATGTTGTCGCCATTGCCCAATTGGACTGGGCCAGACTCGGCATAGACGCTGGCGCTGTCATAGGCAAAGCCGACCTCATGCTCATAGATGTACCCATCTGTGGACACAGCCATTGGGTTAGTAAACACTCCGGCATCAGTGCCAGCAGTTCTGGCCAATGTGCCTATGTTCCAGTGGTTTTCTCTGTAGTTGAAAGTGACATAGCTGTCATTTTCATTGCTTGCATTGCTTGGGTAATACCACCAAATCTCACCAAACTTACTGTTATGGACCGAGTAAACCTTGGATGCCTGGTTAAAGTTGATATTGCCAAAGACATAGTCCGACACATCGCTTGGCAGTGGTTTGACATATCCGTCATAAATCCAAAAGCCTGCCTTGCTCATCCAAATGGCAGCAGTGTCAATGGCTGCCACCGCTTGGGCTGAAATGAGACCGCAGCCGCTGCCGGCCTTCTCAAAGCCATAGACAAATGGAGCGCCAACATACTGGGCCGTGTGGACATCCACATCTGTAAACAGAAGATTCACACCCTTGACCCTTTTGCCAGCGATCAATGTGCCAGGAGTGGCCAGTTCATAGTCGCCTGCAAGGTTGTCGCCTGCCGGTGTCCAAAGAGTATTGTTCTCTTGGTCGCACCACTGCACTTTTCTGGGGTTTCCACCAGCACCAAGTGCAAACAGAATGCGCTCTTGCGTGACCAGTAATGCTTTATTGCTTGTCGGTGCGTTGGTAATGGCTGCTGCCAGTGTGGGTGTGGTGAAACCCAATTGCCACTCATAGAGCTTGCCATCGGCATTGGAGCAAGCCACCAAATACTCGCCCCATGTGTCCATGGACCATGTGGTGGCTGGCTGGCTGGCGCCATTGTCTGGTCTTGCCGTGCCATAGGCTAATGTGCCATAGGTGCTGTAGCCATAGCCGGTCGTTGACAATGCACTGGCCAAGCCAGTCGTGAATCCGGTTGGGGTAATGTCTTTGAGTGTTCCACCCTCATTCATCGCATACAGTTTGGTATGCGTACCGGCTGCAATGAATCGGTTGGCACTGTTATCGCGCCAAGTAATAAACCCTCGGCACAGACCAGACATCTGGCCAGTGGCGCGTTTTCTCCAGCCACCCATGGGGCGCAAAGTGTTCTCGTACCAGCGCACCAGATTTGCGTCATACCACCGGCCTGCTGCCTGGTACTCAGTGCCGTTTCTGTAAATGCCTGGTGGTAATTTGATTGGTATGTACATGGCAGTGCTTATTTAATGTTTGAGACAAAGCTCATTGTGACAATGGCTGATGGGACTGCTGGCCGTGTGGGGCTTGTTCCGGCAGGGTATTGCTCAATGGTGACACCGACATCGGTCGGCCTCCACATTATCTGAACATAGTCAGTCGCATTTAAGCTCACAAAGTAATTGATGGCAGCAATGGTGTGATACGGGTCCCCAGCACCCTTTCTGGGTGCAAAGCCAAATCGGCTGTTTGAGTTGGCCACATTTGTGCCATTGACCCGAAACCAGACATCCACATCCTGAGAAGCATTTGTCGTGTTTGTAAACTGAATAGAAAACTGCAAGTTCCAGATTCCAGCATCGGCCACAGTGATTCGGCTGCTACTGGCTATTGTCACACCATTGGAAAAGTCTGTGGTGTTGAATGTCACCGCATAGGCCGTGGTGGTGTTGGCAGCCACTTGGTCGGTCGAATCTTGAAAAGCCCCATAAGGGTTATTCATAAACCGACCACCTTTTGGTCCAAACAGAGACCCCAGCACAAATGACAGTTTTTTGAAGTAAATGTTCAGTGAGCCATTGTTCTCATTGAAATGCCTGCGCTCATACACCTCGGTCGGATAACCAAGGTTTGGGACTACCGGATTCTCAAGTTGTTGGGTTTGACTGGCCATGACTCAATTTTGCCCTAAACAGACCCCAATAGATAAGACTTTTCATTGACACAAAATCGGACTACGATAATTTTGCAGCAATCGGCTGCTTTAACTGGGGAACATCATGAAATTTGAAATGGACTTGGGTTTTATTGAAAATGAGAAAATTACAATTGAAACGTGGGATTTCGACAAAATTGAGATCATCAAAGATTTCATTGCTTTTCAAGAAGAACACGGCTGGGCAGTTGAATATGAAGCAATTGACCTTGATGAAGAAGAATTTGAAGACACTGAAGAAGAAGAAACCACAGAAGTTTGATTCCTGATGGGGCTTACTTGGCCATCAAGTACAGCCCCACATTTGAAAATGCGTAGCCTGCATAGACCACTGCCATGTGCGGATTGCCTTTAAGCAGCTGCTCCCCAGCAATGTAGGCATAGATTGCGCCAGTCAGAATGATCAGCCAGGCGCTCAAAATGCACCTACATCAATGACCTCACCCCTAAATTCCACCATGTCTTCGTCAAACTTGTGGACCAGCTCTGGCCACAACAATTGACCATTGAAAAAATTCAATACCGCAAAGCCTGATCTGTGATTGCCTGGATTCAGTTCAGCATAAGTAAATTGAGGGCCATCAATTTCAGCCAATGTTCCGGTATCGACCCCAAATCGGTTGCCCCGTAGATCACTGAACGGGGTCACTTTTAATGCGTGTAAATGCCCACAGACCGTACTGACCCCCGCATTCACGGTTGAGTTGTGCGTACTATGCACGCCATTTTTGTAACGGTGTTTGATAATAACTTCATCGGTAGGCCATACCGCCCAACAAAACTCCCAATCAAGAAAATGGTCTGTCAGTTTAAAACCCAATACCTCTTTAAATTGTGGTGCGTGCTGGGCTAAACGATTACCAAACCTGACATCGTGATTTCCCCATGTCCACAGTAGCTTTACATTGTGTCTTGCTGCCTTGGCCACTTCCTCAATCTCACCCAATGCACTCTGACAAGCCTTTAGTTCTTGAATGACAGAAGTTTGGGGAAGTTCAGTCACATCATGGCGCGATATAGACGCCCCGTCAAACGCGTCTCCATTGCAGATGATGACCTGGGGGGAAAATTCTTGGATGGCCCACAGTAAGCCTTTAAAGGCAGTGGACCTTTGACCAGGTATAAAGTGGGCATCAGAGAAAACGATCACAGTGCCATCCAGCATTCCAAGCTCAACTTGCTTTAGTGGACTAAATGACTTGGGTTTGTTTTTGTCGTATTTAACACCACGATGGTCACTTGCATGAAGTGCCATGTTGTAAGTTTTCTCAATCCATCTTCTACGCAAATGAACTGCCCTATTTGCAATGCCAAGATGATCTGCTATTTTTTGAGCAGACTGAAGTTGACCCCATAATTGAATAAACTCGGTATCAGTACACGTTTCGTTAGAGCTACCCATTGGAATCCTTAAAGAGTATTTTTTCCAGCAAATTGACCACGCAATGCTCCTCTTTTTCAATTTGATCTTGAGATGACCGAGGGTCTTGGGCCACTGTCATAAGATCATGCAAAAAGACATGAAGCAATTCATGCAGGGCCGTCTGGTCTAAAGATTCTGGGGTGATCTTTTCAGCACCAAAGTCACCCAAACGATATGTGGCCAGTCTGGCCCCTTCATTGAATTCCACTGAAGCCATGGCATTCTTTGCAGGCTTCAAACCCTTCTCAATGCGCCAGTCGCCAAGATTGAGCAGTTGCTGCCATTTCCGCACACTTTGTGCAAAAAGCGCGGAGTCTTCTGGTGTGGGAATGTTTGACATATCAACACCTTATATGACTTTTATGTCAATTTAATTTAAGAGCAAGCACTCAGCTTTTCTGC
>Ga0209401_1000709_pt1 | contig 22368 bp, 21 predicted proteins | sample M_140807_MF_Meta_FD_187318 | JGI IMG/M metagenome (GOLD analysis project Ga0209401, IMG submission 187318) | Freshwater microbial communities from Lake Montjoie, Canada to study carbon cycling - M_140807_MF_MetaG (SPAdes) (version 2) | ecosystem: Environmental > Aquatic > Freshwater > Lake... | reverse complement strand
AAAGGGTGGCAATCTTGCAAAGTAAATGGTGAAACTAAAGTACGGCGAAGTGAGGTTAAGTGACCGCCAAGACTTAATCTCTCACCCAAATCTCTTGCGATTGCTCGGATATAAGTTCCGGCAGAGCAGGTCACAGATACATCAACTTCGATTGCAGCGGCTGTATGTCTAATCTCTTTAACAATTATTTCATCAATAATTACATCTCGTTCCGGAATATCGACAATCTCTCCTGCCCTAACTCTGGCATGAGCAGATTTTCCATCAATTTTAATTGCAGATACCGAACTAGGTCTTTGTTTAATTATTCCAACGAACTTTGCCAGCTCATTTGTAATCACTTCATCATTAACTTTAGCTATTTGATCAGCGGTGGCAGTTGATATTACATCTCCGTCTTTATCATCTGTATGTGTTGCACTTCCCAAATTAATAGTTGCCTCATATGCTTTTTTGCCATCTGTGATGTAGGTAAGAAGTCTGGTGGCAATTCCAACACCAAGCACTAACACTCCAGTTGCCATCGGATCTAATGTGCCAGCATGGCCTACTTTTTTTGTATCAAGTTTTTTACGAGCCATCGCCACTACATCATGGCTGGTCATTGCCCCGGCTTTATCTACTAATAAAAAGCCATCCATTAAATCACCTGTTAGTTATGTTTTTTATATGGATCTTCAGCAACAGGTTTTGCGCCAGCTCTTAACTTTTCAAGCTCAGCATCAGCCTTATGCATCTGCTCAATTAAATCATTCATTGCTGAAGCAGAATCTGCCATGCCATCTAGGAAAAATTCGATCGATGGTGTGACTCTTAGGCCAAGTGCTCGTCCAACCTCAGATCGAAGCATTCCTTTTGCACTAGTTAATGCTGCAGCACTTGATTCATGAGCAGCAGCATCACCTAGAACTGTGTAAAAAACAGAAGCTTGTTGTAAATCTCCAGTTACCCGAACATCTGTAATTGTTACAAACCCAAGCCGCGGATCTTTTACCCGTGACTCAAGTGCGTTAGCAACTAACTCTTTGATGCGATCGGCAACCTGTAGTGGACGTTTACTTGGCATATGTTAAGCCCGCTTTTTCTCACGGATTTCATAAGCCTGGATTACATCTCCAACCTGCAGATCCTTAAATGATCCAAGACCAATACCGCACTCAAAGCCATCGCGAACCTCAGTGGCATCATCTTTAAATCTTCGAAGTGATTCAATGCTTAAGTTTTCACCAATCACAACACCAGCTCGCATAGTTCGAACCTTGGCATTTCGGCGAATAATTCCATCAGAAACTACGCAACCAGCAATATTTCCAAACTTGCTTGATTTGAATATGTCTCTAATTTCAGCATTACCAAGTACTGCCTCTTCAAACTCTGGCTTAAGAAGTCCCTTAAGAGATGCTTCAATCTCTTCAATTGCCTTGTAAATAACGGTATAGAACTTAACTTCAACACCTTCTTGTTCGGCAAAGATTGCAGTTTGTGGCTCGGGCTTAACGTTAAAGCCAATGATTACGGCCGTAGAAGCAGATGCCAAGGTGACGTCATTCTTAGTAATAGCACCAACACCACGGTGAATAACTCTTAGATCAACCTCAGTACCAACATCTAGTTGAACTAACGCATCCTCTAAGGCTTCTACCGATCCAGAAACATCGCCCTTTAGAATTAAGTTCAAAGTACTTACCTTTGATTGCTCCATGAAATCTTCAAGTGAAATCTTCTTGCGTGCCTTAGCTAAAGATGCATTTCTTGATGCAAGCTGACGCTTCTCTGCGATCTGACGTGCAGTTCGATCATCTTCGGCAACAATAAATGAATCACCCGCGCCAGGAACAGATGTAAATCCAAGAACTTGAACTGGACGTGATGGACCGGCCTCTTCCAAAGTTTGTCCATGCTCATCTAACATCGCACGAACACGGCCATAAGCACCACCGGCAACGATTGCGTCCCCCACATGCAAGGTTCCACGTTGTACTAAAACAGTTGCAACTGGTCCACGGCCCTTATCAAGATTTGCTTCAATTGCAACACCTCTTGCTATGTCATCTGCAATCGCACGTAAATCAATAGCTGCATCTGCTGTTAACAAAATTGCTGCAATTAATTCATCAATTCCTTTACCAGAAAGAGCTGAAACATTTACGAACATGGTCTGTCCGCCATACTCTTCAGCGATCAAGTTGTACTCAGTTAATTGCTGGCGAATTTTGTCTGGGTTAGCACCCTCTTTATCAATCTTGTTTACCGCAACCACAATTGGTACATCAGCAGCTTGGGCGTGGTTTAACGCTTCAATTGTCTGTGGCATAACACCATCATCTGCTGCAACAACTAGCACTGCAATGTCAGTTACCTTCGCACCTCGAGCACGCATCGCTGTAAACGCTTCATGGCCTGGGGTATCAATAAAGGTAATTGCGCGTTCAATTCCATCATGTTCATGATGAATTTGATAGGCACCAATATGCTGAGTAATTCCACCTGCTTCAGACTTTACAACTTCAGTTGTTCTGATTGCATCTAGCAACCTAGTTTTACCATGATCAACATGTCCCATAACGGTAACAATTGGCGAGCGCACAACCAGATCCTGCGGATCAATTTGGGCTAACTCTTCCTCTAAATTGATCTCAAACTCTGCAAGCAATTCACGATCTTCATCCTCTGGACTTACGATCTGAATTATGAAGCCAAGCTCTGCTCCCAATAATGTGAAGGTATCTTCATCAACTGATTGAGTTGCAGTGACCATCTCACCTAAATGAAATAGTGCTGAGACTAATGCGGCTGGATCTGCGTTAATTTTCTCGGCAAAATCCATCAAAGTTGCACCGCGGCGCATTCTTACAACGCTCTTGCCGTCACCTCTTGGAACTACCGCGCCACCTAATTGAGGTGCTGGTAGATTTTCAAAATCTTCACGTCTTTCTTTTTTACTCTTTTGTCCACGACCTTTACCTTTACCTTTACCGCCTTTACCAAACGCACCAGCTGCGCCGCCACGTTGTGGTGGGCGACCGCCACCTTTGCCACCAAATGGTGAACCAGATGGTGATGATGGTGTGCGATAAGGAGATGAAGATGAACCTGGACGAGATGATGTTGGTGCGCCAGTATTTGGTCTTGGATTACTAGATGGTGGACGTGCTGCAAAACCGGGACGAACAGAACCAGGACGTGCACCAGACATTGGTGGACGTTGGCCTGGTTGTAATTTTCCAGGAGTTCTTCCAGCCTCACCAGGTCTAATTGGTCTTGCTGGTGGTCGTGGTCCACCGCCTCCAGTGCTAAATGGATTATTTCCAGCTCTTGGTGGACGTGGCATCGCACTTGGCGCGCTTGCACCACCGCCAGTAGCTGAAAATGGATTACTTGTTGGACGAGCAGAAGGTGTGGCAGGACGTGCTGCTGGTGTTGCATCTTCAATCATCTGTTGTAGTTCAGGTGGTAGATCCTCCACCTTTACAGTTTGTTTTGGCGCAGCCTTTTTTGCTGGAGCTTTTTTCGCTTTTGGCGCAGCCTCAGCCGGTACTAAATCTGGAAACTTATCCATCAACTTGCGCACAACCGGTGCTTCAACAGTTGATGATGCTGAGCGAACAAATTCGCCAACCTCTTGCAGCTTAGATAAGAGCTCTTTGCTTTCAAGCCCTAACTCTTTAGCTAACTCATAAACGCGGACCTTGGCCACACTTCTCCTTCTTCTGGCCCCGCGTTATTTACGCACGAGCCTAAATAGAACTACTCATAATCTTGTAGTGCTCATTAGAGTGTCATTCTCGCTCGCTCCATACTTTTTTGTTAATTACCTAAATTTTTTAAGTAATCGGCTAACTCATTTGTTTTAATCTCACCTTCAAATTTGAAGGAGTGATTAAAAGATTTTCGTTCAGTTGCCACCGTAAAGCAGTTTGCGTGAAGCCAAGCTCCCCGACCGCTCATCCGATGATTTAGATCGACTTTTATTTCATTGCCGATCAAAACTGTTCGAATTAAATCTGTTCTGGTATCTAACTTTCGACAAGCGATGCAGCTGCGTTGCCTTAGTTTTTTACCCAACATCGCGCACTCTACCCTAAGCCCCTTGGATGGGTGAAATAGTTGCCGCTTCCTCAGTCTTTTCCGCCTTAATCTGCGTTACTGGATTATCTGGATGGATATCAATTCGCCATTGGGTAAGGCGAGCGGCAAGTCTGGCATTTTGCCCATCTTTACCAATTGCAAGTGATAATTGATAATCCGGCACAATCACCTTGGCAGATTTCGTCTCTAAATCAACAATCTCAACTGAACTTACCTTTGCTGGCGCTAACGCATTTGCCACATAAGTGGCAGGATCTTCTGAGAAATCTATGATGTCAATTTTTTCACCATTTAATTCATTCATAACATTTTGCGCTCTAGATCCCTGCGGGCCAATTAACGCACCCTTGGCGCTTACCCCTGCGCGATGAGTTCTAACTGATAACTTTGTTCTTGCTCCTGGCTCGCGTGCAATTCCAACAATATCTACTACCCGCTCTTTTATTTCTGGAACTTCTAGAGCGAATAACATCTTCACAAATGCTGGATGAGTTCTAGATAAAGTTACCTCTGGTCCTTTTTCACCCTGCTTCACATCAACAACAAAACATTTAATTCGATCTCCATGTTTATAAACTTCACCCTTTACCTGTTCGGCAGGTGGCACCTTTCCTTCAACTCTTCCCAAACTTACATAAATAACATCAGCATCCCTTCCCTGCTGCACGATTCCACCGATTACATCACCGACGCTGCCAGAAAACTCTGTGACAACTTCTAAATCTTTTGCCTCGCGCATCTTCTCTTTAATAACTTTGCGGGCAGTTTTATCAGCTAATTTTGCAAAGCCATCTGGATTATCAACAACTGTGTCTAAGCGATCACCGTCAGGGCCAAGTAGTGGCACATAAATTACTAACTCACCAGTTTGGCGATTTAAAACCGCTCGACCATGTGGCTTGGCAACTGGTAGCTCGGCATATGCTTTTGCAACCTCATTTTCAATTGCATTAATTAATCGCTCAAGTGGTAATTTCTTTTCTTGAGCTAAAAGTCTAAGAGCCTCAACATCAACACTCACTTGCCCACCTGCTTAAACTCGATCTCAAGTGTTGCGCGCTTAATATCGGTGAAGTTAACTACCTGCTCATCAATTGTTGCCGAAGTTTCAGACGTGTCTTTAACTCTGCCCTTAACCTCACTGCCATCTAATAAAATTACCTTTACTAATCGATCAATATTTTTTCGCCAATGCCTTGGCTTGGTAAGTGGTCGATCTAAACCTGGAGATGTAACCTCTAAGGTAAATGGGGTTTGACCTAAACTTTGAATACCTTCAACAATTTCACTTATTCCTTTAGTGGCTGCTGTAACTTGATCAAGAGAAAGATGAGTATCACCATCTACTATGACAGTTAACATGCTGCGCCTACCAGCTGAAGTAATTGTTACATCCTCTAGATAAAAACCGAGGGCTTCTAATGCGGGAGTAATCACCGCAATTATTTCTTCTTTCTTTCCCATTTTTTTTCCTTCTTCGATATTAAGTTGTGTTGATAAGTTTAACTTATAAAAGTATCCCAAGCAACGCGGGTGATTAGTAAAAATATGACTGCTAAAAATACTTTTCGAACCAATGGCGAGCCACCTTTGATTGCAAGGCGTGAGCCAATAATCGCTCCAGTCACATTGGCAAAAGCAAGAAGTAAACCTAATTGCCACCAAATATGGCCAGTTAATTGAAAACTTAAGATCGCACCCGCATTAGTTGAGATATTGACTAATTTTGCAGTTGCCGAGGCTTTTAAAAATGCATAACCGATTGTTGAAACAAGAAAGAAAACTAGGAATGTGCCAGTTCCTGGACCAAAGATTCCGTCATAGAAACCAATCATTAATCCAATCAAGGCGACAATTATTAATCTCTTTTTATGGGTGAATTTTAAATTCTCTGCCATTCCTAACTCAGGTTTGCGCCAGGTGTAGATAGCAACAACGATAAGTAAAAAGATTATAAATGGTTTGAAAAAATCCTTTGGCACAAATGCTGCAAGTGCTGCCCCACCCATAGAACCAGCAAAGGCTGGCACCATCATGGTTAGGGTAAGTGGAATATCTGGCTTAATATTTTTAAAGTAATTTCGAGCAGCTGCTGCTGTGCCAAAAATAGATGGCACTTTATTGGTACCTAAAATTAATGGCAGCTCTTTATTTGGTAAGCCAACAAGCAGAGCTGGTAATTGAATTAATCCACCACTACCTGCCATGGCATCAACAAAGCCGGCAAAACCTGATGCGATCGCCAAAAAGATTGCGATCTCAATACTCATAAATTACTTAACTATTGTTTTAACAACATCAGCGAGTGCAACCTCTTGCTTATCGCCAGATTTACGATCGCGTACTTCAACCTTGCCCTCTGCTAACGCTTTACCAACAATAATTATTTTTTGAATGCCGATTAATTCAGCATCTTTAAACTTGACTCCAGCAGATGCTTCCCGGCGATCATCCAGTAGTACCTCAAGACCATTTGCTTCTAAATCTTTAGCGATTTGTTCTGCCACATCAAATGGTTGATCCTCTTTACCAGTTGCCACAATATGCACATCAGCAGGTGCTATCTCTGCTGGCCAATTTAAACCAAGTTCATCATAGGTTTGCTCAGCAATTGCAGCTACTGCTCTTGATACGCCAATTCCATAAGAACCCATGGTTACTACAACTGGCTTACCCTCTTTATCTAAAACTGTAAGTCCCAGTGACTGGGCATACTTTCTACCTAATTGAAAAATATGACCAACCTCAATTGCTCGATCAATTACCACTGGCTTCTCACACTTTGGGCAATTATCACCAGCTCGAACCTCTGCTGCTTCAATATATTGGTCAACCTTAAAATCTCGGCCGCATGTTACAAAACGTGCGTGCTTATCCTTTTGATTAGCACCGGTAATCCAGTGTGATCCTTCAACAATTCTTGGATCGGCGTATAAAGTAATTCCAAATGCTTTGGCGTCCTGTGGTCCAACATAACCTTTAACTAGCTTTGGATGTTTAGCAAAATCAGCATCTTCAAATAAACGTAACTCTTTAACGCCAGCTAAATTAGCCTCCAGCCGCTTTAGATCAACCTCACGGTCTCCTGGAACTAATACAGCTATTGGTTTTTCATCAGCCATCAGTAAGACATTTTTTAAAGTATCAACTGCAGTGATATTTGCACCGTATTTACTATTAAAGACCTGCACTAATGAATCAATAGTTGGTGTGTTTGGTGTATCTAAAACTTCGATTGCGCCAACTTTTTCACCCTTAAATGGTGCAACCTTGGTAATCATTGCCTCCACATTTGCGGCATACCCACAGCCATTACATAAAACATATGTGTCCTCCCCTGTTGGGCAAGGAGCAAGGAACTCTTCAGATTTTGATCCACCCATCGCACCGCTCATCGCCGAAACAATGTTGTACTTAAGACCTAAGCGATTAAAAGTATTTATATAAGCCTGTCGGTGTTTGTTATATGAAACTTCAAGACCAGCATCATCAACATCAAAGCTGTATGAATCCTTCATTACAAACTCTCGTCCCCTGATAATTCCACTCCTTGGACGTGGCTCATCACGATACTTAGTTTGAATTTGATAGATCGATAATGGCAAATCTTTATAGGAAGAGAACTCACCTTTAACCATCAAGGTGAACATCTCTTCATGAGTTGGTCCTAATAAATAATCATTACCTTTTCGATCTTGTAATCTAAATAAATCTGGTCCGTACTCAGCCCAACGATTTGTTTGTTCATATGGATCCTTTGGTAATAGTGCTGGAAAGTGAACCTCTTGAAATCCAGCTTTATCCATCTCTTGTCTTACAACATTTTCAATCTTGCGATATGTTCGATAACCAAGTGGTAACCATGAATAGATACCTGCCGCAACTCTTCTTACAAATCCTGCTCTAACTAATAATCGGTGGGATGCAACCTCAGCATCAGCTGGATCATCACGCAATGTGCGCAACAATAAGGTGGACATCTTTAACATAGGTAAAGCCTATCTATTGAACAGCAACAGATGGCGTACCTGATGCCACTCCAGCAGCCTCCATCTCTTCAGCAAGGCGCATCGCCTCTTCAATTAGCGTCTCAACAATCTGTGCCTCTGGCACAGTTTTAATTACCTCACCCTTTACAAATATTTGACCCTTACCATTTCCAGATGCCACACCAAGATCTGCTTCTCTTGCCTCACCCGGTCCATTAACAACACAACCCATAACTGCAACGCGAAGTGGCACAGTCATTCCTTGCAATCCTGCCTGGACTTTTTCTGCCAATGAATAAACATCAACTTGGGCCCTGCCACATGATGGGCAGGAAACAATCTCTAACTTTCGTTGGCGCAAATTAAGTGATTCTAAAATTGAAATGCCGACTTTAACCTCTTCAACCGGTGGGGCCGAAAGTGAAACACGAATAGTGTCGCCAATTCCTTCTGCAAGTAATATGCCAAAAGCAGTAGCAGATTTAATTGTGCCTTGGAATATTGGACCAGCCTCCGTTACACCAAGATGTAATGGGTAATCACATTTTGCAGCTAATAATCGATAAGCCTTAACCATTGTTACTGGATCATGATGTTTGACTGAGATTTTAATATCGCTGAAACCATGCTCTTCAAATAATGATGCTTCCCATAACGCTGACTCAGCTAACGCCTCTGGTGTTGCCTTGCCATACTTTGCTAGAAGTCTTGGATCAAGTGAGCCGGCATTAACACCAATTCGAATTGGAATACCAGCGTCCCCGGCAGCCTTTGCCACCTCTTTAACCTTGTCATCAAATTGCTTAATATTTCCTGGGTTAACACGAACTGCAGCACAACCGGCATCAATGGCTGCGAAAATATATTTTGGTTGAAAGTGAATATCTGCAATTACTGGAATCTGAGATTTCTTAGCAATCTGAGCAAGTGCGTCAGCATCATCTTGAGATGGAACTGCGACTCGAACAATTTGGCAACCAGATGCGGTTAGCTCTGCAATTTGCTGCAAGGTTGAATTTACATCCGATGTAAGTGTTGTACACATCGATTGAACAGAAACTGGTGCATCACCTCCTACTAATACTGAACCAACTTTTAACTGCCGAGATTTACGGCGAGGAGCAAGTGTTGGTGGTGGCGCTGATGGAATTCCTAAATCAACCATGGGTAAACCTTACCTAGAAATTAAGCCGAATTGGGTTGAGTATGTCTGCAGTAAGCAGCAGAAGTGACAAAGAAGCCATTAATACAAAGACCACCATCGTGATTGGTGTGAGCCGTTCGACATCAAAGGGAGCTGGCTTTGCCAATCCTTTTCGTTTGGCGCGAAGATTTCTAAAACCATCTGCAATTGCAACTGCCATATGTCCACCATCTAATGGCAATAATGGTAATAAATTAAACATGCCAACAAATAAGTTAAGGGATGCAATTATCAAGATAAATGTGGCGATCTTCTCTCTAGTTGTTAACGCCTTGGTATCAGCAGTTTCACCACTTACTCGAGCAACACCAACTACACCTACTAAACCTTCTGGATCACGCTCTTGATTACCAAATGTTTGATTTACTAAATCTGGAATCTTACTTGGCAGTGAAATTAAAGATGTAATACTATTTTGCAAAATTTCACCAGTAAATCTAGTTGCTTTGCCTAGCGCAGTAAGAGGTCCATAAGTAATTGTGCCAATCTCATTAACTACGCCCAGTACGCCAATTTTTTTACCATCTAAATCACGAACTGCTGGAGTTACCAATAGATTTATCAAACTGCCATTTCGATCAATTGTTATATCTAACTGCTTTCCAGCAGATGCTCTAATAACTGTTATAACATCATTCCACTCTTTATATGAGATGCCATTTACTTTAACGATTTTATCCCCAGCTACTATGCCTACATTTTTAGCAGGTGATGGCACAGATTTTGCTGAACATACTTCAGTGGCAGTTTGCGGAATGCAATCACTAACCCGCTCCACATTGTTGGTTAATGAGGTAACACCAATTGAGGAAAATAAAACAAATAGCAGCACAAAACCAATAACAAAATGCAGAAATGAACCAGCACCTAAAACAATTAAGCGCTGTGGAACTGATGCTTTAACAAATGCGCGTGGGGCATCTTCGGCAGATAACTCCTCGCGTGGTGTCATGCCAACAATTCGGCAGTAACCACCAGCTGGAATCGCTTTTAAACCAAACTCAGTTTCACCCCTTGTGAATGAGAAAATCTTTTGTCCAAATCCTAAGAAAAATTCAGTCACCTTCATACCAAATTTTTTAGCAGTTAAATAATGTCCTGCTTCATGAATCATTACTGAAACCAAAAGTGCGACTACAAAGGCTAGAATGCCAACAATTGCCATTTAAGCGATCTCCTTAATTATCTCTGCTGCTTTAGAACGCGCACTTTGCTCTATCCCACTGACATCGGAAATATCTCTAATTGTAGTTGTAGTGTTACTGCCAAATGATTGAACAACTGATTCGACTGTATCAATAATGGCTATGAATTTAATCTGACCTGCTAGAAAAGCTGCAACTGCAACCTCATTAGCAGCGTTATAAACTGCAGGTAATCCTGCGCCCACCTGGCCGCATCTTTTTGCCAACTCAATCGCTGGATACTTCTCATTATCAATTGGGGAAAACTCCCAAGTGTGAGATTTGCTCCAATCAATTGCAGCGGTAGCTTTATTAATTCGCTCCGGGTATGAAAGTGCGTAAGCGATTGGACCTTTCATATTTGGTGGAGATGCTTGAGCAATTGTGGAACCATCCACATACTCAACTAATGAGTGCACCACAGATTGTGGGTGAATAACCGCTTCGATATTTTCATAATCAAGACCAAATAGGTAATGAGCTTCAATAATCTCTAATCCTTTATTTAGCAAGGTAGCAGAATTTATTGTTACTACCTCACCCATTGACCAGGTTGGATGATTTAGCGCATCGGCCACCGTAACATCGGATAGATCTGCTCTATTTCTAAACGGGCCACCACTTGCAGTTAAAATCAATTTCTTAACATCACTCATCTTGCCAGCTAGCAGTGCTTGGAATATTGCTGAGTGCTCAGAATCAACTGGAATAATTTTCTCAGCGCCGAACTTCATTACTAAATCCCCGCCAGCAACTAAGGATTCTTTATTAGCCAGTGCAACCTTGTTTCCAACACCGAGGGCAGAAAGCGTTGGTCCTAATCCAATTGATCCAGTGATGCCATTTAAAACAATGTCACAGGGTAGGGCGGCAATCTCAATTGAAGAGTTATCACCATCAATTACCTGCACACCAGCTGTTGCTGGAGCTGGCGCCATCGAGCCAACTATTGGCACGTTAAATTTTTTAGCTTGCTCCATTAACAATTGCGGGTTTTTACGGCCACCACTTAAGCCAACTAAGCGAAACTTATTTGGATTAGCAGCGACAATCTCCAGAGCCTGCACCCCGATAGATCCAGTAGAACCCAAAACCACCACATCACGCATATGCCTATCTTAACTGTGCCTACTTTCTAGGCTTCTCAGATAGTATTTAGGCATGTACTCAGAGGCTAAAAAACCGGTAGCGCAAAAACGAAAGCTAGTAACTGCTATTCCTGGACCTCAATCTGCTGAGTTAATTAAGCGCAGAGGCGAGGCGGTCTCAGCCTCTCTCGGTACTGCTTTCCCAGTTTTTATTGATCACGCACAGGGTGCAATCATTGTTGATGTTGATGGCAATTCAATTTTAGATTTAGGCGCTGGTATTGCTGTATTAAATGTTGGTCATTCTCAAAATCGAGTTGCAGATCGAGTGAAAACTCAAATCGATGCCTTTAGCCACACATGTTTTATGGTTGTGCCATACACCGGATATGTGGAAGTTTGCGAAGCATTAAATAGATTAACCCCTGGTACTCATAAGAAAAAATCAGCCCTCTTCAATTCAGGCGCTGAAGCAATTGAAAATGCCGTGAAGATTGCTCGTAATTACACAAAGCGTCAGGCAGTAGTTGTATTTGAGCATGGTTATCACGGAAGAACTAATTTAACGATGGCAATGACAGCAAAAAACATGCCCTACAAAGATGGGTTTGGGCCGTTTGCTCCTGAGGTTTACCGTATGCCGCTGGCATATCCATATCGATGTGATGCGTGCACTAAACCTTGCCAAAGTTCTGCTCTAGCTATGGTGCTTCATAAAATTGAAAAAGAGATTGGCGCTAGCAATGTTGCATGCATTGTTATTGAACCAATTCAAGGCGAAGGTGGCTTTATTGTTCCATGCAAGGGATTCCTTCCGGGTCTTGCTAAATTCTGTAAGGAAAAGGGAATTGTTTTTGTTGCAGATGAGGTACAAACTGGATTTGCTAGAACTGGAGACATGTTTGCCTGTGAAGATGAGGCAATCACTCCAGATTTAATTGTCACTGCTAAAGGAATTGCTGCCGGTCTGCCACTTGCAGGTGTTACTGGCCGTGCTGAGATTATGGATTCAATTCATTTATCTGGGCTTGGTGGCACATATGGTGGAAATCCAATTGCATGTGCAGCAGCCCTTGGCGCAATTGAAGTGATTGAACAAGATAATTTAGTTGAGCGCGCCAAGAAGATCGGCAAGATCATGCATGATGCCTTAACGGATATGGCTAAGAAGTATCCAATTATTGGTGAGGTTCGTGGGCGTGGGGCAATGCAAGCAATTGAATTAGTAAAGCCTGGAACAACTGATCCAAATCCAGAGGCATTAACTGCGGCAATTAAATATTGCGTAAATAAAGGTGTATTAATTCTCTCAGCTGGGACTTACGCCAACGTAATTAGATTACTTCCACCCCTTGTTATTGAAGAGGATTTACTGCGTGATGGCCTATCTGTATTAGATGAGGCATTAGCTTCAATTAAGTAATGTCCGTCCACCACCTAAGAGATATCAAGCCAACTGATGCCAGTTGGGTATTTGATGCCTGCCAAGATGAACAAATTCAATACTGGACCACTGTGCCAAAGCTATATTTGATGGAGCATGCAAATGGCTTTACGGTTAATGCGCTAAATGAATACAAGATTTGGGTAATTGAAAATGAAGAAAGTAAACCAGTTGGGGTAATTTCAATTCATAAAGTTGATGAACATGGCGTTGCTGAGATTGGTTACTGGGTGGCTCCTTGGGGCAGGGGTTCTGGCGCAGTTGTTGATGCAATTGGCGAGTTAGAAAAGCTTGCAAAAAATTATCCAAATATTAAAACTATTCAAGCCACAATCTCTGATTTAAATGATGCATCCCAAAAAGTTGCACTTCGCGCAGGCCTACTTAAACAAGAAGCATCTTGCAAAGCATGTCCAGCGGGTGGAGTTGATACCCCCGCTACCTATTACCGAAAGGTTTTAGCGGTCTAAAACATTTCTAGTTGGTGAGTACGCACCACCTGATTTTTTAAGCGCGATTGCTGACAAAGCCTCAAGTACAACTCGGTTAGCCAAGATTGCAGTGATATCACTGCTGTCATAAGCAGGTGCTACCTCAACCACATCAATTCCAACAATTGGTAGTTCAAAACAAATTCTTCTAACTGCTTCAAGTAACTCTCTACTTGTCATTCCCCCTGGCTCTGGTGTGCCAGTACCGGGCGCCATACCTGGATCAACTACATCAATATCAACGGATAAAAAGACACCATCACAACCATCAGTAAGGATGGCAAATGATTCATCTAATACCGCTTTCATTCCGCGGTGATGAATCTCAGTCATCTCATAAGATTTCATACCTTTTCCAGCCATCCACTTTAAAGTGGCATCATCTGGCCAGTAACCACGAAGTCCTAATTGCAAAAAGCGATCTCCTCTAACAGATCCTGATTCAATTAATCTGCGCATTGGTGTTCCATGACCAATAAGAGCGCCAAATTGATCCTCACCTGTATCAGCATGGGCGTCAAAATGAATCATAGAAACTTTGCCCTTACCTAAATGGTTTGCAATTCCCGCCACATCAGCTGATGCAATTGAGTGATCTCCCCCTAATACAACTGCGATTGCACCCGCCTTTGAAATCTTCTCAGTTGCAACCTCTAAAACCTTAAGAGAATTAACTATATCCCCACCTGACATTAATAAATCACCTGCATCAAAAATCTTTAGTTTTTGCAGTGGATCTATTCGCATTGCAAGATGTGGCCGAGAGGCATCATGAGGAAGGTAATCGCCCATTCGAATAGCTTGCGGACCCATCTTCGCCCCTGATCTATGGGATGTACCGCTATCAATTGGCGCGCCAACAATAATTACATCTGCACCTTTATAGCTTTCAGGCTTATCTAAATCACATCTTGGAATTCCAAGAAAAGTGAAATCTGGGCCATACATGTTGCCGATGTTGGTCATAGACTTAAGTATATATCTAGTAGTTAAAGCAGTAGCATTTAGTCTGCTCAAAATTGCAGGACCATAGTTTTAGGAAGGACTCAAGTGCGTTTTCTAGATTGGCTTGCAGATTTAATTTTCGGTAAGCGCATTGAGCTCTATGACCCAGAAACTGACCAGTCGATTCATAAAATTAGAATTAGAAGGCGTAGTTCAAATGAAAATGACCCTTATGGGTTAGACGGCTAAGTTAAAAAAATTAGTTCTTGCTTTAGTTATGACTTCTTTCTCTTACGGCTAACTACTTGGCCGACTATAACAATGATTAATGCGATGAAAAACATCGCACTACCAATCACATTTGCTTGTGCTGGAATACCTCGAGCCGCTGATACATAGACAAACTTAGGAAATGTAGAAACTGTACCGGAGTTAAAGTTAGTAATAATAAAATCATCAAATGAAAGTGAAAAGGCCAAAAGTGCAGCGCCAGCGATTCCTGGCATCACCAGTGGCAAAGTTACATATCTAAAGGTTTCTTTCTCATTTGCATAAAGGTCCATCGCAGCTTGTTCAAGACGTGGATCTAATGATGCAATTCGTGCTTTCACAGTTACCACAACGAAGGAAATACAAAACATCACATGTGAGATAACGATGGTCCAAAAACTAGGGTTAATGCGAAGATTTAAAAACATTGCTAGCAAAGATGCGCCAAGTACAACTTCAGGTGTTGCCATTGGGAGGAAAATAAGAAGATTTGTTGATGTGCGCCCTTTGAATTTATATCTACCTAGTGCAAAAGCGATCATTGTTCCTAATGCCGTTGCAAGTGATGTTGAAATCACACCAATCTTTAGTGAATTACCTACCGCCTCACAAACCTGCGGAGCACCACATGGATTCTTCCAATTATCAAAGGTAAATCCTTGCCAAACTAAATTGCTCTTACCAGCATCATTAAATGAGAATGCAAAGGTGTATGCAACTGGAATAAATAGATAGATAAATGCCAGAGCTGCATAAATTCTTACTAAATTTCGAGAAAACCATCTAGAAGCACGATGGCTCAAACTTGGCATTGGAGCGTTAATAGTTGTCATACCAACTCATCTGTTCCAGATTTTCGAATATAAAGTGTTACTAAAATCAAGATTGTTGCCATTAAGGTAAATGAAAGTGCAGCAGCAGTTGGGTAATCCACCACTGCAAAGAAGCGAGACTCGATAACATTTCCAATCATCTTGGTATTTGGATTACCTAAGAGGGCAGCGTTCACATAATCACCGGCTGCTGGGATAAAGGTTAAAAGTGTGCCAGCAACTACCCCAGGCATTGAAAGTGGCAGTGTCACCTTTCTAAAAGTAGTTAAACCATTTGCATATAAATCCCCAGCTGCTTCAAGTGTTCTTGGATCGATTCGTTCAAGGCTTGCATAAAGTGGCAAGGTCATAAAGGGAAGAAAGTTATAGGCAAGGCCAATTACTACCGCAGTTGAGGTGTTGTTTATTCGAAACAATTCATCCACAAATGGCAGTGCTTGTATTGTCGAAACTACAGGCCCTGAGTCGGCCAGAATCTGAGTCCAAGCAATAGTTCTTAAAAGAAATGATGTGAAGAATGGCGCAATTACCATTACCAATAAAATGTTTCGATATTTGCCTGACTTAAAAGCTATGGCATAAGCAAGTGGGTATGAAATTGCAAGAGCTAAAATTGTGGCAAGGGCTGCGTAGAAGAAAGATCTTACATATTGGTCTTGATTGGCAATAAATGCATCCACATAATTTGCAAAGCGAAGCTTTTGTTCATAAACACCAACCTGAGCACCGTCAGGCCTGACCATTGTTGAGGTGCTAGCGAGTGAAAATATTGGAATAATAAAAAATGTAACTAACCAAATTAAGCCTGGTGCTAGTAATAGGTAGGGCGTGAGAGATTTACCTTTTAAAACGTTTTTAGTAGCTGAAGTTGAAGATGAAACTGCGTGCAGAAAAGCCATTACTTACTCTTCATCATCAAGATCAGAGCCAGCATTAATATCGCCAGCACCATCTAATGCAAATGTATGTTCTGGATCCCATTCAAGTGAGACGGTATCTCCAACTCGAAGATCATGTAATCCTTCATCATTTTGTTCAAAAACTACTAACTCTAAGTCCCAAGGCGAACGAACCATGTACTGGGTTGAGGTACCAACAAATGAACGATCTGTTACTACGCAATTCTTAATTGAGTTAACTCCTGTGTCATCTAATCGCAGTTTCTCTGGGCGCACACCTAAAAACACAGATTCATTAGATGTGGCAACTCTTGATGTTGGCACCTCAAAATTTAATCCATTGGCCGTAACTATTGCCTTATCCCCGCTCCTAGATGTGACCTTTCCTTTAATCAAATTGCATTGACCTAAGAAGTTGGCAACGAAGGCGGTCTTTGGCGCCTCATAAAGGTCAGTGGCACTTCCCATTTGTTCAATCTTTCCTTGATTCATTACAGCAATGGTGTCTGCCATTGTCATAGCTTCTTCTTGATCATGAGTGACGTGAATAAAGGTAATTCCAACCTCAGTTTGAATTCGCTTTAACTCAATCTGCATCTGCCGGCGAAGTTTTAGATCAAGTGCGCCAAGTGGTTCATCAAGTAATAAAACCTCTGGTCTATTAACAATTGCTCTAGCAACTGCAATTCGTTGTTGCTGACCGCCTGATAATTGATTTGGTTTGCGCTCAGATAGATGGCCCATCTCAACCAGCTTTAGTGCATTTTCAACCTCGGTCTTAACATCTTTGATTCCGCGCCGGCGTAAACCGAAGGCAATATTTTCAAAGATTGTAAGGTGAGGAAATAGTGCGTAGTTCTGAAATACTGTATTTACATTTCGTCGATATGATTTTTGAGTCGTAATATCAGTATCACCAATTGAAATAGTTCCAGCACTTGGCTCTTCAAGGCCAGCAATCATTCTTAGTGTTGTGGTTTTACCGCAACCAGAAGGTCCAAGGAGTGCGAAAAAAGAACCATCTGGAACTACTAATGAAAGATCATCCACGGCGCAAAAATCACCGTAGTGTTTTGAAACCCTATCTAACTTTAAGTCACCGGTGTCTTGTGAGACCTTGGTATTCGCCATCACCAGCTACTTGTCGAAAGCCTAATTGCCAATAGCTTCATCAAATGCTGTTTGGAATTTAGTGCTCTCATCAGTGCTCAGAGATCTAAATACCTTCACCTTCGCAAGAGTGGCAGCATCTGGGAAAATAAATGGGCTAGCAGCAAGTTTTGGATCAATTTTTTCAAGTTCAGGCTGAGCGGCCTCAACTGGACAGATGTAGTTCACATAAGCCGCTACTTGGGCTGCAACTGCTGGCTCGTAGTAGTAGTTCATTAACGTCTCGGCATTTTTCTTATGAGTTGAAGTTGATGGAATTAACAAGTTATCACTCCATAAAGTTCCGCCTGACTCTGGGATAGCAAAATCAAACTTGCCACCTGACTCAGATTTCAAAATAAAGATGTCCCCAGACCAACCAATTACTGCGTTGGCATCCCCACGCTTTAGATCTTCAGAGTAAGAATTACCCTTAACTTGGCGAATAAAGCCATCCGCAATCTTTTTCTTGAAGAAATCAATTGCATTCATGTATTGATCCTCAGTGAAGTTAGATGATGGATCCACTCCCTGATGAAGCATGATCACACCAATTGTGTCCCGCATTTCAGAAAGAACTACAACCTTGCCTTTATTTGCAGGGGCAAAAAGATCATCCATTGTGCGAACACCCTTAGGAAGTTTTTGGGTATTCCAACCAAAGCCGGCAAAACCTGATTGCCAGGTTAATGAGTACTGACGACCCTTATCAAAACCAACATCAGCTAGCACTTGGCGGATATTGGATTTGTTTGGCACATTAGCTGGATCTAATTTTTGGGCATATCCCTGTTCAATAAATCTTGCTGCCATCCAGTCAGTTGGTGCGACAATGTCATAACCAATATCGGAACCGATTGAAAGTTGTCCTTGTACTTTTCCATAAAATGTATTGTTGTCATCGATTGCCTCTTCATAGGTAACCTTTAAACCACTCTGCTTTTCAAAGGCAGCAAGAGTTGGATAAACCTTTGTACCCTCATCGAAATCTAAATAAAACGGCCAACTTGCCCAACGCACAATTTTTTCAGTATCACTAACATCAACTGCAACCTTTGCGCCAGTAGATGAACCTGTGCCACATGCTGCTAATAAACCAGCCGCTGAAACTGCGCCTACACCAGCAAGAACTGAACGACGAGAAACCTGGGCGCGAATAATTGCGCGAGCTTCAGGAGATAAGGAGTTGATATCTTTCTTCATTGGTTCTCTTTCTTACTCTTCTAGAAGGAACAGATAGGTGAGCTGGGGGAATCTGGGAAAATCTATCAGGCGTTTAGGTTTGTCATCACGTGTTTAATGCGGGTGTACTCCTCAAATCCATAAGAAGATAGGTCCTTGCCAGTACCTGAGTGCTTAAATCCACCATGTGGCATCTCGGCCACCATCGGGATATGGGTATTAATCCACACGCAACCAAAATCAAAGGCCTTTGCCATTCGCATCGCTCGGCCATGATCCTTAGTCCAAACACTGGAGGCCAATCCATACTTAACGCCATTGGCATAACGAACTGCCTCAGCCTCATCCTTAAACTTTTGCACAGTAATAACTGGCGCAAAGATCTCATTTTGAATCATCTCATCATCTTGCTTTAGATCTGCCACCACAGTTGGATTCCAGAAATATCCAGGACCCTTAATTGCAGTACCACCTGCTGTAACTCGTGCGTGGGCTGGCACTCGATCTATGAAGCCCTGCACTCTAGCTAATTGATTTGCGTTATTGACTGGGCCTACCAACACATCTTCATTTGGCATACCAACTTTAATTACATTTTTTGCCTGCTCAGAAAGCAGCGCAACCACATCATCATAAGCACTTGCCTCTACTAACACACGAGTTGCTGCGGTGCAATCTTGACCGGCGTTGAAGTAACCAGCAACTGCGATCCACTGACAAGCTGCCTCTAAATTAGCATCATCAAAGATTACAACTGGCGCCTTGCCACCTAACTCAAGGTGTAACTTCTTTAAATCTTTAGCGGCGCTTCCGGCAACCTCCATACCAGCTCTTACTGAACCAGTAATTGAAACCATTTGTGGAATCTCATGTTCAACTAATGCTCTACCAGTATCGCGATCTCCCACCACAACATTTATTACACCCTCTGGTAAAAACTCCTGCATTAACTCTGCCATCCAAAGAGTTGAAACTGGAGTGGTATCACTTGGTTTTAACACCACAGTATTTCCAGCAGCAATTGCTGGTGCCCACTTCCAAACCGCCATCATCATTGGGTAATTCCATGGAGTTACCTGCGCACAAACACCAATTGGTTCACGACGAATAAAGGATGTGTGACCTTTAAAGTATTCACCGGCCGATTTTCCTTCTAAATTTCTGGCAGCTCCTGCAAAAAATCTAATTTGATCAAGCATTGGACCGATCTCTTCGGCCCGAGTAACTGCAATCGGTTTACCGGTATTTTCTGATTCAATTCCAATTAACTCTTCACTTCTTGCCTCAATTGCATCTGCAATTTTATTTATTGCCTTCTGTCGCTCCCCTGGAGTTGATTCCTTCCAAACTTCAAAGGCACTTGCTGCAGCGACCATTGCCTTATCAACATCTGCTGCGTTTGAGACTGGAGCTTTTGCAAAAACTTGACCGGTTGCTGGATTAATTAAATCCTGGACCTTATCTGAAGTGGCACTTACTTTTTTACCATTGACAAAGTTTTGCAGCGTTTTCACTAAATACTCCTTGGCTAATTAACTTAAGCGAAAGTCTAGTTATCTGCGCAGCTCTTATCAATAGAGCAATTATTTAAGATTCGTTACTTATTTTTTTTCCGATGCCGCCAATTGACCACAGGCACCATCAATCTCCCGTCCTCTGGTATCGCGCACCGTAACTGGCACCCCATACCCTTCCAAAATTTCAACAAAGGCTCGCTCATCCTCTGATCGGGACGCCGTCCACTTAGAACCAGGGGTTGGATTTAATGGAATCAAATTAACATGAGCATTTTTATTTTTTAATAGCCGCCCTAATAAATCAGCTCGCCATGCTTGATCGTTAATATCTCTAATTAATGCATACTCAATTGAATACCGCCTGCCAGTTTTAGCTTCATACTTATCAGCAGCTTGTAGTACCTCTCGCACTTTCCATCTTGAGTTAATTGGCACCAAGGTATCGCGCAACTCATCATCTGGAGTGTGAAGTGAAATTGCAAGGGTTACTGGAATATCTTCTTCAATTAACTTTTCAATACCGCTCACCAAGCCAACGGTAGAAAGTGTTACCGATCTTGCCCCGATTCCTAAACCATCAGGCTGAGGATTGGTAATATTTCTAATACTTTGCATTACTGCTTTGTAATTTGCCATTGGCTCACCCATACCCATGAACACCACATTAGACAACCTTGTTGGCCCACCTGGCATCTCACCTGAATCACAAGCACGGGCAGCCATCATCACCTGCGCAGTAATCTCACCCGCTGTTAAGTTTCTAGTTAATCCTGCTTGGCCCGTTGCGCAAAATGGACATTGCATGCCGCATCCTGCTTGGGATGAAATGCAAACTGTTGTTCGATCGGTGTAACGCATTAAGACTGATTCAACTAGAACCCCGTCATGTAATCGGAATAGATCTTTTCTAGTTTTACCACCATCACAAGTTACAGATTTAACTAGTGTTAATAATTTGGGCAAAAATGCTTCACCTAATTTTGTATGTAAATCCTTTGGAATATCGGTAAAGCTTTCAACATCATCATTATGGTGAGTGAAAAAATGCACCGCCAATTGATTAGCTCTAAATGCTGGCAGATCCAACTCAGCTGCCCGCTCTTTGCGCTCGGCCGGGGTTAAATCAGCAAGATGTATCGGTGTTTTCTTCTTAACCGGTGGAGCGTCAAATATTAATTCAGCCATCTATAAATACCGATTAATTAATTCAATTGCAAACCAAACAGCTGGGGCTGTGAAAAGGGCAGAATCTAATCGATCCATAATCCCGCCATGGCCTGGTAAAAAGTTAGACATATCTTTAATAGCTAAATCACGTTTAATCGCAGATTCAATTAAATCACCACAGGTAGCGGTAACAACTGTCATTAATCCAATCAAAGCGCCAACATACCAAGTGGTTTCAAAGAGGTAATGAAAAATCGCAGCCCCACCAATTACCGCAGCAATCGCTCCACCAATAAGTCCTTCCCAGCTTTTCTTAGGACTAATGCTGGGCGCAATCTTGTGTTTACCAATTAATACTCCAGCAATATAAGCAAAGGTGTCATTACAAGCAATTAAGGCAACCAATGCAAAAATCCTAGTTGCTCCATTTTCATGATTTGCTAGCAGCAAAATAAATCCACCAAGGACTGCTAGGTAAAAGGTGATAAAAACAGCAGAGGTGGATCTTTTAATAAAATCTTTTTGAGAAATCAAAAGCAGCGTGAACATTAATATCGGGATTGTAAGACCGGTTGCTACTGCAAGTCCTTGGGTATTGCCATACCAAGTTGCAATTAATAAAACTGAGGCGGCAATCATCAAGACATAATCCGGTAGATCGATTCCGCCTTTGCCATATGCAGCGGTAATCTCTCGAATTCCAACCATGATTACAATCCAAATTAGGGCAAAAAATAAAAGCGGTTCAGTATTGATGGTGCCAAAGATTAATCCCAGTAAAAATAGGGATACTAAAATAGATGGAAGAAGTTTGCGACCTGCTTTTTTATTTATCGCATCATTTATTGCGTGCAGGTCTGCCATCATTAAACCTCGAGCAGCTCAGCTTCTTTATGCTTTAGCAGCTCATCAATTTT
>Ga0209401_1000706_pt1 | contig 22461 bp, 19 predicted proteins | sample M_140807_MF_Meta_FD_187318 | JGI IMG/M metagenome (GOLD analysis project Ga0209401, IMG submission 187318) | Freshwater microbial communities from Lake Montjoie, Canada to study carbon cycling - M_140807_MF_MetaG (SPAdes) (version 2) | ecosystem: Environmental > Aquatic > Freshwater > Lake... | reverse complement strand
TTAATTTTGGATTCCTTTAGGATGTCCATGTCACTATTAACGATTTCAACTATGAATTTGTATTGCATATCCTTTTTTTACCAAGTTACAATTTAACCCTGTTAAAGGTAGAATAAATCCCGGCCAGGTTCCGGGCCAGGTTTTCACCAAAAACGGGTTAAAAGAGGTGAAATAATAGAAATATAAATCAATTTCAATCTTCTATCCTATTGATTATCAATAAAAGAAAAGGTATAGAATACCACTTTAAACCCTCATAATCAGGGGGTCCCAGGATCATGCCCTGGTGGGCCCACAATAAATTCAAGCCACTTACATGTATTTGTAGGTGGCTTTTATTTTTGGAGCAGTAAATACAAGCCAACGCCATATAGCGCTACAAGAATGAGTCCTACATAGTTTACACTTTGTTTCATTTTTATTTTTTCTTGAATAAAACTCAATAATAAAAAACTCAATATTGAAAGAATAAGAAACTGAAAAATTCTTTTAATAAAAACTGTTTTTATCAAAAGTGGTAAAAAGAAACCGATAACAATTAGACTGGTGAAAATAAATAGCTTGACTTTAAGATGATAGGTCATACAGTTGATTTCTTAAATTTAATGAGATACCTATAAAAACCTACACCGATTTACCGCAAAAATTAATTCAAGCCTTTCCAGTAGATGAATTACAAAAGATATTGTATCCTCCAAAACCTCATATTAAGCTGGGCCCACACAATTAAAATAAAAGCCACTTACATGTATTAGTAGATGGCTTTTTTAAAACTATAAGGCTAACCTTAGATAATAATTAAAGAAATATTACTTATTCTAATGAAAACCACCCTTCAAATAATTTATCACTGCTTAATTGAAATTCTTTTTGATCTACAACTTCGTTATCTATTTTTTTAATTAAAGTGACTTTTCTTTCTTTTTGTAAAAATGTATTATTTACAAACACCCTGAATATAATTTCCCTATGTTGACTTAAATAAATTTCTTTTGACCAACTATTTCCCACAAACTCTTTAATCCAAGGTCTTCCATTATCATCGGTAAATTGAACCTGTCCAAAGGTTTCAAAATTTATTTCTACTATTAATTCAACTTTAATTAAAGGCGAAGTATCCATCATCCTATTGTCAGGAAAAAGCTTAAAAAAACCCTTTAATGAAATGGTTCGTGATGCCAATTTGATTTTGTTAAATTCAATAACAAATTAGTCCTAGCATGTTACCAGTATGTTAAATTGTTATTATCATTTAATTTTTAGAATTAGAAATAATTCGGTTTACTTTCTCTGCAAGGATTTGTGTTATTAAATGGTAAAAACAGGCGTAGAAGGTTGGAATTAAACACTATATATATTATCAATGAGAATATATAGCTAAATAAATCATCACTCTCATCATCCCAGAAAATTGGAATATTTGTATTGTAAAAAATTAAACAATAAAAAACCGAAGAACGTATTAAATATTCTTCGGTTTTTTATTGTTACTCTTTTTTATTATTTAGTATCCAGGATTCTGATACATTTTTACAGGATCAAGTTTAACCTCATTATAAGGTATTGGAAAATAATAGTCTTTTGTAGTGATGTTAGATAATGGAGAATTATCATAGTTAGCTTGACTCTTTGATTTAAAATATGTTACTAAATCTGTTGCATTAAAAAATCTAGTTAAATCATGCCAACGATGGTGTTCAAATGCAAGCTCAACTCTTCTTTCATGCAAAATTGCCAATTTTAGTGTGGGGTATTTTGAAGTATAACTAGCATCACTTTTCATAGTTGCATAATCCGGCATGCCAGCTCTTTTACGAACCATGTTTAAATAAATTATTGCATTGGTTTCATCACCTTGATACATATATGCTTCTGCAATATTTAAAATCACATCTGCATAACGAACTAAAATCCAATCATTTCCGCCATAACCAAGGGTACTAGCGGCAGCACTAGCATCTCTAAATTTAGTTATATAATAACCATTAGAGCCAGCCGCAAACTTTACTGAATAACTCGTTCTAATATCATTAGTTTCAAACTCATTTAACAAGTCTTTGGTAAATAAACCACCTGCACCTTGTGAAGAAAATAAAGAAATGAGTGTTTCGCCTTTAGCTTGATTGTTTTTTGCTAATGAAGATGAATAACTAGCATCGCCTTGCTTATAAGCAATTTGAAAAATTATTTCAGGATTTGTAGTTTTTTTATTTACATCAAATACATCTGGAAAGGGTATATCAGATAAATTAGCAAACGTTTTTTGATTGTAACATGCTTGTAAATATGTTTGTGCATTTGCTAAATTAGCTGCATTTACAGTTGGCTCTAATGTTGTTGCCATTGTTAAATAAACTTGACCGAGTACAGCATTTATAGTTTGTAAAGAAACTCTTCCTTTATTAGCAGCAGACTGAACAATTGGCAGGCCGCCATTTAAAGCGTCTTTCAAATCTTTTACAATTTGCGTATAAACCACATCTCTTTTCGCACGAAAAGTCAATTTCATTGATTGATCAACAGTTGTAAGCCTTTCGGTTACCAATGGAACGTCCCCAAATTCTCTTACTAAATTAAAATACATATATGCTCGAATGAATTTTAATTCAGCAATATATTGTGCTTTGGTTGCAGGATTTGCAAATGAAATGTTATCAATAACAGATAAAATTAAATTGGCTCTTGAGATTGGCAAATACAATGCTGTCCAATGACTTTGTAAGTAACTGTTACTTGCGACAATTGAAAAAGCAGTAAACTGAAACGGTTCACCATTGTTTGATTGATTATCAGTAGTATTCACATCGTCTGCACGATCATCTGTCCATAGAGCTGCGCCTTCACCAATACAGTTAGAACTTCTTAGAGCTTGATAAACTCCATTTACTCCTGTAGTTACATCTGTTTCAGTTTTGTAACCATTATCAACTGATACGCCGTTTGGATTTGTTTGTTCTAAAAAAGTTTTACTGCAACTACTAGTTATTAGTAATATAGACAGCGCCATACTTTTTGTAAATATTTTAAGCATATAATTATTTTTATTTATTATTTATCAAATTAAAATTGAATTTTAATACCGGTATTAAATGAACGCATTAAGGGATATTTACCATAGTCAACCCCTGGTGTTAAATTACTGCCATTATTAAAGTCTACTTCAGGATTATATCCTAAATAATTTGTAATTGTAAATACATTATCAACTGAGGTATACCATCTTAAATTTGCAATTCCTAATTTTTTTACAAATGGTAAAGAAGAAAGATTTACTCCAAGATTAATATTTGTACATCTTAAAAATGACCCATCCTGAATATAATAGTCAGACAATCTGGTACTATTACTTTGAGATCCTCCTCTAGAAGCTCTATATTCAATACCATTACCTGGTAAAGCTGCAGATCTGTAACGTTGATCAACTACAGCGTAGTTGTTTCCAGAGCCCTCCATATTTCTGATGTAGTAATCTTGTCCATCAATGATTTGATTTCCTTTGCTGCCATTAAATGAAGCACTAAAATCAATTGCATTATGGCTCATATTAATTCCAAAACCATAAGTATATTTTGGATAAGGGGTTCCAATAATAGTTTTGTCAGCGTCATTTATAATGCCATCACCATTTGTGTCTTTGAAATATAAGTCACCTGCTCTTAATGGAGTTGTGGAGTATGTAGAGATTGGAAAGCCTAATAAAGTATATCCTGAAGGAAATTTATTTCCATTTGCTTTATATATTAACTGGTCTGCATTTACATTTGCCAAATCTTTTTCTTGAACCATGCCTCCAACTTTTAGACCAAAGAATGAACCAACTGGACTACCTTCTCTAGTCACGTGTGTAATATAACTTCTTTCAGCACCATTAATTTGAATTTCACTTGCTCCCCCTAAGCTTACAACATTATTTTTATTTGCCGTAATATTTCCAGTGATGCCTAAGTTGAAATTTTTTGAACGGATCAATTTAAAATCTATCTGCAAGTCAAAACCATTATTTTCAATATTAGAATTTCGCAAGTTAGTGAGTATTGAAGTTGAACCTGTTAAGGCAGAAATACTTTGGTTGTATAACAAATTATAAGATTGAGATTTATAATAGTTAAAAATTACAGACATTCTATTATCAATTAAACTTGCATCAAAGCCAAAGTTAAATTGTGCAGTTGATTCCCATCCAAGTTTTGCGTCCGTAATACCTCCAGCCCATGTAGCATTATAAACCGTAGATCCAGTTACTATTCCACCTGCTCCGGTTAAACCTTGTTCAAATCTGTAATTTCCAATATTATTATTACCAGTTAAACCCCAACTTGCCCTCAATTTTAAAGTTGAGTTTCTTCCTAACCATGCATTATAGAAAGACTCATTAGATAGATTCCAACCTGCAGAAACAGATCCAAAATTTCCCCAACGATTTTGAGGACCAAAACGAGATGAGGCATCAGACCTAAATGATCCAGTTAAGAAGTATCTATTGTTGAAACTATACACAACTCTACCTAAGTAAGAAAGTAAAGTTGTGGTTGATTTTCCAGACCCACCTAATCTATAAAAATCTCCTAAAACAGAGCCTCCACTTGTGATTTCAGGAATCAAATCATTTATAAAATTTTTTGTTCCAACTGCTACAACGTCCGTATTCGTTTGTTGGGAAGAATATCCAACCAACCCATCAACACTATGCTTTCCAAACTGTTTTTTATAGTTTAATGTAAATTCGCCTAATAAATCCTGAGTTGATAAATTTTGGGCAGAGGCATTTGCAGCTAGAATTGATTGAGATGAACCTGGAGGGTTAATGCCATTACTTAAATTTGTTGGATAATAATACTCATACTTTTCATTGTATGTACCTCCCCCAATATTTACTTTTGCCGAAAGATTCTTTACTACTTGGTAAACTGTATTTACATTATAGGTAGCTCTAGTTCCTTTTCGTGTAATGTTTACTCTTTGTGCCAAAGCTAAAGGGTTTTCTATTCCTTGAAAAGAATAACCGAAACCATCTGTTTGTGCTCCAGCCCCTTTATCTGCTGTAGATAGTGTACCATCCGAATTATAAACTGGAAAAATTGGCATATATACCAATGCCCCTAAAATTGGGCCATTGTTAAAACGGCCTTCTTGAACTTCACGGTTATTAGTATTGGTTACAAACACGCTTGAAGACACTTTTAATTTTTTATTTATATCTGCGTCGATATTTGCTCTTACATTAATTCTTTTTTGATAGGTACTATTTAATATACCTGGCTGATCTAAGTAACCCCCACTAATTAAATAACGTGTACCTGCGTTGCCACCAGAAAATGAAAGGTTATGTCTTTGTGATAAAGCATTTTGATATAAGGCGTCTTGCCAATCGGTATTGTATTTAGGAGTTATAATTTTTTGAGTTGTAAAATCATAAATATCTTTTAAAATACAAACCGAACAACCTGTTGCGGTTTGTCCAGCTTTAACAACTCTTGTAGCATTGTCATCAGAATAATAAGAATCATTCCATGTAACACCTTTTGAAAGTAAGATATCCTTATAATTTGAATTTCTTCCATCTACAAATAAATCTGCAAATTGAGTAGAATTAAGCATTTTAACTTTATTTGCTAATGATTGGCTACTGAATTGATAATCATAAGTAAAAGAGCCAGTTCCTGCTTTTCCTCTTTTAGTTGTAATCAAGACTACTCCAGCAGAAGCTCTTGAACCATAAATTGCAGCTGAAGCAGCATCTTTTAAAACATCAATTGATTCAATATCTTCCGGATTAATAAATATATCATTTCCTGAAGTAGAAGGATTATAACCATTGGTTGCATTACCGCCATTTCCTTGACCTTGACTGATATTTCCGCCCATTGCATATCCATCAATTACATATAAAGGCTCAGAACTTGCATTAATTGAACCAATTCCACGTACACGAATTTTAACTCCTGAATATGGAGCACCACTTACCTGTGAAACTTGTACACCCGCGATTTTACCAACTAAAGCCTGCCCAATTGTTGAGCTCGAGAGTTTTAATTCACTTGCTTTTACACTAGCAATTGAACCTGTTAAATCACTTTTACGTAAACGTTGATAACCAATTGTTACTTCTTCTAATTGATTTACTTCTTCTTTTAGTTTAACATTTATTATCTCTTGATCAACGGAAATTTCTTGTGTAAAAAAACCTACAGAACTTACAACAATTACATCACCTTTATTTGCTTCTAAAGTATAACGGCCATTTGCATCAGCTGAGACTGTCTTTTTTGTGCCTTTAATGTTTATTGATGCTCCTGGTAGAGGTTGATTTTTTTCATCAGTAACTATACCTTTAATTTTAATTATTGCAAAGTTTGACTTGATATTTTCTGTTGCAAAAGCAGAATTAGATTGCATAATGCAGGCGCCTAGTACTAATGTCAGGCAAAGCATCTTACCAAAACAATATATATTATTAATAATGTGTTTTAGCTGTTGTTTTTTTTGCATATTAATTTGGTTTGTGTTAATAGAATTTAAATAATTATTAATTTGATTAATTTACAGTTATTAGATTTGAGTTTCTTTGTTTAGAAGAAGTTACTGCAATTCCAGCATTATATTTGTTACTTAGAAAGCTAAAACCTTCTAGTTCATCATTGCGATTATTTATGTCTACAACTTCTATGATAGACTCTTTGCCTGTTGTAATTGACTTATTTAAATCTAAGTAAGTAAATCTCCATTTTTTCCCTTCTACTTGATTTTGAATTAGAACTAAAATACCTTTCTTTGACATCCAGTAAAGATTTTGAACCCATGGTGAACAAGTAAATTTTTTAAACAAGACTTCTTTATCTGAGGTATGTCTTGCATTTTTTAAAGCAACAGGATCATATAATCGTACCTCATTTCCCTTATCTCCATAGTCGGAAGTTGCTACATACCATTTATTCTGATATTGAACATATTCTGGCCTTGTTCCTTGGATACATATATCATCGTCTATTGTGTTGATTAAGTTTCCATCAAGTGTTTTAGTTTTCTTCAACCCTTCCCAATTCACACAATATAAAACCGCTCTCCATAAGCTTCCTTCTTTATTTAATCGAATACTATTACCAATAAATACTGGCATGTTTTTATGAAACGCAAACCCTGTTGGATGATTAATCACATCAGTGTCATGAATAGTTAGACGCATTTCATTATGATCATAAACCAAAGTATCTCCCTGGAATTTATAAGCTCTTATCATTCCAACCTCTCTATCACCATATAAAAACAACTCATTTCCTTGTATAGACAATCCTTGACAAGCTCCTAAAGAATCGATTGTTTGCTCACGCTCAATTTTCATTGGCATTACAACCTTAAATGAATAAAGAATAATAGCAGTAAATAAGATAATAATAAATAATCTCATTGTTTTAAGGATCAATGGGTTCTAAGGGATTTATATGCAATGCTTCTTTTAAAGGATAAAATTCTAATATTGTTTCTGATATGCGCAATCCGTTTTTATAGGGTACTTCGTTTAATTCTTTCATACAACGGGCCATCATGCCAGCAATCATAAAACTTTGCCCTTTTGTTGTACAAGTAATTGCTGCCTTTTCAAATGGAAGTCCATATCTAAAAATTAATCTTGCGGTGTTTCGCATATTAGTAGTAGTATGTCTAGCGTGAGGTTCAATTATTATTGCACTTTCTGGTATTCCAAGTTTTTCAATCAGGAATTTTTTTTGTTCAGTTGCTTCACAAAAATTTGTTTTATATGGATGAACTTTTCCACCTGAACTAACAATAAAAGGTGCCATCCCCTGTTTATACAATTGCGCAGCCAATCTACAACGCAGCATCCCTTCGGCACTTAATGGCATTTTGGGATCATCTGGCCCAGCTCCTGGAATTAAAATTACTGAGTACTTATAATTCGCCCAATTGATTATCTTAATTTTTTCTACAGCTAATTTATTTTCTCCTTTTTCCATTGGTTCAAAATCAGCGGCCTGTTCTCTTTCATTCATTTCTAAAAAATGAAGCGCACAAGAAACGGATGGAGCAAAAAATAACTTATTATATGTATTTTCAATAGCAACAACGGAAGATGCATTATATAAAAATCCTGTATAACCTGCAGAATATAATGCTGGATTTTTTGAATCCCTAATTCCTAAGCTTATGGAATCGATATTAGGATAATTTGGCTTATTGCCTGCCGCATATACGCCAATTGTAAAATTTACACCTTGCGCATCTTGTTTCCAAGCTTTTAATAGCATTTCTAGAGGTGTTTCGTTTTGAAAAAGCACATAACATCCAGAAGGTATTAAATGATTTTGAACTAGCTTACCTAATGCATTCTTTGATGTATATAAATTAGCTAATCGCTTAGCAACTAAATCAATTTCATCAACTGAAAACATCATACGATTCAAATAACAAGTTGCTTCTTTACCACAATCTTTAAATGAAAGACTTAAAGAATCATTTTTTCTTTTCGCTATTGAAACAAGCACCGAATCACTTGAAAGCAATTTATTTACCTCAGGTATTGCTTCTAGTAAATTGAGCAAATAATAATTTTTTGAAAACACATAGCTCTTTCCTCTAATTAAATGATAACTTGACTCCGGCATTTTTTGCTGAGCATACAATGATGAACTAACAATTAAAATTAATGAAAGCATTAACTTTAGCTTTAGTATGAAACTTATTCCGCGTTGCATAATCAAGAATGAAGTGTGAAGGTTAATTTTACAGCTGATATTCTACTTAACTATCATAACATTTAATAATTAAGTATTGATTAAATAGCAATTTGTTAATCTAGTTTTTGATCTTACATTTTTAAAAAAGTTATCTTTAGATAATTCGTCATTTTTCTATGTTTTTTATATAAATAATTCCAAATATGAATTCAAAGAAAATATATATTGTATATTTTTTCATGTGCATTATCCAGTGTATTCAAGCACAAGAAATTAGTAAAATTGAAAAAAATAGAGTATTGCTACCTAATGGTTGGTCATTAACCCCAATAGGCAAAAGTATTCCTCTAGGTGATCTTCCTTTAAATATTGCTACAAGCAAACAAAATCGCTATGCAGCTGTAACTAATAATGGCCAAAGCATTCAATCAATTCAACTAATTGATGCAAAAAATAATATTGAATTAGACAAAGTTATTGTAAGCAAATCATGGGGAGGTCTTGTGTTTAGTGAGGATGAAAAGTCTCTTTACGCTTCAGGTGGAGACAATAATTGGATTCTACATTTTGATATTATAAATAATAAATTAAAAATTGTTGATACAATAAGATTGGGAAAAGAATGGACCAACGGTAAAGGGGGGCAAGCTATTTCTCCTACTGGGATAGCTATTGATAACCAAAAACAGATTTTATATGTAGTAACCAAACAAGACAATAGTCTTTACATAATTGATCTTAAATCAAAATTAATCAAGCAAAAAATTGTTTTAGGTACTGAAGCGTATACCTGTTTAATATCTCAAGATAAAAGTAAATTGTATATAAGTCTTTGGGGGAAAGATAAAGTGGTTGTTTTTGACACCAAAAAGCAGCAATTAGTAGATTCATTATCTGTTGGAGATAATCCAAACGATTTATGTATTTCAAATAATGGAAAATTAATGTTCGTTTCGAATGCAAACGACAATACAGTTTCAGTTATTGATTTACAAAAATTTGTTATTCTAGAAAATTTAAACACATCAGTACATCCAACAAAATTAAGCGGAACTACAAGCAATTCTGTTGCTATTAGCAAAGATGATAAAACATTATACGTAGCAAATGCAGACAACAACTGTCTTGCAGTATTTGATGTAAGTAAGCCTGGAAAAAGCTATTCACTAGGTTATGTTCCTACAGGTTGGTATCCAACATCAGTTCGCGTAATAAACAATAAATTGTTTATTGCAAATGGAAAAGGATTTTCATCCCTTGCCAACCCGTATGGACCAAATCCAATAAGTAAAAAAGAATCCGTTTTACTTCATGGCGGGGATTCATCAAAGCCAAAAACAGTTCAATATATTGGCGGTTTATTTTCAGGAACTATGAGTATTATTCCTTTGCCTACAAAAAAAGATTTAGACGTCTATACAAAAGTAGTATATCACAATACACCATTTAATCTAGAACAAGAGAAATTCGCAACTGGTGAAAATAATAATCCCATTCCTAAAAAAGTTGGAGATTCTTCTCCAATTAAATATGTTTTTTACATTATAAAAGAAAATCGAACATACGATCAAGTACTTTCAGACTTTCCACAAGGAAATGGTGATACAAGTTTGTTATTGTTTGGAAGAAATATAACACCAAATCAACACTCACTTGTAGATAATTTTGTATTATTAGATAACTTTTATGTAGATGGTGAAGTGAGTGCAGATGGTCACAACTGGTGTATGGGGGCATATGCAAATGACTATATGGAAAAAAATTGGCCTACTAGTTATGGAAGTCGGGGTAAGGGGGCAATTGGAAATACTGGTTTAAACAAAATTTACATTTGGGATCTTGCGAGTAAGTATAATGTTTCATTTCGAACATATGGAGAGTTTATAAATGCAAATAATACACCTAGAATTCCAGTATTAAAAAATCATTTTACCCCTGCATATCCAACAGGAGATTTGAGAGATAAAGACACAACACGATTTCGGATTTGGAAAAACGACTTTGATTCATTAATCAAAGCAAATGCAGTACCTCAATTAAATACATTCAGAATGTTGTGTGATCATACCGAAGGCACGGCAGCTGGTAGGCCAACTCCTTATGCACATGTTGCGGACAATGATTTAGCTATTGGAATGATGGTTGAGCATATCAGCAAAAGTCCTATATGGCAAAATACAGCAATATTCATTGCTGAAGATGATGCACAAAATGGGCCAGATCACGTAGATGCACACCGGACCACCGCTTATTTAGCTGGGGGTTTTGTAAAAAGAAATTTTGTAGATCATACTATGTATTCTTCATCTTCAATGTTACGAACCATTGAATTAATTTTAGGTCTCCCTCCTTTATCCCAATATGATGCTGCAGCTACACCAATGTGGCGCTGTTTTAGCAATAAGCCAAATAATACTATTTTCAAAAGTTTACCTTCTAACATCAATTTAAATGATGTAAATCCTGGCGGTACTAAATTAGCGGCATTGGCTAAAGGGTTAGATTTTTCAGAAATTGATCTTGTGTCAGATGATATCATGAATAATATGATATGGAAAGGAATAAAGGGAGAGAAATCAAAAGTTCCAGTTCCTGTGAGAGCTGCATTTTTTAAACCTTTTATAAGTACAAAACCTGAATAATATAAAAAGAATCCCAGGATCATACCCTGGTGGGCCCACAATAAATTAAAGCCACTTACATTTATTTGTTTGCACTAAAACCACCATCAACAACTATCGTTTCGCCAGTTATATAAGATGAAGCATCCATTGCTAAAAATGCAACTGCACTAGCAATATCAGTTGGATGCGCAATTTTGTTAAGTGGCGTATTTTTAAGTACGAAATTATGAAGTGTCTGATCCTGAAGTAAAGTATTAATCCTTTCGGTTGAAGTAAACCAAGGCGCAATAGAATTAACCCGAATATGATAAGGCGCCCATTCTACAGACAAACTTTTAGTGAGTTGTATTAAAGCAGCTTTACACATGGCATACATACTTCCGGTACCAACATCTTGTATTCCTGCAACAGAACTGATGTTAATGATGGAAGCGTTTTCTGATTCCTTTAATATTTCAAACATACATTGAGTAAACTTAATTACACTTACTAAGTTTAAATTGAAAATTTGATGTATTTCGTCAGTTGTGTAGTCGATAAATTTTTTAGGAAAATTACCGCCCACATTGTTAATAAGAATATCAATTTTTATACCTGAAATTTGCTCTAATATATTTGAATAGGAGTCGTAATTAGTGATGTCTGCAGTTACCCCTTTAACATCATACCCTTTTTGTTTCCATGATTCAATACTTTCGAGTAAGTCGTTTTCATTACGCGCTATCACAATTACACGAGCCCCCAATGATAATAGTTCATTTGTAATTGCCTCACCAATACCTTTTGTTCCGCCAGTAATAAGGGCTGTTTTATGATTAAGATTCCAACGCATTATACCCAATTTTTTATGATATACTCAGACAAAATTTCAGCAATTTTTAACTTAGGCATAGTGTCAAAATCATGTGTTTGATTTTGCGCTACAAAACTCACACGCATAGTATCTTGATTAAAACAACTATTGTCATTTTCAACTTGATTCATTACCATCAAGTCTGCATTTTTTTGACTTAATTTAATTTTTGCGTATGCTTCTCCTTTTTCAGTTTCTAAAGCAAAGCCAATAATTTTTTGATTGTCCTTTTTATGCTTACCAAATGTTGCTAAAATATCTTTTGTTTGAACTAATTTTAGTTCCAAAGCATTGTCTGATTTCTTGATTTTTTGTTCGCTTGAATGTGTAATTGTAAAATCGGCAACAGCTGCGGTAAAGATAGCTATATCATACGTGTCAGTGAAAACAGCACAAGCATCAAACATTTCGGAGGCAGTATTTACTTGAACAACATGAATACCCTTATACCGAACCTGAATTGATACTGGACCTGTAATTAAATAAACTTCAGCTCCTTGTTTGTATAAAAATTCAGCAATGGCATAACCCATTTTTCCAGAAGATCGATTGGTAATCATTCTAACTGGATCGATAGGTTCTTCGGTAGGACCAGCTGTAATCAATATTTTTTTACCGCTTAAACTTGCGTTTCTGAAATAAGTCTCTTCAATATGAATCATCATTTCGTTGGCCTCAGGCAATCTTCCCTTCCCATAAAGCCCACTAGCCAATAAACCTACAGACGGTTCAACTACTTCGTTTCCTCTTTGTTGGAGCAATTGAATATTATGTTGCGTACTTGGATGTAACCACATGTCCTCATCCATGGCGGGATAAATAACCACAGGTGATGTACAACTTAGATAGGTTGCAATCAAAAAATTATCAGAAATACCATTTGCTAATTTTGCGATGGTGTTGCAGCTAGAAGGTGCGATAACAAATAAATCAGCCCATCTACCTAAATGAACATGATTTTGCCAGATATCTTCTTCTACAAAATCAACATAAACTTTATGTTCCGAAAAAGTTGATAACAATGTAGTTGACACAAAATTTTTGGCACTAGGGGTTATAATTACTTTGATTTCGGCACCTTGCTGTTTTATTAATCTTATAAATGAATACATTTTATAAGCAGAAATACTAGCAGTTATACCAATTAATATTTTTTTATTTAAAAACATATGTGAAATTAAGATTTCTCTTATAAATTAGTGAACTTTACACTTTATAATATTTATTTTTAGTGAAGATATTTGACCAAATAGAGCCACTTATGGCTCATTTAGAACAATTTGATAAAAACTATTCTCTTGGATTTGTTCCCACAATGGGTGCATTGCATGATGGACATATTGAATTAATCAAACAAGCTAAAAATGAAAATGAAATTGTAGTTTGTAGCATATTTGTCAATAAAATTCAATTCAATAACGAAGAAGATTTTATAAAATATCCAAAAAATATTGAAAAAGATATACAACTACTAACCAAAGTTGATTGTGACTATTTATTGATTCCATCACAAGAAAATATTTTTCCAATTCATTATGTTTATAAAAGTTTTGATTTAGGCAGTATTGAAAATGATTTAGAAGGTTTACACAGACCTGGCCATTTTCAAGGCGTATGTAATGTTGTTGAACGGTTATTAAGTATCGTAAAACCTAATAAACTATACTTAGGTCAAAAAGATATTCAACAATGTATGGTAATCAAAAAATTACTGACTTTCATTGATCAGGGTACAACTATAGACCTAAAAATTTGTTCTACTGTAAGAAATAATTTTGGACTAGCGTTAAGCAGCAGAAACCAAAGACTAAGCAATGTTGGTCTTGAAAAAGCTACTATATTATATAAAGCATTACAACATGCAAAAATATTTGTTAGTGAAAATGAAAATATAGAAGATTTTAATGAACTCATTCAAAGTTGTATACAAATGATTCTAAATGAAGGTTTTCAATTTGTAGACTACTTCAGTATTTTAAATCGTGATTTTAAAACAATAGATGAAAACGCAATCAATAAACAACCTTATTGTATTGTTACCGCAGCAACCATAGAAAATGTTAGATTAATTGATAATATAATTATATAAATGAAGACCGAACAAAAAACTATAAAATCTTTACAAGCATTAAAGCAATCTAGTAAAAAAATAACGATGTTAACTGCTTATGATTTTACGTTTGCCAAAATAATAGATGCAGCAGGTATAGATATCATTTTAGTTGGCGATAGCTTATCCAATGTTTATCAGGGTAATGAAACAACTTTACCTGTTACGATAGAAGAAATTATTTATCACGCCAAAGCAGTTGTAAAAGGTACCAAAAATGCTTTTGTAGTGGTTGATATGCCATTTGGGTCTTATCAAGTAAATGATGAACTAGCACTGATAAATGCCATAAAAATAATTAAAGAATCCAATGCATCTGCAGTTAAAATAGAAGGCGGTCAAGAAATATTAATGCAAGTCAAAAAAATCACTACCGTTGGTATACCTGTAATGGGTCATCTAGGTCTTACACCACAAAGTATTCATCAACTAGGATCATTTGATACCCAAGCTACTTCCGCCAAGGCACAAGAAAAAATATTGAAGGACGCCATTGAACTTGAAAAAGCAGGTTGTTTTGCCATTGTTCTTGAAAAAATTCCAAGCAGTATTGCAAAAGAAATCTCAACTACATTATCCATACCTGTTATTGGCATTGGAGCCGGAAGCCACTGCGATGGGCAAGTACTTGTAATTAATGATTTGCTAGGTTTAGATCCAACTTTTAAACCAAAATTTGTAAGAAATTATTTGAACTTACATGAATTAATGACAAAATCGGTGAAAGAATACATTCATGACATTCAAAACATAGGCTTTCCAAGTGATCACGAGTCCTATTAATTATCAATAAAATATATGGTTTAGCATACCACTTGGATACAATTAAGAACACCGCCGTCTGTTACTCTTTGATTTTATCAGTGGACATTTTTGAGTAAATAAAATAAGTTACGATAGAAAAAGTTAACCCTATTATGATGATTAAGTAATTCATTGGCTTTGCCATACTCAAAGACATTCTTATTAAAATAGTAGTAATAATGAAGCTAGCATTTCTAAAAATTAGATTGAACGAAAATTGATAGATAAAAGAAATGATGAGCAACAATACATCCACAAAAATCATGATTGTAAAAAAATCTGTGTAAAAGACTGTATTCGGATTTGGAAATTGTGCTTTAAGTTGATATGCATGTTGAACATCAACCAACCAATTAAATAAGCTAATAAAACTTAACAATACAAGTACGCCGCACATGACTACAGACAGTACTTTTTTAATTTTTATAAATTGATGTAAATCAACGCTAGTATCACTTATACCATGCTTTTTGTACATTTTATTATAAATCAAAGTAGAAAAAAGCATTATTACAGATGCCCCTAAATCATACACTATATTAATAAAGTTGGGATTGTAAATAGTGGCAATATCAGTAAAATTAATATCTGCTATATCATGAAAAAAACTACGAAGTGTAATCAGTGCAATAATTTCAAATTGCTTTCCTACAAATTCAGAAATGGATTTTGGAATGATAATAACCAATAAAAACACCTCGTAAAATAATATAAAACTAAAGGGCGTATAGATAGCCTTTAAATAACTATGGCTAGTAGATCCAATAATGTTGAAGGTATTTTCAAAGTAAATGAAGCCAATATGTACAACAAATGAAAATATAGATGCTTTTAAAATAGCAACTTCGAAAAAATGTAATTTTTTTGAAGTGCTTAATGAATCATATACACTAAGCAATTTGCTAAATAACTTATTCATCTAACTACTTAATGTTTTTGTACTTATTAAGCATTAAAAAACATGCTGCTCCAAAAAGAAGTGTAATTAAACCTGCAAAGTATGGTAGTATATCTGTCATATCATTCTTTATTAGTTAGTTTAAGGAAAATACCAAAACTTAAAATGGAAGGGACCCAAAGACCAACAAAAAGTGCATGCTCTTTATTACCAGTAAACCACATAAATTCAGAAAAAACAAGGGAAAGAAGTGCGGCAACTAATAAAAGTATATCAGCGCTTGTAAATTTTTTAAACATAGATTTTTAGTTTCAACTGTAATTTAAGGCAAAGAAACTAAAAAATCATCTTTAAATTAAACTGTCTAAGCGTTCGAACAATTAGTTCAAACAAATGTTATATTAAAAATCAAAAACATGAAAATTAAAAATTCAATTTTAGCACTATTTGTAATAGTTGCTAGTTCATTGACTGTCAACGCACAATCAACAATTGTTGATATTGCTGTTGGATCTAAAGATCATTCTACTTTAGTTGCTGCTGTTAAAGCTGCAGACTTAGTTGCTACACTTCAAAGTGCAGGACCTTTTACCGTTTTTGCACCAACAAATGCTGCTTTTGCAAAATTACCTGCAGGAACTGTAGAGTTTTTACTTAAGCCCGAAAACAAAGCAACCTTAGCTAAAATTTTAACGTACCACGTTGTTGCTGGTAGTTTTAATGCAGGTGCTGTTGTAAAAGCCATTAAAGATGGTGGTGGATCTGTTACTTTAAAAACCGTAAGTGGTGGTAATTTAGTTGCATCAATTAAAGAAGGTAAAGTAATATTAACAGACGAAAAAGGTGGTGTATCAACTGTAGTTGCTACTGATTTAAAAGCAACAAACGGTTTAATCCACGTTGTGGATGCTGTTGTGTTACCTAAGTAATACAATCCTTAATATAAATACAAAAGGGTTTATGAATTAATATTCATAAACCCTTTTTTTATATAATAAATTATTTAATATTATAGTTGAAAACAATATCATTACGCTTGGCCCAAATGGCCCACACTAGCATTAGCTATCGCTTTTGTTTTTGAATACATTGATGCCTATTATAGAGACGATGAATCATTAATAGAAAAAGAGTACAAAAAGTTAAACAATAAAAAAAGTAAATAACTATTTAAAATTCTAGTTAAGAATTTAGTAATGATTTGTTTACTATAAAATAACATTGCGATTTTAGTTTCGTATTGAATCCAAAACATTAAATATGAAACACAACAAAATTGCTTTCATTTTATTTGCTTCCTTTGTTTTCATTTCTTGTAGCAAAAAAGATGTTGCTGAACCATTGGAGTATACTCAAAACGAAGATTTAGCAGCTTATCAAGAAATTGCTTCTATTAATTTAGGTGGGTTAGGTGCAGCAGAAATTACAGCATTTGATCCTAGTACCAACAGACTTTTTGCTGTAAATAATGGTACAGAAAATAAAATTGACGTTATTGACATTTCGAATCCGTCAAGTATTTCAGTGATAAAATCTATTAGCATGCTACCCTATGGTGGTTATGTAAATAGTGTAGCGGTTAGCAATGGAAAATTAGCTGCTGCAATAGAGTCTACAGATAAACAAGCAGCTGGTAAAATAGTAGTTTTTAATACAAGTACTTACGCAGTTATAAAAACTATTACTGTGGGTGCATTACCTGACATGGTTACATTTAGTCCAGACGGTAACTATATCCTATCCGCTAACGAAGGTGAGCCTAGTGCTGATTATCTAAATGATCCTGAAGGAACTGTTTCGATTATTAAAGTTGCTGATTATTCAGTTACTACTTTAAATTTTGGTGCTTTCGAAAGCCAACTATCAAGCTTAGCTTCAAAAGGATTTAGAATTTTTGGTCCTGGCAAAAATTTTATAAAGGATATAGAACCAGAATATATTACTGTTTCTGATGATTCCAAAACAGCATATGTAACGCTTCAAGAAAATAATGCAATTGCAGAAATTGACATTACAAGTGCTAGTATTAAAAAAATTACCCCACTTGGATTTAAGGATTATTCAATAACTGCAAATGCTATTGATGTAAGTGATAAAGACAATAAAATTGAATTTAATACAGCATCTAAGGTTTACGGCATTTATATGCCAGATGCGATTGCCTTTTTTAATTACAATGGAACACCTTATTTATTTACTGCAAACGAAGGTGATTCTAGAGAATATACTGCTTTTACAGAAATGAAAAGAGTAAGTGCTGTTACGCTAGACGCAACTGCATTTCCAACTGCAACAACACTTAAAACAGATGCAGTTTTTGGAAGACTAAATATTACCACTACACTTGGAGATACCGATGCTGATGGAGATTTTGATGCTTTATACTCATTAGGTGCAAGATCATTCAGTGTTTGGAACGCAACAACTGGAAGCCAAGTTTATGATAGTAAAAACGAACTTGATATCAAAGCAAAAGAATTAGCAGTATATGATGATACAAGAAGTGATGACAAATCAGTGGAGCCAGAATCTGTTTGCTTAGGAAGAGTGGGTAGTAAAAATATTGCGATAGTTGGATTAGAGAGAGCAGACGCATTTGCCATTTATGATATAACCAATCCTACCTTACCTGTATTTATAAAAATGTATAAAACAGGGGACGCGCCAGAAGGAATTATTTTTATTCCAGCTTCTAAAAGTCCTATTAATCAAAGCTTAATTGTTACCAGCAGCGAAAATGATGGTTTGGTAAAAATATATAAGACCAACAAATTATAAAATATTCGATCGTACCCAAAAAGAGCCTATAAAATTATAGGCTCTTTTTTTTGTTATTTAAGATAGTGTAATCAAAAAACAATTGTAAATTAGATACATGAATAAAAATTTGAGGCTTTTAAATAGTTTGGAATCCTATATTGATAGGTACGTAAAAATAAATACTGAAATCTCACATCAAAACATTGGCTGGCATATTGCCCATAGCTGCAAGGTTATCAATACAATAACAAAAACATTAATTGGTTCAAATCCGGCAAATGCTAAACCAAGGTTTAATGTAAACTATTATAAAGTCATACTCACCAATTACATCCCTAGAGGAAAGGCCAATGCACCGTCTTTTGTGATTCCTTCTGATTCAATTACCAAAGAAGAGATTACCACTGAGATTGAGCAAGCAAAAAATTCAATAACTTCATTATTAAAAGCTAGTAGAGGCCAATATTTTACACATCCCATTTTTGGAGATTTAAAACGAAATAAAACACTTAGCTTTTTAGCAGTACATACAAACCATCATTTAAAAATAATAAAAGATATTTAACATGAAAACAACAAAAATCATTTACTGGATAACTACAGGTATTATTTGTTTATTTTCACTAGGTGCCGTTCAAATGAATTCACAAATGGCTATAGATGGTGCTAACCATTTATTGATACCGCGCTATTGGGGATTAGAAATTAGCATAGGTCAACTTATAGGTCTTGTATTATTAATTGTTCCAGCGGTACCTAAACGCTTTAAGGAATGGGCTTACGTAGGTTTTGGAATTATGTATATAACAGCACTTGTTGCCCATATTGCAGTAGGTGATCCATTTATTCCATTTGGACTTATGGCAGTTGTGTTTTTTGGATTATTACTAACTTCTTATATTAGTTTTCACAAATTAGAGGCTGCTAAAAAATAAAGGTTATTTTTATTGGAATTTAATAATATGGAAGTACATCACGCACACCACCCTTCTCACAAGAAAAAAATTAGTGAGTATTTTTTAGAATTTTTTATGTTATTCTTTGCCGTTACACTTGGTTTTTTTGCAGAAAACTATAGAGAACATACCATTATAGACCATAGAATGCAGGAAAACTATCAGGCTATTGAAGTAGACTTAAAACAAGACAATGACAAAATTGATAGTATATTTAAAGAAGGTAAAAATAGAATAAACCTAGTATCGTTATCCTATTTATTATATGAATACAAAAAAGGCAAAATAAGTGAAAATCAGTTAATAGATAGTATCGATAATTTAGGAACAATACCAAGTTATACAACCTTATTTATCAATAATACTACTTTTAAAAATATGCAATCAAGTGGACTGCTTAGTTACGTGATAAATAAAGATTTAAAAGGCAAACTATCTTTTTACTACGAAGTGTTATTTAAAAAGTTAAACGATAACAATAAGTTATTTGATGATGTAGGCATAAACTATTTTGATAAATACTTAGCATACAATCAAGGTAATAGATCTAGAAAATTTCTTTTACCATCAGAAACAGAATCTATTTATACTGGATATGAAAATGATTTTAAAGATCCCCAATCGTATCAAAAGTTTTTACTCAAACTAAATTTAAATAGAAATCTCTTAACCTCCGATGAATTTATAAATCATACAAATGTATACATCAGTAGATATTACGCTTATCAAAAAATCCTTATTACAATAAAAGAAACCAATAACGCATTAATAGCGCTACTCGAGTCTCAAATAAATCATTGATAAAACACTATGGAAGTACATCATCATTCGCATAAACCAAAAGATTGGAAAGAATATATTACTGAGTTTGTGATGCTTTTTGCAGCAGTAACCCTTGGTTTTTTTGCAGAAAATCAACGCGAACATTATGTAGAGAGACATAGAGAAGTTCAGTACATGGAAAGCTTGATGGAAGATCTGGCTAAAGATAAATATGATATTGGCGAGTGTACTAAATTTACAATTACACAAATTGGCTATATAGATACAGCTATCTCTTTATTATCAGAAAATAATTGGACACCTGAAAATATTAAAAAAATATACCGCGCTAGTTTAAAAGTAAGCGGTAATAGGCCATCTACTTTCATTGACAGAACATCGGCTCAATTAAGATCTGGAGGCATGAGACTTATAGAAGATAAAAAAGTGGCTACACTTATTACAGAATATTGGCAGTTGATAGCTCAGTTTAATGAATATGAAACAGTTACCATTCATGAATACAAAATGAATGTAAAAAACATGACCTATAAAATTTTTGATGGCACAAAATATCTAGACGCCAAAAATAAAATTATAAAAGATGATGCAACTTTAATGACTTATGACGATAACTTTTTGAAAGAATACAACAATAGATTGCTGAATTTAAATTACGATCTAAAAGCTTTTGTTCTACAATATTTTTACAAAAAATTAGATAATAAAATTGATGAGTTGCAAAGTGCAATTGCTAGCAAGTATCATATTGACATAGAAAAAAGTAGCAAATAATTTGTATTAATTTTCATGTTTTAATATTTCTATATCCTCTTTGATTCGATCTATTTCTACTAACAATGTGCCGTTGTATACACCTCTTATGCGTCTATGCTTATCTATCAAAATAAAATTTTCAGTGTGTAAAAAATCTTTATCGGATTGATATACACCAATTGAATCGCCTGCAAAATATTGTTGTCTAGCCAAGCTATATATTTCTTTTTTTGAGCCTGTAAGTAAGCGCCACTTATTATAATCTACCTTATTTAATTCACTATATGCTTTTAAAGTTGCAACAGAATCAGATTCTGGGGTTACGCTATGTGATAACAAAAAAATAGCATTGTCTTTTTTATAATATTCTTGTAACAAAAACATATGACTTGTCATTTTAGGACAAATACTTCTACATTTTGTAAAAAAGAAATTAGAAACATAAATTTTACCTTCTATGTTTTTTTCATTTAGCGTATTACCATTTTGATCTATAAATGAAAAAGAGGGTATGGTATGAATTTTTTTATAGTTTGGATCAGCAACATCAATCCACTCTGGTGTCCAATCTGGTTTATTAAAAAATGGAAGGGTTGAAATTTCAGACGGCTTGCTATCTATACTATTGTTGGTATTGCAAGACATCACAAAATATATGAACGGGATAAGAAGATTTTTTATTTTAAACATAGCTTCTATTAAAAAATTAGTTTACAGAGTCTACAGGATTCATACACAACTTTAATCCAATTAAACCATAACGCCTTCCGTTTTTAACAACATAATTGGCTCTAATGGAGCCATTTTCCCACCACATTTTTTCACTCCCTTCTTCATATCCGTTCTTGTAATGGAATTTTTTATATTGCTGACCACCCTGGTACCATTCATTTAATGGGCCATCATGTTCTCCATTGGTAAAATAATATTCAAATTTCAAGTTGCCCTTTTCCCAATATCCAATATGTTTTCCAATTTTTTTTCCTTGTTTATAAAGTCTGGATTCTGACAATTGTTTATTCGGATACCATTTTATATGAAGTCCATCTTCGAGTCCGTTTATATATTTTCCTTTATAGGCAGTATCAAGGTTTGGATATAATGCATACACTGTTCCACAAAACTTTTTGTCTTTTAAATACAAGGTATCCACATGAAAAATCAATGCTGTATCTGTTATGCTAACAGTTGTATCAGGAGATACAAGGTATAATTCGTTTGTTT
>Ga0209401_1000705_pt1 | contig 22490 bp, 21 predicted proteins | sample M_140807_MF_Meta_FD_187318 | JGI IMG/M metagenome (GOLD analysis project Ga0209401, IMG submission 187318) | Freshwater microbial communities from Lake Montjoie, Canada to study carbon cycling - M_140807_MF_MetaG (SPAdes) (version 2) | ecosystem: Environmental > Aquatic > Freshwater > Lake... | reverse complement strand
ATGATTCGTGGAATTGAAGCTCGGACAAGTGCCTGATTCCTGGGTAAGAATACCTCTCCAATCGCCACCTTCATACACGATCTTTGCCGCGAGGGTAGGAGCCGTGTCCCTTGTCGGCTCACCGGGAGTCGTTGCTGCTCCACCCATCTTAAAGGTATATTTGTAGAATTCTACTAATGCGTCAGCAAACCGTTGGTCTGATAACATCTTGTCGATCATCTCTTCATACTTTGCTTTCTGCTGCTCCTTAGGAAGATCTCCTAGCTCGTATAGCTGCGAAACAGTAGGCGCGTCACCAACAATCAAAATGCTCGCTGTACGCAAGGCTTCAGAATAGTCTAGCTCTCGTTCATCAAGTTCCGTCTTTTCAACTTGGGGTTGATTACCAGAACCAGTAGAGGCTCCCGTAGAGACAGAAGAAGATGTGCTCACATTGGAGGTTTGATTCCCCCCTGACGTCACGCCGACGGTTGGTCCTGATGAAGGTTTAACTTCAGGACCGCTTGCTATGGACGGAGTCGGACAGTCGTTAAGTACGGCCGATGTATCACCAGCAATCTTGTTAGGGTTGGGTCTCTCGCATCCATACGCTACCAGTCCAGACAATGAAAATAAAAGTATAATGTTCTTCAAAGAGCTATTCATAGGCATATAACCATAATACAACGTCACTAAAAAAAAGATAAAAGTATCTTACTTGTTATTATGCCTTAATACCAAAACATTATCCTGTACCTTCCAGAACTCCTTGGGCAATGGTGGTTGTTCACCTTCACGGAACCACATGAGCTTCCTTCCACCCGTCGAAGGATAAACACCTATGATAATGATCTCACCGGCATGGATCAAGTCATGACAAGAGTGACACACCACAGCTAGATTGTGATTGTCATTGGTACACCGAGGATCACACCTCGGAATGATATGATGAAAGTTCAACGCCGCAGTCCGATCAAATCCACAGACCTCACATCGGTTTTTGATGAGCTGCGGTTGATTACGACTGCGACGTTTCACTCAAGAATTATATTCTACTTTTTATTATTGATAATATCAAGTTCCGCTGATCGCATGAGAGCCTGAAACTGCCATCAACAAAAATGATGCCCCGTCGCTGATAAATGCGACGGATGAGCCTTGAACGGCAGAAAGTGTTAACTTACTTCCTTGCGTATCGGGAGTTGCACCAACCTGGCCTGCAAAAACCTTAGTTCCGTTTGCTTCTTGAGAACCAGTTAGAATGTGAGCATGAGCAGAAGCCGTACGAAACACGAATGTTCCACCAGGGACTGAAGATGCTAAAGGCATTATCATTGTCAATGCAGAACTTCCAGATACCGTATATGCTCCAGGACTAACTAATGTTTCAGCAGCTGTCTTTGCAGAAACCGTCGTTGTCGGTAACGATGTCATTGAAACTGGCGAGTTTATTGAAACAGAAGAATTAAATTCTACTCCAGATCCTGAACTTTGAACTAAACCTTGTGAATTGTTAATCGTAACTTTTGGCATGATGTGATCTCCTTTTTGTTCGCAAGATTCCGAACCGCCGGCGAGGTCGGCTGATCACTGGTCCGGGCCTGCCGATAAATATTGATCATTATCAAGTAAGATCTACTTTTTTGATGAACTTATCGCGTCGTCAATCATCTTCTGATGTGGGTTCTTCTTGTAGATTTCATCATTCAACGCGTCCATCTTCTTCTTGTGTTCTGCTGCCATCGACGCCATCTCCTTCTCAAATTCTACTTCTTTTCTCATGGACGTGATCAACAACTCGAGCACGGGCTTTGACAAAACTTTTCCTTCATCTTTGACTGCTTTGTACAACTTTATCATGGTTGGTCTAAACTTTCTTATGTGGTCTCCGACCTTCCTCACATGTTCTCTAGCCTCTTGCGGAGTCTCAGGATCCACTTCTAACATTCTGTCTTGCTCTTCTTCATATGGACCCATGATCTCATCATACAGACGTTCCTCTTCCTTGGAAGAAGTCTCGGGTGCCTTAGAGGCGGCGTCCTCAAGCTCTTTTAGAAGCTTCTCAGCCTCCGTGAGAGTCTTTTCGAGTTCTTTCTTGACGGCAGCAGCTGGATTTGGTTTATCGCTCGTCGTTCCCGAGTCCGGAGAGGCTAACTTCTCACCGCACTTGGTACAGAACTTCTGCTTGGGTTTGTCCCCGAGTGGTTCCTCGCACTTAGGACACAGTCCCATCTTAGCTCCACACTTACCACAGAACTTCTTTGTTGATGCTTTCGATCTGTCCGCACCGCACTTCGGACATACGTCCTGTGGATACTCTAAGAGAACGCTACGAATGTAGGTTCTAAGTGTGCCTTCAGTGATGGATCGTCTGGTTCTTATCATATTTCTATAAAATATAGAGGTGCATGCGTAAAATCAGAATATTAGTTATTGTTGTGATCATTTTATGAAAGTGATAATGAAAATATTGAAGATCCACATCCATAAATTCTAGAAACTTTTGAATCTAATACAACTTGTTTTTCTGTCTTTCCATTCTTTGCTCGAAATTTAAACCTATCATAACGTAGATAGTTATCCGTATACCAATAATCAACAGCTGTTGCGCCTATACAATTAAATCCAGCAAGCTTGTATCCTTTCCCGTCACCAATCCGTCTATCGACATATGTCATGATACCTTTATAACCATTTTCAATGCACCAAAACTTTGCTGCTTTCAACAACTTGGACAATCCTCCTGGAACAGACGTTCCTATCGCTGCGCTGAACCTAGCTATCTCTAGACATCCTTCGTACTTCTTTCCGTGACGAGGAACCCTCAACGATAATGCAGCTACGATGTTATTGCTTCTGTCCTTCAAACCCCAGGTAATCTTTGAAGGAACATACCCGGAGATGTGGGTAGAATCGAAGAATTCTCTCTGCTCTTTTGAATTCAACTCCACAACCTTTGTAGACCAAGTCTTACACCGGTGAGCATCTAATCCAAGACGGTGGAGGATCATAGACTCACATATCCCTCGTTTGTCCCTCCACTCATCCTCGAATATCTGTAGCAACTTTATTCCCTTTTCAGAAGCTAAGACGGATTTCTCTAGGTGTTTATTCTTGTTGAATATCTCATCCTGCTTCGCTCCATCACTGTGCCAATACAATCCATGACACTCGATTCCAAATTTTTTGGATGGAACATAGACGTCTATCTCCTTCGGAGAGATGACCTTCTTGTCTCCTGATATGGCGTCTGAGGTTATCGACTGGACATAAGAAAATACTTCTAATTCCCAATTAGATTTACCAATTGGATAACACCGATAACACCTACTTCCTCTTTCGAAGGCTTGAAGGGTCTTTGGTTGTAGTTCTCCACACTTGGTACACTGGAATGTTAGGTATTGCTCTTGTCTAGAGACGTATTGATCTATCGGCGTTATCAGGACGAACTCAGATTGCCTTGCAGATAATCTTTCGCTTAACGTCGAGGTTACCAACAGCTTGCTTAAACTGATTTTTTGTAGGGTATCCTGAGCGTGGTGTTGACCGTAAAAAGGATTGCCGGTACCCGTCATCTTTTCTGATTGTTGTTTGATCCTATCGTCAGTCTGTTTGGTCTTACCGCGGTTCCAAGCCTCGGCTTTTCCGCCGCGAGATCCGCCTTCTTTCATGGCAAGATGCGAATGATCTTTACAGAAAGCCTTGAAAGAGAAAGAAACATACCTGACAGGAGCTTGACATTCCCTACAGGTAGGCTTTATTCCATCGTGATAAACCTTTACCGTGTAGTCCTCAGAAGACAATCCATGTTCGGATCTGATGTGATTGGTCAGCTTCTTTAGATCATCATGCTTGAATTTACACAACTTGCAGTCCATATCATCACACCCTTCTATGGACTACATAGTATCGATAAATCTAAAGTTGTAATAAAACAGACAGCAAAAACTACAAAAGCCACCTTTTGGGTGGCTTTTGCAGCTGTTCAAGCTATGAACTCAGATGACGTTCATGTCATATGATATTCATGTCTAAAACGGTGACCGTTCCGTAGAAATCGCTACGAACGACCTTCTTACCGTAGCGAGTCATCACACCCTTGCGTGGTGTGAAATCCTCTGGTGCGAAGATTGTTGGTGTCACGATGAGTGGCACGTATGGTGCGTAGACGTAACCGGTCTCAAGGTAGGAACCACCCTTATAGCCGACGAGGATCTTGTTACGAGAGAAGTAAGGATCCTTGTAGACTGTGAAGCGGTTGCTGAGAGTACCGATCGCTTCGGCACCGATTGTGAATGGGCTGCCGACCTGACCTTCGCCGTCCATAGAGAACTTTGGCTTATAAAGCACTGAGGACTCGAGGATGGTTGCAACGTCTGGGCCACAAACCATGAAGTTTGCGGAGCCGCGGAGTGTCTTGCGGTGGATGGTGTTTGCTACGTCAATGATTGTCTCGATGAGTGTCTCGTACCACTCGCGGACTGTACCGGTGAAGGCTGGTCCGATAGAGAGGGACGATGCGAGTTGCACTGCGGCGCCTGTTGTCTTGTTGACAAACTTGCCTGGTGCACGGGACCAGTAGTAGTTTGCACCGTTTGCAGATGTCACGAGATCGTTGAGGATCTCACGGTCGATCTCAAGAGCGATCTGCTCAGAAAGAATCGATGTGAGTTCCACCTCAGCGTCCATCGAGTGATAGGCGTTGAGGTCCTGAGCGAGCTCAGGGCTCCACTTTGCGCGGAGTTTACGGGTCTCTGCTGTGATTGCGATAGACTCGATCTTGATATCGATCTCTGGGATTGCGGGAGCTGGTGTTGCACCGAAATCAGACTCGAAGGAAGGGACTGTGACGGATCCACCAGAGGATGAATCAACAGAAAGAGATGTCGAGATTGAGTAAGCAACGCTAGCAACTGTACCGGAGATTGCTGCAGCGTTTGCGCCCTTCACGAGTGTGAGGACGTGCGAACCGTTTAGAGGATCTGGTGTGAAGACGCCTGCAGACCAGTTACCGCGCTTGTTGAGGCGACGGAGATTGAGGACGCCTGTTCCACCCTGGTAGCTTTCGCCCCATGCGGTGCAGTTTGCGAATGTTCCTGGGAAGACTGCGAGCTGGCTGACCGCTGTCTTGTCCATGTTGCTGAGAGAAGCAAGAGGAATGACTGCGAACGCTGCGTCGACGTTGCCGAGGTTGAGGTCTGTCTCGACCTGAGCGTCGAAGTCCGCGAAGCGAGCGTTTGTTCCAGAGAACATTGTATCGCTTGTGATGACGAGACCATCCTGCCACGATGTTCCGTTCAAACCACCCCATGAGCCGAATGCTGTAACAGTGAGACCTGTTGCAGATCCAGTGACACGAGAGTATCCGGTGTTGACAAGATCATACATACCACCAGTTGCGAGAGATCCGCTCTGGACGCCTTTGCCTTTTGGATTGTTGTAGAGAGAATCTCCACGTGTGTATGTAGAACCTGAGCCACCGGCTGGTGTACCCTGGGTAGAACCGTAGGTATAGTCAAGATAGAAGATGAGTCCCGATGGGAGGCTCATTGGTTGTATAGAGACGAGCTCGTTGGCGACGAGGCCACCGAACACGCGACGGACGATTGGGAATGCGATGTTGCTGAAGCCCTGGATCTGTCCAGAACCAACGAGACCGCCGCCGCCTGCAGAGAGAGCATTGCTCTCCTTGAGGACCTGTGCTGCCTGGTTCTCGAGGAGCTGAGACATCGTCTCGCGACGTGTTCCGTCGAGTCCGCGGAGGAGACCTGTACGGCTCCACTTCTCTGTTAAACGGGCGCGTTCAGCACCGACGTGCTTGTCCTTGATGCCCTGTGCTAAATGTTCTAATGTGAACTGTTTCATAGTTTTCTCCTAAATCTTTGTTTGTTGGTTAACGAATCATTTGATACCTGCAAGCTTCGCCCAACGATCTGCCTCGTAGCCCTCGGCTATGACAGTGGACGCGGGACGAGTTGCTTGTGAAGAAGAGCCAATAACTCGGCTAGCGTTCTCGGCAATTGGGCGAGAAGTTCCTGCTAATGCCTTGACAAGGCTTTCATACACAAGTTTAACTTCTCTTTCGCTAGATGCTTCATCAAGACGTTCAATAACCTCGGCTTTTTGGCGTTTAGTAAGGGACTCGTTCTGAAGTAGTTTATTGCTATAGAGAAGTTTCATGTTGAACAGATTCGTTTCCGCCAACTTCTTACGGAGATTATTAGTCTCTACCGCGGACTTTGTTGAAGTGCCATTTAGGTTCACCTCTTTACGGCTCTCAATGAGAACCGATTGCAACTTGGCAGTGCGACGCACTGATTCGTTGAAAATATTTGCGTAGTAGGCATATGCCTCCTGCATCTTCTTGGCTTGCTTAGCTTGCTTCTGAGACTCTAGTTTTGCTTTCTGAGCCTCTTGCTGCTTCTTTTGTTTAGCCTTTTTCTGAGCCTCAAGCTGCTTTTGCTGAGACTTCTTCTGCGCTTCTTTTTGCTGCTTTTTGGCAGTCTGAGCCTTTTTCTTGGCTTCAGTCTGAATTCTAAATTCTCGAGTTAAGCGATGACGAACCTCTTGTACTTGTTCATCTTCTTCCATCTCTTTTTCATCTTTTTGAGCTTCTTCAACATCAGAGCCAGGTGATCTACCACGTTTGGAGGAGCCAGCTCCTGGTCCTGCGGATGGTGACTGACCTGCTGAACGACGACCACCCGCGGCACGGTCGACCCCCTGATACATCGCCTGATCAAGCTCATCGAGTTCTTCGACTTCTTCAGCATCGGCATCGCCCTCTGTTGTGAGCTCAACGTCGACGAATGGGTCTCCCATGTCTTCATCCTCAAATCCGTCTGCAACCTCGCCGGCATCATGACCCCATGACTGAACGTCTGCGGACTCAGAAGCTTCACGAAGAGCGCGCATACGACCGATTTCTTGACGAAGCATGTTCTCGTCAATTTCGACAACAACATTATCTGTTAAGGAAAGAGACTCCATTGGCATTGCTCCTTCTTCTTCAACTTCTTCATCTTCGGCCTCGTCTTCGTCTTCGTCGCCAAGATCGAGATCAACTTCCTCTTCGCCTTCTTCGCCTTCACCACCAAGGTCAAGATCTTCTTCATCTTCGTCTGAACCTTCTCCAGGAGAGAGTTCGACCTGTAGTTGGTCAAGTGCGTCTTCAAGTTCATCTGGTACGTTAGTAAGTTTAAGAGAGATTTCTGCTTCTGTTAGTGACTTTAAGTTCTTTTTCATGTTATCCTGCTCCACGAGCTTGTTGAGTTTCTTGTATAGATCTTCTAACTTTTCTTCATAGGCACCTTTACCTTGAAGATTGCCCGCAGATTCCTGCAGGTACTGATACAAACTTTCGACCTCAGAAATTGCTTCTGAGACCTTTTTTTGAAAACCGTCCAACGCCTTTATCATTGGTCTGACTTTCGAAAAAGTTTCTGCTGATTCGCTAAGTCTGAAAAGTTTTGATTCAACTTTTGTGGACTCTGCAAAATTTAAATTTAACTTGCCGACGAGGTCTGTCGCAGCATCATCAGTTTGATTGCTGAGTTCATATTCTTCTTCAGAAGGAGAAATCGCAAGTTTGTCTAGATCAAGAGTAACCTTTTCATCATCTGTAGGTACTCCAATAGAAGACATGGGAATAGAGCCTGCAGCTTCTGGTGATTCCATTCCATCATCTAAAAGAAGACCGTCTTCTTCTTTCTCAAATTCTTCAACTTCACGAAGAAGCTCAGCCTCAATTAGATCTTTGATACGAGGAGAAACAGCTTCGATCAATGCTTTCTTAGCATTATCTTCTGCAATCTCCTTCAGCTTCTTTACGTCGGCTAAAGCCTCTTCATATAATTGCTTAGACATACCTTCTCAGACCTCTCTTATACTCATTAACTATTAACTAGATCGGAGTTATTCAACAGAGCTCTTTCCGCCCTCAAGGTTTTCTCCCAACGAAGTTGTGCCAAGACGATGGGAAGTCGCAGAAGGAGATGTCGCATTGACGCTTGGCTTCTTCGAATCAAAATTAGGTTTGATGTCTTCTGGAGAAAGCTTTGGATCAACATCTTTATCGACGCCGCCTGTCTTTCCAGGCCCGGGAGAAGATAGATCAGGGGCATATGCATTTGCAGGATCTCCTGATTTTGTCCACTTAACGTCTGCTGTATTTGGCGCTTTTCCATATGTCAAATCGACACCTGTGCCAAACATGTCTACATCGCCTTTTCCGTCTATAACAGACTTAGCGACGGCGACTGCCTCTTTCGCGGCAAGGGAGTTAGTTTCTTTATCGTTGTAAAGAGCACTAAGTCCATTCTTAAATAGCTTCAAGAGTCTGTCGGTCTTAGAGCTTTTAACAGGTAAGTAAGTTGTATATCTTCCGCTGCCTGGTGTTCCCATAACAATCGCCTTTCAAATATTATAAAACAAAATTCAAATGTTGCGTAAAGCGCGGTCGCGGGCTTCAGCAATCTTCTTTAGACGATTACGAAGACGTGCCTCTTCAATCTTAAGAGCCTTAATGTAGTCGATCTTCTTCTCAAGAGCCTTGTCAGAACCAAACTCATCCGCCTCGACCTCATCAGCCTTGACGTCTTCGACATCCTTCATGTCTCCAAACTTGGCAACTTCTTCTTCAATGATCTTCTTGAGTAATTTACTTGTAAGTTTCATAATAATTTCTCCTGCAACAATTGCTAAATATTTCGATAAAAAAAAAATACGAAAAAATTTACATCATTTCTTAGACAAACCCGTAAATGCTAGATCGGCCCACTTTGAAGCAGCCTCTTCTCCGAATAACTCTTCGGGGTCATGAGAAGCAACAACTCTTTCTATAGAGCCACCAACGCTGGGAGTTACTTTTGTTCTATCATTTTCCAGCATAGATGGAAGAGTGTTTGTAGCAGTGTCTGCTAAAATTGCTGCCATCATGTCATTTCCTCCCGCTTCACGACGAATCGCTTCTTTTAAAGCAGAAGTCTGCAACTTCGTCTTTTGCTGATTCAACTTTTGGGATGTTGACAATTGGTTGGTTGGTTGTCTTAAAACTTTCCTAGAAGCTTCATTAATTGAAGAATTAACTGATGGCCCCATTCCTTCTGAAAGAATTTCAACTAAACACTCTTTAACAATCGACTTAAGCTGGTTCTTAGTAATTCCCATATCAACCCACGCCTTCCCAGAAGATCGTCCCACCAATCGAACCAGTTAACACTGGCATCATATCTGAACCAATTGAAGTTAAACTTGCACAAATGCTAGCAGAAACATCACTTGGCGTATCTCTTAAAAGATATAACTCTTTTACTCTAACATTTAAAGTCAAACTACTTCCGCCATTAATAGCAATGTAATACGCTCCACCAACTCCGTTGATTCCATTTTCAGTAAAACCAACTCTTAATCTTTGGGCCGCTGTCGTATTGTTATTGATGATTGTGATATCTTTTGTAACCTTTGGAAATTGGTACCTCACTGTGGAATCAGATACAGTTCCAGATAAAACCCATGGAACGCCAGACATCGTAAACTCTGCTGCGGCATTAAGTCCTGTTTTTGGATTATTTAAAGACATGTCATTTACCTCCAGAAGAAATAATATCGTTTAATATTCTGTCAATTCTATCAGATTTATTAAAGACTTTTTGAAGTTCCGCTGTAGTGATTCTACGACCCTCTGGTAACATGAACGCACCAGGCGTTGATGGTTCAGAAACGTAGTCCCAACAAATAAGTTGGAAGTCATCCTGTACAATATGGTAATCGTCCTGTTTTTTGGTCGAACCAACTCCACGAGAAGATATACCAAGTTTCACGCCACTCTCAACCAACGATTGAAGAATTTTTCCTGAAGGTGTATCAAGAAGTTCAACTGTTCCATAGACTGTTCCACCTTCGAGATGCGCTTCGCGAACAACGTGAGAAACATTCTTGAGATTGACGACAGAAGAATCAGGGTGGTCTAGCTCTCCAAGTGCCCTATTTTCTACAATAAACTTTTGATAATTTCTAACCTCACGCTCCAGCACATGAATTGGATAAATTCGACCATTTTGATTGAGCGTGTCTGCTTTTTGTAAAACGCCCTTCATCATTACTTTACCGTTATTTTTTTCGCGAGATTCCTTAATCATCTCCGGTGTGTAATCGAAGACTTCATAGGAATTTAATAAGCGCAAATCTTTCATGACTCTTCTCCTTCGCTCTCGTTGAGCTCCTGACGTAGGGTGGAATACAACATGAACTTGGAGACTACAGAATCGTCCACCGTATCAAGAGACTCAGAAAGAATCTTCGACTTTGCGTCCTGCAGTTTGTTAACCAAAAAAGTATTATCTGATTTTTGAGTCGTGTATTCTTCTATTGACTCAATAAGCTCTGATCGAACTTCTTCTAGCTTCTTTTTGATTGTAGCTTGATCTTCATTTGCTGCTGAAAATGCGTAAGCTTTTATAATCTCTCGTTGATCGTCGTTCAAAGCGTTTGAATACTTTTCATTGAGCTTCTTCATCATTACTTTCATCAAAAGTCTGGTCGTCCCAGGAGACTCATCGATGAGTACGTGATCGTCTTTCTTTTTTTCTGAAAGTAACCATTCACGAAGTTGTTCTTCATAATTTGCAAGAGAAGGAATATCAGCAGTACCAGTTGGCTTTCTCCACTCGTTAAGTAAAGTTTGAATGGTTGCGTAAAGTCTGTACTCTGCAATTGGCTGATCATAGAAATTTTCATCTTGAATCATATGATTAATGCTGCGAATCAACAAAGACTTTTCTCTGTCTAAAGAAGAAATATCTGCAGAAACTGCAGCATTTCTTGCTTCATTTAAAATTGAGGTTGCAACACCATCGGTGCTTACAGTCGTTTTTAGCAAAGCGTTAAACAACCTAAACTCTTTATATAACTGACTACCAGGTTTAAAATGTTTTCGAAGTATTCTTAAGGCCATTGATGACTTCTTCTTGTCGCCCTCAACAAGAGCGCTAGAAATTGTCCTGACTAAGAACTCATATAATAAAGCAGTATTACGCTTCTTGTTGTGCAATCTTGACATCTGTCTACCTTTCAATATTTTCGTCTATGATAAGTAAATCGCCGTTATCGTTAAAGTCATAATTGATCTTTTTTTCTTCTGACAGCAAACCAAATCTTTCGGGAGAATTTACAAAGTTTAATTTCTCTGACATCTTTGTCAGAGATGATTTTAAGTCTGGTGGCAGTGACACCTTCGGCGCCGACCTCTCATTGTTCGACGACTCTTTGAACGGATTACTAACAATCGATTTCATCCATCCTGAGTCAAAAGGATCAGTCATACCATCAGAATCATAGTCTGTCATTTCTTTAAACTTTGGTATATGATCGTGTCTCTTTTTTCTACGACTTTGATTATAGATTGCTCTTTTTAATTGAGACCGCGCCTTAACAGGAAGCTTATCTTTTTCGTATAAAGCAGGCATAACGTCAGGTTCATCTGAAGAAGTTAAAAGATCGACGGAAGGCTCTTTTTCTTCAATATCATCACCAGCAAAGAGGTCTTCTTCGCCGCCTGCTTCTTCGCCGCCTGCTTCTTCTTCAGCTGGTTCTTTCTCTTCTTCCCCACCGAGCTCGCCACCTCCGCCACCTTCGTCGTCCTCAGCGGCTTCTTCACCTTCAGGTTTTGCGTTTTCGATAGCTGCATCGACAATCTTTTCTTGATATCTTTGTTCGTCAATATCGCTGATTTGCTCGTCTGTAAGACCCCAAATTGTCTTACGGATAAACTCTTTGCTACTCATACCTTCAGGAGAAGAGCCCGCGATCTCAAACTTAGACCTCCACAACTCGAGCTTCTGTTGCTGAGCAACCGTCGATGGGTTAGAGAGGCGCAGAGTAAAGTTCTGTAAATCATCAGAATCAAAACCGTTAGAATACAGATGGATTATTGCAAGTTTATTTAATTCAGATATAAGAACTTTTTGGATAACTTGGATAGTCCTAGAAAACCTGATGTCTTCCTGAGCCAACGTTGCTTTTGAAGATAACATCTCATCATAACCGAGATAAGCTCTTGGAACCTTTAAAGCAGCGAACAGCTTCTTTTGGATGTAAGCTACGTCTTCAACGGCTGCTGCATTTTGACCACCTGCCAACGTGTCAATCTTTGTACCAGATTCTCCACCACGGACTGGAATAAAGTAATCGTCTTCGATAGAAAGTGGCGCGTAACGAAGATCAAGACGACCCGTTGCTCTATCTACGACCTGGTTTGTACGAAGATTTTTTCTCTGCTCTTCGACGTACATCGGAACGTTTTCAGGAGGAATATTGGCAACATCAATATAGAAAACACGACGCTCCGGAGCGCGGACGACTCGATAAACCAGCATAGCATCCTCAATAAGGATTAATTGACGCCAAATGCGACGAGCGGCCTCGATGACTGATGAGCCATAAGGCAAGAACATGTCGTTGCCGAGTAGACGAAAGTGGGTTACTTCCCAGTTCTCTAGGGTCCTATTTCCTAATGTTACCCAACGATATCGTACGGCAAAGGGATCGTTTGGATCATAGTTTTCTTCGCGTTCAATCTCGTTGACTGGTATTGGAAATGCGTTAATTACACCATATTTTGGAGAGACATCATTATAGAGAAAAAAGTCTCCATATTTAACGAGGTTTCTTGCCCAAGAACGAAGGTTAAATTCTACGTTTAATGTGTTGTAGAACAAATCTTCAAGAATTTCTTTTATCTTTTCGTTATCAGAGTAGATGTGAAGTACTCTTCCTTTATCATCCTGCGCGACGGTCTCATCAGCATAAATGTCCATTGCTGCCGCGATCTCAGGAGTGTACTCCATTTCGCTAAAATCTTGATACCTCATCAGACGTTCTGATAAGTTATAAGCATTCGCAGTAATGGTAGCGTAAGAAGGAGCTAACGACTTTTGAAAAAGTAAAGCACCAGAAGATTTTGTTTTATCTGCAACGGCGACAGCTGTGTCAAGAGTACGTATTTTACGCTTAACTACAGGACCACTCTTAAAAAGTTTCGAAAGACGTTGAAATAACGATTGATCTTTTTCTTTTACCATACAAATTTGCCCGTCCAATCTTGGACGGTGCTCTTTCTTTTGAAGATAATAACGCTAAAGTAATTGTCGTATAACTTCACATCACATTTTCAGGCTTTAAAACGACTTTTTTAACTTTTGGTTTAACTGAGTCAATATGTACCTTTGGAGAGTCAGAAATTCTATTTAGCGTTGTCTCTATTTCTTGTAGGCATGCCTGCAACGTACTATTTGAACCGCAACCTGAAGCCTTTACTTTTTCAGGAGCTTTTTCATTAAAAGACTCAATTGCTTGAAGAAGAGGTCTAATAACTCTGAATAAATCTTCTACGGCTTTAACTTCTTCCCCTCCTTCTTTTAACAAGCTTATCTCTTCTGTAATAATCTCTCTTAGTCTTTTAGGTGTAATTTTACGCATAGTGGTCCTCTAGCAGTAATAGATATTAATCATAATTAAGATCTTCTTAACGATACAGCCAAGAAAAATCTGTCACATCTGTGTGTCGAACTTGAGAAGGGTCCTTTGGTTTATAAACGTCCTGTGGTCTATTGTTAAAATTTTGCATGTTCGCGTTTGGGACCGGTCGTACTGAAGCTACGTCACCTGGCATGCTTTCATTTCTTTGAACTGTCGTAGCTTTTAACATTGCATACGCAAGAGCCATTCCTTGTTCATTTACGCCTGAATCGCCAGCAACAAGCCACATCGCGATAGCAAGACTCATGATAAGATCATCGTGAGCATCTTTTGATGCTTGAGCACGAGAACCGTTCCAAACAAAGGCTTGTAGCTGATCGTAAAGCCTTTGAGAATAAACTTTAAGAACAGAATTACGTGCTAATTCCTCTAACTTTGTTAATATTTGAGACCTAGTTTTTGTTTGAGTAGAAAATCCTGGGACGGCGTTCGGGTCCATGGAATGATATTCAAAAGGATCACCCGTAGCTCCTTGATAATATAACTTTGGATACCCGTCATCACGAAGCTTTACGCAAGTAAAATAACCGAATGTATTTTGTTCAGGGCAGATCAAAGCTTCGTTGTATTTTTTTCCATATTCGAATAAAAGATCTGCGAGCTTGTCTGGTGGCGTTTTTCCCATATACTCTGCAACGACCTCACAAGATTCATTATCGACAATATGAAAAGTAGAAAAATCTCCTGCGTCTCCTCGAGCGACGTCAGCTGCAATAATGTATTTTTTACCGACGACTGGGTGCCTCCACGTCCACACTGCATTTTGTGGTCCCGACTTTTCAACAGGAGGTCTAATAGACTCTCTCAGACTTTCAAGTTCTGAAGGCTGTAAGAATGTGTCACCTGAAGAAATAAAGTCGCAAAGAAACTCTTGGGCTACTTTACGTTTTGGAAGATTCTTTGTTTCTTTATCAAACCATTCTTGATCATGCTCAGGATGAACCCACCAAGAAAGCTTGATAGTGTTGAATTCATTTTGTTTTGTCTCACCTTCCATCCAGAGTCGATAGTATTGTCCTCCAACACCATTCGGAGTCGAAATGATAATAGCGTTACCACCAGTAGATAAGGTTGGATATAGACCGGTCCAGATGTCTTCAAAGTCTCTAATGAATGCAGCTTCGTCGACGATGAGAAGAGACAGCGCCTCGGAACGACCAGCATCTGGTGACGTCGGTATTGCAGTTATTTGTGAACCATTTGCAAAAGATATTGATTGCTTTGTAGGTTCAAACTTTGTGAGTAACAGCCACTTTGGTAAACCGTCTAACATAATCTTCACTTTTTTGATGAAGTTCATAGCCGTAGAAAGTTTTGTAGCGATGACAAGGATATTTTTATCTTTTTTAAAGATCGCAAACCATACTGCATAAGCAGCCGTGACTGTTGATAAGCCTAACTGACGAGACTTTAAAACAATGTTAAAGCGATTTTCTTCAAACTGTTTAACACAATCATCCTGAAAGTCGTAAGTTTCAAACGGTATAAGACCACGCACCGTGTGCTGAATCCTCACATAATTTTTCATAAAGTAGATCGGATCCTTTCCGCATCGGATGATCTCCTTTATCTGTTCACTTCTTGTAAGAGGTTTCATCAAGCTATTTCAAAAGCTGTCTTCCTACGGAAGTATGCAGTTCTCTTTGGATTATGAATATTGAAATTTATTATTTCAATCGACGTAGATGAAGACGCTTCTTTTGTTGAAAGGGAATTTCCAGAAATATCTTTGTAGACAGACTTAACACTTTTTAGAACAGCGCTGGTAATTTCGATGGACTCTTCTTCATAAAGTCTTTTCATAATAATCATCTCTTTTTCGGTAGCAAAATTAACAACTGCTTGATATGACGCTGTTAATACATCACCGGCAAGAGTAAATTTAACCGAGTACGAAGATGTTTTTGGAGTAGAAGAACGACCCCAAGATGTATCTAAAGCTTGGCCAAGAGCGTTGTAATCGATGTTTGGCATAAAATCTCCGTACTTAAATATACAATATTACTCAAAGATCAGATCAGAACTAATAAAAGACCTGCTATCAAGAGACTCGCTGACCTGTTGTTCGCTTGGTCTCCAGCCATTTTCCCACTTTTCTTTGTTTGAATAAGCCCACGTGTCTGCACACGTCGCGCAACATTTAAACTTAAAAAATGATTTTTCGTCTTCTTTATCGTTAAATCTAATTCCGCAGACTTCGCAAAAAAGTGGTACGTTTGAAGATTCTTTACCTTCAAAACTTTCAGGTACAATTAACACGTACTGACCTCTATCGACTATTTTTCTTCCTCTTGGATAAGGCTGCCAGTTTTCTTTCATTCATCGACTCCGTACAAAACTTTTGAGTCTTTCTCGTTTTTTGTGATCTCAAATACATGGTCTACAATATCTTTGACGCCATCAACATGGGTAATCACAATAATAGATCTAAAATATTTCTTTAAAGATGTTAGAAGTCTATTACAAGCTTCAACTCCTGCATCGTCTAATGTACCAAATCCTTCATCTACAATAAAAAAATCTGATTTTGGCAGGGTCGTCGTGTTAATCATTGCAACTCTAACAGCAAGAGAAGCGATCGTCTTTTCCATCCCAGAGCACAGTTCAATTACCCTTCTAGAGTCTCCATAATTGATATAGATTTCAGAAGAATCAGTGCTTTCATCATTCTCTAATTCAATTGTAAAATCAACGATACCTTGAAGTATCTTAGATATTTCTGAATTAATAACAGGCAATTGAGACTTTGTGATGATGAGAGGTATTCCCTTCTTAGAAAAAGCAGAAGCGACAATCTCATGAACTTTCATTTTTTCAAGAAGATTATCACGCGATTCTTTTTCTTCGCCTGTCTTTTCTAAGGTAGCAGTAAGCTTTCCTTTATTTGTGGCTGCTGAAATTTTAAGAGAAGTAAGATCATCTATGTCACGAGAAATATTTTCTATTTCTGTCTTAATAGAAACAGCTTCAGCATTTTCTTCATTTTTTAAAGCCTCTTCAAGATGAACTAGACGCTCTTTTGAAGATTTTAGATCGATAACTTGAGAATCGCATGTAGACTTTGCCTTTGCAAGCTCTGTCTCTTTTCTAGACATTTCAAGAAGAAGCTTGGACTCAAGATCGATTAATCTTTCAAGCTTTTCAAGTCGAGCAAGAATATTTTCTTTTTCGAGTTCGTCAAGAGCTTTTGAGGCTTCTAAAAGCTTTTGCTGCACGAAACTAACTTTTTCTTCTTGTTCTGATGTCTTACCTTTGTTAATATGAGCATCTTTAATAAATTTGCAGCTTGGATAATCGTCTCCACATGGAACTTCGTCAAGAATCTTTAAAGATTTTTGCTGGTTCTTCAGTAAAGTCGACTCTTTTTCATAAGAATGCTTTAACGATGTAATAGAAGACTCTAGACTCAAATAAGCAGAATGTCTGGCTTTTAAATCTGTGAGGTTGTTATCTGACTTTACCTCTTTTATTGTCTCGATCTTCTTTTCACATTCTTTTATTTCTTGTCCTAACTTCTCTATTGTTTGGGTACAAGACTTGCAGCGTTGTTCTAACAATTCTACCATTTTAGCGAATGATTCAACTTGAGACTTGGTAACTGGGGTAACATCCTTGTGCTTTGAAAGTTCTGTCTGGAACTGAGAAAGCTTAAACTGTTTTTCTTTTATTTTTTGATTTAATTGTTTAATCTCATCATCAACTTTTTCGATAGCTTTGTTTCCAAGCTGAATTACTTCGTTCCAATCTCTCTCAGGAAAATTCTTAAGTTGAGCTTTTAATCCACTCAACTCCCTATTAGCAATTTCATGCATCCTATCGAAGATATCAAGATCAAGAAATCTTGATAAGATTGCCCTACGCTTCGTAGACCCTTGAGATATGAATTGATTTGTCTCTCCTTGCGCAGCAAGGGACGTCATAGTAAAATCTTCTTGGCTTCCGATCAAAGACCTAATAACTTTTTCTGTGTCTGTCCTTTGCTCACCAGCAAGATCATCGGCTTCTCCGTCATCTCGAATTTTAAACACATTAAGAGCTGTTGCGGCGTTAATAATGCCTTTCTTATTTTCACTTTTTGTAGTCTGGCGTTCGATCACATAGTCTATACCGTTGTGGTTGATAATCACTTTGGACGAGCAGTATGGCTTTCTAACGTTACAAACGTGGATATTCTTCATTGGTCCACGATCTGTGGTATTAAATAAAGAATACATCAAAGTACCAACAATAGAAGATTTACCAATTCTATTAGGTCCAAATACGCCGATAATTCCGCTTAATTTATCAAAATTAATGGCGTTACCCTCACCATAAGCAAACATATTATCAAACTCGAGATAACGCAATGACCATTTTGAATTGCGGGTAGTCTCTTCATTTGCAGCAGCAATCGACAAGTAAGATTTTACTTGCTCTGAAATAGAGGTCCAAGAGTCTTTTGATATTTGAGTTGAGCTGTAATAATCCTTTATCAGTTTTAACAATACATCTGAACTTCTTAGGTCCGACTTTCCAATAGTCACTGTTCCAGCTTTAACCACCGACCGATCAACAATAAAGTCTGATTTAAAAGTGACTTCGGTCGCAAGCTTTGAACTTTTTAAAGCCTCGCTGATAACTTTAAAATCTTTTTGCCCAAGATCTTCAGAAGACCTGACTCTGAATCTAGTCCCTTCCGGATACTTCTTTGAAGATTTTAAAAGTTCTTCTAAAGAACCGGACCACATTAAAGTCACGTATGGCTTTGGGTTAGGAAGTTTCTTAAACTTAACATCCCAATCAATATCACTAGTGATAGTCCAGAAAAGGTATCCACGGTCCACCTCTTCTGCGTAGTTCTGCTGGATTGGAGTTCCTGGATAAGCAATCCAAGGTTTATTTTCACCTTCTACCGTATCTCTATAACCTAGAAATTGCATCTGGTGAATATCTCCCAAAAATGCATACGGATAGCTTTCAAAAAACTCTACCTTAATTTGAGCGTCATCAAGTTCCCAACCCGTCTCTGTCACTGATCCATGAACTGGACCATGGTAACATGCGATGTTGATCTTACCAGGCTCCGGCTTCACATCTTTCCACCCCTCTTCATCAAAGAGAGAATAGACGCACCAATTGAACCCAGGATGAAATTCATACACCCCGCTCTTCTTGTAGAGATGAACTCTGGGGTTATTTAAGGCTGATACGATCGGAGACACGGCATCTTGCCTGGACAGGTTTACCAGGTTACCATCATGGTTGCCAAGAGTGAGGTGAACATGAGCAACCTCTGCCATGGCATCTAGCCACCAAGTCATTTGCTCGATGTATTCAGGAGAAATACCAGTAGTTTTAGTGTGAAACAGATCGCCACCAATGAAGATATGATCGACATTGTTCTTCTTGCAGTCTTTAAGAAAAGTTGTGAAAACTTCACGATATTCATCGTGTCGACTTAAACCTCGCCAGTGAATATCGGCCGTATGAGCAATTCGTACCATTGATCAATCAATGTACCACATTAGCAGTTAGTGTTCAATAAGCCATTAAAACTTAAAATTAGATGAAACAAATTTATCCAGCTTGGTCAAGAACCTGTCTTCCCAGAATAAAGGTTTAGCCTCAAAAAGAGCTTTTTCGAACTCGGCCTTGGACATGCTTCCGGGATCTCCCCAGGGCCTCACATCCACCACCACGACATCGACGTTGTATTCCTGTAACTTCTTCACGATCCGTGGTGTTTTCTTCTGCCACATGTCACCGTCTAGGGCCAGGGCAACAGGAGTTCCATGTAGAAGAATTTTGTTAAATACCTCATGCCGCTCATCAAGGTCTGACCCCAACAATGCAGTTGAATTCTCTGGACACTTGACCATATCGAACGGTCCCTCGCAGAGAACCAGCCGCTTGTTCCAATCCAGGTTGATCTCATTGAAGACTATCGGATTCTTGTCAACATCAGGATTGTCATACTTCGGCTTCTTGTCTTTATCCACCGCTCTAGCCACAAAGTAATTCAATTCACCATTGGAATCAAAGGACGGCATGATGACCCTCCTCTTCCACCTCTGTTCATCAGAGACTCCAAACTTGAAGTACCAGGCATCACGGTCAGTCAATCCTCTGGAATAAACGTACCTCCATGCAGCCTTGACATCTGGGTCCATCTCGCTAGCTAAGGTCAACAGTCGGAAATCCTTTGGTAGCTCTATCTTCTGGACTTTCTCGACCTCGGCGGTAACCAGGTCCGACCTGCCACCTTGTCCAGTTAATTCTCGATATGCGTTTAGGTGTTCCTGCGTCCCATATTTCCGTAATAAAGGAGCAAGGCTCCGGGCCTTCCATCCACATGTCCAACAGTGATTCGCATCGTCTGTTGTACGGATAGCCAACTTCTTTTTGGTCGGATCTGTTGGGGCACAGATAGGACACCTGACATCAAAGTTGAGACCGTTGCCAGAGATTCGACCTCGACCAAAGATCGATTCGTAAAACTTCAGTTTGTCCGTGAGGGAGTGGACCACGGTATCACTGTAACATACCCATTAGACGTTTTTCAACTGACCCTGAATACTAGCGGCTCTGGCGATCACATATGCATCCGTAGCATCGCGGCTCCAGTCGACAGCAGAACCGTTCTTTTTTAGGGACCATTGGATGTGTTGAAGGTCATGCTCTGCCATGTACTTGAAGACTTGTTCTTTTCCGCTCATCCCGGCTATCGATGTCCGTTGCATCTTGATTCCGCACAACTTTCTTGCGTGAGATGAAGAGATGTACTCAGGATCAACCTTGAATATCTCCCTTGAGATGTATGACACGATGCCGTTGAACCTCATGAGGGTAGTGATGGTCGCAGCAGAAGACATTCCAGTACGAAACCCCATGAGGGGCTCTTCAAGTGCAACACGATATTCACCAGGAAACTTCTTCAACAATTCAGCAAGCTCTAAAGCGACGACGTCAGCTTTTTCCCAAAGAGTCTTGCACTTTTTGAATTCGATCCTATCTATAAGAAGAATGTGGGACCCATGATCGTCGGGGGGTATCCTAGTATCGACCACGCACATTCCGGTCACAGAAGTAGAAACATCTAGGCCAAGTATCATGGGTCCCACATCTTTTAATTTTTACTAAAATTAACATTAGTAAAATCTTATTAAAGTAGACCCATATCTTTTAGCTCTATTTCTGTAAGCACTTTGTAGGTCACTCCGTGGATCGTGCACCACTCTTTGGCGGCCCTGACCTTCTTAATCACTGTCATCTGGTTTAGTTTTCTAGATGGTTTGATCTCTATGATGACTTTACTACCGTCCTTATATTCAACCTGAAAATCTGGATAGTACTTGCGAATCTTCTTGGTCTTCTGATTTGAAACATACTCAATGATCAACTTCTCATAGGACCACGATGTCACATCAGGATTCTCATCTAGATAGACCATGTATTTCTGTTCCCATCCAGAACGGTACTTGCATTCTCCAGCAATCGGAGAAATGTGGGTTCCTCTATGGTAATGACCCTTGTGCTTTCTCTTTCGCTTACGAGGCTTTTTGGGAGGCATTTTAAAAATCTAAAGCTATCTTAAAAAGGATCTTTTCGCTTTCGCGTTTCATGATAGGTTGCGCGAGAACAGCCTTGGCTACGACATTCAAGTTTTCATCGTGCAAGTTGATGTTTGAAATATAGACGAACTTTTCTTGATCAAGAGGATCAGCAGACGCGCTTATCGATGTTTGGCAACGAGCGTAAGAAGGGTTTGATGATGAATTGATCAATCCGCTTGGAGTTAATATCTCATATTTTTGAGTGTATAGCTTTTGTTCACCTTTAAAAGATACTTCGTATTGTTCTTTTCCAAAAAATTGCAGATGAGGACTCTTTATTAAGACGATACCTTCATTATAAAAAATATTTCCGACCGAATTCCATGTGCAATTACTTGTTATTGAATCAGACCTATAGATGTTACCAAAGCCATCATCTTTTAGTGTAACAGAAATTTTTCCACCAGACCCAGTAAGATTTGAATCTACGATTTGAAAAGATCCTGGTAAAATTCTTGAGCCATAATAAAGATTGCTTATATCAAAAATTGTAACCTGGTTTGAAGAAGGATCTTTCGTCCTCTGAAAGATCGTCAATGGAACGCCTCTTTGAACTCCCACATCATAAGAGGCTTCATCTACGCTTATTGTTGATTCAATTTTCTTCTTTTTGTTCAAAACTGCTGGGCCCGGTTGAACTCCAGGATTTTCGGGCGTAAACCCTATCTGCTGTTCTGAGAATGTCGGGTCATTTTCCGTGTCATGCGTCGCTCCGAACAGCAATGATGACGCGTTTAAAAGATTATCAAGACTGATAAGACTGTAATCAGTTCTTCCAAAAGAGTCTACGAATTTATTTCCTGTTTGATCAGAAAGCAAATTGTAGTTTGGTGCAAACGTTCCATCGTCGCACGGCATTATTGTTAAATTTCTACGTCTAACAAATGGATCTTTGTATAAAAAATCATTCGCAGGTTCTGCGGACGTTGTGTAATCCAACGTTGATCCAGACAAGTGATGTAAACGTGGGAAAGATTCATTTGCAAAATCTTTCACAAAATTTTCAAGATTGATGTAATGACCATTTACTCCAAAGGCCATGGCAACGTTGAATGGATCATCAGTAGAACCGTCTATTTCAAAAAACGGAGTTTGAAGAATTCCTCCAAATCCATTTGCTGACCTACGAATATTCGTTTTTTCTACAAATAGCGGCGGGACATGAAAGGCAATTTTTGATTGATCTATGCTAGAGATTCCACTACCAGAAGTCTGGAGAATTTCTTGGTCCGTCATGTAGTATCTACGAATTGTAAGGTCGTGAACCTCTGCGTTTAAAGGGTGATTAAATGCGTAATTCATTGGTTCATCAAACGACCCAGCGCTATCGACCAACTGATCGACTCCATCTCTTTTTGAAGTGACGTCAGAAAAGAACAAGAA
>Ga0209401_1000704_pt1 | contig 22511 bp, 22 predicted proteins | sample M_140807_MF_Meta_FD_187318 | JGI IMG/M metagenome (GOLD analysis project Ga0209401, IMG submission 187318) | Freshwater microbial communities from Lake Montjoie, Canada to study carbon cycling - M_140807_MF_MetaG (SPAdes) (version 2) | ecosystem: Environmental > Aquatic > Freshwater > Lake... | reverse complement strand
GGGCCGCTTCCTGCTGGTGCTGATCGGCTCGGCGATCGTGCTCTCCAGCGTCTGGGGGGCCGATCTGGGCGGCTTCCTCACCGCCCTGGGGGTGGGATCGCTGGTGCTGGGTCTGGCCCTGCAGGACAGCCTCGGCAACATCTTTTCCGGCGTGGCCCTGCTATTCGAGCAGCCGATCGCGATGGGCGACTGGGTGCAGATCGGCGACAGCCTCGGCCAGGTGGTGGAGGTGAACTGGCGTTCGGTGCACCTCAAGACCTTCAATGACGATCTGAGAGTGATTCCGAACTCGGAACTCGCCAAGGGCCAATTCATCAACTTCAGCCGTCCAACACCCCTGCATCGCGTGGAGGTGGCGATCTCCTTCTCCTACGATGATCCCCCCAATCGGGTGCGCCAGCTGCTGATTGGCGCCGTGCTGGAAATTCCCGGTGCTCTCAGCACGCCGCCGCCGAATGTGGTGGTGGTGAGTTATGGCGATTTCGCGATCAACTACAAGGTGCAGGTTTTTGCGCCCGATTTCTTAACCGGTGACGGCATCCAGGATGAGCTCAACCGGCGCATCTGGTATCTGGCCAAGCGTCATGGCCTCACAATGCCCTACCCGATGCAGCAGGAGGTTCCTTATGTGTCCACCGCCCCCACGCCTCTGCAGCAGGGTGTGGCCTCGCTGCGGTTGCTGAAGAGCACACCCGGCTTCGCCTCCCTCTCCAGCGAACGGCTGGAGCAGCTGCTGGCTGAGTGCGAGGTCCGCTCCTATGCCACCCATGAGGTGGTGGTGCATCGCCTGATGCCCCTTGATGGCCTCTACCTGATCGTGAGCGGCGAGGCCGAGCTGGTGCTGCCCGATGCCAAGGGTCGGCCCTGCAGTCTGGGGGTACTGCTGCGGGGGGAATGCTTCGGTGAGAAGAGTTCGCTGCTGCATGGCCGCATTGCCGAAACCACCGTGATCGCCTGCGATGACCTCGAGGTGCTGGTGATCCCCTGCGAGCGTCTGCAGGAGCTGCTGGTGGAATCGCCGCGCCTGGCCTCCGATCTGGCCGAGGTGATCGAGATTCGTCAGAGGGCCGTGGAGAAGCTGGTGGAGGGGGGGCTGCAGCGGCGGGGATCTGGGCGAACCTCTTTGCCAGAACCTGTCGAAGGCCCGGCAGCCGCTGGGAGCGCCTCTGGGGGTGTGCAACGGTTGCTGGGCTGAGAGGCTGGGCTTGAGTTGTGGTGGCGCGGCTCGGGGTCGCTTCACGGGGTCGCCTGTGATCAGCGGGCGCACTTGATTGGCCCTGCTGAGTTTCTCGCTCCCCTTAAAACTCCTTCTGACTTCCCCTTCGAACTCGTCTTAGCTTCCCCTTAGAACTCCTCGCCTCTTCCCATTAGAACTCCTCGTCGTCGTCCTCTTCCTCGTCCTCCGGCGGCCAGGCCAGGTTGATGATCACCGGGGCGTGGTCGCTGGGTTGCGGGTTGCCGCGCATCGGGGCATCGATCGTGCAGCCCAAGGCCTGGTCGCGGAGTTCGGCATCGAGATAGATGTGATCGATCCGCCAGCCCCGGCCGGTCTCCCAGCCGGCGGTGCGGTAGTCCCACCAGCTCCAGTGGCCGCTGTCGGGCTCGAACATGCGAAACCCATCGACGAGGCGATCGGCCAGGGCCTCCCGCAGGGCCTGCCGTTCCGGCTCACTGGCCATGATCCCCCCGCTTAGCCGCCCCGGGTCGTGGATGTCGCGGGCCTCCAGGGCGATGTTGAAGTCGCCCACCACCACCAGGGGGTCTCCCTCGTCCTCCTGGGCATCGAGGTAGCGCTTCAGGCAGGCCAGCCATTCGAGCTTGTAGGCGTATTTCTCCGAGCGCAGCGAGGAGCCGTTCGGCACGTAGAGGTTGAGCACCCGCAGCCCGTCGATGCGGGCGCTGATCACCCGCTTCTGCTCCCCCAGGCCCGCAGCCTCCGGGTCATCCGGCAGGAGCGCTGCAAAACCCACCCGCACATCCTCGATCGGCAGCCGGCTGAGGATCGCCACGCCGTTGTAGGCCTTCTGGCCGCTGATCACCGCCTCGTAGCCCAGGGACCGGAAGGCCTCCACGGGGAAGAGCTCATCGGCGACCTTGGTTTCCTGCAGACACAGCACCTCTGGGTTCTCTCGCTGGAGCCAGGCCCGCACCTGGTCAAGGCGGGTGCGTACGGAATTCACGTTCCAGGTGGCGATCCGCATGTGTTCATTCCCCCTTCGGGCGCTTCTAAAATCGACCCATTCCGTGAGCCGTTGGCGCGCAGGCTATGGCCACTCCCATCGTTCGTTCACCGCACCGGGGTCGCAGCTCCCTGAGGCCTGCCGTGGTCGGGGGCCGGCCTGGTCTGGTCATCGCCGGGGCCGTGGCGTTGGCCCCCCTGCTCCTGCTGAGCCAGCCCACACCGGCGGGCGCCCAGTCCTCGGGCTACGGCCAGCCGTTGGGCCTCTCCAATCAGGATCGCCAGATGTTCGGCAATGGCGGCGGTGGCGGCAGCGCCAGCCCCCTCGGTGGCAGCAGCTCGGGGCTGGATGTGAGCAACCCCATCGATCTGATCAACCGCCTGAGGCGCAGTTCCGCCATGGACGACGCCACGCCACCGGCCTCGGCGGTGGATCAGGCGCTCAAGGCGTTGGACGCCCAGGCGACTCCGGTGCCGTCACGGCCGGGGACTCCTGCGGCGGCTGGGGGGAGCCCGGCGCCGGCGATCCGGCCGGCGGTTTCCCCAACGGTGCAGCCGTCGCGGACGACCCCCTGAGTTTCTCCAGCCCCCAGCTGGCGGCGAGGGCATCCAGGCGTGGATCGCCCTTCTCGGGCTCCGGGCTGCGCTTGCGGGCCTCCTGAAGCGCCGCGAGGGCACCGGGCCCATTGCCCCGGTCATGGCGGAGCAGGGCCAGCCCGATCAGGGGACGCTGGTCCTGCGGAAAGGCCAGGGCCAGCTCCTGATAGGTGAGTTCGGCCGCAGGCACCTCCCCTCTCCGTTGCTGTAGCTCGGCCAGCAGCAGACCCACCCCCAGGGCCTCGGGTTTCGGTTCGGGCCGGATCAGGCCGGTGTATGTGGCCTTCACCTGGGTTTCCGCGGCGGCGCCCTGGCCCTGGTCCAAGCGAATCAGTGTGAGCAGTTGGAGGGCATCCTCCTGGGTGGGCGTACGGTTGAGGATCTGGCGGAGTTCCCGTTCAGCTCCGGCGGTGTCCCCCTGGTCGCGGCGCAGTTCGGCCAGCATCAGCCGCAGGGACCAGCGGTCCGGTTCGCGGTCGGCGATGGGCTCCAGCATCGCAATCGCTTCCCCGCGGCGTTCCAGTCCCACCAGCAGTTCGAGGTAGCGCTGGCGATCGGTGTCACTGGCTTCGCCCCGCGTCACCTTCTGGCGCAGCAGGTCGCTTTCCTGCAGCAGAGCGGCCTGGCGGGCGTCCTGGGGAGCTCCGCTGCTTTGATGGCGGCCAAGCCACCAGCCTCCACCCAGGGCCATCAGACAGAGGGCCGAGGCCCCGGCCACCGTCCAGAGGAGGGCTGAGCGGCTAGGGATCGGAGTGGGCATCCAGGCGCCGCTACGCGGAGCTGCTCTCTGCGGAGATTACCTGCCGTGCTGGCTACATTGGCCCGGGCCCGTCCTCCCTTCTCGGGGTTCCTTCCCCTCCACCATGCGCGCGCACCCCATTTCCCCGGTCACCGAGCCGATGCAGTACCGGGCCATCGGTGTGGTGCGCGGCCAGTACGTGCCCGCTGATCCCAGCCAGCCGACCCGGGGTCTGATTCGCACCGCCGACGGCACGGAGCTCGAAGCCGTGGTGCTCGGCCGTTTGCTCACCCTGATGCGGCGCCATCTCGACCTGGAGTTGCCGCACCTCTGGGTGGTGTACCCCCGCAGCCGTGATGAGAACCAGCTCCACCTGCAGATGGTGGGGGTGTGGGAGCCGAGCACCCTGAGCCAGGCTGAGGCGGGTGATCCTGCGCTTGAGGTCTCCGCTTCGGGTGCTGAGTCTGAGTCCGAGATTGAGTCTGAGTCCGAGATTGCGTCAGGGTCCAAGTCCGACACCGACTCCGCTGAGTCCGTCTCGGCTGATTCCGGTTCCGGTTCCGCCGATGCCCTGGCCGAAGGGGACGATTACTTTTCGGTGCGGGGCGAGCTGATCTACACCCGCCCGGAAACCGGCGACCTGGTGGTGAAGGTGCGCCAGCAGCCTCGGGCTGATGGCAGCCGGCCGATTCCGTTCAAGCTTCAGTTGCGTGGTGAGGTTCCCCTGGAGCATCTGCGGCATTTCGTCTCGCTCGATCTGCGCCGTCAGGGCCAGCAGCTCTGCCTCGAAGCCTGCGAGGTGGTGGCGCCCCTGGCCCAGCGGGGCACCCGTGGGGGCAAGGGACGCCGGGGAGGTGGCAGCCCCGCGGCTGGTTCCGGCGGAGAGCGTCGCGGTTCGGATCGCCGCTCCGCGGACGCGGATCCAGGCCGCAGCACAGCGCCGGTCCGCAAGCATGGGCAGGCCGTGAGCCGTCCCTCCCGTTGAGCGCAGGCATCCCTCGATGAGTGGACCGACCGCCGCTGGCGTCGCCGTGCTGGCGGTGAGCCTGATGGCCGTGCTGGGTCCGCTGTTGGGCCTTTCCCCCTGGATCACCACGGCGCTTGTGGCCTTCACCCTGGCCTCGCTCACCGTGGATGCCGCCCGCTTCGGCGGCCGCGGTGGTCATCTGGTGGCGGAAGCCCTGCCGGGTGGCAGGGCGCGGCTGCGTCGCATTGCTCTGCACGAGGCCGGCCATGTCCTGGTGGCGGACCGGGAAGGGGTGGCCGTGACCGCCATCCATGTGGGCAGCCTCGCCTGCCTGCGGGCGGGGCTGGCCAGTGGCGGCACCACCGTGCTGACGCCTCCCGACAGCGTCCGGCTGCCCCTGGAGGACCTGCGCCGCTGGAGCCGGGTGCTGCTGGCTGGCATGGCGGCCGAAACGCTGATCTATGGCGGCAGCGAGGGCGGCGGCGATGACCGATCTCTGCTGGGGCGCCTCTGGGGTGTCTCCGGTCACGACGTGGACACCGCCCAGCGGGAGCAACGCCGCGCCCGGCGGGAGGTGGAGCAGTGGCTCCGCAGCGAGCGCAGGCGGCTGGAGGACCAGGCTGAGCGACTGGTTGAGACCGCACCCCGGCTCGGCTGGCCCCGGCCCGATCCGGCCGGTCTGGCAGCCCCGACGGAGCCCGCCAGCGCAGCTTTGCCCGGCACCCCACCAGCCTCCGCTCCCCCATCCCGTTCCGGGATATGACCCTCGTTCTGCTCGATTGCCCCACCGGCCTGGCCGGCAACATGCTGCTGGCCGCCCTGCTGGATCTGGGGGTGCCGGAGGCCGTGCTGCACCCTCCTCTGGAGGCCCTCGGCCTGGGGGGGCGCTACCGCCTGGTCAGTGAGGAACGCCGCAGCGCGGGACTGCGGGGCCTCCATCTGGCGGTGGAGAGCCTGGAGGTGGATCCTCCGCACCGGGCCTGGGGGGAGCTGCGTCAGCGGATCGAGGCGGCTCCGCTGGATCCGGCGCTGCGGCAGCGGGTGCTGGCCGTGTTCACCCTCCTGGCCGAGGCCGAGGCGGCGGTTCATGGCCATGCCGTGGAGTGGGTGCATTTCCACGAGGTCGGGGCGCTCGATGCCCTGGTGGATGTGGTGGGGGTCTGCGCCGGCCTGCAACATCTCGGCGTCGATCGCTTGATCTGCGCACCACCCCCCGCCGGCCACGGCAGCGTGGCCACGGCCCATGGCCTGTTGCCGCTGCCCGCACCGGCGGTGCTGGAGATTGCCCGGGCGCGGGGCATGCCGCTGGCATCCAGCGAGGGCTTCCCACCCGCTGAGCTCACCACCCCCACCGGTGCGGCCCTGGTGGCCTGCTGGGCCACCGGTTTCGGCCCTCACCCCGCCGCGGTGCCCCTCCGCATCGGGGTGGGTCTGGGCAGCCGCCGCCTCGATCGTGCCAATCTGCTGCGCCTCACTCTGGCGGCGCCGCTCGATCCGGACGAACCTGTTTCGCCGGCCTCGTCGGTGACCCTGGCCGAGGCGGCGACCCTGGCCGAGGCGGCGACCCTTGCGGAGATCCCTGAGCCCCTGCTGGTTCAGCAGGCCCAGATCGATGACGCCACGGCGGAGGATCTGGCCTTCCTGGCGGAGGCCCTGCGTCAGGCCGGTGCGGTGGAGGTGTTCAGCCAGCCGGTGATGATGAAGAAGGGTCGGCTCGGCAGCCTGGTCACCGCCTTGTTGCCGCCCGATCGGGCCGCACCGTTGCGGGCGGTGTGGTGGCGCCACAGCTGCAGCCTCGGCGTACGCGAGCAGCTGCAGCAGCGCTGGATCCTTCCACGCCGCCAGGCCTCCGTGGCCACGCCGCTCGGGCCGGTGCGGATCAAGTGGGCCTGGTTGCCCGAGGGCCGCTGGCGCGCCAAGCCGGAGGCCGACGACCTCGCTGCGCTGGCCCGCCGCCATGGCCTGGCCCTGGCGCAGCTTCGCAGCTTGGTCGAGGAGGCCCTGATCGGGGCTCCCCCTCCCCCACCGCCTGAGCAGGGCCAGCCGGATCCTGACCTTCGAGAGCCCGGCGGCTCCGAAGCCTCCGACACCGGGACGCGAGGATCCCTGCCATGACTCACCCCTTCCGCACCCTGCTGGAGCGCCTGCGGACCCGCACCGCCGGGGTGCCGTGGCGCCGACGATCGTCGATCGACCGGGCGGAAACCGCTCAGCCCGCAGCCCAGCCCGGCGACTCCCTGCCCGCGTCTGCCGATCCCGTCATCACGCCGATCGCGGCATCTCCGCAGGCGGCGGGGAAGGGCTCCACAGGGGCACCCAGCAGCGGGCGCAGCGCCGCTGCCCTGCTGGCAGCGCTGCAGGCACGGCTCCAGGGGCTCCCCTCTCTGCCCGGCGGGCTACGGCCCTGGATCACTCTGGCCAGCCTCGGCTTCGTGATGGCCGCCTTGCTCGGCAATGCCCGACCCCTGCTGCAGCTCGGGCTCGATCGCCAGGGCTGGCTCTGGCTGCTGATCGGGGTGGGGCTGAGTCTGTTGAGCGTGGTGGTCAATGGTCTGGCTTGGACCACCTTGCTGCGCTGGCTCGGTCTGGCACCCCGCTGGGAGGCCAGCGTGGCCCACTTCATGGTCACGAACCTGCGCAAGTTTCTGCCCGGTGGCATCTGGCACCTGGTGGCCAGGCTCCAGGCCCTGCGCCAGGGCACCGGAGGCGTGGCGCAGCCCCAGCCGGCCTCCCGGGCCCTGCTGGCGGTTGTGCTCGAACCCCTGCTGGCCGCGACCGCCGCCCTGGCTCTGGTGGGGCTGGGGGGCTGGCAGGGAGGACTCGGCCTGCTGGCCCTGCTGCCGCTCGGCCTGCTACAGCCCCGTTGGCTTGAACCCCTGCTGCGGCGGCTCGAGCGCCGCAAGGCCCGTGACCTGGAGATCGGGTTGGCGGAACGTTCCCCACAGGCCCCACTGGCGGGGGAGGGCTCCGGCAGCGCTGATCGGGCGGGGTCGGTCGCCTCGCTTCCCATCGAGGTGGCAACGGTTCGGCTGCCGGGCTATCCCTGGCAACCGCTGCTGGCGGAACTGGCCTTTGTGCTGCTGCGCTTCGCTGGTTTCGCCTGCTGCGTGTGGGCCTTTGATCTGCAGCTTGCCCTGCCCTGGGTCGTCTGGTTGGCAGGTTTCGCCCTGGCCTGGACGGTCGGCCTGGTGGTGCCGGGGGCACCCGGGGGGCTTGGGGTGTTCGAAGCGGTGCTGCTGCTCCGCCTTGGCGGGGTGCTGGCGGCGGCGCCCCTGCTGGCGGTGGCCCTCAGCTACCGCCTGGTGGCCACCCTCGGCGATGTGCTCGGTGCACTCCTGGCCGACCTGGATGGTCGCCTGAGCGGACGGAGATCAGGCTCCGCTTCTCAATAACTTCTCCTCTTGCGAAGGTCCGCCTACGCTTGGAACCAGTGAGGGGCGCAGGTCAGTGGTGGCGGAGGCCCGGGACACCAACCCGTCGCTGGGGCTGCGCAGCAGCCTCCATGAGCGGGGTCAGCGGCTGACACCCCAGCGTCAGAGAGTGCTGGCGCTGTTTGAGCAGCTCGGCGAGGGGCGTCACCTCAGTGCCGAGGACGTGCACCATCGCCTGCTCCGGGGCGATGGCCGGGTCTCCTTGGCCACGGTGTACCGCAGCCTTCGGCTGCTCAGTTCCCTGGGTCTGCTGCAGGAGCTGGAGTTGCCCGACGGGGGGCGCCGTTTCGAGCTGGCCAGCGATGCCCATCCCCATCACCACCATCTGGTCTGCGTGGACTGTGGCCGCACCGAGGAGTTCGAGAGCGGCGCCGTGCTGGCGGCCGGTGAACAGGCCGCCACGGCCATGGGCTTCCATCTGCTGGAGTGCGTGCTCAACGTGCGCAGCCTCTGTCCGGCCTGCGCCGAGGCCCGTGGCGGCTGAGCGCCGGAGCGGCGGCCGAAAAACGATTCACTCTGCTGCTTGAAGCTCGATTCATACTTTTCTCAGGGGCAGGCAGGGTTGCTGTTGCCCCCCATTTCGGCATGGCATTCCGGATGGCATTGCTGAATGGGGAGCAGCTGCAATTGGGGGCCGCCGCGTTGAGTCCTGTGTTGCTTCCTGCGAGGTTCCTGAGCTGTGCACCCCCTGAGAATCGCCCAGATCGCGCCGCTTTGGGAAAGCGTTCCTCCCCAGCGCTATGGCGGCACAGAGCGGGTGGTTCACTACCTCACCGAGGAGCTGGTTCGGATGGGCCATGCGGTCGTGCTCTTCGCCAGCGGCGATTCCCGCACCAGCGCTGAGCTGCAATGGTGCATCCCCGATGCCCTGCGGCTGGCTGGTGATCGCGATGATCCTGGCGTCGATGATCCCAGTGTCTACGAAATCATCCAGCTGGATCAGGTGTTCCGCCAGGTTGAGCGTTTCGACATCCTCCATTTCCATACCGGGCCGCTCCATTTCCCGGCCGCCTCCCAGCTGGCGGTTCCCTTCCTCAACACCCTGCATGGGCCCCTGATCAGTGCGGATCAGGCGGCGCTCTATCGGCAGTTCCGCGAAGTGCCGCTGGTCTCGATCTCCGATGCCCAGCGCCGGCCGATTCCCGGGGCCCATTGGCTCGGCACCGTGTACCACGCCCTCCCCCCCGATCTCTATCGCCCCGGCTACGACCCCCAGCCTTATCTGGCCTTCGTGGGCCGGGTGTCACCGGAGAAGCGGCTCGACCGGGCCATCGCCATCGCCACGGCCGTGGGGCTGCCGCTGCGGGTGGCGGCCAAGGTGGACCGGGCTGATCAGACCTACTGGGGTGAGGTGATCGAGCCCTTGGTGCGCGGCAATCCTCTGGTGGAGTTCATCGGCGAGGTGGATGACGCCGGCAAGCAGGAGCTGCTGTCCCAGGCCCTGGCCCTGCTCTTTCCGATCGACTGGCCCGAGCCCTTCGGGCTGGTGATGATCGAAGCCAACGCCTGCGGCACCCCGGTGATCGCCTGGCGTGAGGGTTCGACGCCCGAGATCATCGAGAACGGCGTCAATGGCGTGCTGGTCGACTCGATCGAGGCGGCGGTGGAGGCGGTGCGGCGGATTGAGCACCTGGATCGGCGCCGGGTGCGCGACAGCTTTGAGCGGCGCTTCAGCGTGGCGCGCCAGGCCCGGGAGTACGTGGGTCTCTACCACCGTTTGATCGAGGCGCAGGCCGGACCGGGACCCGGCCGGTCCCGGAATGGGACCACGGCGAACGGAATCGGGCCGGTGCTGCATGTCGCATGACCAGCTGCCTCCGTTCGTGCTCAAGGACGGAGAGACCTTCGCGATGCTCGACAGCCGCGGCGAGATCTGCCCAGAGACCCATCCCGATTCCGGTATCTTTCACCGCGGCACCCGCCATGTGAGCCGCCTGCAGCTGCTGCTTTGGCAGCGGCCCCCCACGGTGCTGAGCTCCACCGAACGGGGCGAGATGGGGCTGCATGTGAGCCACCTCAGCAATGAGAACGAGGGTGGCACGGCTCCCTCGCGCGGCTCGATGCACCTGGAGCGCAGCACCCTGCTGACCCCCACCTCCTGTGTGCAGCAGCTCAGCTTCACCAGCTTTCAGCCCTGGCCGGTGCGGATGCCGCTGGCCCTGCGCGTCGATGCCGACTTCCGCGACATCTTTGAGGTGCGGGGCATGGGTCGGCAGCGGCGCGGGCTCGGCGGCGTCAGTGGTGCCGAGGATGGACTGCTGCTCACTTATCAGGGCCTCGATGGTGAGCAGCGCTGCACCCGGTTGCGGCTCGGGGCCCCTCTGGAGGACCGCGGCGAGTCCCACATCAGCCTCCGTCTGGAGCTTGAGCCTCGGGTGACCCGGCGCCTTTGTCTGGTGCTCGATTTTTCTCCCGACTGCCCCACGGGGGCGGAGGGACCGCTCACGCCCGCGGAGCTGTTCGATGCGGCCCTGGCTGCCACAATCGAGCGCTTCGATGAAGCGCGCCGCCGCGCCGCTGGTCTGGTCACTGACAATCCTGCCCTCAACGGCTGGATCCAGCGCTCCTCCTCCGATGTGCACCTGCTCTCCAGCCGGCTGGAGCACGGGCTCTATCCCTTTGCCGGCGTGCCCTGGTTCAGCTGTCCCTTCGGGCGCGATGGGCTGATCACGGCTCGCCAATTGCTGCTGGTGGAGCCGCGGCTGGCCCGGGGCGTGCTCGGGTTCCTGGCCGAGAACCAGGCCCATCATCACGACAGCGCCAGTGATGCCGAACCGGGCAAGATCCTTCACGAGGCGCGGCTGGGGGAGATGGCGGCCCTTGGTGAGGTGCCCTTCCGCCAGTACTACGGCACGGTGGATGCCACGCCCCTGTTCGTGATGCTGGCGGGCGACTATCTCGAGCGCAGTGCCGATCGTGGCTTCATCGCTGGCCTGTTGCCGGCCCTCCAGGAGGCGATCGCCTGGATCCGCTCGGCCGAGGCCGCCAGCGCTGATGGCTTTCTGCGCTACCTCTGCGCCGCCCATGGCGGCCTGCGCAATCAGGGCTGGAAGGATTCCGACGACGCCGTGCACCATGCCGATGGCCGCCTCGCCGAAGGCTCCATCGCCCTGTGCGAGGTGCAGGCCTATGCCTACGGCGCCCGTCGGGCGATGGCGCTGATCCTGCGCGCTTTTGATCGCCACGGCGAGGCGGAGACCCTGTTGGAGGAGGCCTCGGATCTGCGGCGCCGCTTCCATGCGGCCTTCTGGAACGAGGCGATCGCCACCTATGCCCTGGCCCTGGACGGCGACGGCCAGCCCTGCGCCGTGCGCAGCTCCAACGCCGGCCACTGCCTGCTCACCGGCATCGTTCCGGCGGGGGCGGTGGCTTCGGTGGCCCGCCAGCTGCTGGCCCCTTCGATCTTCAATGGCTGGGGCGTGCGCACCCTCGATGAGCGGGAGGTGCGCTACAACCCGATGAGCTATCACAACGGCTCGGTTTGGCCCCACGACAACGCCCTGATCGGCCTGGGGTTGGCCCGCTACGGCCGCACCGCCGATGCGATGCGGATCTTCAGCGGCATGTTCGACACGGCCCGGGCGATGCCGATGCTGCGGTTGCCAGAGCTCTTCTGTGGCTTTGCCCGCCGCGATGATGAGGGCCCCACGCTCTATCCGGTGGCCTGCAGCCCCCAGGCCTGGGCCAGCGGCAGTGTGTTCGGCCTGCTGGAGGCGATGACCGGCATGGCAATCGGCCGCGATCCCGAAAGCGACCGGGTGCAGGTGCGCTTCCGCAATCCGGTGCTGCCACGCCCGGTGAACCTGCTGGATATCAGCGGCCTGCGTCTGGGGGAGGAGGAGATCGACCTGCAACTGCACCGCAGTGAACACGACGTGGGGGTGCTGGTGCGGCGGCGCACGCCGGGGGTGGATGTGGTGATCCTCAAGTAATGGAACCGTGATCGATCTTCCCGGGTAGGGCCCCGGCGGGCCTGCCTGGCCTCCTGGCCAGGCTTCCTGGAGGCCGGAGATGCCAGATCGGGGGCGCGTGCAGCCGGATCCAGGCAGTCCGACGCGCCGGACACCACACGACCTTGTTGCGAGCCACTTGCAAAAAGGTGGCGGTCTTGTTTAGGTTGCGAGTCATTCGCAATAGGGCGGTGCTTTCCGGGTCTCCCGGCCCGCGTTCTTGCTCCGGGCCCCCTTCTTGGGGTCCGCTCGAGGTCCCGGTCTCCTCTGTCTCCGGCCCAGGCCTTCAGCCCCCCTCAGCCGCTCCATCCTCCGCGCCGCTCGCTTCCTTGATGTCCTTCCGGTTTTTGCCTGACCAGCCCATCGCCGCTTTGCGCATGCCCGCCGGCCAGACCGTGCTGCTGGACCCCGTCGCCCGTGGCAGCCGGGCCAGCTGCCTGGAGGTTCTGGAGGGCATTGCCCGGGTCTACTGCCCCTGTGAGGAGACCGAAGGCATGACCCTGGCCTTTCTGCAGCCCGGCGATCAGCTCCGCACCGACCGCCTCTGCAGCGAGGGGGTCTGCGTGGAGGCGCTGACGCCGCTGGTGTTTCGCAGCGACGCCGAGCCGGTTGCGGGCCACGGCTTCGATCCGGTGAACGAGTGGACCCTGCAGCTGCTCCGCATCCGCCATCTCGGCAGCGCCGAACAGCGCCTCCATGCCCTGCTGGGCCTGCTGGTGCGGCGCCTGGGCCGCCGCTGCGGTGACTGGTGCGACTTGCCCTTCCGCCTCACCCATGAGCGGATCGCCGAGCTGATCGGTACCACCCGGGTCACCACCACCCGGCTGATCTCCCGCATTCGCCGCGAGGAGCTGCTGCAGGTGCCGAGCGGCGAAACCGGCCTGCGGCTGGCGCCGGCTTTGGTGGAATCGGCGCCGCTGGCGGTGGCCTGAGAAGGCTGCTGCATCCGCCCGAGAACCTCAGCCAATCCCAGCCAATCCCAGGCCATCCCTGCCGAGGCCTGCCGTGGCCGATTTTCGGAATCGAACGCGCTGGTCGGCAACCGATCCGAGTTCCTTTCACGCGAATCTCACCGATCCAAGGTCCTCACGCGTACCCATGGGCACCGGGATGGGAAGCCGTGGCGTTGTTCGGCAACCTCCCAAGGCCCTGGTGGGGCCCGGCCGCCGAACTCAGCTTCCCTGCCCGCCCAGAGCGCCGTTCCGGGGCTCCAGCTCCGCGGCTGAGAGCTCTCTGCCCACGACCTTCGGCGAAGGCTCCCGGCTTCGCCGTTCTAGTCCCGGCACCAGGGCGAGTGACGCCACCACGCCCAGCGCCAGGATCAGGCCCGCGGGAATCAGAGCGGCCCCGAGGCGCTCATCGCTGGCGTACTGGTAGACCCGCACCGACAGCGTGTCGAAGTCGAAGGGGCGCAGGGCGAAGCTGAGCGGCAATTCCTTCACCACATCCACGAACACCAGCAGGGCCCCCACCAGCAGCGGTCCCCGCAGCAGGGGCAGATGGACGCGGCGCAGCACGGCCCACCAGCCGCAGCCGAGGCCCGTGGCGGCCTCATCGAGGCTGGGGGGAAGGCGTTCGAGGGCGGCGTCGAGGCCCTGGCGGGACACGGCCAGGAAGCGGTCGCTGTAGCCCCACACCAGCAGCAGCAGGGGCGGCACCCCGAGCGGAGCGCCGAGCAGCAGCAGGGCCAGGGCCAGCACTGCCCCGGGCACCGCGTAGCCCATGCCGGCCAGGAAGGCGAGCCGCCCGAGCCAGGGGGCGGTGAACCAGCGGCGGCCCAGGGCGAGCACCAGGGCCGCCGCCACGGTGAGCCCGACAGCCGTCAGGGCCAAAGCGGAACTGCGGAACCCCAAGACCACAAGGTCGGCGCCATCGCTGAGCTGGAGTTGGTCATGGCTGAGCACCATCCAGAGCAGGGGCAGGCCGAGGCTGAGGGCCGGTGGAATCAGGGTGATCAGCTGGGCCAGGCGGGCCCGCCAGCCATCCAGGGGCCAGGGGGTTGCGGCTTCGCTGTCACCGCCGGCCAGCCAGCGGCGGCTGCGGCGGCGCAGCTGACGTTCGCAGGCCACGAGCAGGCTCACCAGAACCAGGCTGATCAGGGCCAGGCCCACGGCGCCGCGGGGATCGCCATCGCTCTGCCAGCGCTGCAGGATCGTGCCTGAGAGGGTGGGAACCCCCAGCAGCTCCACCGCCCCCAGCTCATTCACCACCTCCATGCCGGCCAGGGCCACACCGGCGCCGATGGCGGGAGCGGCCATCGGCAACGCCACGCGGCGGAAGCCTCCCCAGGGACCCACCCCGAGGCTTCTGCAAGCCTCCAACTGGCGCTGGCCACCGGCGCTGAAGCTTTCGGTGGCCAGCAGGAACACGTAGCTGTAGGTGCCGAGGATCAGCACCGCGGCGGCCCAGAGGTCGCCATGCAGGCGCAGGCCGAGACGGCTGCCGCTGTCGATCAGGGTGGCGGCCAGCAGATAGGGGGGGGCTGCCAGGGGCAGCAGCTGGGCGATCCGTAGCAGGCGGCGGCCGGGAAAGCTGCAGGCGGCGGTGAGCCAGCCGGTGGCGGTGCCGAGCAGGGCACCGCCGAGCCCCACCAGCAGCACCAGGCCGGCGGTGTGGGCGAGGGCTTCGCTACCGCTGGGGTCCAGGCCGAGCTGGGCGAGTACTCCGAGGCCCGTGCTCTCGCCGATCCCCCCCAGCAGCGCGTAGGGGCCCAGGCCCAGGATCGGCAGCAGCGCCAGCGTGGCCACCAGGAGGAGCAGAAGCAGCAGGGGCCAGCGGCCCCGGCCCAGGGCGCCAACCGGGCCGAAGTCCGAACCGAGGCGGATGGCCCTGCCGAAACCTGTTGTCGATCCCGATCCTGGTTTGTCGCCCGATCCCGGCCAGCGGGAGGCATCGCCGCGATCGTTCGGCTGGAGGCGCTGTACCGCGGAGCCTCGGTCCGGCTTGGACTTCAGGGCCATCCGGCCGCCCGCATCAGTTGCACAGCTTCCCCATTGCGGGCGCCGAGCTGCTCGATCGGCACGCCATCACCGCGGACCGCTCCGAACCCCTTCACGACCGGATCGCTGCCGCTGCCCACCAGGGGATATTCGTGGTTGGCCTGGGCGTAGCCCACGCCACCGCCCTGCGGCGAGGCCAGGAATTCCAGCAGCTTCCGAGCTGCCTCCGGATGGCGCGACTGGCGGGTGACACCGGCACCGCTCACATTGATGTGGGCCGGATCGGGCACCACCACCTTCACGCCCTGCATCAGGGTCTTGTCCTCGGCGCCGCTCTCACCGGAGAGCAGGCGGGCCACGTAGTAGCTGTTGACCACGCCCACGCCGCAGTCGCCGCGGGCCACGGCCCTCGCCAGGGGGATGTCGGAGCTGAAGAAGGGGGGCTTGAGGTTGGCGATCAGGCCGGTGAGCCAGCGGCGGGTTTCGGCCTCGCCCCGCAGGATCAGCTGGTCGGCCACTAGCGACTGGTTGTAGACACTGCGGCCATTGCGCAGGCAGAGGCGACCGCGCAGCTCCGGGCGGGCCAGGTCGGCATAGGTGCGGATCAGGGCGGGATCCACCTGCTTCGGATTCACCACCACCACCCGCACCCGGCGGGTGAGGGCGCTCCAGCGGCCAGCGGAATCGCGCAGCTCCGGTGGCACCTCCCGGCGGATGGCCTCGGAGTTCACCGGCTGGAAGAGGCCCTGGTCGGCGGCCCGCACCAGCCGGGCCGCATCGACCAGCACCAGCAGATCGGCGGGAGTTCTGGCCCCTTCCGTGCGCACGCGCTCGATCAGGGCGTCGTCCTTGCCCTCCAGCAGCTTCACCTGGATGCCGGTCTGGGCGGTGAAGCGCTGGTAGAGGGCCTGGTCGGTGTTGTAGTGCCGGCCCGAATACACGCCCAGGCTGATCGGGCCGGCGGAGGGGGCAGGCCCCTGGCGGCAGCCGCCCAGCAGGGCGATCAGCCCCAGCCCCAGGGCCCAGCGGCGGCGGGCGACGGGGCGAGGCGGGGCCAAGGGAGGCAGCCCGGGCGCGTGTTCAGCGGCAAGTCGGCGGCGAAACAGGGCAGGCATCCGCAGGACCGTAAGCGGCGAGGTTCCCGGAAACTAGGGAGATCGGCGAACGGGCTTCGTACAAATGAACCCTGCCGCTGTGCCATTGGTCACAGGCGCGGGGGGCATGAGCAGAGGGAGGTCAGGTGGAGAAGGCCAGCAGCAGCGATCAGGGGGGCGTTCCGAAGGGGGAAGACGCCCCGAGGAGCCAATCGCCACACAAAAAAGGCAGGCCCTGACATGCCATTGAGATAGGGTCAGCTGTTGCCAAGGCTCAAGAACGGCTCGCCAAGGCTGATCGGAGGGTCAGCGGTTGTTCCGCACCCGGACTGGAACCAGCACAGGCGCCATCAAACCGCCGCCGCCGTTGTCATCGTCGGATCCAAAGGCGAGCCACAAGACGTAGCCAAGCAATCCCAGGACAACGGCGGTGAGAAGAAGTTCGCTCATGCCCTGCCCTTCAGTGCCGCAAGCCTAGCGGGGCTGAACAGGGCTGTCGTAGCGGTTGCTTCATCTCGGACCCTGTGGCGGCACTGCCAGAGGGGCCCTGCTCAGAGCGCGAGATTTCGGCTTTGATGAGCTGAACGAGCAAAGCCGAAAGAGTGGAATCACTCTCGTGGGCGTAAAGTTTGAAGCGTTTGTATAGTTAACGTGAAAGACTGATCGAGATGCTGGCCTGTTCGGGGTCTGGTTGTGAATGCATGAATGAAGGCGGATTTGATTGCTGGTGGGTAGATCGGCGCTGATCGGCGGCTCTGCTGGCTGAACGGACCGTGAACTGGTTCGTTGACCAAAGGCAGGACAATCGCAGTCTCAGCCAGCTACCTAAACTCCACTCGCCAGATCAACCGGTCAGATCCATGGGGTAGTTGGTGCGTGTGAAGCGAATCGGTGCATCGGGCTGGTTGCCTGTCTGGATCAGCCGAAGCCCTTGCCCGCATCCTTGGCCACGCAGGCCTGCAGCTGGCGGCGCAGGGTGGGATGGTCGAGGCCCTTGCCGATCAGCACAAGCTGATTCTTGCAGGGGCCGTTCCATTCGGTGTCGTCGATTGAGAAGCGCTTGCCGGCCAGGTGAAAGACATGGCGCCGCTCGCTTTCGTTGAACCAGAGGATTCCCTTGGCGCGGAACACCCCCTGGGGCATCTGGTTGTCGAGGAAATTCTGGAACTTGCGCAGCGCGAAGGGACCATCGCTGGCGAAGGAGAGGGAGGTGAATCCCTCGATCGTCTGGTGGTCGGGATGGGCGTCGTGGTCGTGGTGGTGATGGTGGCCATGGCCGTGGTGATGGCCTTCGTGTCCGTGTTCGCCATGACCGTGATCGCCATGACCGTGTTCGCCATGACTGTGTTCGTCATGACCGTGTTCGCCATGACCAGCATGGGCGGATTCGCCATGGCCGGGTTCCCCGGAACCGCTGTGCTCACAGTGGCCATGGTCGTGGTCGCAGGCGCTGTGGTCGTGGCTGTGGGCATGGTCGTGCCCGCTTCCGGACTCGTGCACGCAGACGCCATGGTCGTGATCGCAGGCTTCATGGCTTTGCTGGGCTACCACCTTGTCGCTCTCGAACAGGCCCACGCTCAGCAGCAGGGGTAGGGGCACCTCCCCCTTCACCGAGCGGAGGATGCGGGCCTCGGGCTTGATCGCCAGCAGCTCCGCCTCGACCGCCTCCAGCCGCGCGTCGTCGACCAGATCGCACTTGTTGAGCAGGATCATGTCGCTGTAGACGACCTGGGAGCGCGCCACCTCGCCCTCCAGGATCTCGGGGCCGAAGTTCTCGGCATCCACCAGGGTGATGATCGAATCAAGCCGGGTGAGATCGCGCAGGTCGCTGCCCAGGAACGTCATCGCCACCGGCAGTGGATCGGCCAGACCGGTGGTTTCCACCACCAGGTAATCCACTTTCTCGGGCCTCTCCAGGATGCGATACACGGCCTCCAGCAGCTCGCCGTTGATCGTGCAGCAGATGCAGCCGTTGCTCAGCTCCACCATGTCGTCCCCGGTGGCGACAACCAGGTCGTTGTCGATGCCGATCTCGCCGAATTCATTCACCAGCACGGCCGTTTTCAGACCCTGTTGGTTGGTGAGGATGTGGTTGAGCAGCGTGGTTTTGCCCGCCCCCAGGAAGCCGGTGAGAATCGTGACCGGCAGGCTGATGGGCTCGGCGTCCAACACGGCATCGACGCCTGCGGAGGCCTGGGTGCCAGCGGCGGCGGCCGGCGCTGTGGTGCGGGTGCTGGTCATCGGGAGGAGAGGGCTCTACGGCCGCAGGGTCGCCAGGGCCGACGCCCTGGCACGACGATAGACAGGGACCACCAGCGCCAGGCCATGCTCCATCGGTTCATCTCCCGCCGCTCCGGTCACCCCGTCGCTTGCTCCGCCTCCCGCCGCCGGCTTCCCGGGGAGGCTTCCGCCGCCGCTCTGCTTCCCTCCGCGCTGCTGCTGCCCCTGCTGTCGAGCTGCGCGCCGCAGTCGGTGGGGTTGGGCACACCGGCGGGCCGCGGCGGCCATGACCTCCTGCCCGTGCTGGCCACCGCCGCGCCTGTGACCCTGTTGGCTCAGGAGGTCGGGGCCGGCTGCGCCCAGGTGGAGCCGCTGGTCTCCGGCGCCCGAGACAGTCACGATCTGCCTATCACCCCCGCTGATCTGGCCCGTCTGGGCCGTGCCCGGGTGCTGGTGATCAATGGCCTGGGTCTGGAGCCCGAGCTGCCGACCCTGCTGCGCTCGGTGGCGAATCCCACCCTGCGGGTGGTCGATAGCAGCCGCGGTGTGACCCCGGTGCTGGTGGAGGGGCGCCCCGATCCCCACATCTGGCTCGATCCCCGCCGGGCGCTCAGCCAGGTGGAAGCCATCCGCGACGGATTGGTTGCCGCCGATCCCGGCTGCCGCGCCCGTTACAGCGCGAACGCCCATGCGCTGCGGGTCTCCCTGCTGGATCTGGACCGGGAGCTGGCCAAGCAGCTGGCCCCCTATCGCGGTGGGGTGGTGGTGGGCCCCCATGCGTTCATGGCCTCCTTCGCTGACCGCTACGGGCTGCGCGCCCAGGGCTTGGTGGCTATCCCGGAGACCAGTCCCACCCCGGCGGACCTGCGGCGGGTGTTGGTGTTGCTGGCCGGCATCGGTCCGCGGGCGCTGGTGGTGGAGTCGGGCGAGAGCGGCGGCTCGATGGGGGCCTTGGGTCGTGATCTGGGCCTGCAGCCGGTGCCGTTTGATCCGATGGAAGCGGGCTTCTCCGCCGCTCCCGCGGCAGCGGGCGGTGATCGCCTCGGGCCCTACGGCGCGGTGCAACGGGCCAATGCCCGCCAGCTGGCGGCGGCCTTCCGGGCGTCAATGGACCCGGGCAAGGCTCCCTGAAGGCGGCGAACTGGAATGGAGGCCCTTCCGGTTGCGATGGGACCTTGCTCTGATCGACGCTCTGATGGCCCTGGCCGTCAGCTCTGCGGGGTCAGTCCAGCCACCAAGGCTTCCCCGCAGCGCGTGGCCATCAGCCCACCTGGAACCAGGCAGGGGTGGAGGAGTAGTAGGCGGCGTTCTTCTCGTTTTCACGGGCTTCGACCCGCCAGCAGCAACTGCGGCCGCCATCGCGCTCGTGCAGCAGCGCGTTGGCCCAGCCCCACACCAGTTCGGCGGTGCTCTCCATGCCCACGTTCGCCATCACCCGAAGGTCGAGGGCACCTTGCTCATGCAGGGATTGCCACTGGGGCAGCAGCGGGTCGTCGGCGTTCACCAGGAAGGTGTGGTCGAACTGGTCGGCCAGTTGCCGTTCCAGTTCGCCCAGGCTGGAGAAATCCACCACGAAGCCGTGCTGATCGAGGGCTTTGGCCGCGAACCACACGGTGAAGCTGCGGCTGTAGCCATGCACGAAGCGGCAGTGGCCGCTGTGGCGCCACTGGCGGTGGCAGCAGGGGTAGCCACTGAAGCGCTTGCTGCAGGTGTGGGCGGCGGGGGCATCCATGCACCAAACCGTACCGAGCAGTGGTCTCGGCCGCTGGCGTCGCCGGCCTTCTTCAGGACCTGCCCTGGTGTGCCCAGTGCTGCCCGGATCCGGCTGCCTCGGTACGGTGCAGCCGTGCCCGGCCTGAGCTGGGCGTTCGGGATGGCTCCTGCTCGGATCACAGCCGCTCCGGCGCCAAGGCTCTCCCTGGCCCCGGGCTCGCTCATGGGCCTCTGCATTCCGACCCGATCCCCGACCCGATCGATGCCCACTCCGCCGCCCGGTTCACCTGCCGCCCTCCCGGATCCAGCCTTTGCGGCGGCCTTGCGCTTTAACGATGCCGGCCTGATCCCGGCCGTGGCCCAGGATTGGCTCGATGGCGCCGTGCTGATGGTGGCCTGGATGAACCGGGAGGCCCTGGAGCATTCCCTGGCCAGCGGGGAGGTGCACTACTGGAGCCGCTCCCGCCAGGAGCTGTGGCACAAGGGCGCCAGCAGCGGCCATTTCCAGAAGCTGCGGGGCCTTCGCTACGACTGCGATGCCGACGTCCTGCTGCTCAGCGTGGAGCAGGTGGGGGAGGTGGCCTGCCACACCGGCGCCCGCAGCTGCTTCTACGACCAGGGCCCCAGCCCCAGCGCCGGTGGGCCCGGCGCCGATCCTCCGCCGGCCGATGCCTGCACGGAGCTGATGCGGGTGATTGAGGCCCGGCGCGACCATCCCGAGCCCGGCAGCTACACCAACAAGCTGCTCGAGGGCGGCGACAACCGCATCCTCAAGAAGATCGGTGAGGAGAGCGCCGAGTTCGTGATGGCCTGCAAGGACGGCGACCCCGCCGAGATCGCCGGCGAGGCGGCCGATCTGGTGTTCCATCTGCAGGTGGCCCTGGCCCACCACGGTGTGGAGTGGCGCCAGGTGCAGGCGGTGCTGGCGGCGCGGCGCGGTGCCCCGCGGCGGGAGTGAGGCATGTTTTCCAGCCTTCCCTCCACGCTGCGGGTCCGCAAGGAGGCCGCCATGCGCCTGCGGATCAGCGAGGGTTCCGGTTGCCGCTGGCTCTGGGCCGCCGGCTGCGCCCTGCCGGTGCTGGGGGTGCCCCTGCTGCTCTGGCATGGCCGGCGGCACCGCACCCTGATTCCGTTTCTCTATGGCCTCACCACCCAGGCGATCGGGGCCTTCCTGCTGGCCACGGTGGCCAGTTCCCTCTGGGTTCCCCAGGCGCCGCTGGGGGCTGAGGAGCCGCGGCATGACACCCACGGCGCCCTTCCCCTGGCGCTGGTGCTGGCGGCTTCCGCCTGCTTCGCCCTTGGCCACCGGCAGGGCCAGGAGAAGGCGGCCCGTGATGCCGCCACCTGGTTGCGGCTGGACGGCTGAGGTCGCTTGCAGGAGCTGCTGCGCGCCGCTCAGAAGGAGTCTTCCGTCTGGCCGGCGAAGCGGCCGGCGTAGCTTTCCGTGCCCTCCAGCTTCTGGAACACGAACTGGCAGATGGCGGTGCCGGGGTGCACGGCCAGGGGAGCGGGGCCGAAGTTGCTCATCTCCAGCACCTGCTGGCTGTCGATCCCGGGGCCCATGAAGGGGGCGCTGATGTGCACCATCAGGCCCAGCCGCGCGAAGCGGCTGCGACCCTCGAGCCAGCCGCACAATCCGGGGCCCAGGCGCAGGCGCTCGCGGGTGATGCCCAGCACCGTTTCGCCCGGCATGATCAGGATGGGGCCGCCATCGGGCACGGTGATCTTGTCGGTGAGCTGCCGGTAGTCGGTGTCCTCGCCCACTTCGATCACCGCATGCACCTTGCGGAACACGCGGAAACTGGGGGCCAGGGTGAGGTCCACCGAGGCGGGGCCCACAAGCTGGGGATCGAAGGGCGTGATCGTGATCGCGCCCTGCTCGATCGCCTCCAGGATCGCCCTTCTCCCGAGCACGGCCATGACTCACTCCTCGGGTGGGCAGGGGTGGATTGTCTCAGGGCGGGGCGCCGAAGGGATCAGGCGCTCTGTTGGCGATCGGGGTCGTCGTTTCAGCCGCCGCCATAGGCTGCTTGTTAGCCGAAAGCCTCGGATGACATTCGAGCAGTTCAGGCATTTCCTCTCGCGGGTGCAGCGCGACCCGGCCCTGAGGCGGCAGGTGGAGGAGGCGATCACCGCCGATGAGGTGGCGCGGCTGGCCCAGGAGTTGGGCTTTTCGGTATCCGGCAGCGACATCCTGCGGTTTTCCGGCCAGTCGGCTGCGGGTGTGCGGGTGCAGCGCATTGATCACCCGGGCGAATATCCCGGCCGCTACTACTGATCCCTCACCACCCCGTGACCCGCCCCATAACCCGCCCATGACCCGGTATGTGATTTTGCGTGATGACGGCCTCAGCGATGCCATCGCCGGCCAGATGTTCAACAGCTACGACGAGGCCTACACCGTGCTTGAGCGTTATTACGCCGATTTCTGCTGTTCCGATGAGCGGGAGTCTTACCGGATCGAGGCAGAGGCCGCCGCGCCGTAGCGAAGCAGCAGACGTAGCAGACAGAGCAATCGGCAGCGGTGCCAGCAAGGGCCAGGTTCAGGGCTGCTGGGCGCTCAGGTGCCGCAGCCGCCGGATCAGGTCGGCGATCGAGTCGTCGGATGCGGGATGGCTGCGGTTGCTCACCAGCTGGCGACCGACCACGTGGGCACCCAGGTGGGCCAGCTGCAGGCGCAGG
>Ga0209401_1000702_pt1 | contig 22531 bp, 30 predicted proteins | sample M_140807_MF_Meta_FD_187318 | JGI IMG/M metagenome (GOLD analysis project Ga0209401, IMG submission 187318) | Freshwater microbial communities from Lake Montjoie, Canada to study carbon cycling - M_140807_MF_MetaG (SPAdes) (version 2) | ecosystem: Environmental > Aquatic > Freshwater > Lake... | reverse complement strand
CGTTGTGAATCGACTTGCAGTCGATGTGCCGGTACAGGGCGTTGAAGGTGTTGCGCGACACCTCCCGGCGGTCGGTCATGTCGAAAAAAGCGTCATCGGTCTGGACGTAAGCAAAGCGCTCAAACCATTCGTTTTTCTCAATGCGGCCCAACTCTTTGCGCTCCACCTCGGCGATGACGCGAGCGGCCTCATCGGGGTATTCAGCGGTCGGTGCTAACTTACTCAAAGCTGACTCCATGGCCTGGGTCAGCAGTTCCTCGCGCAAGCCGGGGGTGTGAGCGGGGCCACCTTGGTCGGCGACCCACGTCAGAAAGGCGCGGGAATCGAAGTCAACGCAATGCGAGTGCAGGCAACAATACGCCCGGTTGGCGGGCATGTAGCGCCCCTCTGGGTTGCCATCGGTGTGCTCGGCACCATTGGGGCAGATCACACCTGCCCAGCCCTCGCCATTGGGTTTGGAGAGCAGCAGACCTTGGCCACTGAGCCACGCCATCACATCGTCCGCGCCGTCGTCTGAGATGCGGATCGGGCGCAGGGTGAGCGAGTCGGGCTCCACTGGTGTGACACCCAAGGCGGCGCAAATGTCACCTAGTGTGTATTCTCTGTTTGAATCAAACTCCACCAGGCGGGCGGCAAAGTTATCGCGGCCAGGCTTGAGGTTGACCGACCCAGGCAGTCGGAAGTTGCGCACCGGGTTGCAGGCGCCGGGGTCGGTGTAGCCCGCCTCGGCGATGGCCTTGATGGCCGCGCTGAACTCGGCTTTGGTCGGCTGGTCGCTGAAGGCGTAGCCCCACTGAAATGAACCGGGAGAGGTCTCCATAATCCAAGTCGGGTCAAGCGGCGGGGTCTTGGACTTGGTGCCGATGTCGTCCAGCATCATCACCAGGATGTATTCGCAGTTGGCCGCCGACGCTGACACCCGGCCCTCGGCAAATCGGTCAATGATAAAGCTGGCCGTGTTGGCGTACCACGCCTGACCCTCGCGCGTGCCCTTGGCGGGCAGGAATGCCGGCCACGTACACTTGACGGCCCCATCGGCGTGGAGTTGTATCTCGCCGTCCTTTAACTGTGGTTTTTGTCTGACAATTAGCGCCGTCTCGCCACTTGGGGCGAGTTTTGTAATAAAATCCAGAAATTCCAAAATGTCTCTCCTTTAAGAGCCCGCCTGCCAGCGGGCTTTTTATTTAACTGATTATGCGAAGCTCACGCAAAAGCGCTTCGGTCTTTGCAATATATTGCTCTGATCCTGAATGATGCTTTTGGGAGCAACCCACGCCTGCCACTCCACTGGTGGTCTGATACTCATAAAACACCCGCAGGCGTTCTAGGCTTGAGTCCAAGTGACTATTGACCACTTCGTTTTCGCTCATGTCAAGCAACGCTTGCACATATGCGCAAACCGCAGCCAGACACGTCACGTCCTTGCCCCGTAGCACCATGACGGGCTCGTTTTCGTCGATGAAGTATTCCCCCCCCGGTGATAAAGGCGATCAGTGTCGCCGAATTTGTACTTTGGGTCGTTCATTTTCCGTACCTTTCCATTATGTTTACCTCTGCGTCAAGGGGCAAGCCCTTGGCCCATGGTGGTGGCGTACACATCACCTCTTTTAACCGCACGGCCATTTCCTCCGGCCGGTCGGTCTCAATGACCACCTCGTCATGGACGTGGAGCACCACGTCATCAAGCTGGCGCAGCGTATGGCGCAGCAAATCATTGGCGGTGGCTTGCGTGATATTCTCACACGCCAAGCCTTTCCAAAGCCTTGCACGCGGCCATTCTTTTGCGTCTGCTGCTGGTTTCCAAGCGGCCTTGGCGTAGGTCACACCATCGGCGTCCAGCTTGGCAAATGGATAGCAGAGCACTCGCGCGGAGGGCAGAGCGTACCAGAGATGCTGGCCGTCGAACATATAGGTGACCCGGCCCGCGCTAAACTCATGGCCCTTGTTGCGCATGGCGCGGGTGTAGGCTTCTTCAAGGTTTTGCCAGTAAGGCACCGACCACGGGTTTGCCCTGCGCCATGCGTCTACCATGCGCTTAGATTCAAACTCGGTGAGCTGCACGCCATAGGCGCGGCCCATGGCAGCGAAGGCGCCCACGCCACCGGCAAAACCGCAGGCGAGCTCTTGCACCTTGCCAATCTGGCGTTGGTCTTTTGTAATCTCTGCGTAAGGTACGCCAAAAGTCGCGGCGGCATTGACTTTATATACGTCTTCGCCCGTGCGAAATAATTCCAGTTTGTTTTCACCTCGGCCTGAGAGCCAGGGGTTGGCACGGGCCTCTATCGCCGCCCAATCGGCCACGACCAAGGACTTACCCTTGGCGGGGATCAGTGCGGGCCTGAGCATCCCCTTGAGGACATCAGTAACGCGCTTTCCAAATCGAGGAACAATTGAATGGCCTCTGACCATTGCAGTTCTAACGTCTTCGGGCGATTCGGCGCACTTGCGAGTGAAATTGTGAACCTGGGCTCCATAGCTGCTGGCTCTGCCTGTGGCGCTGCCGCCTGCGAATACAAACGCGCCTCGTACTCGGTTGTCCTCGACATCTGCCAGGCTTGCAAGGCGGCTGAACTTCGCAACCGACGACGCCCAAAGGTCGTCGGCGCACTGGATGACTTCTTGAACATAAGGTGGGACATCCTCACAGTTTAGTAAATTGGCCCTGACAGTTTTGTCAATCGAATATTTCATCTCGCCGTCTTTGTAGGTCTCCATGAGCTTGAGGGCTTGCGGGCCCACGCGCTCGATCACCCACTGGCGCATCTTGGGGCTGCGCACGCTGGTGATAGCGCCTTCGGTGACCTCGGCCACGATCTGCTCGATTTCAATGAGCTCATCGCTGGCGTACTTGATGGCCGCCTTGCACAAGGGCACATCGACCAAGACGCCCCGGTCGTTGATGCGCTCGTTGACGTGGTAGTCCAGCAGTTCGTCCGCAGACAGTGGCCGCAGCGCCTTGCTGATCGAGCGCATGGCGCGGACGTCTTGTTCGCAATAAGCCACCATCTCGGCCATGAGCTCAGGGTCGTTGCGAAATGGCGGTATGCACAGCAAGCGGATTAATTGCGAGCCGCGATGGTCTTTCTTCATAGACGCGCCAGCAAAGCGCCCCACGTCCTCAAGGCTACCCGGCGCGCAGTTGGCGCGGGCCTGGGTGGCGGTGCAGTAGAACTGTTCCAGATCAAAGTTGATCTGCAACACATACCAAAAAATTAGGCGCTCAAAAGCGGCGTTGTGGGCGTAAATTACACCTTTGTAATTTAACACTTCAGCGGGAAAGGGTTGGTCAGGCAGCCATGTCTGGACGTCTTCGTCATCAAAAGCGTAAGACATGCACAGCACTTCGGTACTTGCATCTTGAGCGTAGTTGTAAACGCCTGCGGCTTTTAGGTCGCAGGCGCTACGGGTTTCAAAGTCTACCCAGAGTGTCATTTGGCCGCCGCGTCTTCAATTATTTTTCGTCTAAGTTCAAACGGCGCGGCTGAATAGCAATTCGCGCATATGCAGCGGAACAGGATTGCTACCTCAGATTCCACTGCGCCGCAGTAGTTACATTTGTCCATTTTTACTCTACTGTGTAGGTGGGGGTCTCAATTTGGGCTTCAACAAGGCGCAGGAGAAAGCCAGAAAATCCTGCGCGTCGCCATCCTCGAACGCTGTCTTAACAACCCCCCCCAGGGTTAATTATGCCGACCGACGACGACGACCTGCTGGCGCGGGTGCTTCAACGGCGACCTCAGGCTCACCGTCCATGCTGACCCACTCTTGCACCTCAAACACCGGGGTGTAGATTTTGCCGTAGCTCTTGTGGGCGTAGTGATCCTTTTTGAGTTTCACAATTGCCACTGGTTTTGCTTGGTCTTTTTCGACCTGCTCTGCCAACGCTACAGCCAAGGTCTGCACAGCGCGTTTGCCGCCCACTGACGTGGTGGTGTACCGCGCTTCCATGCCCTTGTCTTCACCGCTGATGCACTTGAGGCTCATGCCCACTTGTGTCTCCCAGCCTTTTTTAGCACCTGGGGGCGCTTCATCAAGCTCGGGCAACGGTTGGGACACCGACGCCATCTTCTCGGCCAGCACTTCACCATCGCCCCAGGCAATGAAGCCGTGGACAAAAGAGAAAGGATTGATGGCCCAGGTGGAGTCGTCTTCCACTTCGGTCTGATCGGCACCGAAGACCCAGTGGCCAGTCTTGTCCATCTTGAGGATGACTGTGCCGGCTGGGCCCACGTCTGCTTGGATCGCGCGCAAAGCGGTTGAGAGGGTGGAGACTGCGGGCAAGCCCGCTTGAGAGAACGCTACTAAATTTGACATGATAGTCCTTAGTTGATTTTAGAAAGGGCTGCAGTTAACTGCTTCCCGATTTGAATCACCGCAGGCCGGGGATCGCTCTCCGGCGCTATGGTGGTGCCTGATGACACTGACACGACGAGATCGTCGGGCAGCGCCAACTTGCTCTTTTTGAGTTCCTTCTCCGCTTGCGCTGGAGAAATGACCTCGGGTTCTTTGTAGGGTGAGAAGCCCATATTAAGCAATGCGTTAGCGGCCTTCTCGTTGTCCAGCCACTGACGTGTGCCACGCTTGGCCACAAGTTTATACCCTGGAACTGACGCCCCGCTGTCAAGGATTTGGTGCGCCAGCGCACGCAAATCTTTAATCCAATCTTCTAGCATGTCAGCGTTGGCCAAGTACGCGCCAAGTGCCGGCGCATCAATTGACTCAATCTGCGTCTTCAACGCCCGGTCAACAGCGCCGGTCATCTGTGGGCAAATGGGCTTGGCTGCGCACCAGCGGCAGTGGTCGCCGGTCTTGAGTTCAGCGTCTGGCTTTTGCGCCAGCTTGACGGCTTGCACCAACTGCAATTCAAACTCAGCGATGCGCTTAGGTGTGGTCACCCAGCGCTTGACCTGTGGCGGCTGCACGATCACGCACTCGATCTCATCAACGCCTTCAAACGCCCATTTGGCGGCTTCAGTGCGCATGGCTGCGGCGGCGTAGAACATGAGCTGCGGGTTCTCTTCTACTTCCACAGCAACACCATCACCAAACTTCCAATCAAGAACAATTGCACGGTTTCTGATACGTCCGATAAGGTCAGTAGACCCAAACACACCAGGCAGTAGATCGCCAAAGCCAACGCGAGTTTCAGCTTCAATTTCCATCTCCTTGGTTGGGTCAATCTCATCAAGCGCGGCCATGGCCACTTTGAGCTTGTTATCGATCAACTCTTGCGTGAGCATTTGGTCTTCGTACTTGGTGCCCAAGTAGTGCTCGGGCGGGTTGTCGCTCATCACGATCTCAGCGATGACGTTGTGCAACAGCGTGCCCTCATCGGCGTATTTGTTGCTGGGCTGGGGCGGCATCTTTTGCACCAAGGCCACTGAGCCTGGGCAGTTGATGACGCGCTTGGCAGTCGAGCCGCCAACAATGTTACTGTGCTGCATCTTGTGTTTCCTCTTTAGTGAATTTGATTTCGCCGCTGTAAGTGTAGGTTTTGATTTCTACTGAATTGAAGGCATCTGGGAATCTGGCTTGCGCCCATTCCAGCAGAATTTGTTCTGCTTCTTTGGTGGTGATTTTCAGTTCCATTTGATTCAACCTTTAAATTTACGATACCCGCCCATGAGCGAGAACATGTTGATGGGATAGCGGCGCTTGCCCTGGCGTTCCCAGACGATGACGATTGTTTCAGCATCGTACTTCCAGCAGCCTTCTTCAGTCAGCCCGTCACGGGTGTAGAAGTAAGCGCGGGACTGTGCTTTGTCAGCCTCACACACGTCAGTCATGATGGTGATCTTGCCGCCCGCCTGGTTGTCGGTTTCGGCAAAATTGTCGGCGTGCGCCACAGAGGCGGCAGCCAACAAAGTCAAGAGAAGATGTTTCATTGAAATGTCCTTTAGTTAAGTTGATGAGCCTTGACTGTAGCACAAAAAATAAAAGTGTGCTAAACTTTTTGACATGCTTGAAAAAGAAATCGAAAAATACTTCGTCTGGACTGTGGAGCGCAGGGGCGGCAAGACGTGGAAGTTCACCAGCCCAGGGCGCAAAGGTGTGGCTGACCGGATCGCCTGCCTGCCAGATGGCACGACATGGTTCGTGGAGTTGAAGACCAAGGGTGGCAGGTTGTCGCCCTTGCAAAAAATTTTTATGTCGGACATGGCACTGCTGAACCAGCGCTATGCGTGTTTGTGGACTAAGGAGCAGATTGATGGATGGATTACCCGCTAAGTATTTTGCGTTCCCGCCTTACCGTGCCGAAAGCCTTGGTGGCGATATGGGTTGGTGGGGCGTGATGAACCGCAATGGTTTGAACGTGTTGACGTTCCCGGACAAGCCTGGCGCGGTGGTGACAGACGAACAGCACGCGAAACAAATCGCCGCTGAGTGGAACAATGCAGCTTAGGCCCTATCAAGAGCAGGCCGCTGACTTTTTGTACGAGCACGACCGCGCCATGGTGCTGGCTCCGGTCGGTGCTGGCAAAACAGCGATCACGCTCACCGCCATGGACGCCATGATCAAAGACGGCCACGTCAAGCGTTGGTTGGTTGTGGCGCCCAAGCGCGTCTGCACCGACGTGTGGCCTATCGAAGCGCCCAAGTGGAGCAAGAACCTGAAGCTGGCCATTGCGGTCGGCACGCCTAAGCAGCGCAACGATGTGTTCAGCAGCGACGCCAATGTGATCGTCATCAACTACGACAACTTGCAATGGCTGGCCGGCGTTTGCGACGTTACCGGCGACGGCCTGCCGGTGGACGGGCTGGTGTTTGATGAGCTCACAAAATTAAAGAACCCATCAGGCGCGCGCTTCAAGGCGTTCGACAAGATCATCAAAGACGTGCCCATTCGCTGGGGCTTGACCGGCAGCTTCACCAGCAACGGCTTGGAGGACGTCTTCGGCCAGTGCAAGATCGTTGACCAGAGCTTGCTTGGCCGCGCCAAGGGCGCGTTCATGCAGCAGTATTTCGTGCTGATCAACAAGGAGTTTGGCGAGTGGGCGCCACGGGTCGGCTCACTGGCCAAGGTCATGGACAAGATCAAGCCAGCGACGTTTGTATTGGAACCGGGCGAGTACAAAGACAAGCTGCCCCCGTTGCACGTCGTCGAGGTGCGCTGCGACCTGAGCGACCGCAAGCCCTACGAAAAGATGAAGAAGGACTTTCAAGCGCTGGACGTCACTGCGATAAATGCGGGCGTGGTGACCGGCAAGTTGCAACAAATGGCCAGCGGGTTCGTTTACGACACACGCAAAACAGCGTCTGACGTACCCGGCAAGTTTGACTCTACTACAACTGCGGTCTGGTTTAGCCCGCACAAATTTGATCGCTTGGAGGAGTTGCTTGATGAGAACCAACACGCAAATACCATCATTGTTTACCAGTACCAAGAAGAGCTTGCCGAACTCAAGCGCCGGTTCAACGTCACAACCCTTGACGACGACCGAGCCATCGAGCGATGGAATGCAGGACAAGTCAGGCTACTGGCCGTCCATCCAAAGTCAGCCGGCCACGGGCTCAACCTCCAGTTTGGTGGGTGTCACATGGTGTTTCTGTCCCTGCCGTGGAGTTTGGAGTTGTACGAACAAACCATTGGTCGTTTGCACCGCTCAGGCCAAGCACACGCTGTGTGGTGCTACGTGATGCTGACCAACAAAACGGTTGACGAGAAAATTTTTGCTGCCTTGCATGACAAGCGGGCGGTGTCGGATATTGCAATGGAGGAACTTAAATGACCAGACTAGACCTGTGGAAAGCGCAACTCAAAGCGGCGCGATCTATAGTGAAAATTCACCGCAAAGACGCTAACGCCGCTGCGCGCACGTTACAGCACCACATTGACTTGATAGCTAAACTGGAGACAAAAATTGGAAATCACTTGGCGAAAACTAAACGCTGAACTCAAAACCTTGGATGAGGCCAAGGTTCTGGAGATGCTGACCCATGAACGTGAGTCTGGCAAACGAGTGTCTGTGCTGGAGCGACTGCACCAGCGCTACACGGCCTTGCGGGCATCCCGCGAGCGGATTGAAATCCTACAGGAGGCAAGACGACCATGAACCATTGGACACCACCCCCAGGCACCAAAATTGTGATGCCAAGTCTTTTAGTGACAAACGCTAAATTCAAACCCAGCCGAGGATCTGACGTGCAAGCGACCTGGCGCAAGCAGGGCTGGACGCCGCCTAGCGCGGGCTTGCCCCCGCCCCCACCTGAGAAGGTGATTGAGCCCTTGCGGCGGGTGAGGTGAGCCATGCCCAGACCGAAGAGTGAGATGACGTCTGTGGCCATCACAGTCAGCGCCCGGTTGATCCCGGCGCATTACGCCGAGTGGAAGCGCTTGGGCGGCGTTGTGTGGTTGCGCCAGCAGCTTTCCAAAAGTTTGAAGGAGCAACGCAATGCCAGCGTTTGACACATGGAGTCAGGAGAACCTGGCCAAGTTTGCTGCTGAAGCCTACGCCAAGATGCAAGAGCAAGACGATCGCATCCAGCAGTTGCAAAACGATTTAAAAACCGCGATTAACGCATATAGGGAGATGTTGAAATGACTGACAAAGAAGCAATGAAGCTGGCGCTTGAGGCGTTGGAGTCGGACTATACATTTGAATGGCCCGCTATGCACAGACCTGAAATAGCTAAAAAGAACCGCTCTGAAGCCATCACCGCCATCAAAGAAGCTTTGGCACAGCCAGAGAAAGAGCCTGTGGCGTGGAAAGATGTAATTGCTGTCACCTTGACGCATGAGGAACGCTTGGTCTTGCGGCAAGCCATTTGGGATTCAGTCGAAATTGTTGCTCAAGCCACCCCACCACAGCGCACAGAGCAATCGGGCTGGCGCAAAAAGCAAATTGACGACGCTGAGGAAGAGGCTTGGCGCGAACTGGAGAAGAAAAATGAAAGCACGTAAAGTATTTCACGCCCTGATGTCATCAAAGGGTTACACCGACGCTGACTTGGCCATGACCGGCGACAAGTACACCAACCCCGCTATGCAAGGGCGCTGGAATTACTTCTTGGCCGGTTGGGAAATGCGGGGTGTGATGTGATCGGATTGTTTCTAATCCTGTGCTTGGGTGCCGCTATTTCAATTGCAGTTGGATGGGTGTTTATTCAAATCATTTTATGGATGGAGGAATAGCGCGGCTTCGTCTTTGCGGCGGTTTTCAAGCCCTTTGAGCACTTTGCCGCCGGCTTTGCAGTATTGCAACAACGACGCTATGGCCGCGTCTTTTTCCCCGCGAATAACCTTTTGACGGAAGGTGCTGCGCTGTAGCGTTCCCAAACCAACATTGAAAGCAAAGCTGACGCAAGCATCGAATTGGCCTTGGGTAAGGGCGACAGGGATAAGTTGCTCCACACCGCGCTCAAAGCGCTGGAGATCGTTTCTGAGAATTCCATCTACTTCGTCTTTTGAAAACGTGCGATTGTCTTCTGGGCGAAGCGAATAAGCATCTCTTTGATCGATTGGTAGCTTTGCTTGATCTGGGTAAAGTACATGTCCGACTCCTACTGTCCAAAGTTTTGCCGGGCACCGGTACGCCTTGTACCTGATGCCCTCATGGTGCTGGATCATCTCAACAGCCTTGGCGCTGACGTTCATTTTGATTTGAATGCTTGGCCGCCAAACCAGAACGACACAATGCAAGACCAGATGATCTGGGTCTCATCGTCCCACAGTTGGTCGAGCGCCACGGTGAATTCCACGTCTGTGTGCCAGGCGTAATAAAAGCCAAACACCTCAACGAACATAAACATGATGAACATGCCGTAGGTGATCACTGAGCGGGTCGCAGCGCGCATGTTGATCACCCAGGTGCTTGCCCCTTGGCCCAGCGCCACATCATGCGCGTAAAGCGCTTGGCGCTCTTGCATGGCCGTCTGGGCATTGGTGACCTCGGCGTTGATCTGTATCTGCTCGGTCTGGATGTGCTCAATGCGCTCTTGCGCTTCCAAGCCAGCTTTCTTGAGGGTTAGTTCCCGTTCAGTCTGCATGGCGGCCAGCGCCAGCTCATGCTTCTTGTCGGCGCGGTCTTGAAATAGCTCAAGAATTTTGGGCAGACCGCCCATCAGGAAGCTGATAAGTGATGAGAACAGAGTCAGCATTACTTTTCCTTTACGCGGTTGACGGTGTGCATCTTTTCTTCAAGGATGGCAATGTGCATTCGGTTGACTTGGATGTCATCGCGGTTCTTTTGGATTTCTTTTTCCAAGTCTTGGCGTAGCTTCTCACGCGCCAGTTCGGCGCCAGAGTTAACTGCTTGTCGGTTGTCGCTGGTCACCACCAAGCTAATCTTGCTGTTGAGGATGGTCACCTCATGGGCCAGATTAGACAGCGCCGACATCAGGTAGACTACACAAGAGAACAACAGAGGCAACAAGGCAAACGTAATCTTCTCAATTAGAGCGCTCTTGCTTTCCATGGCTTGAATTTTCTCCTCGCTCATTTGTCAGCCTTGTTGTCGAGCTTGTCGAAAATTTTGCCCAGCATCTCGCGGATGTCGCGGATGTCGGCCTTGTAGTCGTCGCGGCTCACGTAATCGTGCGGCATGTTGCGCACGTCGCCGTCCAGCCGGTCGATGGCAATGTAGATGCGGTTGAGCGTCCACCCGCCGAAGAATCCAGCAATGGCCACGGCGATGTTGAAGAGTACTTGGTAGTCCATCATTTGCCTGTTGATCCGACACCGCGAACTTCAAAGTACGGCGGGGCTAATGCATTGCGATTTTCTTGCGTTGGAGCCAAAGCGTTTTGAACTTGTGTGTAGACGTTTAACTTGGCGGGGCTCAATTGATTGTGCGCTTGGCCCAACGCCCGCAGCACATCTAAGCGCTCAGACGCAGGCACCTTGTTCATAAGGTCTTCAAAACTCTTGGCTGATTGAAATCCTTTTTCCAACTCTTTCATTACGTTGGCGCTCATCTTGTCTTTAAGAATGTCAAGCATTTGATTGGTCAATGTGACCTTGACATCCAAAAAACTAGGCAAGCGAAACTTGGATTGATTAGCGTCCAAAATTATTTTCATGGCCTCTGCGCCGGCTTGAGTTTGGCGCACAACTTCAGCGTTGCGTTTTAATTCAGACTCAACGCCTTTAACCACGTTCATTTGTTGTGGCGACAACACTTGACTAAGATCATCATACCGAGCTGCGCCGGTAGATTTTTTGAGCAACGCTGATTCACCACGGCCTAACGCAGTCATAAACGGGCCGGCTCGTTCGCCTACGCCCAACGGTTGTTCAAGAACATTTTGCATTGCACCCAAGACTTTGGCTTGGTTAACTGGTGGCGATGCAGCGGCAAACACTTGCTGCGCTTTTTGATACCCCGGCAGCGCTTGTTCAATCGTACTTTTGACGCCAATTAAATTCTTGACAATAAATTTATTGTCTTTGGATGCAATCAAATCTTTTAAGTTGTCCAAAACTGAAGACACTTGCTGCGCGTCAGCACTGCTTTCCAAACCAGTTTTCACTTGATTCAACGCAGACACCAACTTTGCGTTGCCTGGGTTGGCGGCAAGCAGCGTATCAATCTGTTGCGTCAAAGGCGCAACATTGATTGCCATACCTGGTTGCGTAGCTGCCGTGTACAACGGCCCGCTTACGTTTGCACGCATTGCCTCTGCGGTTTGCAAATCAGGCGTGGCGGCTCGCAAACGCGCCATACGATCTGCCTCTTGCGCGGTTTCTACGGCCAACGCACGTCCAGGTGCAGTTTTAGCTTCGACCGATTGGCCAAGATATTGCACTTGCGGCGAAGTTACATCAGCCAACGCTTGGCGCACAGTCATGCCTGGCGGCGCAGCGGCCAACGCATTTCGAGCGGCGGCTAGGTTTTGTGGTGTTCTGCCTTCTTCAGTTAGCGCGTTGCGAACGATGTTGCCTGCTCGCGCCGCAGCGCGTTGGCCGCCCAAAGCGTCAATCACGTTGCCTGCGCCTTTAGCGCCTAACGCCAAGCCATACCCTGCCGCCGTAGTAACGGGCGCCAAGGGATTGGTATACGTAGCCGCAGTTTCTAAAGGCGCAACAACAAGTCTGTCAAATTTAGCTATTGCGTTGTTTGCCGCGCTTTGGGGTAACCCCTTTACTTTTGCAAGTGTTGAACCTGCAACGCGCGCGTAGCCTTTAAGTACGCCCGCGCCGCCAGTCAGCAACGTAGATAGATCAGATGCTGCGCCCACAGGGTCAGTCGCCAACGTGTTCTTTAACCCTTCTACGCTGCCATACCGTTCTTTAAACATACCGCCAACGGCGTTTGCAGTTTCAATTGCACGTTTGGCTGCGTCAGGATTGGTGTCTATCTGATTGACCAAATCAACAACACTTTTAGGCAATACGTTTTGCAAAGCGCCTGCGCCAATGTCAAGGATGCCTGTTGCAGTTTGTACTGGGTTGGTAATAGCGGTCACCAAACCTTTGTAAAAATTTACCGCGCTTGGCCCAATGTTAGCTAACGCTTCGCCGGGCACGTCAGACCAAGCGCGGCGTGGGCCGGGCATGCCACCACCACCAGATTCCATTTGAAACCCTGGCGGCAATTTCATGCCCGCAGGTTGTTGCGGCGGCGCGGCTTGCTCAAGTTCAAATCCAGGTGGTAACGCCATTATTTAGCTCCTGCTGGTTTCCATGTGTTGCCGCCATCAGTAGACTGAATACGAGCGCCGGTCGTAGGGTTCACCGCAAATATTGCGCCAGAGGACAACGCCGGCACGTCGGGCACGGCTTTAATCCCTAAACCCTCCGTTGCCGATTTAGGTATTTCTTTAAACCGGCGGTTCCAATTTTCTACGCTACGAGTTGCAACTCGATGCTGTAGCGTAGCTAACTCAGTAAGGGTTTGTGGGGTGTACGTGATTGCGCCGCCTGCAATCCCTTGCAAGAATTTAAGGTCTTTATCTGTAAATCCTTGGCCTGTGCCTAAACCTGCGCCCTTAATTGCATCAAGCGTGCTCTGGCCTGTAGCAGCGATAAGCGCTTCAGTGTTGGCAATTTTTTCGTCGTTGCTTGCGCCTACAACATTCAAAGCACGTGCAATATTCAACTTGACATCTGCAATAGGCCCAGTAAATAGATTGCCTTGGCTAACCAAATTAATAATCCGATTTGCACTTTCAGCCAATTGAGGTGCCTTTTCTGCCGCGCCTAATTTATTGCTATCGCTGTCTGCAATTTTGCCGGCAAATTGTTCACCGTATTTTTTTTCTGTACTAACGATGACACTTGTTTTAGGCGTTGAGATAGCCTTAAAGTCGGCAAACGAGCCTCTGTAATTGCCACCTTCAGGTGTTTTTGCAAACTCAAAATTTTTCCTCAAATCGGTTTGAGTTGGCGGCGCAGCTGGGGCTTGATACGTGGGTACACCACCAACAAGTAAAGTTGCGTTAGGTGCTAAAACGTGGGCTTTTAACGATTCCGTCAATTGCGCCTTAAGCATGTCCGCCATGTTCTTGGCGCCGGTAGTGTTTGCCCTGCCAAACAACATAATTTCTTTGCGCAGTTGGTCTGGCGTTTTGCCGGCGGGCGCAACTAAAGCGTTGCTTGGCGCGGCAGGCGCGGGAGCTAAGTTATTGACTGGCTCAGGCATCATGCCAAAGGTGCCAGAACCTAGCGCCCCTGACGGTCTTGCTGTTGGTGCAGCCATAAACATGGTGCCAGCAACGGGAGGGGCCGCCCCAGCAGCCGCAGGTACAGCGTCAAAATACTCAGGATATAACTTACGCCCTATGGTCTCAAATTTTTCTTGCTCTTGGATTTTTTGCAGCATTTCCGCGCCTTTGTCGTAATGCTTAGGCGATTTGAGCAACATAAGGGCAAACTTTTTTAAGTCGGGGTTATCCCCGCTGTCCGCCAGATGTTTTTGAAAAGCCAGCATTTCCACGCGGTCTTGTTTTAACTGCTCCAATTGCATTTGGGCAACTTCATTTTGACGTTGCGCGCCTTCAACTTGCGCCATCTGAGCGTACTGCGCCAATTGGTTTGGCACTTCAAGAGGCCGAATACCCAATGCGATAGAAGGATCGAGTGCCATATTTATTCCTTATCCGGTATACGTTGATCTCATTGCAGTTCTTGCGTTGTAAGCATTTAACATATCTTGTTGGCCGGCATAGTTCAAATATGAACCCAAACCACCGGTCAAAGCGTTGGCGCTTCCCACTGAACCCGCAGCATTTGCGGCTGCGCCTGATGTCATCAGGTTGCCCACGTTGGACGCCATGTTCTGCCCAGCAGCGCCAATTTGACCCGTGGCCGTTTGGCCATAGCCCGCCAAAGCCGCCAGACGGTTGTAGCCGGTGGCTTCACGCGCCACGTCGGCGTTGTAGCCCGTCAACGCTCGGTTGTAGGCGTTTTGATATTCTTGGCTGCCTAGGTCTTGACCGAACCGTTGCGCGGCCTTCAGCGCCCCGCCTGAGATTAAGCCGCCCCTAGCAGCCGCGCTTCGATCCAGCGCCTTCTGGCCTTCGGACAATCGAAACGCATAGCCTGGGTCTTGAGTCAGATCAACCGTGCCAGTAAACGCTCCAGGCATCATATTGCGCTGCGCTTCAAGCTGAGGCAGCGCACGAACGCCAGCTTGGCGAAATGGCTCTTGCAGCGCGGCTGTATCCCTAAATTGTTGGTACTGTAAATCAGCCGCACGGCTTGCGGCGGCGGCTTGTGCGCTACCTGCTTGTTGGGCTGCGTTAGCCCCATACAAAGAACTGCCCAATATAGCCGCAGGCAGCATCCAACTAGACCCCATTCCAGCGCCAGTTAGAGCATTGACACCGCCCGCGCCGGCCATACTTCCGCCTATACCTGCCGCCGTTCCTGCGCCCACACCACCCCCGCCTGCGCCATAAGCAGCGGCCAAATCTGCAGCACCCATGCCTCCACCTATACCTGCCGCAGTCCCCGCACCTACACCTCCACCGCCCGCGCCATAAGAGGCCGCTAAATCTGCGGCTCCAGCACCCGCTCCAGCGCTACCAAAATACTGCATTGCGGCTGGCCCGCCGTAGTAAATCGCCGCAGCTATAGCTGCTGCTTTAGCTGCGTCGCCGCCGCCGGTCTTCCAATAATCGTCCAATGTTCCCGCTGGATTTTGAACAAATTTGGTTGCTGTATCAGATACAGTGCCTATGGGGTTTGTTATTAGGTCTTGAAAAAATCCCATGCTGCTCTCCTTAAGTTACTTCACGGCCACTGACGCGCATGTTGATAGAAGTGGCAGTGCCTGCAATGGTGCTGATGAAGTCGCCCACACCCAGCACTTGGCCCACCAGCTCGGGGAAAGTATAGACCTCAGAGGGTTGAAGCGTCTTGGTCTTGGTGATCAAGTTCAGATTGCCCGCAGACCCGGCCACAGTGACCAAGTTGACGCTGATGGTTGCAGCAGTTGCGCTGTAGTTGGTTGCGGTGAATTTGTCGATGATGGCCGTGACGCCAGTAGCGGTGTACTGGGTGGTTTGGCTGGCCTCGACAATTTTGGCCGGTACAAGGACTTTGACGGTGACTGTCATGGGTTACTCCAGTAAAAGGCAATTGTTAGCGGCAGCTTGCATGATGACCCAATTGGTGCCGTCAGACACCATTGTCGCCCAATTGCCTGCAACTGCCAAGAGGATTGCGGTGCCCGCTGCGCCACCAGCTTGGGGGACGACGTTGCTGGACGCTGACACAAGTGTCTGGGCTTGATAATTCTGAAAGGTCAAATACCTACCAGGGAATGCAGATGCAGTTGGTAAGGTGACTGTACAGGTTGAGCTTGACTTATTGTTGATGTACCAGTTGCTGGCGCCCACTGTAAAATCTGCCACTACAGTCACCGGCACAGTTGCCAGCGCCGCAATAGTTGCACTGACAGCACCAATGTCGAGAATGGGCTGCGATTGCAACCCTTCTATCTGCTTTTGCATCTCGGCAATCTGGGACACCAAAGCCGAACAGCAGTCGGTCAATACGTCAGGAACGGGTAAGGTAACGACAGGCGGCAGCGTTTGCAGTTCCTGATTGACTGCAAGAAGCGCGGCGTCATAGGACGCAATCAATGATTCGGAACTTGGGCCAATAGGATCGGGCACATTTTCTGCCACTTGGAAAAGCGAAAGAAAAAACAAATACCAAGCCCGGTCAATCAACCCTGTGCGCGGGTCGATCAACGGCACCCTGGGAGGTGTAATTGGGGTGACGTTAAGCATTTGTTGGGCTCAAAAGCAACTCAGCCCCCATAATGGCCACTTTGACCGGATCAGTCATGGACAATTCATAGACGCGATCTCGCAGCTTGAGCGTCATGCCCAGCCGCCGCCAAAACGTCCGGTGGCCATACGCACCAATTTTACCAAGCGGCGACCAATGCTCATTTGACCAAGTGTGCCCGCCATCATCTGACCAACGAAGCATGACCTCTGGGTTTGAGCCTTGGGTTGCGGCAGCTTCTTGATCTGCAATCAAATAATTACCGCTTTCGGTAATTAAATAATTATCAATTTCGGTCATCAAATAAATGGTTTCTGGCACTACAAAACCATTTAAGCCAACGCCTGTTTCGCAATCCAATTGCAAGCTGTGGTGGGCCGTGCGTTTGAGGTTGTTTGTGCCCGTGGGCAGCGCTCGCCAAGTGCGCAGCCATTTTTGAATCTGGCCATTGTCGGCGTACACGTCAAGGTCAAAGGCGTAGATGTTGCCGTTTTCAAAGTCGCCAACAACAATTTTGTTGTTGAATGCCATTTGGCAATTGCTACGATGCCGGGTAAACGCGCCGGCTACAAAGCCCGCACGTTCATGCCATGCTTGGGTGGAGGCGTCGTATACCCAAGTGGTGTTGGCCGTGGGAAAGATTAGCACATAGAAGCTGTGGCCATCCTGTTGATAAGTGTACGCAATGGCGTCCGACATGTCGGTGTACTGCTGGATGTGCCATTCGACCGCATGGGTTGAAATGCGTTGGCCTTGGTAACCGTTGGCCCGGTAGACAATACCTTGGCCCCGGCGATCCCGGCCTAGCCAGAACAACCCGTTGTCCATCTTGGCCACTGAGTAAGGGGCGGCACATCCAAGCTCGTTAAACGCGCCTTGGATGCGTTGTAGGGGGAAGTCTGTGGCGCCTGAGTCGTACCAAACCTCAATGCTGTTTGTGCCAAAAGCCCAAACCTCGCGGAAGTTGGACACCACGGCCAGCAAGCCGTCAGGCGAACCTTCGGTGCTGGCAAACTCAAGCGGGTTAATGGACGTGCCGTCCAAAAGCGCGGTGACCCACATCTTTTGGCTGTTGGGCTCGTTGAACACAAAATAGCCGTCCAGATAGCAGACCGTTACAGCGCCGGGGAAATCTGGGTCGGTGATCTGACCAAAGCCGCCGGTAGTGTTGTTGTATATGTAGCTGGGGCCGTTGCAAGCAATGAATAGTTGCGTGCCGTTGTCGGCCATGCTAACGGGCCCAGAACCCTCCACAGTGCCAATTAGCGTGGGCGTGTAGGCATTGTTGATCTTGTAAAGCTGGGTGCCCGACACCACAAAACCCACACCATCATTTGAGGAGAACGCCCACAAGCCACGAACGGGGCCAACGCCTACGGTTGACAAAAGCGTCATGCCTGGGCAGCGTTGCAAGAACGCCGGTTCTTTACCGCCTTCGGGGACAACCTCTGGAAACAGATTGACCATGCGGGCATCCGCAGCGTTGACGCTGCGGGCCACGTAGGTCGAGCCAAGGATAGGCGTTTTCATTAGTAATTGCCGGCATAGATGTTAAAGCGCTGGCGGTTAGCCACGATAGCGTAAGGCATCGACATGATGTCATCGGGGTTGTTGATGCGCTTCAAATTACGCTTGCTGGTCATTGCAATGCGTTGCACTTGGGGGCTGGGTTCAACGCCAAACTCAGGTGCAAATTCCATGGCCAAGTTGTACGTGAAAGCACGTAGATACCCCGGCGGGAACAAAATGTTTGTTGCTAAATTTGCGGGCTGGGTCAGTTCTTCAACCGAAATAAAGTGCCATTCCAAATCCCGTGTGGGCTTGGGGTAGATGTACATATCAACATCAGGGTAAGTCATGTTGATAAACAAAACTTGCGGGTACGTGGACGTCACCGTCTTAACAGCAATACCATCGTATTGTTGCTGGTTGATCATTTTTATGCCAAACGACACGTTAGTGCTTGCGTCGCGGTAATAAGTAGCGTCGTCCAACAATATGGGCCGGTTACCTACAAAGTTACCTGTTGGGCCAAGGGTGCGATTGATGAATCCAGCAGGCCAAGTAAACACCTGATCTTGGGTACTGAACACAGCCAGACGCTCAGTGTTCCAAGAGTCGATCATCTGATTGAGCGCCATCAAAGCGTCTTGAGACACTGATGCCGCTGGTGTTTCGCCTTCGGCCAGCACGCCCAGCAGCCGCAGCGCCCGGTTGATCTGATCGGCAGCAGAGTAGGTGGCCATCTTTACGCTCCTTGTTCGACCGCCTCAACAGTTGGACGGCCACGTCTACGTTTTACTTCCTGTGGAGCCGCCTCTTCAACATCAATTGGCGTGTCAAGAGTATAGCGTGTCCAACCATTTTGTTCGTCTGCTACAGCTTCAAGTTCCATCGTTGCAACTTTGGCGCCGTGGACTTCATGCGACATGTAAATAACTGGCATAAAAAGAAGGGGGTGATTAGCCCCCTGGTTGGTTAAGTTTGCGCAACGTGAATTAAGCCAAAATTAAAGGTCAATGCCTCCGACAATGAACCAGCGCTTGCGTTGGTGATTGCAATGGTAAACGACCCCGCGGCTACTGTCACCACAGAAACCAAGTAAGTTCCCGCCGTTGCTGCACCGCTTGCAATAGCAATTACTGGGATGTCGTATGCAGAAACTTGGTTGTTGGTAACCACAAATGCCACTTCAACCCCCGCCGCCAGTGCCGCGTTGTTGGTCACAATTTGACCCACAGATGCGTTAATGGTCACGCCGGTAGATTTGCTAGTAGCTTGAGTAACAGTTGAAGGCGCCGTTGTGGAACTTCCAGTGTTATACCCAATTTGACCCGTCCCGGCTAAAGCATAAATTGTTGCTGAACTTTTGAGGTCTTGATCCTCAAAAGCGACACCAATTGATTTGGTATTTGCCATGATTTTTTCCTTTAAAAAAGGGGGGCCAAAGCCCCCCATTTAGGTTTAGGCCACGCGGTACACAGTGTACGCAGCAGTGTCCGTCTTGCGGAACAGGAACTGCGCTGCGCCACCAACACCGGCTGCACTGCCAGTAATAGCGACAAGCAAGTTGCCAACCGCAGTAATGCCGGTGCCAACAGCCATCGTAATCACCCCAGACGAAGTGCCCAAGTTGATGACAGTCAGTTCAAACGTGCTGTTGACTTTTGCATTGGTAAACACTGCGTCAATTGCTGTTGCCGTAGGCATCGTATATGTTACCGCGCCTGTGCCTGCCGTGCCAACCAAGATGCCGCCGGTAATTTGCGCAGCAGTCAGAGTTACCGTAGTAGTTGCCGTCTGGGGCGCTGCTTGAACGCCCATAACGATTTCGTTGGTGTTGCCATCGGTGAATTGGTATCCACCGCCAGAATTAGGGAGAGCCATGATAAATTTCCTTCAAAATTAATTAATTAACCCCAGATGCGGCAAGCCATCTGTGGACGAATGGTGGAAAAACCGTACAAGACATCAATACGACACGGCATCCGGTCGTTGTTAATATCGTACTGGCGAACCACACGCAAGCTGATGCCATTGTGGACGGCACGCGCAGCCATGTCTACGCCTTGGGGCAGCAACAAGTCAGCGGTAGCGAACGTGATGGCGTCTTTGTGATAGACCAAGTTCTGGGGGTACTGGGTTGAAGCAGCGCCCACAAACACCACGGCTGCGGAGTTAGCAGGCAAAGTCAACATGGTGGCCAGAGCGTGAGTTGCTGAGTACATGGCAGCCACGGTCACGGTAGCAGTGGTGGTGGTGGTCGAAGACGCCAAAGCCACAAACTGGAACAACGAACCAGTGGATTCACGGGTTTGCGGGTTTACAGCGTAAACACCAGCAATCGTGAACACGTCACCAACGGTGATGGTTTCACCCGAGCCAACCGTCAACGTGAGGGTAGAAGAACCTTCAGTTGTTACCGCAGCACCAGTGGTGGCGCCAGTGGCAACGCGGGTTCCGGTGGTGTGCTGCTTGATGGACTGAGACATGTTGACTTCGTCAAAGCCCAACACACCCATGCCCATCATGCCGTTTTTAAACTGGCGTGACACGGTATCGGTGGGGTTGAACAGACCTTTCATGCCTTCGACCAAACCAGCGTTAGCTGCGGGGTTGACGGTGGCATAACGGGGGTTCATCACAGCGGCGTTCTCGTTCAGCTTCTGCTGGGCTTGCAACAGCACCAAAGAAGTCGAAGGAGTGGTACCCGGCGTGCCAACGGTGTTACCGATGCTCTTGTAAGCATTGGCAACGTCAGCGTCAATGGAGCTGGCCAACTGGCTGATACGTGGCTTCAACACACGCTCTGCAAAGTCATCCAATTGCATGGTCAATTCAGCAGATGTGAAGTTGACACCGATGTGCTTTTGGCTGGCCACGGTCAAAGTGGTGAACTGCTCGTTGTCGTCTTGAACTTGCAAAGCGGCACCGTCAGTGACCAGAGCGCGGTCAGGCAGGCGAATACGCAGGGTCGAACCAATCTTGGCACCTTCAACAGCAAAGCTGTCGTCGTACTGACGGTTCACGTTTCTGGTGATCACCAGGTTGTTTTCGAGAATCTCAAGCGCTTTGCGCGTGATCATGTCGATGGTTAAGATACTGTTAGCCATGGAAAAAATCCTTTAAAAATTTAGCGGTTTGCCTGCAATTTTTTCATCTGTCGGGCTCTTTCGGCGTCAATCCACTCTGAGGCACTCATGGTCTTGGTTGACCGTGGGTCTGTCGTGTCATAAGCCGGCGCTCCAGAGGAGCGAGCCGTCACGGGCGAAATCGGTGCGGGCGCGGATGTCGTTTTCTTGACCGGGGGCGCTGAAACCAATTTGGCCTCAATTTTCCCAATCTCTTTTGCCTGGCTCAAGGGCGTCATGCGTGAGATACGTTCCGCTTCTTTAGGGTTAGACCCGAGGTAGTACGCTAACTCAGGGCCAATCTCCGAAGACTGAATCGTTTCAGCCATCACGTTCGTGACTGGAAGTTTGGGGTTGTAGGCGACTTGTTCAAAATCGTCATACTTACTCCGCGCTTCTTCCTCAAGATCGTGGTAGCTCTCAAGAACCTGCGACTGCTGCCTGGCTTGGTCACGCTTGGCGATCAGCTCTTCTGCCTTCTGATAGGCCAATGCTTCCGCATAGGCTTCAGGGCTTTCAAACTGGTCAACAGACGTGGTGGCCGGCGCTTTTACAATTTGCGTTTCCGCAGATCGTTGCGCTTGTTCTCGTTCCCACTTACGTTGCTCTCTTGCAAGGCGTTTGCCGATGGCTGCATCCAGTTCTTCTTGGGTAAAAACCCTAGAAGGTTCTTTCTGCTCATCAGCGACTACCGGCGTACTTTCAACAGTCTCAGGAGTGGCCGTCACATCCGTTGCTGGCGCGGAGTCTACTTCCGCTAGGTTTTGTTGGACTTCTTCAGTCATTTCAATGAATCCTAAGATTCCCCGGTGAACCTCGCCGGTAAGGGTTTGTCAGCATTATGCTGGAATTTTGTCAAGTGGTGTTGTCGTTTTCAATACAACTCTGCATATACGGTTAGCGTAGATGATGCCAAATCAACCGCCCCACCAGTGTTGTTTGTCAGCGTTGCGGTAATGGTATCCGCCGCACTTACTTGTGCGGTCAAGGTTAGCCCTGATGTGCTGATACCTAGAACAGCACTACAAACCATCCCAAAAGTTGCCCCTGTAACTGTTACTGCCAAACTTTCAGATGCACCATTTGCAATGCTTGCTGGATTCCATGTTTGCGACACACCAAAAGGGCTAGGGCTTACATTGCGAATAGATGCGCCAGATGGGCCTGATGAAAATGTCATAACGCTTGATGCGTTAAAGTCAGATGATGCAGCTTTGGCAAGTACATTACTGATAAATCGTGGCGCGCCGCTATTAAAAAGAATTCCAACAAAATTAGCTGGTCTTGCCCCTGTAAACAATATGCTTACATTTTTAACAATTGCGCTTGCCGCTTGAAATTGGATTGCCCTTGAATTTGCTTGACCGCAATTAACCAAGTGGATTCCATCAAGTTCCACATTTGTGCCACTAACGTAAATTGAACGATCTGTGCAATTGCTTAGTTGAACATTTTTAATGCTAGAATAATTTTGGTCTAGAGTAATTGCATCCGTAGCAGTGACAAAATTTCCGTAAATACTATCAATGTCAGCTTTTACGCCGCAATATAAAATTGCACACGACACACTTTCTGCATTTATGTTGCGAACCGTTGGAACACCAGTTATAGACCCATGCAAATAAATGCAATAGTTTGCGCCAGATGCAGCTATACCAACAAAATCAGCGCCGTCAATAATTGGGTTTGTGACTTTTGTCCCAACATCAATAATGCCTCTAGT
>Ga0209401_1000701_pt1 | contig 22546 bp, 21 predicted proteins | sample M_140807_MF_Meta_FD_187318 | JGI IMG/M metagenome (GOLD analysis project Ga0209401, IMG submission 187318) | Freshwater microbial communities from Lake Montjoie, Canada to study carbon cycling - M_140807_MF_MetaG (SPAdes) (version 2) | ecosystem: Environmental > Aquatic > Freshwater > Lake... | reverse complement strand
CGGCTCCAAGCGACTCCATGTCGAGATTCCACCCGGCGTTGATGACGGCACGCAGATTCGGCTGAGTGGCCAGGGTGAGCCAGGTCGTCGTGGTGGCCCCGCCGGAAATCTCTACGTCGTCATTGAGGTGAAGGAGCATCCACAGCTGGTGCGCGACGGGATCGACCTCACCACCGAGATCCCACTCTCGATCTCGCAGGCGGCACTCGGCGCGCGCGTGGTGGTGCCCACCGCCGAAGGCGAAGAGGAGATTGAGATCAAATCGGGGACGCAGCCAAACGATGTCGTGCGCCTAAAAGGGCGCGGCGCGCCAAACGTGCGACGACCAAGTCAGCGCGGCGATCTACTGATTCACATTGTGATTGAGGTGCCGAAGGAGTTGAGCGGCGATCAGCGCAAGGCGCTTGAGGCGTATGCCAAAGCGAGTGGCGAGGATCAACACTGAGCACCGACGGCTGGCTCGAACTCAGCATTGAGTGCGACCCGGAAGCCGCCGAGGCAATTAGTGAGCGACTCGGGCGCCTCGCCCCCTCGGGCACCAGCGCTGAACCCGCCACATCGCCACTCATTGATGGCGACGCACTTGGTCCCATCTACGACCCGACCGCACCGGTCCGCATTCGCGCCTGGCTCCTTGACACGGCCAGCAACCGCGCCGCAGCCAGTGCGCTGGTGACGGAGCTCGAACGCTTCGCCACCTTCTCGAGTGGTGGCGTTGGCCTGCGTGGCATTGGGCCACTGCTCGTGCGACCGATCCCCGCCGAAGAGTGGGCGACGAGTTGGCGCGCCGAATTCCCCATCCTGCGCGTTGGTCGCATCGTTGTTCGCCCGCCGTGGCGTGAGCACACCGCAGCCCCTGGCGATGCCATCGTCACGATTGATCCAGGCCAGGCGTTCGGCACGGGCTTGCACCCAACAACACGCCTCGCGCTGAACGGCCTGGAGCGCTGGAGCGCCGCCGGTCGACTCGGCGAGCTCTCACCTGGCGGCCCAGGTGTGCTCGACGTTGGAACGGGGAGCGGCATTCTTCTGCTGGCCGCGATTGCTCTTGGCGCATCGCACGGCACCGGCGTCGACATCGATCCGCTCTCCGTTGCCGCCGCCACTGAGAATGCGGCACGCAACGGTGTCGCCGAGCGCGTGACGATTCAGGCGGGTTCGCTTCCGATCAGTGCACCGGCACCGTTGGTGATGGCGAACCTGGTTGCCACGCTGCACATTGAACTTGCCCCGCTGCTCGTTGGCGCGATGGCGCCAAGCGGCAGACTCCTGACCAGTGGCATGTTCGCCACGCGTGCCGATGAGGCGATCGCGGCGCTACAGGCGGCCGGCGCAACGCTCGTCGAACGCTGGGAGGAGGGGGAGTGGGTCGCCGCTGAATTTAGCGACGGTCGCGCTACACTTGCATCATGAGTGACTGCCTCTTCTGTAAGATCATCGCGGGCGAGATCCCGAGCACGCAGCGACACAGCTCTGATCTTGTCGTCGCCTTCAATGACATTGCGCCACAGGCTCTACTGCATGTGTTGATCGTGCCGCGCGAGCACATCGGCTCCGCCGCCGACCTGCGCGACACCACGGCACACGGCGCGCTCTTGGCGCGGATGCATCATGTGGCGCAAGAGATCGCCGTTGAGGCTGGCTACGGCGACCGCGGCTGGCGTCTCGTCAGCAACGTTGGTGATGAGGGCGGCCAGGCGATCGAGCATCTGCACTATCACCTGCTCGCCGGCCGACAACTGACGTGGCCACCGGGATGAGCGAAGCGCCAGTACCGCGCAAGCGAGGCTTCCCGTACCGCACGGTGATCGTGTTGGTTGGCGGTATGGCGATCTTTAGCTTCTTGTCGGGTGGTGGGCCTACCGCCGAGCCACAAGGCCCTGCCGCATCGGCGGCGCCAACGGCACGCAGCTCTGCAGAGGCGGCCCAGGCCGAAGGACTCCTCGTTTCGGTGGTGACCGCTGCGGGACTCGGCCCGGTCATTGGCAGCGCCGACGTGCGCCCACCACTCCCGCCAGAGATGAACAGCCTTCCCCGAACGGTGGTTCGTGCCGCATCGAGCCGCGACCCGAACGGCATCCCGCTGATCGCCATCTCCTTCACCGATGCCGTCGCCGCGCGAGCCGCCGCTTCGCAGCTCGCCGCCTATCTGGTCGCTCCCGTGAACCTGGTGCTTGTCCCCCCAGGCGCTCAATTCAGCCTCTTTCAGTCGGGGAACCTGCTCGTGATCCTGCAGCGCACCCCCTCGGCCGACCTTGACAGCGAGGCGGCGAATACCCTCCTGCTGACCCTCCAGGGGATGCTCGAAGAGGTCCCCCTCCCGCGCTAAGTCGCCTTCGTGCGGGGGATCGGCTATCCTCCTCCCCTTAGGAGGTGCCACTTGGCAGAAGTACGTATCGGTGACAACGAGTCTTTCGAGGCCGCGCTGCGCCGTTTCAATAAGAAGGTCCAGCAGGCCGGCATCTTGGCCGAGTCGCGCCGCCGCGAAGCGTTCGAGAACGCCGCGGAGAAGAAGAAGCGCAAGGACGCCAAGCGCAAGAAGCCGATGGGCGGAGCACCGCGCGGGATCTAGCCCCACGGCGCGCCCCAGTGCGGCCTAGCCGCCAGAGAGGAGCAGCGCATGTCGCTTCGAGATCAACTGAAAGCTGATGTCTCGGCCGCAATGCGGTCGGGCGAGACGCTGCGTCGCGACACCCTTCGTATGGCCCTCTCATCGCTCGCCCTTGTCGAGAAGGAGCTGAAGCGCGACGCCACCGACGACGAGGTGCTCGGCGTCATCGTGAAGGCGGTCAAGACGCGCAAGGAGTCTGTTGACGCCTACACCGCCGCGAATCGCCCCGACCTCGCCGAAGGCGAGAACGCCGAGATCGCGATCCTCTCCACCTACATGCCTGAGCAGTTGAGCGATGCCGATGTCGACGCCCTTGTCGCCGAGGCGATCAGCACCACTGGTGCAGCCTCAGCGAAAGAGATGGGGAAGGTCATGGGCTGGCTCGGACCGAAGACCAAGGGCCGTGTCGATGGAAAGGTCCTTTCGGGGAAGGTCACCGCGGCGCTCGCCGCACGCGGATGAGCCGCAGCTCCGGGCCACGCGCGCGCATCGTGCGCCGCAGGCGCGGCGGGATCACCGTCACCGCTACCGAACTTCGTGCCCTCGTTGAGCGCGCCCTGCGCCTCTCTGGCGCACCGAAGAGCGGCGAGGCGGTCGTCACCCTGGTTGATGACAACGAGATCACCGCACTCAACGAGTCACAGATGAAGAAGCGCGGCGCCACCGATGTGCTGAGCTTCCCGCTTCTCGAGCCGACCGCCTATCCAGCGCGACCCGGCACCGCGCGAAAGGCCGCACACAAGGTTGCCGCTCCGACCGTTGCTGGTGAAACGCTCCCACTCGGCGACATCGTCATCAGCATCGATCGCGCTATTGCCCAGGCACGCGAAGGACACGGCGGCACCGATGGTGGGACGAGCCATGCGCCAGCCGATGAGCTTCGACTCCTCGCCGTCCATGGCGCACTGCATCTGTGTGGCTGGGATCACCGCTCCCCCGCCGGTCGCACGGCGATGTGGGCGGAGCAGGAGCGGATCCTGCGCGCACATAAGCGCGCGATGAGGGCGAGCGCATGAGCGAAGATCGCCGCCTCGTTGTTGGTCTCGGTAACCCTGGCGATAAGTACCGCTACACGCGGCACAACATCGCCTGGCGCGTGCTCGATGCCTTTGCCGACCGCGTGAACTGGCGCGGTGGTGGGAAGCGTCGTGATGCGGCGATGGTGCATGCCGGTCGCGTGCTTGGCCTCGACCTGGTGATGGCGAAGCCCGACACCTTTATGAATGAGTCCGGCATTGCCGTGCGCAAGCTGCTCGCCGCTGAGCGCGTGCCGCTTACTGCGCTGCTCGTGGTCGTGGACGATTTCAGCCTCCCGTTCGGCACGCTCCGATTCCGCGAAGGGGGGAGCGCTGGCGGCCATAACGGCCTCACCTCGATTACCGACGAGCTCGGCACCGACAAGTACCCACGCTTGCGCGTTGGCATCGGCGACCCGCGCGAATCGGGAACGGCGCATCAGCATGTGCTCGGAGAGTTCACCGCCGCGGAGCGACTACGCCTCCCTGAGGTTGAGATCGCGACCGGCGAGGCGATCGAGGCGTGGGCGCGCAGTGGGCTGAACAAGGCGGCAACCGCGTTCAACGGGTGGGCGCTCCCTGAGCCCGAGGCGGGCAGCGCCGCCGACCCGGCGAACCTACCGAAGCCAGGCGAGATTGATGGCCCAGCTGGCGCTGATGGGATTCGCAAGACCGCACATGGATGGCGAAAGCTGCTCGGTCGCGACAAGGCCGATCGCGAAGGGTGAACCGCCACACGCCGTCACTCGCACCACTCCTCGACACGCTGCGCGCCGCAGCACCATTTACATCACTTACCAAGCAACTAACAAAGAGCGACGCATCGCTCATCCATGTTCCCCATGCGGCGAAGGCGCAGCTCGGCGCAGCGCTCGCCGCTGATCGGCGCATTGTTTGGGTGGCTCGCGACCCCGAGGTTGCCGAACGCGTTGCCGATGCACTGCGCTCCTGGTTCCACGATCCAACCTCTGTCGTACTGCTCGAGCCGCGCAGTGCGCTCCCCTACGAGCGCGGCGAACTCGTCATCGACGAGTCTGCCGGTCGTGTCGCAACGCTCGCCGCATGGCATGAGGGGAGCCCGCGCATCCTGGTGACCTCGCTGCTGGCGGTGGCACAGCCAACGATCTCGCTCGCCGACCTGCGCGCCGAGACGCTCCTCTTGCGCGCGGGCGATCGCATCACCCTTGACGCGGTGACGACGCGGGCTCTTGCCCTCGGTTATGAGGCTGTTTCGCTCGTTGGCGGTCGCGGCGAGATCGCGCGACGCGGTGGCATCGTTGACCTCTTCCCCGCAGGCGAGACCTCGCCGCTCCGCATTGAGTGGTTCGGCGATGAGATTGAGAGCATTCGACGAATCGATCCGGCAGACCAGCGCAGCCGTGAGGCGGTGCCGGTGGTGCAGCTGCTGCCAGCGAGCGAGTTCCCCCTCGACGCGGCGCGCATTGCCGCCGCTCGAGCAACCGCCGAAGGGATCGTGCGCGGTGGGGGCGAAACCGAACTGCCGCCGCGACTCGCCGAAGACCTGGCGCGTTGGGAGGCGGGGATCGCCGCCCGAAACCAGGCGGAGCGCGGTGACGGGCTGGAACTCTGGTCGGTGTTGCTGAGCGCGGAGAGGGCGTACGACCAGGTGGGCGATGCGCTGGTGGTGCTCGATGAGCCGGGCGAGTTGCGCCAGGCCGCCGATGCACTCTCGCGTCAGACCGAAGAGCGCGCCGATGTGCTGCGCACGACGCGCCTGCTGCCGGCCGGGTGGCCATCGCCGATCCCTGAAGGTGGCGCACTCATCGCGACACTCGCCGCGACCGGCCGCCAGCGACTCGCGCTGACCTGGAGCTCTGATCCAACCACGCTGATTCGTGCCGATGGTGACGACAGCTTCGGCTGGCACGACCCGGTGGTGCCGAGCGGACGATCTCGCGCACTCACCGAGGGCCTCGAAACATGGCGCCGCGACAAGGCGCGGGTGCTGATCGTTTCGGAGCAGGCGGCGCGCATTGCCGAACTGATCACCGAAGGTGGCGAGCGCGCGGTGGTGAGCGAGGGATTGATCAGCAATCCGAAGCCCGGCTCGCTCACGATTTTGACGGGTGGGCTCGATGGCGGATTCCAGGGCGGCGTCGATGGGTTGACGGTGATCACCGACCGCGAGCTGTTTGGTGCGACGCGCGTTCGTCGACCAGCAGTACATCGTCGCGGCATCACGCGCGAGGCGGCGGAGCGACTCACCCCGGGCGACTACCTGGTTCATGTAGATCACGGCGTTGGCCGTTTCGTTGGCATGCTGCGCCGCGGCGGCGATGGGGATCAGCGCGACTACCTTGAGATTGCCTACGGCGGCACCGACACCGTCTTCACTCCGGTTGAGCAGCTGGCACGCATCGCGCGCTACACCGGCTCAGAGCATCCGCAACTCAGTCGACTCGGTGGTGGGGAGTGGCGCCGCGCCAAGGAGCGCGCCAAGAAGGCGGCCGACGATCTTGCCGACGAGCTGCTGCGCATCTATGCGGCACGTGAACTCGCCCATCGTCCAGCGATCACACCGGGGAGCCCATGGCTCGCCGAGTTCGAGGCCGCCTTCCCATATCGCGAAACCCCCGACCAGCTCACCGCCATCGAAGCAACAAAGGGCGACCTGAGTCGGCCGCGCCCGATGGACCGCGTGATCGTGGGCGACGTTGGCTACGGAAAGACCGAGGTGGCGCTGCGTGCCGCCTTCGCCGTGCTCGAGGCGGGGCGCCAGGTCGCCGTGCTGGTGCCAACGACCGTGCTCGCCCTGCAGCACATCGAAACGTTCCGCCGCCGCCTTGCGGCGTATCCGTTCAAGCTCGAGCTGCTCTCGCGCAGCGTCTCGGCGGCGCGGCAGGCCGAGATCGTCGCCAAGCTCGCCACCGGTGAAGTTGACCTAGTCATTGCCACCCACCGACTTCTTTCGAAGGACGTCGCCTTCAAGCACCTCGGCCTCCTCGTGGTTGATGAGGAGCACCGTTTCGGCGTTGCCGCCAAGGAGCGCATGAAGTCGCTTCGCGCCGAACTCGACGTGATGACCCTCACCGCCACGCCGATCCCGCGCACGCTGAACCTTGCCCTCTCGGGGATTCGCGACCTCTCCACCATTGAGACGCCGCCCGAGGATCGTCACCCCGTGGCCACACGCGTCACCGAGGCGAGCCTCGAGCTGGTGCGCGATGCCCTGCTGCGCGAACTGGAGCGCGGCGGCCAGTCGTACTACGTGCATAACCGCGTTGAATCGATTGAGGCGGCGGCGGAACAGATTCGCCGACTTGTTCCCGACGCGCGCGTAGTGGTGGGGCACGGACAGATGGAGGAGCGCGCACTGGAGCGCGTCATGGGCGAGTTCGTTCGCGGCGAGGCGCAGATCTTGGTCTGTACCACCATCATTGAGTCAGGTCTCGACATTCCGAATGCGAACACGATCATCATTGATCGCGCCGATCGACTCGGTCTCGCGCAGCTCTATCAGTTGCGTGGCCGCGTCGGCCGCAGCAGTCGTCGCGCCTGGTGCTATCTCCTCTATCGACGGGAAGAGGCGCTCACTGATGATGCGCGCAAGCGCCTCAAGGCGATTTTTGACGCATCGCACCTCGGCGCTGGATTTCAGTTGGCGCTCGCGGATCTTGAGATTCGCGGCGCGGGCGACCTGCTCGGTGGCGAACAGTCTGGGCACATTGCGGCGGTTGGCTTCGATCTCTACTCGCAGCTTCTCGCTGATGCCGTGGAGGTGCGTCGCGCCAGCCGCGAAGGTCGCGAGCCGGCGCGTCGTCGCACGGCGGCGCTCATTGACCTCCCGGTATCGGCGCACCTTGCCGATACGTATGTGGCCGACGAGGGACAGCGACTCGACGTCTATCGCCGCCTCGGCATCGCCGAATCTGATGCTGCCATCAGCGCGATTGCCGAAGAGCTGCGCGACCGCTTCGGTGCGCCGCCCCCAGAGGCGGAGCGACTCCTTGAGGTTGCGCGACTCCGCGCTGGGGCCAGCGAGGCGGGGCTCGCCTCACTCCTCATTGAGGAGGGCCGCCTGATCGTGCGCCTTGGCGAGCTGCAGCCTGGCCTCGCGGCACGTGCTCTGGTTGCAAACCCCATTTCAGAGCTGAGCATGAGCGGCAGTCAGATCCGCAGCCGGGAGCGGGTATCGGGCGCTGAGGCGTGGCGTCTCGCCGCACGGCTCGTGCAGGGGATCGTGGCGGAGGTGCGCCGCTGGGAGGCGACGAACGCGGCAGGCGCGCCGCTCGCGTAAACTTCCGCGGTGACTCCTGAACAGCTCTCCTCGAAGATTCGAACGATCCCTGACTTTCCGAAGAAGGGGATCGTCTTTCGTGACATCACCACCCTCCTGCAGGATGGTGAGGCCTTCGCCGCCGCCCTTGAGGCGATGACGGCACCGATTCGCGGGCTGAAGCCCGACGTGATCATCGGCATCGAATCCCGTGGCTTCATCTTTGGCGCACCGATCGCCGCCACCCTTGGGGTTGGCTTCGTGCCAGTGCGCAAGCTCGGCAAGCTCCCCGCCGAAACGATCTCGGTGGAGTACGACCTTGAGTACGGCAAGAATGTTCTTGAGATCCATCGCGATGCACTCCAGAAGGGTGCGCGGGTGGTGATCGTTGACGACGTTCTCGCCACGGGCGGCACCGTTGCCGGCACCGTCAAACTTGTCGAGCAGCTCGGCGCGACGGTTGTTGGCATCAGCTTCTTGGCAGAGCTCCCCGTCCTTGGCGGTCGCAAGCGACTCCCAGACGGCATCGTCTCGGCGATCATCGCCTTCTAGTCGCCGCTATGGCGAAGCGCCTCGCAAGCGATCGCAGATCCTTCCTTCGTAGCATCGCCAACGATGGTGCCGCCACCGCCGGCTCACTCTTCGGCGCGCTTGGCGCCCTGCGCGGACAGGCCCAATCCATTAGTGCCGACCTGCAGACCCCGGCGCGTGAACCTGGCGCCGAGCCAACACGCCGACGCGCCGCGGAGACGCATCTCGACATGCCGGGCGACGCGGGGCTGATCAAGGCGGGCGCCGCCGCCCCAGAGCCGGCCTTCGCCTCACCAATTCGCGACGAAGATGGCGCGGTGATCGTGCTCGATGTTCGTGCCCTTCCCGCGGTGATCGCCGAACGCCGCGCCACGAGCGCGAGCAGTATCGCCGCACTCCTGACCGTTGATGCCATTGCCCCAGGTCCGATTCGCGGACTCGCCGCCGCCTTCGCTCTCGCCCTCGCCAGTGTCGGATCCGCCGGTGGTCGCGTTGCGCGTCTACACGCCGCGGCTGCCGCGCTGCGGAACGCCGCACCACTCGCGGGCTCACTGCATGCCGAACTTGACGCGCTTCTCCCCGTTGCCTTGGGGAACGAGAACCTCGACGCGGCGATCGCCGCGCGCGCGGCAGCGCAGCTCGGTCAGCGTGCCGCCTACGGCAAGCGCATCGCCGAAGCGCTGAAGGGCGCAGGTCTTGCTCGCGGCGCCACCATCGCCAGCGGACCTGGCCTCGGTGCCACCGCCTGGGGCGATCTCGCCCCACTCCATGAGGCGCTGCGCCACCTTGGCGTGCGCACGATCACGATCGCTGCTGGGCCTACGGTTGATGTGCTCGGCGCAGCACGACTTGGCGCCATCGATGCCGCCGACGCGGTACGCGCCGGTCTCACCCCGCGACTCTTTGAAGATGGCCAGCTCGCCAGTGAGATCGCGAACGCTGATGGCCCAATCGGCGCACTGATTCTTGGAAGCGATGCGGTCAGCCGCGCCGGCTACGCCGTGGTGCCAGCGGGTGGCGTTGGCCTCGCCGCCGCCGCGCTCTTCTCGGGTGTGCCCGTCTACCTGGTTGCCGGATCTGCAGCGACCGATCTCACCGGCGCCGAACTCACGAAGCGCGTTGAGGCCGTCAATAACGCGGCGGCGCAACGCGGTGCGCCATTCGCTGCGCGTGGTGTGACCAGTGGCGTACAGGTTGCTACACCACGTGTTGAGCTTCTGGCACTTGACGGCATCACGCTAATTGACTGATGACCACCACGCCGATAGAGGTTTCGGCGACGCGCGATCGCGAGCTAGTGCGATCGCTCATCACTGGGGACCGCTGGATCACCGCACATGCCCTGGCCGACCTTGACGATGGGGAGTTTCCGCGCACACGCTGCTTTGTGGCGCGACGCGGCGCAACGCCGATCGCGCTCGGCATGGAGTACTCAGGGTGGGCGCCGCAGCCGCTTCATTTGTACGGCGATCCAGAGGGGATCGCCACGATCTTGCAGCACGGGATTCGCCCACGCGCCGCCTGGGTGCCGACGCCGATCGGCGGGAACCCAGTGCTTGACCTGACCTATGAGACCGAGAAGATCAACCCAATGTTGCGCATGGGTCTGACGCGCACGGAGTTCGTGCCGTACACCGGACCCGCCGCAGCACTCGTCGTTCCCCTCATCCCTTCTGATGCTCCAGCACTGAATCACCTCTACCAGTTGGGCTTCGCCGCCTGGCTGCCACCACTCGCGGTTGCCGAAGGGGTTTACCGCGGCATTCACCGCAACGGCAAGTTGGTTGCGGCGGCAGGCACCCATGTAGTTGGTCGACGCGAGCGCATCGCCGTGGTCGGCAATGTGCTCACCGCATCGGGCGCGCGCGGTAACGGCTACGCCCATGCCAACACTTCGGCGGTAACCGATGCGCTGCTAGGATTTTGCGACGAGGTGGTGCTCAATGTGCAGCGCGATAACGCCGCCGCCATCGCCGTCTACACCTCGCTCGGCTACAGCGTGAAGGCCGAATTTGAGGAGCGACTCGTGATCCGCCGCAGCGGCATCTCGGTGCCGCGCATCCTCCGGCGCCTCTTCGGGCGCTGAGCACGAATCACGCCCATGCCCGTCCGCCCACTTTCCTGCACGCTACGATGCCGCAGATGAGTAGTCGACCCTACGCGGTCGTTCTTGCCGGTGGCGGCGGAACCCGCCTCTGGCCCCTAAGTAGCCCCAACCGGCCGAAGCCGTTCCTGCCGCTTCTGCATGGGCGCAGCCCACTCGCGGTAACCCTGGAGCGACTAGCACCGCTTGTCTCCATCGACGACACCTACATCGTGGTGGCGGCGAGCCAGGTGCAGCTCGTGCGCGAATGCGCGCCGCAGATCGCTGCCGATCACATCCTTGCCGAGCCGGTCAGCCGCAACACGGGGGCGGCGGTCGCTCTCGCGGTGGCAACCATTGATCGCGCGGATGATGCGGTGATGCTGGTGATCCCCGCTGACCATGCGGTGCGCGACGCCGACGCCTGGCGCGTCGCGCTTGCAGCCGCAGCCGACCACGCCGGACACGAGGCCAGCGCCCTCTACACGCTCGGCGTGGTGCCGACACGACCAGAGACTGGCTTTGGCTACATCGTCGCCGACGGGGAGCGCGTCTCACGCTTTACCGAGAAGCCACAACGCGACGAGGCGGAGCGACTGATCGCCGCGGGCGCGCGATGGAACGCCGGGACCTTCGCCTGGCGACGCGATAGCGCTCGCGCCGCGCTAGAGCAATTCGCGCCGACACTGATCAACGGCATCGGCGAGTACAGCACGGTGCCAGCGGGACCAATCGACACGTTCGTCATGGAGCCCGCCGCCGCGGCCGGACTCGTGCGCACCCTGCCGCTCGATTGCGGCTGGAGCGACATCGGCTCGTGGGGTGAGCTGCGCGCGCATCTCCTGCCACGCACAGCAACCGAAGAGATCCGCATGGAGGCACCAGGGGGGCGTACCATTGTGATCAGCAACGAGCATGGGGTGATCGCCCTGCAACCGAACGGTGCAGCGACGATCAACCTCGAGCAGATGAGCGGCAGTGATCTGCGCGCCGCATCTGAGAGGGAGTAGGGATGGGCGTCGGCGAACCAACGAAGATCCTCTTCGGCACCGACGGTTGGCGCGCCAAGATTGGTGACGAGTTCACCTTTGAGAACGTTCGCCGCCTCGCCGAGGGTGTTGCCCGCGTTGTCGAAGAGGACGGCGCCACTGCCAAGAGCGTGGTGTTCGCCTACGACCGCCGCTTCGGCTCCGAAGAGTTTGCGATTGCCGCAGCTGAGATCCTCCTCGCCCACGGCATTCCCGTTGCCTACTCGCGCACCGATGTGCCGACGCAGATGGCCTCATACGAAGTGGTCATGCGTGGCGCGGCGATGGGTATCGTCATTACCGCCAGCCACAACCCCTGGATGGATAACGGCTTCAAGGTGAAGTCGCCAACGGGCGCTGCCGCTGGGCCCGACCTGTTGAAGCGCATCGAAGCGCATGTGGCGAGCACCCGCGGTCCCGAGATCGTGGGGCGACCATTCGCCGACGCCGAGGCGGCGGGGATGGTCGAACGCTACGACCCGTACCCGGGCTACAAGAAGTTCGTTGAGCGCAACCTTGATCTGAAGGCGATCGCCGCCCAGAAGATGCGCATCCTGGTCGACCCGGTCTACGGCGCAGGCGCCGGTTGGATTGGTCGACTGCTCGCCGGTGGCAACATGGTCGTCGACGAGATGCGCAGTGAGCGCAACCCCTGGTTTGGTGGCGTGAACCCTGAGCCGATTCGACCGCACATTGACCCAGTGCTCGCGCGCATGGCGGGCGGCGGCTACGACATGGGGATGCTTCTCGACGGCGATGCCGACCGCGCTGGCGCAGTAGATGAGCGTGGTGTCTTCTTACATCAGCTGCAGGTCTTCGGCCTTCTGGCGTACTACATGCTCGAACACAAGAAAGATCTCAGCCCGATTGTGAAGACGGTCAACGAGAGCTCTATGGGGGAGCGCCTCGGTGAGCGCTACAAGGTGACGGTGCACGAGACGCCAGTCGGCTTTAAGTACGTGGGCCCGAAGATGATTGAGACGGGCGCCTCGATGGGCGGCGAAGAGTCGGGCGGCTACGGCTTCAAGATGCACCTCCCTGAGCGCGACGGCATCTTCGCCGACCTGCTGCTCCTCGACCTACTGATTCGCGAGCGCGCACTTGGGCGACCAACAATGAGCTCGGTCATGGAGCACGTCGCCTCGATCGCCGGCGCTTCGTACTACCTGCGCATTGACGTGCATATCGACCGCGCCGCCTACCCAGCGGTGAAAGAGCGCCTCGCTACCGAACTCGTCGGCAACCCGCCGAGCAGCATCGGCAGCCACGCGGTTCGCGCCGTGCCACTCACCACGAACGACGGCGTGAAGTTCTTCACAGCCGACGGCAGCTGGCTGCTGGTTCGCTTCAGCGGCACCGAGCCACTCGTGCGCGTCTACGCCGAGGCGACCTCTGCAGAGCTGCGCGACGAACTGTTGGTGATCGGCGAGCGACTCGCGCGCGGCTAAGCCCGCCCTACGGCGCCCCATCCCACCCGAGCAGCACAAGGCTCCCCGCATCTAGTTGCAGCTCAAACGGCGTGCCGTCACGCAGGGCACCACCCACACACCAGGCGAGTCGGCGCAGTGGGCGTACACCCGATCCCTCTCCCATCTCGTTTGTAGGGAGCACCCAGGCCAGGTCGGGCCCCTCATCAATCAGCGCGCCGCTCGGCAGCAGCGCCGCTGCCGTACGGAGCGCAGCCTCGGCGCGCGCGATGCGTGCGGGAGGCGCGGCAAGTAGCGACTCTTCAATAGAGAGTCCAACGAGCTCACCACCACCGTTCAGGACCACGCGCGTGCCGTCGCCTGGCACGGGCACTCCGCGAACCTCTCTCATCCAGTTCACGAGCGTGCGCCCGGCGGCACTCTGCACCACTGGACCACCTCCTGGCATCTCCAGCCCCAGCCGCACCAGGTGACGCAGCGCTCGTGCGATCGCTGAACTCTCACTGAGAGCACCGCCCTCCAGCGCCAAACCACTCGTGGCAATCAAGCGCAACGATCCGTTGAGCGTGCTTTCAACACGGAGCACCTCGACGCCGCTCATACCGACAAGAACCTGGCGAATGCGCTGCTCGCCACTTTCGCTGCGAATCACGGCGAACGGTTGGGCGACGAGGACCCGCAACTCCAGTGGTGAAAGAAGCTGTGCGGCGATGGTCGTAATGGGCCGCATGCTGAGTCCAGCCCCCTCAGCCAGCGGCGTACGAGTCGGCGCAATCGCTGTACCTGGCGAACTGCACGCAGCGATCACCGCGACCAAGAGAGGGAGCACTAAGCGAACCCTATACATAGCGTCGCCCTCCAAGATCGGGGAGATCGGCCGACGGCGCGTATGGCAGATGCCCGTAACCGCCCCACCACTCTGGGGTGAGGTGCTCTGGGTTGTAGGCACTTAGGAGTGCGCGATCGAACGCAGCACCCGCGGCTGCGCCATCAAGAAGGGCACGCCAGAAGGCGCGCTCGAAGCGCAGCGCCGCACCCTGCCACGCCGTACCGACGTAGCTCACGTAGAAGCTGTCGGGCTCGTTGGCGCCTTGAGCTTTGCGTTGGGTGATGCCGAATGCGCCAGGGAGGCGCGAGGCTCGTTCGCCGTTATGGCAGCTCGAGATGTAGACGAGCGAGGCTGCCGGTGTGCCGCGGCGCATCGCTGCGATCTCCGAGGGCAACACGATCGGCGCACCGAGGCAGAGCCCGCCATCGGCACGGAAACCACCGGCACGACTGCTGGACTTCGAATCCCAATAGAGATCGCCGTGGCTATGCACATAGAAGGCGGCCGATGATGCGCCCGTAACCATGGCGCGGCGCGTGAAGGTGGGGCCAACAGCACCACCTACCTCCCAGCCGAGTGCCGCGAGCGCGGTGCGCGCTTCGCGCGCGAGCCGATCGGGGAAGGTGTTTGCCGTGCCGGTGCACGTTTCTGCGAAGGCGGTGCGATTGGCGAAGACCACGGCGCTCTCGGCGGGCGGCGCGAGGGTGATTGCTGCGGCGAGGAGAACTGCTCCGACCATGCTCCCTCCAGACTTCGAGCGGGGGCGAGGGCAGAGGCGGACTCTCGCATCAGGCGCGTATCAGCCGCGTCTGCATCGCCAAAAGGTAGGTGATAAAGTCCCCGCAGCAACGCCGCGTGGACGCGAAGCTGGTGAGATTCCAGCACTGTCCCGCAACGGTTATTGGGAGTGGCTCCCATAAGTCCGGTCGCCGGACACGCGGCAAAAAAAGCTTAGGCCCTCGAGGCAAGGGAGGAAGCATGACTGCTTTCGTACGCTCGCACCAGTTTTCGTTCGCCACACTGCTGCTCGTTGCAGCACTCGTCTCCGGCGCATGTGGCGGAGAGGCCACCAACTCACTTTCGCCAGTGAGCCCCACACCAATCGTAGAGGCCGACTACCCGCGCACCGTCATTGACGATGCAGGCGCTTCGGTAACGATCGCAGCGAAACCGCAGCGCATCGTGGCACTCACCCCAGCAAGCCTTGAGGCGCTCGCTCAGTTTGGGCTTGGCCAGAGCGTCGTCGGTGTCGCAGCGTGTAGCTGCCTCCCCATCGCGTTCACGGCAACACCGCAAGTTGCCGACTACACCGGCACCAATGTTGAGGCAATCATCTCGCTCAATCCTGACCTTGTCTTTGTCGGTGGTTCAGGCTTCACCCCCGACGATGCGATCACGCAGCTGAAGGCGGCGAACCTTACGGTCGTGACACTGGACTCAAAGAGCATTAGTGGTGTCTACACAACGCTGCAGCTGATCGGCGATGCGGCGGGTGCGAGTGTCACCGCTGCAGAAGTCATCGCGACCGCAAAGTCCGACATTGCTGTGCTCACCGCCCTCGTGCAGGACCAACCGATGGTCAGCGTCTTCTATGAGATTGACGCGACTGGCGCAATCTACGGCCTCGCCCCCGATGACTACGCCGCCGAGCTGGTGGCACTGGCCCGAGGCACCCTGGTGAGCAGCGGCGTGAATGGCGTCTACGAGATCTCGCTTGAGGCCCTCGTGACCGCCGCTCCTGCGGTGATTCTGCTCGGCCATACGACCGACGGCGTAACAGCCGAGGCAGTTGCCGCTCGGCCAGGGTGGGGCACCATCCCCGCCGTGGTGAACGGTGCGATCCGTCCGATTGATGGCGACCTGGTCTCCATCCCTGGGCCCCGCATCGCCGAGGCGTTCCGCGCCATCCTGGCGCAGCTACATCCGACGATCCTTCCGTAGTCATGGGAGTGCGCCGAGTCACGCTCCTCTCGCTTACGGCGCTCGTCGTCGTGGCGATTGGCGCGATCGGCTTCGGCGTTGCGAACATTGCGCCGCTCGACGTGGTCGCCATCATCGGGAATAGGCTCTTCGGCTTGCCGATAGGCGGCGAGATCAGTGCCGGGTCGACCTCGATCGTGATGGATATTCGACTGCCGCGGATTCTCGCCGCGATCGCGGTTGGTGCGGCGCTCGCAACCTCGGGTGCCGCATTCCAGTCGCTGCTGCGCAATCCGCTCGCCGACCCGTATGTGCTCGGCACCAGCAGCGGCGCCGCACTTGGCGCGGCGATCGCCTTCCTGGTGCCCATTACCGGTGTCGCCTGGGAGCTCGGCGGAGTGCAGCTCGCCGCATTCGTTGGCGCACTCGCCTCGGTGGCGCTGGTCTGGCGCATCGCCGGCATCGGCAGCGGTGAAGAGCGGATCGCCAGTGTGTTGCTCGTCGGCTACGCCGTGGCTTCGCTGCTCGCTGCGGCGCTCTCGCTGGTGATGCTTGCGAGTGGCGCGAATCTGCGCGCGATCTTCGGCTTCTTGCTCGGCGGTCTCGATGGTGTGACCTGGCCACGTCTCGCCGCCGCCGCTGTGCCGATCGCCCTCTCCACACTCCTCCTCGCCCGACGTGGCCGAGCCCTCGCCGCCTTCTTGCTCGGCGATGAAGGGGCGACGCATCTCGGCATTGATGTGCGGCGCGAGCGCCGCATCGCCGTTGCCCTCGCCACCCTCGCCACCGCCTCTGCCGTCGCCCTCGCTGGTCTGGTCGGCTTCGTCGGTCTTGTTGTGCCGCACCTGGCACGTCTCGCCGTTGGCTCCGACCCGCGCGCCGTGTTGCCCCTCTCGGCGATCGGCGGCGCGCTGCTCCTGCTGCTTGCCGATACGGTTGCTCGCACCATCGGCGTCCCTGTTGGCGTGATCACCGCCCTGATCGGCGCGCCGTTCCTTCTCTGGCTGCTACATCGCGCCCGTGCCGGGTACGCACTATGAGCGCCACCACCAACGAAACCGCACCCTACGAACTGCTCGGCGCGCACGACCTGCGCGTTGACCTGGGCGGAACCACCATCCTAAGCAACGTCTCTCTGCGCATTGGGCCAGGGGAGCTTGTCGCCATCGTTGGCCCGAACGGCGCCGGCAAGACCACGCTGATGCGCGCACTGAGTGGCGCAGTCCCGGCAACCTCCGGCGAAGTAATCCTCTGCACCGAGCCAATCCAGAACCTCTCGCGCGAAACGATTGCGCGTTCGATTGCCGTGGTGAGCTCCGATATCGCGCTCCCATTCGCCACGCGTGTTGAAGAGCTCGTCGCACTCGGTCGCATCCCACACGGTCGCGGCCCCGCCGGCCCAAGCGCACACGATCTCGATCGCGCCAACTCCGCCATTGAGCGGGTTGGCGCAGCGCATCTGCAGCGGCGCGATGTGCGCACCCTCAGTGCCGGTGAGCGACAGCTTGCCGCCATCGCCATGGGCCTCGCGCAAGAGACGCCGATCCTCGCGCTCGATGAGCCAACGGCACACTTAGACCTGCGTCACCGCATGGAGATTGCCGATCTGCTCAGTAGTCTTGCCGGCGACGAGACGATCATGAAGACGAAGCGCACCATCGTGGCGATCTTTCATGAGCTCGACATCGTGCGCGATGGATTCTCACGCGTGATCTTGGTGTCGAACGGCACGATTGCCGCGGATGGCACGCCAAAGGAAGTGTTGACCGCGGAGCGCATCAGCGCGGCGTGGGGGATTCCTTTAGAGCGAGCGGCGCGGCTCTAGCCGCAGGAACCTAGCTGCGCTTGCGCGGCAGGTCGAGGAACGGGAGCGGCACCACGGTCGCGGGAATTTCGTGGCGCGTCTCTTCGATCGCCCACTCCAGTCCAACAATCGTGCCTGGAACGGCGTGCTTTGCGGGGAGTCGGCCGAGGGCAATCGAGCGCTTGAGTAGCGGCGAGAAGGTGCCGCTCGTGGCACGGCCAATCGTCTCACCCTTGCGCGTGAGCGGAATCACCTTGCGCCAGGCGCGCAGCGGATGCTCAATTGGGTAACCAAGGTCGAGGTAGGCATCCTCGAACACATTCAGGTCAAGTTCGAGGCCCACGAGTCGGTCGGGTGGGCCACCAGCGGCGACCTCATCCATGAGGGCGCGCTTGCCAATGAACGATGGCTTGTCGAGGTCGACGAGTCGATCGAAGCCGATCTCGTACGGTGAGACCGCCTGGCTTGGATGATGTGCGGTGCGTGAGGAGAAGTAGTCGACGTCGGCCATGATCAGGCCCGCCTCGAGTCGCGCCACGTCGAGCGCCTCCATGCCAGCAACGCGCAGCGTGAAGGCCGCGCCTGCTGCGATCAGCGCATCCCACACTGGGAGCCCCGAGCCGAACGGCATGAAGAGCTCGTAACCGAGATCGCCGGAGTAGCCAGTGCGCGAGACGCCCACGGCAACGCCGCCAATGGTGACGTCGGCGCGACCGAAGAATCCGAGGTCGCTCATGTCGCGCCCCACGGCGGCCGAAAGGACGTCGCGCGAGCGCGGCCCCTGCAACGAGACGCCGCAGATCGTTTCGGTTTGGTCTTCGATGGTGACGTTCAGGCCCTCTCCGGCGGCCTCGAGCCAGCCGTGCTGTGGCCCGGCGGCGGTCCAGAAGTAGGAGCCGTCAGAGAGCAGCGCAACGGTGCCGTCATCAAGCACGCGACCGGTCTCGTCGCACCACGGGGTGTAGATGACCTTCATCGGCTTGATGCGATCCGCGCGGCGGGTGATCACGCGATCCACCAGCTTGGCCGCGTCAGGGCCGGTCAGGCGGTACTTGCACATTGGGGTGATATCAAAGAGGGCGGCCGAGAAGCGGACCGCGTGGTATTCCAAGTCGTGCGCTGGCATATAGGAGTCGGCGATGAAGAATCCCGACCAGTTGCGCCAGCGGCGGGCCTGGTTGAGTTCTGCCGTGCGGGAGTGGAACGGCGTCTCGAGCGGCATGCGTCCCTCCCTCTCTCTCAGCGGCCTAAGCGGTACCATTGCCCGCACACGCATCCTAGCGATTCGGGGCGAGATTGGGAGGGACAGTGGCAGAACGGTACGACGCGATCGTTGTGGGCGGTGGGCATAACGGCCTCACTACCGCGGCGTATCTCGCGAAGGCTGGACTGAAGGTCATCGTCCTCGAGCGCCGCTCCGTTCTCGGTGGCGCCACCCTCACCGAGTCGCCCGTGCCGGGCTACAAGTTCTCTGTCGCCTCCTACCTCGTGAGCCTCTTACGCCCGCAGGTGATTCGCGAGCTTGACCTCGCCAAGCACGGCCTACAGATGGCGCCATCCGTGGGCACCTACACCCCGCACTGGGACGGCTACCTCGATCGTCGCACCGATCATGCCGACACCCTGCGCGAGATTCGCAAGTGGTCACACCGCGACGCCGACAACTACGACGACTTCAAGCAGACCGTTACCGACATCACCCGCTTCATTCGACCGGCGATCGACATGCCAGCACCTGATCCATATGGCGACCCGAAGGAGTGGCTGGAGTACGCCGGCCTCGCCAAAGACTTCGGTCATCTGCCGCTGCGCACCAAGGGTGCCCTTCTCGATTTGATTACGGGGAGTGCCTACGACTTCTTGCGCCGCTGGTTCGAGGGGGAGCCGCTCATCGGCACCATGTCGGCATCGGGCATCATCGGAACGTTCTTGGGGATCAAGTCGCCAGGTACCGGCATGGTCTTCTTGCATCACTACTTCGGCGAGATCGACGGCTCGTTCCGCGAGTGGGCCCTGCCACAGGGCGGCACCGGCGCCGTAGCGGCGGCCATTGCGAGCGCCGCGCAGTCGTTCGGCGCAATCACCCGCACCGATGCGCCAGTGAAGCAGGTGCTGCTGCGCGGCGATAAGGCGATCGGCGTGGTGCTGGAATCGGGCGAAGAGGTCTACGGCGACACCATCGTGTCGGCGGCTGACGCGAAGCACACCTTCCTCGACATGCTCCCTGTCGGCTCGCTCCCAACAGATTTCGAGACCGCGATTCGCAACTTCAAGTTCCGTGGCAGCTCGGCGAAGGTGAACTTCGCCCTCGACGGCCTACCAACGTTCACCGCGGCCCCTCCAGGGAACGGCCACCTTCTGGGCACCGTCAGCATCTCGCCAAGCCCGGATTACATGGAGCGCGCCTACGACGATGCGAAGCACGGCCACCCGAGCAAGCGCCCATTCCTCGACATGTTGATCCCAACGCTGGTCGACCCATCGATGGCCCCGCCAGGGAAGCATGTGGCTACCGCCTTCGTGCAGTACGCGCCGCATAAGTTGGCGCCAGAGCATGGCGGCTGGGACAACATCAAGGAGCAGTTCGGCGACCTGGTCGTTGACACCATCTCTGAATTCGCACCGGACTTCCGCGACAAGATCGTCGGGCGCCAGATCATGACCCCGCTCGACCTCGAGCGCACGATCGGCCTCACCGAAGGGAACATCTTCCAGGGCGAGATCCTGGTGCAGCAGATGGCCTTCAACCGACCGGTGAGCGGTTGGTCCCGCTACAAGACACCAATTCGCGACTACTGGCTCGCCAGCTCCTCGGCCCACCCCGGCGGGGGAATCATGGGCGCCCCTGGCCGACTCGCCGCACTCGAGATTCTGAAGAGCAAGCGAGGGGAGGCGTAATGGCCCCCAAGAAGTCCGCACCGAAGGCTGCTCCAAAGACCTTGAAGCCAGCAGCCGCGACCAAGGCCGAGCTGCCACCGAAAGTGCAAAAGGCGCCGCGCGCAGGCAAGCCTGCCGCCACCGCCGACGTGGTGGTGATCGGTGGCGGACATAACGGACTCGTTGCTGCCGCGTACTTGGCGCGTGCTGGCATCAAAACCATTCTCGTTGAGGCGCGTACCGAGCTCGGTGGCATGGCGTTCACCGGCGATATTGATGGCGTTCGTGCCCCAATGCTCTCGCACACCGTTGGTCGCTTCCGACCACGCGTCGCCCGCGACCTCGGCCTGCAAGGCAAGGTGAAGCTCGTAGAGCCTGAGGCGCGTAACTTCGCGCCGCACCCAACAAACGGCACCTCGATCACCTTGTGGCGTGACGCCAAGCGCACCGCCGCCGAACTCGCCACGCGTCCGAACGGCGAGAAGGTTGCCGCCGGCTACCTGAAGCTCGACGGGCGCATGCGCCGAGTCGGCGCTTACTTTGAGAAGGTGCTCGACGGCATTCCGCCAGATCTCGACGGCGGCAAGTCGGTCGCCGAGCTCCTGGCAGGCTTCGCCTTCCGCGCCCCGTTCAGCGGCCTTGAAGAGGGCGACGGTCGCGAGATCCTGCGCATGCTCCCAATGTCGGCCTCCGACCTCGTAAACGAGTACATCACCGACGAGCATCTTGCAGCGCTGATCTCGTGGCGTGGCTCGCGGTACAACGCGAGCGGCCCAATCTCACCGGGCACCGGCGCCACACTCCTCTTCGATAGCATCACCGGCGACGGCGCTGACGGCGGCGCATCGGGCGAAACCGTTGTGGCGATCGGCGGCCCAGGGGCACTGATCAGCGCCATCGCCGATGCGGCGCGCGGCTTCGGCGCCGAGATTCGCACCGGTGCACAGGTCACCGCCATCACCGAGCGCGACGGTCGCGTGACGGGCGTGGCACTCGCCAGCGGCGAAGAGATCATTGCGCCGTATGTGCTCTCAACCCTTGATCCAAAGAGTACGCTGCTCAACCTGTTGGGCGTTGAGGCGACTGGCCCAGAGCTACGCCGCCGCCTGCGCGCCACGCGCAACACCGGCGTCACCGCCAAGCTCAACATCCTGCTCGACCAGCTCCCGGTCTTCCCGAGCGCGGGATCTGCCGCCGAGCAAGAGGTGCGCCTGCGTGGCCGCATCACCATCCTCAGCGACATCTTGGGAATTGAGCGCGCCTTCGATTCGAGCAAGTACGGCGAGATGAGCGAGGTACCTGTGGTTGAGGCGATGATCCCAACGCTGATCGACCCAAGCCTCACCAACGACAAGCGCCACTTGTTGAGCGCCGTGGTGCAGTACGCGCCGGTCGACCTGAAGGGTGGCTGGACCGCCGACGCGCGCAAGACGCTCGCCGATCGCGCCGTTGCAGTGCTGGAATCTGTGGCCCCAGGGATCAGCGGGCACATCGTTGCACGGCAGCTCATTACGCCTGCCGACCTGCAGAGCGATTGGGGTGCCACTGGCGGTCATGCGATGCATGTGAACGAAGGATTTGATCAGTTTGCGCAGTGGCGACCGCTCTACGGCATCGGTCGCTACGAGACGCCAATCGATGGCCTCTACCTATCGGGCGCAGGTACCGCGCCGGGCGGTGGCGTCACTGGTGCGCCAGGAGCGAATGCCGCCGAGAAGTTGATCCGCCACCTGCGTCGCGCCGCGGAGTAGTCCTCCGTTGGGCCTGCGCGGGCTCACATATACAGACCGCAGCGGCTGTGCGAAAGTTAACGAGATGGTAACAACCTCCGCACCCAACGACCTGATCGCAGCAGATGGTGGCTTGCCGCCCGACCCCTTTCCGCTCATCAATTGGCGCACCGACGCACGGCATGAGCCGAAGCAGGAGCGCTCGATTGCCACGCGAAAACTCATCCTCGATGCTGCGCGAAGCCTCGCGAACGAGAACGGCATCAACGGTGTCACCATGCAGCTTGTTTCACAGCGTGCCGGCATCGCGAGCGGCACCGCCTACCAGTTCTTCGATGATCTGGAGTGCGTCTACCGCGACATCTATGAGGAGTGGTACCGCGACTGGTGGAGCGTCATCCTCATGCACACGAGTGAAATCTGGACCGAGCGATGGGAGGAGCAGCTAAAGGG
>Ga0209401_1000700_pt1 | contig 22553 bp, 31 predicted proteins | sample M_140807_MF_Meta_FD_187318 | JGI IMG/M metagenome (GOLD analysis project Ga0209401, IMG submission 187318) | Freshwater microbial communities from Lake Montjoie, Canada to study carbon cycling - M_140807_MF_MetaG (SPAdes) (version 2) | ecosystem: Environmental > Aquatic > Freshwater > Lake... | reverse complement strand
CCTGTTTCTGCTGGCCGCATGCGGTGGCGCTGATGGTGAGCCAATCCGAGTCGAGCCGGTCGAAGTAAGGGTGACAGTCGAGGGCACGTCGCCAATCGTCTTGCAAGTCAAGACAAAAGAACAGCAATAAGTCAGGAGAAGACTGATGGGTGGGCTTCTGTCGCCAGAAAACAGGCGGACGTTTTCTCGCGGGCTGCTAGACGCAACGCAAGCCGCAAGCAATAGCGCAGCATCTACCGTCTCCGCGCCGGTAGATGCGCTTGCATGGGCGCTGCGCAAGGCTGGCGTACCGATCCCGCAGGCACCGTTTGGCGGCTCCGACTGGATGAAGGCGCAAGGGCTGATGCGCGACGTGCAATCGCCCGTTGCCAATGTGATCGGCGAGTCCATTGGAAATGTGCTGCCTATCGTGGCGGCTGCAAAGGCTCCGCAGATTGCCAATGCCTTGCTAAAGGCAGGCGAGAATGCGTCAGCTAAAGCGCCAATGAATGCGGCCACTCGCAATCAGGCCGGCGCAATTGTGTGGCACGGCTCGCCGCACAAGTTCGACAGGTTCGACGCCAGCAAGATCGGCACGGGCGAAGGTGCGCAGGCTTATGGGCATGGGCTGTATTTGGCTGAGGCACCTGACGTTGCAAACCAATACGCGACCATGTTTAACAAATCCGCACCCAAGCCGTTGTCCTTGCAGAGGCTACGGGATAGCGCGCCCGTTGGCAGCGCTGAGTGGAAGCATTACGACGGATTGCTAAACGAAGGCATCGGCAACCTCTACAAAGTCGACCTGCCCGACGACCAGATCGCCAAGATGCTGGACTGGGACAAGCCGCTATACAGGCAAAAACCAGAGGTGAGGAAAGCGGTGCGAGAACTGGTTGACGAAAAAACGCAGCCCGGTACATATGCGCAATGGGTAAAAGCAGCTCGCCCAGATATGCGAACCCTGCAAAACGACATGCTGGATAGTATGGACAACTCAGCTATTTCCGAGGCACTGAGAGCCAAAGGCATCCCCGGCATCCGCTACCTGGACGGCGGCTCGCGCAGCGCAGGGTCAGGCACCAGCAACTTCGTCGTCTTCCCCGGCAACGAGGGCCTGCTGAACATCCTAGAGCGCAACGGCCAGCCGATCCGCTAAAACTTCGCAGGCGGCAGATCAGCCGGATAGCGCTTGCGGCGGGTCTGCTTGGCCGGGCGCATCCGGCCGAACGGCCACGCTGGGTTGTCTTTGAACATGGGCGACGAACTCCCTGATGGCTTGATGATGCTCTGGGTACGCCCAGACTTCTATGGGGCGCAGGCCCTGCTCGCGCAGCCGCGCGCGGTGAGCGGCGACGCGGGCCTTTGAGTCGCGGGTGTCGCGCTTCATGCTGCGGTCTTGGCAAAGGCTTCCCGCACCTTGCTCGCGTCGATCGCGACCGGGGGTGGTGCGAGTTTTACGGAATGCACATCCCGCCAATCGAATGCCTCTTTCATGTTTTTGAACTCGCGCAGGGTGATATTCGACCGACCCATCCTTTCAGCAGACCGCTGCAATTGTTTGATCGTGCGGTCTGCGTCCCGTTTACTGGTGTGCCGGCCGCCCAAAAATCCGATGAAACCATTGCTGCCTGTGTAGGTGACGACGTAGATCATGTTTCTCTCCTGGCTGCCCGGCCGGAGCCGGGCGGGTGGGTTTAGGCGGCGGTGGCTTCGTTGATCTGCTTGCGCAGCGCGTCGATTGGTTCGTTTAGTTCATCTTGCTTATCGATGTAGCTGCGCCGAATGTAAGCCGTGCCACACGCGAAATCGAGGCCCAGTCGCTGCGCAGCAAACAGCAGTGCCGCTACCTCGGTGTAACTCGGCAGACCGGCGTTGCTCAGATGCGCGTCGGCATTTGCGATTGCTTCTGCGGCGGCTGTTTGATTCGATTCGATGCTCATGGTTTCTCTCCGTTTTGCGCACCGCGATGTGCAGTGCATGAACGAATAATAGATGGCTACTAGTAACCTGTCAAGCGTTTATCGAAAATAATGCGAAAAATTGTGTGGGACTGTACAAGCTGAGTGCCGTCGAAATTACGCCAATCGCCTGAAGACTGGCTCTAGGCTTGGTATCCAGTGCCCGCTCGGGGCACCAGCAAAGGCCAATATTCCCCTTGTAAATCAACGTCTTAGGCCAGATTCGCACAGTTTGGCGTAACAATCTGGCGCTATAAAAAACAAGCACTTACAATCCGGCGCATGCTGGCATTACGCCAGAATTTACGCCGGGGGAACCGAACAGTGGCATCGATCAGGAAGGTTGGCGATCTGTGGCGTGCTGAGATTGCGCGTGCAGGCGTGCGTGAATCGAAGCGCTTTCCGACCCGCAGAGAGGCAGAGGATTGGGCGATCGCACGCGAGGCTGAGATCCTGTCTGGCGAGCACCAGCGTACCCGACAGACGCTTTCAGATGCGCTTGATGCGCTCGATGCGCTCGAGCCGAGAACCAAGGGCGATGCGACGCGAGCAAGGATCGCAAGGCGCTACTCTTGGGCGAACACCCGGCTAGATCAGGTCACTCCGGCCGTGATCGCTGCCTGGCGTGATCAGCGGATGCAGGAGGTCTCAGCATCCACCGTGCGGCGCGAGATGAACTTTATCGCTTCGGTGCTGAAGCGCGCCCGGCTCGAATGGGGCTGGATCTCGCGCGACCCGCTGGCCGACGTCAAAAAGCCGTCAGACGCGCCGCACCGTGAACGCTTGATCTCAGCCGCTGAAGTCGACGCAATGCTGGCGCAGCTTGGCTACGCTGGCGAGGTGACGACCGTCGGCCATGAGGTTGCGGTCGCGCTGCTGCTCACGCTTGAAACCGGAATGCGTGCCGGCGAGCTAACCGGCCTGCGGTGGACCGATATCACCGGCAGGGTAGCGCATCTTCCGAAAACGAAGAACGGTTCTAGCCGGTCGGTGCCGCTCTCAACCAAGGCCGTCGAGTTGCTCGACGTGCTGCGCAAGAAGCGCTTGCTCCAGGTGCGCAGGCCCATCAAGCAGGGCAGGGTGTTTCACATTGACGCTGACGAGCTGTCGACCATCTTTCGTCGTGCGCGTGATGCGGCAGGGCTGTCGGGCTTTCGATTCCACGACGGGCGAGCCACCGCTGTTACAAGGCTCGCTCGCATCCTGTCGATCCACGATCTTGCACGCATGATCGGGCACCGTGATCTGAATTCGCTGCTTGTGTACTACAGGGAGCCGGCCGAGTCGATTGCAGTGCGCTTAGGTTGACGACGCTTTCGCACCGCAGGCTTGAGCTGCTTACTAGCCAGCCATTCGTCGAAGTCCAGTTCGACCCACCGCAGCGCACCGCCAATCCGGTACGCCGGCGGGAAGTCTGAACGCTTCGAGAGCACGTCGCGCACGTAGACTTCGTTCATCTGGAGCCGAGCGGCGATGTCTTTGCAGGTCAGCATCAGGCTCACTTCGTCGTCTCCCTGAGTACTCGCTTGAGCTGCTCGGTCGCCGACCACATCGCCCGCCAGGGTGCGCAGTGCGCGCACTCTGGCTCTTCGCAGTCAGATTGAAGTCGCAGGTCTTCGTCGATGCAGATCATCACGTCGAGCGCCGCGGTTGCGGCTTGCTTGAGTGCAGCGATCTCGAACTGCGCGATCTGCAACTCGGTGTACGTGTCGTGCTTCATTGAGTTCTCCTTACTTCTTCAACAAGATCAATGCGCTCGCCGATCCATCGCATGACCGGCACCGCCATTGAGTTACCTAACGCCTTGTATCGCGGGCCGTCTGGGCACTGATCGGCAGATTTCTTGCGCCAGGGAATGGCGGTGTAGTCGTCGGGAAATCCTTGCAAGCGCTCGCACTCGCGCGGGGTGAGGCGACGGACTTGCATGGCGTGCATAACAGTGCCGCCGGGATCCATTTCGCCGTCTCCGTAACCCTTGCCGTAGTCACGTTTTAGGGTCGGAGCAACTGATGCCAGCACATGCGGCTTATCCCCGCCGCCGCTGGATGCTCTTAGGCAGTGACCTACTTCGTCGCCCAGTTCGGCGGTCGCACCGTCTTCACGGCCACGCAAGGCCACCGCCACCGCCACCGCAGGCGCATGCGCTCCCGAAGCAAGCGGATGGCATGGGTCGCCAGGCTTTGGGTTGCTAACGTTGCCCTTGCTGGTGATTTGCGTTGTGTCAAAGGCAGTCGCTCCAACGCCGATCCCTGCCCGCCCGCCGTTGGGAGTCAAAAGCGCATTAGCAACCCCGTCTTGGCGATACTCCAGCCTGTGTCCATCACCGCGTCCGCGAATAGCTAGTGTGTAAGGCTGCATCACTGCCGCCGTCGCATTCGCATTCGCGTTCAGTGCGTGGCAGATATCGACGCTGTTGATCGGTTCTTGCGTGGGGTGGAAGACGATCGGAGCCTCGTGATTGCAAGTGAGCGTAGGACTACGCTCACTTGCAATCTCTGCGCCGCCTTGTCCGTGCGCCATCGCTATGACCTCGGGGATCAGCCCTCCGTCAAGGTCGAAGTCGGTGCCGAGGCCGCCGCCCGCAGTGCTGCGTGAAGGGATGGTGGGAGCGACTTTCCCCGATTCTCTGCGCGGCGCAGGATTCCCCGACAGGCTTGCCCGCTCAAAAAGTACTGCTGCGGCAGACTGCCAACCTCTAGAACTTGCGACAACGAACACACGTTTGCGTCGCTGTGCCAGTCCGAAATACTGAGCGTCGAGAATTCTGTAGGCCCACCCATACCCGCACTCGCCCAGCCCAAAAAGGAAGGCGGCAAAGTCCCGTCCTGCGTTGCTTGAAAGCACACCGGGGACGTTCTCCCAAACCAGCCAGCTGGGCCGATATCCGTCAGCAATGGCAAGATAGGTGAGCATGAGGTTGCCACGCGGATCGTCCAGTCCTTTTCTGAGTCCTGCGACGCTGAACGACTGGCATGGGGTTCCTCCGACGAGAACATCGATAGCTGCATCAGGCCATTCCTTGAACTTGGTCATGTCGCCCAGGTTGGGCGTGTCGGGGTGCCGGTGAGAAAGAACGGCGCTCGGAAACGCTTCGATCTCAGAAAAGAAAGCGGACTGCCAGCCAAGAGGCGACCATGCGACGGACGCGGCTTCGATCCCGCTGCACAGTGAGCCGAAAATCATTTCTCTCTCCACTCAAACGCTGTTCGCTTCAACTTCGACTGAACGTCATGCGGCTGCAGTTGGCGCAGCACGGCGGCGAATGAACGACATCTCGCGCATTTGCCGCATTTCTTCTCGCACTGCTTGTAAATTTTCAGGTTGCTGTTATCGCTCATTAGCCTGGGCCTTAGCCTGGTCCTTGAAGTGTTTGCGGGCCACGAGGTCCGAGACGCCGTGCTGCCTGGCGTATTCGCGGATCAACGCCTGGCGCTTCTTGTCACGCGCACGCTTGCGCTCTTTCAGCGTGGAATTGGTAGGCTGCTCATCAGCGAGCGGGCGGTGCACCTTGCCCGTCGGCCATGCCGCATGCACCGCAAGCGCTGTCGGGTCGTCAACGAACATCACGCCTCCAGCCCAGCACGACCGGCTCGTCAGCGCGAAACGGCCGCACGGAATAGATCAGCGTGCCGGCCCTGCGGGTTGCGAAGAGCTGACCGCGCCTGCGCAGCTCGCACAGATAACGGTGCACCCGGGTAGCCGTCCCGCCGACCTGCTCGCGGATCTGCGCGCCGGTTAGCGGGACGTGCTCGACGGTCTGGCGGATCTGGTCGGCGCGGGTCATCAGGGCCGCCCGTCATCGCCGATCCAGCCCATCGAGCGCGGATCTTGGTCTTCAGGCTCTTCGCGTTCTTCGAGGTGGGCGACCAGATGACTCAAGTACCACTGCGCCTTTTTTACGGATTCCAGACCGCCCTTCATTTCGTAGCGATATAAATATTTCACGACGTTCGCAACACAGACCGCCTCGATGCCGGACTTGTTGGCAGTTGCTGCTGCGATGCAATCGATGGCCTCGATGTCGCCTTGCCTGTAATGCTGCGGATTAATTGGATCAAATGGTTTCGTCATGATTTTCCTTCTGTCAAAAAGTCAAAACGACTTGATCAGTTCACCGAATGAACTGACCGCGTTGCTTTGCATTGCCAAGCTGTGAATTGCGATGCGCTGCATTGCGCCGCAGTGCGCAGCACTGCATTGCGGTGCAATGCACTTGAGCCAAAACGACTCGAACAATCTGCTGCTTGAACAGACTGTCCGCGTTGCTTTGCGGTGCCGTGCTACGCATTTCGATGCGGTGCGGTGCGGTGCCTTGCTATGCCTTGACATGCGTTGCCCTTGAGCCAAAACGACTCGACAAACCCGCATAACGGGCTTGCCGCGTTGCTTTTCGATGCCATTCACTGGCTTGCCGCTCGGTGCTGTCCGCTGCGCTTCTATGCGATGTACTGCGGTGCCCTTCATTGCCATGCCCTTGAGCCAAAACGACTCGGGATATCCGCATAACGGATAACCCGCGTTGCTTTGAGTTGCGATGCGCTGCGCTGCGACGCCAATCGCTTCCTTGCGCTGCCATGCACTGCCCTGTCCTTGAGCCAAAACGACTCGACAAACCCGCATGACGGGCTTGCCGCGTTGCTTTGAAATGCGCTGCGCTGCCTTGCGATGCTGTGACTTGCGCTGCAATGCTGTGCGCTCCAATGCGCCGCCATGCACAATCATTAGTTCGTTAGTTCGCAGCAGGCTGATCGCCAGCAGAACCGCCGGGCCGGAACCGGCTCAACATCCCGCTGCGGTTCATCGAGATACGCGCCTCCTGCTGGTCGATCTGCCCGCGAAACTCACTCGGAGTCGACGCGTTCAGAACACGAGCACGCGACAACTTGCGGGCGGCCGCCTCCATCAACGCATCAACCTGCTTGGCGTTCTCAGACGGCAGCAGCACCCGATACCCGCCAGCCGTGCCGGCCAGGTACTTGCCGTTCTTCAGCAGCTGATCGCGCACATATCCGATCGCCGAAAGCTCGGCCAGGGCGGCCCGGTCGAAGTCGGCCTTGCGGCCGATCTCGGGCAACTCAATGTCGAGTAACTCGCGCACGAGCGGGCCCTCGATCACCGCGCCATAGTCCAGCAACCCTCGCGCATCAAGCTCGTCGAAGAACTCGGACATCGCCTCGCCGCGCTCAGCCATTCTTCACCTCGACTTCTGCGCGACCAAACGTCGGGCGCAGGTCGCCGAATCCGACGTACTTGCCGGCCGACTGGCAGACGCGCGTGAGCATCTGACGATCCAGCACCGAGTCGTCGAATTCGACGTTCGCGGTGAACGACCACTTGTGGAAGATCGGGAAGCACTTGACGACGCGAACCTGACCCTGCGGCAGCGCGATCGTGTGCCGGAATTGCGGGTTAGCGATGATGTCTGCCGCCGCCTTGACCTTGCCCATGTCCTGATATTCGAGCTTGATCTTCTGGTCGATCACGAACAGGCTGCCGCGAATCTTGTCGCGACCGACCTTGATCGTTGAGAACGCACTGCCAGCAATGCCTTCGCTGACCCATGTCGACGGGATGTATGCGCCGATCTCGTCATCGAAGTAAATCTTCGACGCCAGTTCAAGGTCGCGCAGTTCGAGGTAATCGTCATCAGTGCGACGGGTCTTCTTGTCGTTGATGGCCTTCATCTTGCGGGCGTAGGTATTGAATCGATCAACCGTCTGCGGGTTGTTCGTAAGCAAGGGTGCGATGCCTTTAACGACAACGCGGGCTGTTTGCATGGTCATGATTTGTTCTCTCTCTCGGTATTTGTTGAAATCACTGATGTCTTAAAAGTAAGCCCTGCTGTCTCACCAGCTCAGCACAAGCAGCACGAGCGACAGCCAGGCCGCCGCCCCGAGCAGTGAGCCGACGATGATCCCCGTCGGCAGGCGGTTCTGCTCTTCCTGGTGAATCGCCGACCAGCGATCGGTAAAGGTCCGGGGCGTGCCGGTCCAGTTGCCTGGTGCGCCCACATAACCCGTGGTCGTGGAGCGCCTGAATCTGTCTTGCTGTTTCATCGAATCTCTCCAATCAAGAATTAGGTGCCGGTGATAACGCCCACCGGCAAAGCGGCCTGGTCACGTCGCGGAGAGGCATGAGTCTGGTAACGACGCCCAGGCTGGCTCCGTTCAGCACGGTGGCCTGGCTCAACCCCAGTCGCTGTCGGCTGCCACCACAACCGCAGGCCCAAACGCATCAAGGTCAACGCCACCACCGGCGCCGCCTGCAAACGGCTCGCCGTCTGCGTAGAACTGGACGGCTGACAGGCGGGTGCCCATCTCCTTCTTGTCCTTGAAGGCGTACAGCTCGATCTGCGCACTGACGGCGCATCCTGCATACGGCTTGCCGCTCGCCTCGGTCAGCTCCTGCAACGCACGGTCCACGACCTTCGGTGCGAACTTGCTTGACGCCTTGATCCGCATGTGGCCGGCCCAGCCAGGCTTAGCCGAGCCGCTGGCGGTCATGCCGTCAATGCCGTCGCCATCGCGCAAGACCTTCGTATTGCTGGCGTTTTGCTTCTCGACAGCCATCTTCGCGGCGTCGCCCCACTGGTCCTTGGCAAACGACTTGATCGCCGCCTCAAGCTCGGCCAGCGCTGGCGAGCCCTTCGGGATCAGCAACTGCACGCTGTAGTTAGTCGGCTCGCCCTTGAACTCGCCGGGGCGCCACAGGTCTGGAAACGAGCCGAGGATGATCGGGTGCTGGTCTGTCGATTTAAGTGTGAGTTTCATGTGAAGTCTTCCAGGTTGTGACCGCCTGCCGCAATGCCGGGCCTTGGGTCGTCTTCAGTTACCAGCACGGGCGAGCCGGCTGGACGTTCAGTCGCCGCATCCATAAGCGGTGCGGCTTCACGCTTGCCGAGCAACTTCTCGGCAGCAGTGACAGTCACGAGCTTTCGCTCGGTCAGCAGGTCAGCCATGCCGGCCTGCTCAATCATCTCCAGTGCGTCATCGCGCCAACGCCTGCGGGTCTGGCCCTCGACCAGCTTGTAACCAGCGATCGAGCCACCGTTGACCAGTCGGTCCATTGCGACCGACTCAAGATCTTTCAGCCACGAGTCGAACTTCTTGGCGACCGGCAGCACGCGAGCCAGGTCTGCACTACCCATCAACTCGCCCGCACCTTGCAGCGCATCAATTGCACGCGCCGTGCACGTGAACCTGGCCTTGCACCAGGTGCATTGCTCAGCTCCGGGAACTGGACGCGTCTCTGGGTCTAGGGCAGCCTTCGCGGCAGGCGCCAGAACCTTGACCGCGAACTCGAGCAGCTCGACCCGGCAATACGAAATTTTGTCGGTGCGACCGTTCTGCCAGACATGCACCTCAACCGAGGTGATCATCCGGTCGGGGAACGTCTCCAGCAGTGCGCAGGCATAGACCAAGAGTTGCTCGGTTGTCGCCGATACCGGGATGCGCCCGGTCTTCAAGTCGACGATGCGAGCCACGCCTGTGACACGCGGGACGATCACGACGTCGGCCGTGCCGAAACCCTCAGGCGCCCAGGTCTTAAAGCTCAGGCACTTCTCGACATACAGTTCGTCGTCCTCGCCGATCAGCGCGCTCACGTAATCGGCGTAGCTGACCGCATATTCCTGGTGTTCCGGGAAGGGGCCGGGGCCGTCCTCGCCAAGCAAGACGTGCTCGGCCTGAGCATGGATGTCGGTTCCGCGCTGGCTGGCCGGGTTCGTCGTGTCCTGAAAGCCTTCGGAGAGCCGGATGCTGGCCGGGCAGCGAATCCAACGGGAAGCGCCGGACGGGCTGAACTTAGAGTGCTTAGCCATTGACGGCCTTCAGCGCGTCGGCCGCATTGATTGCGATCAGCACCATCAGTCGCTGGTCTTCGCTCATCTCGCCGATCGGCTTGCCATCAGCCTCGGCCAGCACGATCGCCTTGATCGCGTCCTTGCCGTGGCGCTCGGCCGCACCAGACAGCGCAATACGCAGCGCACCCACTGTCGGCGGGGGCGTGCCGCGCTCCTCAAGCGGCGGGTCCGGGAAAGCTGTCAGCGTGTCGACCAGGCCGACACGCTTGCTAAATGCTTCAAGCGCTGCCGCCATCGCGGCCTGCGCCTCGTTCGCTGCCTTGACTGCTGCAAGCAATCGAGTGAGTTCGTCCATCAGTACCTCTCCATCAACGCTGGCCGACTGGTTAGCAGTGCTAACTACATCAGCCGAAAAAAATGCCGCCACTGCTGGCGACTCCAACTGCTCCAAGATCGTGCGCTTCGCAGGCGCACGGCCCTTACTCTTGCGCTCGCGCTTGAGCGGCTGCTCCCACGGCAGGTCGTCCTTGAAGGTCGACCAGTCGAGGAGATCCTCAGTGCGCCGTGACTTGACGGACCTCAAGGCCGTCGAGCGCCGCAATCGCTTGCAGCGTCAAATACTCGCGCAACCCAATGCGCTTGCGCTCGCCAGAAACGGTGGCGGCGATCCGCTCGCCAGCCTCTGTGGTCGGCACGACCGTATAACAGTCGTGCCATTTTTCATACGGATGCTCAATTACGACCACGTCAACCATTCCACCCACTCCGAAAGAATTAACCATTTGACGGCCATCTGACCCGGCTATCAACCGACCCGAAATGATTAGCTGGTCAGCTAAGCTGTACGGCATGGACGAATGGTGGATTGATGACAGCTAGATGTCAAGCTGTAATTGCCAAAGATGGCAAAAAAATGACACGCGGGGTGCGTGTCTGGTCGCCGCTCGTCGGCAATACGTCAGCGCAGTGACGCCATGTCGGCCTTGACCTGATCCAGCAACGCATCCCTGGCAGGGCCAGCGGGCGGCAAGGGAATGCTGGACAGGTACGCGGGCAGGGCCGCGACGTAGGCATGCGCCCGCAGGATCTCGCGCTCAAACACCGCCAGCACCAGCGGGGGCAGGGCGCGCAAGGCCGTCACGGCCGCATCAGACAGCGCACCGTCTGCTGCCCGCATCGCGGTCTGATCGTCGGCAATCATGAACCAGTTCAAGGGCTTGTCAGTCACCGCAGCAATCGCGTGCAAGTTCTTGATTTCAGGCTGGTTGCGCCCGGACTCGAACTGACTGACCGCTGAACGGGTGATGCCCAGACGCTTTGCGAGCCCCGCCTGCGTCAGCCGAGCGTCAATCCGGGCGTCTCTGATGCGTCGCGCGAGTGCCTCGCGCTCGAGTGGGGTGATGCTAGCCATGATGCCGCCGTCTGCTTATTTGGTGAGCAGTGACTGTGCATCTGCAACCTGTGGTTGTCAACCGACAAACGGTGACAGCCAGGCTATCTCTGACAGGAGTGCTTCGGGGAGTTGACTGTGGATAAGCGCTACTGTCATCGTTCGCTTTTTGGACAGCGAAAATGTCGATTTCTGACACTCAACAGCGGCTTGCCCTTGAGGCTTTGCAAGAGGCAATCGAGATCGCCGGCAACCAGTCGGCCTTAGCTGAAGCGCTTGACGTGACGCGCCAGGCCGTCAGTGCGTGGGTCACGGGTGCAAAGGGGATCTCGCCAGCGATGGCGGTGGAGATCGAGCGGGCGACCGGGGTTCAGCGTGAGCGGCTGGTGCCGCACCTCTTTGTAGGCCTGAGGGTTTACCGACCGATGAGTCGCGAGCCGGCATGAGCCGGCCCGCTTCCGTTCGCCTGCAAGGGTGAGCAATGCTAAACGCGGGTACAGCCGCGATCAACACATGGATTCTACGATGGAAGCTGCCTTCCCAGGCAAGGCCACAACGGCCTCATACGCCACGGCGCTTGCAATCGCCAAGCTCGCCGCAGATGCGATGTTCTGCGGCTTCAGGCTGGCGCCGAAAGCCAACAAGCCGGGCGAGATGGACAAGGTGCCGCAGTCAATCAAGGCCAGCGGCGTCTCGGCCGGCACGCCGTTGAGCGATTTGCTGAACGCGGTAGCGGTGATGGTCGGCAAGGCCCCGCCAGGTGATTACTGGGGCGTCGTCATGCACCGCCCCATCGAGCAACGAGGATTGGTCCTGGTTGGCATCGACCTTGACATGAAGCGCTCAGGCGGCCCGGCCGATATCCGCATCAAGCGCTTGATCGAGATCGCCAAGGCCGCAGGGCACCTGTACGAGCGGTCCCACTCGCTGAAGGGCGCGCACATCTGGGTCATGGCGCCAGCAGACGCCACCATGCCGCCCAAGATCGACCTGGGCAACGGCCAAGAGATCGAAATCTTCGGGATGCCACGCTCCAGACGCACCAGCGTCATGCTGACAGGCACCGAGATCAGCGGGAACCTGATTGGCGTGCGGTCCCTGCGCGAACTCCTGGCGTCGGCGGGCATCGAGACCCCGGTCGATTCGCATGAGGTCGAGGTCGAGCGCCCGATGACCGCGCACGAGAAGGTCGCGGACAACCAGGTCGAGGAGATGCTGCGCCATATCGTCAACGCCGACCTGGGCTACGACGACTGGCTGCGCATCTGCATGGCCGCCAAGAGTTCCGGTGGCTCATTCGAGACCGTGTCCGCATGGTCAGCCACCAGCCCCAAGCACAACGAGCGCGACTTCTTCTACAAGTGGCGCAGCTTCACCGACAAGCCCGGCGGGGTGACACTGGGAACGCTCAAGATGACGGCCAGAGAATCAGGATGGGAGCCGCCTGACGGCTTTGGGGCGTTTGAGGCGCAGGTCACCACAGACGCACGCGCCTCGAAGTCCCAGGCCACGGCAAACGCCCTCAGACAAGCCCGCCGGCAGGAACAGAAAGACGCCAACGCCGACATCCAGCGGCTCAGCATCGACCCGCTGCCTACGGTCATGAGCCAAGACGACATGCTGCGCAAGCTGGTCTTCGTGCAGGACGGCTCCCAGGTCTGCGCACTGGACAACCCAAGGCTCTCCCTGCCACTGTCCGACGCCCGCAACACGTTCGCAGCCAGCGTCACAGCCTCAGCCGACGGCAAGAAGATGCGCCCGGCCATCAACGGCTGGCTGGCCGACCCGTCACGGCTTACGGTCGCACGGCGCACCTTCATGCCGGGCGAGGACGTCTTTTGCATGGGACCGGAAGGGCACCCATCGATCAACACCTGGCGCGACTTCAAGCGGGCACCCGTAGCCAACTCGGCCCTGGCGGTCGGCGTGTTCCTTGAGCACGTCGCGTACCTGATCGCCGACGAGACCGAGCGCGCAGTCTTCCTCGACTGGCTCGCCCACATCGAGCAGCAGCCCGGCGTGCTGCCGCACTTCGGCTGGCTCATGATCGCTCGCCACACCGGCACCGGGCGCAACTGGCTGGCGTCTGTCCTGGCCCGCGTCTGGCGTGGGCACGTCGCACCCAACGTCGACCTGGCGTCCCTGCTGGAGTCGCAATTCAACGGCCAGCTCTCCGAGGCCATGCTGGCGATGGTCGACGAGATCCAGGAAGGCGGCGAGGCCGGCTACCGGCACATCAACAGGCTCAAGTCACTCCTGAACGCCGAGGTGCGTGCTATCAACCCCAAGTACGGGCGCACCGTGCTCGAGAAGAACGTCTGCCGCTGGCTCGTGTTCAGCAACCACGAGAACGCGATCCCAATGGCCGACAACGACCGGCGCTGGCGGGTCGTCGTGCACAACGAGCCACCGAGGCCAGCAGCCGACTACGAACGGCTGTACCAGGCGCTGGCCGACCCGGCATTCATCGCAGCGATCGCCCACTGGCTGCGGGTGCGCGACATCTCAGCCTTCAAGCCCGGCGAGCGCCCGCCCATGAGCGCCGCTAAGTCAGTGGCCGTCGACGCCAGCAAGTCAGGCGTCAGGCGTGCAGCCGACCAGCTCATCGAGGACTGGCGAAGCGACCTGATCACACCAGCCGATGCCGTCCAGTACCTCGAGGAGCAATGCGGGAAGCTCGCCGCCAACGCCGTGCGCCACGCCATGACAGACGCCGGCGCCCAGGTGCTTCGGGATTCGTCAGGGAAGGGGCGAACGATCGAGATCGGCTCTAAGCGCTACCGGGTCTGGAGCCTGCGCAACCACGACAAGTGGGAAGGCGTCGAAGCGGAACGCATCAGGTCAGAGGTCATGAGAGGTAGCAACGAGTCATTCCGCTGACACGCGGACACGCGCGACACGCGGACCTCCTTAGAGTTCAAAGTGAATTTTATTTTATCTGGGAGTTTAGGGGGACCCGCGTGTCCCGCGTGTCCGCGTGTCGGAAGGTGCTGGAATCGTCGGAGCCTCTGGAATCGATTGAAAGGCAATCTAAGCTACCCTCGTAGCAAGGCACGATAAACAACGCCTCACGCAGGCTGTACGCAAGCCGCAGAGGCATGGGAGGTAAGAGCATGGGTGGAAAGGCAGCAAGGTCGAAGGGCAGGCGCGGTCAGCAAACGGCGCAGCGACTGTTCGCGGATCGCGACTGGCAGGTGCACGAGCTGAATGCCGGGACGGCCGTCGCCGACTTCTTGGCTGGCGACCCGGACGGAAAGATATGGCTCGTCGAGGTCAAGAACACGGCAGCGATCACGTCGGCGCACCGCAAGCAGGCGATGGAGCAGGCGGCTCGCAAGCGGATGCACTGGCTGCTGATCAGCCATATCGCTGGCACGTCGTCGTGGCTGGTGCAGCGTCAGGGGGAAGACCCGGTCGTCTGGAAGGAATCGAAGCTGTCGCGCGATGCAATTGACGATTGCTCGATGTAAAGCAAAACTACGCTTAACGAAATCAAGGAGTTAGATATGGCTGGTTCGCCAAAGAAGCGTGCCAACTTCGCCCGTCTGCAAGAGGCCGGCGAGGAGTACCTGCTGGAGCGAATGGCTGAGGGCTGGAGTCAAAGAAGGATCTCGGCTGAGTTCGGCGTAGCGACGTCGATGGTGAGCTTGTGGATCAATGAGACGCCCGAGCGGGCGGCTCGTTTCGCGCGCGCCCGCGAGGACGCCGCCGAGCTGATGGTCGACGACATCATCGACATCGCCGACGAGTCCAACGACGCGCGGCTGCGGGTCGACACGCGCCGATGGATCGCAAGCAAGAGACTGCCTGGCACGTACGGCGACCATCGACCAAGCCTGACAGTCAACATCGCTGCCGCGCACCTGACCGACCTGCGAGGCTTGCTGGTGGCTGCACAACAGGCTCAGCAGGCGCTCGACGTGAGTGACGCAGTAGTAATAAACGATGCGTCAATGCAGGGTGATCAGCCTGCAATATCTGTTTCAAGCGTTAAGAAGACGTAACAGAGGCTGTTGCTGCGCTGCACAACGGCGCAGTCGCGGTCGCCGGCCTGCTGGCCGTCGGCCGCGAGCCCCCCCGGGGGCCGGCGATAGGGGGGCGGATGCGTGCGCGCACCCCCACGCTCACCGAATCCACCCGTCAAAAAAATTTTGGGTGTGCGCAAATCAATCTGTTATGATTGTCCTAGGACGTTTGTAACAGGATGATCAGCAATGAGCACGTACGGATATTGCAGGGTGAGCACGCAGGAGCAGGAGTCCGGTCAGAGCCTGGCCGAGCAGGAGCGCAAGGTCAGGGCGATCGCTGACTACCACGGCGTTGAGCTTGACGAGATGGCGGTCGAACCGGCCGTGAGCGGTAGTGTGCCGTTTGCAAGGCGTCAGGCTGGCGGTGTGCTCTTCGCCAAGCTGACCAAAGACGACACGCTGATCGTGAGTAAGTTGGACAGGGCGTTTCGCGATACGGAAGACGCACTGGCCACCTCGAGGATGCTGCGCGAGGCTGGGGTGAAGCTGATCGTGGCTGACATTGGTGTGGACCCGGTGACTGGCGAGGGCACAGGCAAGGTGTTCTTCACGATCTTGGCGGCAATGGCTGAGTTTGAGCGCACGAGGATCAGGGAGCGCACGCAGGAGGGCCGCAAGGCCAAGAAGGCGCGCGGCGGCCACACTGGCGGCGTGACGCCTTTCGGGTACCGCAAGGAGGGCATTGGCAAGGAGGCTGTGCTGGTCGAGGATTATGCCGAGCAGACGGCGACTAAGTGGATCTTGGAGCAGGGCGCCCAAGGCGTGGCGTCACGCAAGATCAGCGCGGACTTGGAGACGTACTTCGGCTTCAAGTTAAGCCACGTGGCGGTCTGCCGAGTGATCAACCGTCACCAGGCGCAAGCTTAATGACAGCGCTCTAGACGATCCTGGGAATCGCCCGCACGAGCGGCTTGTTCCACGACCCTGCGCCCCACGCCGAGCCGTGGACGATGGTGGCCGCGTCTGAGGCGAATGTCAGCACAAATGCGTCGGCAACGTCTGGCGAGGGTAGGCCGCGACTTTTGATGGACTGCTTCCCCTCGACCTGGAGGCGGCCCGAGCTGGAGAAGTGATATTTCACTGTCGCAAGCTCGGATGACAGGCGATCGTCGCGCGGCAGCTTGCAATCACGCTTAGATAGCCAGTCTTTTGCTTTGCCCCATAGTTCGGCGCGCAGGTTGAGGTAGGTGCCGGCCATCGACGGCGATTCGGATACGTTGATGCCGCGCACTGGCAGCCCCAACTCGCGCAGTCGGTCGACGACGCCGGCCCCTAGGCCGATGGAGTCGATCAGGATCTCTGCGGGGCGAACGGAAGATGACTCGAACTCATTGACGACGACTCCGCACAGAGCCATCAGGTCCAGATTGCGGTAGCTTTGAACCGACAGCACCACATTCGATTGCCGTTTGCATAAGACCGACGAGTCGGATCCAAACCGCGCCACGTCTAGACCCCAAACGATGGGCGCTGTTGGCGATGAGGAGACGTCTCGATTGACCGCCGAATCGATCAGATCGATCGGGATCATGGTGTCGTTGTCGGCGAGCGGGAACTCCCCGAGCACGCGGATACGGTAGGCGTTGGACTCTTCGCCGTAGCGCACGCCCATTTCGGCGACGTATTCGGCCGAGACCCGCTTCGAGTCCAAACAGGAGACCTTGCGGGTCCACCAATGATCTCTGAGGCGGTTGTGCGTGTCGTAGAAGTAGCCAGATGACCGCGTCGGGTTGCCGAGCAAGATTGTCGTCGCGGAGTGACCCGACATCGAGCCCGAGGCGGCCTCGAAGACCGACTCCGGGATACCGGACGCCTCGTCGGCGATCAGCAAAACATACTCAGAGTGGACGCCGGCCAACGCTTCTGGCTGTTCGGCGCGAGACGTACGCGCTGAGATGAAGGACTCGGTTGGCGCAGCTTTTAGCTCGATGCGGTCCTGCTTGACCTCAAGCAGCTCGCGCAAGACCGGGGGCAGGTTGTTGATGACGCCCTTCAGTTCGGCGAACAGGGCGTCGAACAACTGGGCGCTGGTGGGCGCGGTGACGACTGCCTTCGATGGGTACCTGAAGAGGATATGCCACAAAAGCACCCACGACGTCACGGTTGACTTGCCTACGCCGTGACCGGATCGCACTGAGATTTTGCGCTCGCCCCGGGCGACCGCGTCCATCAGTTCGCGCTGCCAGGCATCCGGCTCCACCTTCAGGATGTCCGAGACAAAGCCTGAGGGGTCGTGCAGGTAGCGCTTCAGGAAGTCGTGAAACGGGCTGTCCTGCGGTGCCTGAGATGCCATTAGAGTGAACCTATCGAAGCGAGACTTGCGATAGAAACATTCTACTGATATAAGTGCCGGCGTAGATAGATGCGCTTACCCTATGGATATCAGCGATTTCGACGAGAGCGACGAATACGCCGTCAGAGATGACGACGTAAGCGATGCCGCCGCGTCGGGAGCGCTTCAGGCTGCTGTTGCTGCCGAGATCCGGGACGCGATCGAGTTTGAGGAGCAGGTCTCCAAGGACCGCGTCAAAGCCACTCGGTACTACCGTGGCGAGCTATTTGAGGGCGACGACACCGAAGCCGGGCGTAGCCTGCACGTCAGCACCGACGTGAGAGATGCGGTGATCGGCATGATGCCGCCGCTGATGCGGATTTTTATGGGCGCCGAGCGCATCGCTGAGTACGTACCTATCGGCCCCGAAGATGTCCAGTTCGCCGAGCAGGCCACCGAGCTTGCGCACTACGTCTTCACGAAGCAGAACCCGGGCTTCAGCGTGCTCTGGGACGTCTTCAAGGACGCTCTCCTACGCAAGACTGGCGTCGTCAAGTGGTGGCACGAGACCGACCGCAAGATCAGCGAGTACGCCTACACGCAACTGGACGAGCAAAGCGTTGCGGTCCTTCTCAACGAGCCGGGCGTCGAGGTCACGAGCCTCCAGGAAAAGCAAGACGAGACCGGCCAGATCACGTTCGACCTCAGAATTAGAAAGGTCGATGAATCGACGAGGTACCGTGTCGCTGCCGTCCCGTCCGAGGAATTCCTGGTCGACCGTCGCGCACGAGACCTGGATAGCGCCAGCCTGGTTGCTCACCGTCAATCGCTCACGGTCAGCGACCTGGTCGCGATGGGGTATGACGAGGAAGAGGTCAGGGAGCACGCGGGCGGCGACGAGGACGAACTTGAATACTCGCTTCAGGCGCAGGTCCGTAACCCGCTCCTGTGGCCGCAAGCAGACCGCCGGGACGACGCCTCGCAGCGTGTGACGTATGTTGAGTCTTATATCCGGTTCGACCGGGACGGCGACGGCATCGCGGAGCTGCTGAAGGTCTGCACGATCGGCGGCGCGTACAACGTCGTCGCCGTCGAGGGCGCAAGCGAGATCCCGTTCGCGGCGTTCTGTCCGGACCCCGAGCCGCACACGTTTGTCGGCCAGTCCGAGGCCGACAAGCTGATGGACATTCAGCGTGTTAAGAGCCAACTGTTCCGCGACGTCCTGGACAGCCTCAGTCAGAGCATCCACCCACGGACGGCAGTCGTCGACGGCCAGGTGAACATTGCCGACGTCATGAATGTCCAGACCGGTGGCATCGTGCGGATGCGTGCGCCTGGAATGGTGCAGCCGCTCACGACGCCATTTGTGGGGCAGGCCGCGTTCCCGCTTATCGAGTACCTGGACACACTCAAAGAGACGCGCACCGGCATGTCTCGCGCGAGCCAAGGCTTGAACGCGGATGCCTTGCAGTCCAGCACGCGTGCTGCGGTGGCGGCCACGATCAGTGCGGCGCAGGGCCGCATTGAGCTGGTCGCGCGCATATTCGCCGAGACGGGTCTGAAGCGGCTCTTCAGGGGCATGCTGCGCATGTTCGTTCAGCACCAGGACCGCCCGATGATGATCCGCATGCGCGGGCAGTTCGTGCAGGTCGATCCCCGCGTCTGGAATGCCGACATGGACGTCGACGTGAATGTGGCGCTTAGCGCTACAAGCAACGAAGAGCGCATCGCGGTGCTGACGGCTATCTCGCAGAAGCAAGAGCAGATCCTTGCGCAGATGGGGCCAGGCAATCCTATGGTGAGCCTCGCGCAGTACCGCACGACGTTAGCCAAGATCGTCGAACTCAGCGGCTTCCGAGACGCGAGCCAATTCTTCACGGCGGTGCCGCCGGATTGGCAGCCCCCGCAATCTCAGCCGCAGCCTGATCCCGCGCAGATCCTGGCGCAGGTCGAGGCCGAGAAGATCAAGGCTGACATCGCGATCAATGCCGCGAAGCTTGAGCTGGAGCGCGACAAGGCGCGTGCCGCAGACGACCGTGAGCGTGACCGGATCGAGGCCGACACGGCGCTGCGAGCGCGTGAGATCGAGCTGAAGTACGCGGCCACGGTCGACACGGCGCAGATCAAGGCAATGATGGACCGCGACCGCGAGCAGCAGCAGGCGATGCAGCAGCAGGTTGATCCGGGGGCCTACCAGTGAGCGATATCGAGCGTGGCAACCATGCGCGTCGGCTGCTCGAGGACCCCTTGCTTGCGCAGGCGTTCGACCAGGTCGGTGCAGATTTGATGATGCGCTGGCAGTCGACTGCACCTGGCGAGACACAGCTCAGAGAGCAGATTTGGTCGACGTATGCCTGCCTGGGCGAGGCGCAGCGCGCGCTTAGGACGTGGCTTCAGGACGGCCAGATTGAGCAGGGGTGGCGAGGATGAGGATCTGGCGACTGATCGCAGAAAAGATTGTTTTCCTGAAGTCTCAAATCCAACGATTGAGGGTGCGAAATGGCCGATGAACTGAACCCCGAGGTGCCTGTTGATGCGGCGCCCGTGGATGTTGTGGATGCTGCTCCCGCTGAGCCTGTTGTGGCTGAGCCTGAGCCGGTTGCTGCGGCTGACGTTGCCGCGCCTGCTGATGCTACTGGTGCTGTCGCTGACGATACTGTGGGTGGCGATCCTGTGGCAGAAGACGTTGCTGCTGCTGAGCCTGTGACGGCCGAGCCTGCAGCGGTCGAGCCGGTTGCTGAAGAGCCTGCAGCGGTCGAGCCTGTGACGGCCGATCCGGTCGCCGTTGCTGAGACGGTTGTCGATCCTGTTGCAGAAGAGCCTGCAGCGGTCGAGCCTGTGGCTGCCGTCGAGCCGGTTGCTGAGCCTGCAGCGGTCGATCCTGTTGCAGAAGAGCCTGCAGCGGTCGAGCCTGCGGCTGCCGTCGAGCCGGTTGCTGAGCCTGCAGCGGTCGCAGAGCCCGTGGCCGAGCCGGTAGCAGAAGAGCCCGCGCCTGTCGTCGAGCCTGTTGCTGAAGAGCCGGCAGCGGCTGCTGAAGAGCCTGCAGCAGTCGCTGAGCCGGTTGCTGAAGAGCCTGCGGTTGCTGAGCCTGCGCCTGCGCCTCCGGTGACCGCAGTCCTTGAGGACCCGATCGAGCCACCGTCGCCTGGTGACGACGCCTTGCTGGTTGCGCACGTGCAGGCCGAGCTGGGCAAGTACGACCAGCAGCACGAGGCACTGCTCAAAGACGTCGCAAATCACGCCGCGTCGAACCCGCAGAACGACTACTCCGAGTACGTCGCGATTCTCTCGAATCACTCGCTCTCGATTAAGCGCGAGCGCGCGGCACTCGATTCCGCACTGATCCGCACAACGACGGTTCAGGCATTCGTCGCAGCAGCCCAGCAGAGGTCATAACGCATGGAAGTTCAGGCCAATAACCCCCTCGACGGGGCTGGCGACAGCGGCAGTATCCAAGCCGCTACTACCGCTTTCGAAGCGATCCTGTCGGGCAAGCCTGACGACGAGGAAAGCGCTCAAGAGCAGGCCGCGCCCGAGCAGGACGCGGCTGACGACGTCGCAACCGACGACGAGCAGCAAGTCGAGGGCGAAGACGCGCCCGACGACGAAGACGCTACCGACGACGCCGACGAAGTCGAAGACGACGAAGACGAAGACGAAGAGCCCGCGCAGCAGAAGTTCACGGTGACGATCGACGGCGCGAAGGTCGACGTCGAGTTGCCTGAGCTTCTGTCGGGCTACATGCGCACGGCCGACTACACGCGCAAGTCCCAGGCGAATGCTGCCGCACGTAAGGAGATCGAGGCCCGCGCGGCTGATCTCTATCGGCAGCACGAGGAGTACGCGCAGATCCTGCCGATCCTGCGCGAAAAGATTCAGCAGCAAGCCGAGCAGGAGCCCAACTGGCTCGAGCTTAGCCAAACAGATCCAGACGCCTACATGCGCGAGCGCGCACGGTGGGACGTCAGGCAGCGCCAGCTCCAAGACGTCGAGTCCGAGCAGGCGCGAATCAACGAGATCCAGAAGCAGCAATACGAGCAGTCGATGGGTCTTCGTTTGCAAGAAGAGGGCGAGCGCCTGATCAGCGCGATCCCCAGTTGGAGTGACGGAAAGGTCGCCGAATCTGAGCGTCGAGAAATCCTCGAATACGCGCAGAACAAGCTCGGTTACGACCGCGAAGAACTCTCCCACATCTATGACCACCGGGCGGTGGCGACGCTGCGCAAGGCGTGGAAGTACGACCAGATGATGAGCAAAAAGGATCAGGTCAAGCCGGTCAAAACGGCAACCGCTCCGACGCTCGCGCCTGGCGCCTCACGCGCACAGAGCCGGCCCACAAGCGAACTCACACGAGCAAAACAACGCCTCGCCAAGACAGGCACGGTGCGCGATGCGCAGGCCGTCTTTGAGCGAATGCTTACCCGATAAGGACTCAATCATGGCAAAAGTTACTAACGCGTTCCTCACATACGATGCGAAAGGCAATCGTGAGGACTTGAGCAACGTCATCTATAACATCGACCCATTTGATACGCCGGTCATGTCGATGCTGGGCCGTCGCAATGCGACGAACCCGACGTTCGACTGGCAGACCGAATCGCTGCCCTCAGTGAACCTGAGCAACGCGATGGAAGAGGGTTTTGAACTCAGCCGCACGACCGCCACGCCGACCGTGCGTGCGTCGAACGTCTGCCAGATCAGCAAGCGAGACGCCACCGTCTCCGGCACCCAGCAAAGCGCTGACGCAGCCGGCAAGGCTTCCGAGATGGCTCGCCAGATGAGCCTGTCGAGCAAGGCCCTGAAGCGCGACATGGAGTCGATCCTGTGCCAGAACCAGGCGATCAACGTCGGTAATACCACGACCGCACGTACCACTCGTGGCTTCGAGCACTGGCTGACGACCAACACCTCGCGCGGTGCGTCTGGTGCTGCTGCTGCCTCGCCGACTGCCGCCATGACCGACGGTACTCAGCGTGCGATTACCGAGACGATCCTGAAGGCATCGCTGGCGCAGTGCTACGGCAACGGCAGCGAGCCGACCACTGCGGTCGTCGGCCCTTGGGTCAAGCAGGTCATCTCCGGCTTCTCTGGCCGCGCAAGCTCGCAGCAGATCGTGAGCGCC
>Ga0209401_1000699_pt1 | contig 22560 bp, 20 predicted proteins | sample M_140807_MF_Meta_FD_187318 | JGI IMG/M metagenome (GOLD analysis project Ga0209401, IMG submission 187318) | Freshwater microbial communities from Lake Montjoie, Canada to study carbon cycling - M_140807_MF_MetaG (SPAdes) (version 2) | ecosystem: Environmental > Aquatic > Freshwater > Lake... | reverse complement strand
CACGGCCAGGGCCGACCAGGTGGCCGCCGACCTGATGGCCCAGGCGGAGCACGACCCCCTTGCGGCCGCGATTCTGATCACCACCAGCGAGGAGCTGGCGGCGGCGGTGCCAGCGGCGGTGGCGGCCCAGTTGGCGGCCCATCCCCGCGCCGCGATCGTGCGCCAGGCGCTCGCCGACTGGGGTCTGATCGTGGTGTGTGGCGACCTCGCGGAGGCGGCCAGGCTCAGTGATCGCTTCGCTCCGGAGCATCTTGAGCTGCTGGTGGACCAGCCCGAAGCCCTGGCGGAGCGGATTCAGCAGGCCGGCGCCATCTTCCTGGGTCCCCACACTCCCGAAGCGGTGGGCGACTATCTGGCAGGCCCCAACCACACCCTGCCCACCTGCGGCACGGCCCGTTTTGCCGGGGCCCTGAGCGTGGAAACCTTTCTGCGCCACACCTCCTTGATCCAGTTCAACCAGGGGGCCCTTGAAGCCACCGGCGCAGCGGTGATCACCCTGGCCGAGAGCGAGGGCCTGCACAGCCATGCCGAATCCGTGCGCCGGCGGTTGGACTGAGGTCAGGGCGATGGCAACAGAGCCAGGAGAGCGACGCTCTAGCTGATGGCCAGGGTGATGGTGCGTGAAGCGCCATGCTCAGCGGCGCGGGCGGCCGCCTGTCGCACCCCGGGAGCGCTCTGACGGGGCGCCGCGATCGTTGCCGCGATGGGGTCTGCGCTGCAGAACAGCCCCAGGTCGATAGCGTGAGCCCCCATCCACAGGAGCGCGATGCCCCTCCCTCTCCGCCCGCTGCTCAGCCTGGGCGTGGCTGGTGTTCTGGGTGCCGTGCTGCTGGTGCGCTTACCCTCCGAGGCCAATCCGAGCCCCGCAGGTGGGTCCGGCCCCCAGCCCGCCGGGGTGGCGGCGCCCGGCCCCGCCCCAGCGACGGCGATGAGTCTGCCCACGCAGCCCGGCCTGCCGACGGCCGCCGATGGTCGCCATTACCCCCTGGTGCCGGCCGATGCCGCCGCCACCGCCGCCCTCCTGAGCCAGGTTGAGGAGGCCCTGCGTGCGCCGGCCACCGCCGCGGCGGACCTGCCGGCTCTCGGCCATCAGCAGCAGGTGATCTACCGGGTGCTGGCCTATCGCGTTGAGCAGGCTGAGCGGGTTCGGGCTGCCCTGCCGGAGCGCTGGCGGCCGGTGTTCGACCTCCACATCAAGGCGCGGCGCTCCTTCATCGCCATGCACGATCCCGCCCGGCGCCCCACCAAGGTGCCGGCCTGGCGGATCCAGGCGCCGGAGAGCCCTGCCAATCTGCTGCGCTACTACCGGGAGGCGGCGGCCACCACGGGGATCCCCTGGGAGGTGCTGGCGGCAGTGAACCTGGTGGAGAGCGGCATGGGCCGCATCGACGGCGTGTCGGTGGCCGATGCCCACGGGCCGATGCAGTTCCTCCCCAGCACCTGGGCCGAGCCGGGCATCGGCAAGGGCGGTGACATCCGCGACCCGCGCACCGCCATCAACGCCGCAGCCCGCTACCTGGTGCGCCGCGGCGGCCTCCGGGACATCCGCAAAGGCCTGTGGGGCTACAACAACAGCGACAACTACGGCACGGCGGTGCTGGCCTACGCCGCCCTGCTCAAGAGCGATCCGGAGGCCTACCGGGGCCTTTACCACTGGGAGATCCACTTCGCCTCGGCCGCCGGCGATCTCTGGCTGCCCGTGGGCTACATGCAGCCCACACCGCAGAACGCCACCACCTGGCTGCAGGCCAACCCAGCCGGGGCGCCGCCGCCGGGCAGCGCGGGCTACTGAGCGGCAGGCCGGGGCAAAGGCGGATCAGGTGCGGGGTTCGAGGCTGCCTGTGAGGGTCAGGCTGTAGGCGATCCGATGCAGCACCTCGCCGCTGCTGTACACCCCGATCGTGGCGGTGAGGGGGACCCCATCCGTGAGCACCACGTTGGCGGGGCCGCTGAATTCATGCACCGACCAGCCCACGGTGGAGATGCCGCCGATGCCGTTGAGGGTGACCAGTGGGGCCGAGCGGCTCACCCGGAAGGCCTGATCCGCAGGTACCACGGCCCGGGGCAGGGCCAGTTCCAGCTTCAGATCCTCCAGCACCCAGCTGGATTTCTCCTTCACGAAAAGGCCGTGCTGGGCCTCGAGATCCACTTCCACCACCCCGGTGAAGGTGATCAGATGCACGCCCCCCACGCCTTCAAGGTGAGCCCAGTGGGTGGAGGAGAAGCGGTCCTTGTACTGGCCATCGAGCTGGCTGAAGGAAAGGGCCACCGCGAATCCAGGCAATCACTGATTTGTAATAGCACGCGTGGCCGGGGCGGAACCGGCCGCGGCTGGGGTGGCTCGGCGCGCCGTTCAGTGCTTGACCAGATCCCGCACGCCAGGCACGCCATCGACGATCTCACCCACCAGAACCTGGTCGGTGAGGTTCACGAACAGGCCGTTCTCCAACACGCCGGGAAGATTGTTGATGGTTTTCTCCAGGCTCTCGGGATCGCTGATGCCACCGGCGAATTTCACATCGAGCACCAGGTTGCCCTGGTCGGTCACCACCGGGCCCGCCTTGCGCACCGCCATGCGCAGCTGGGCATCGCCGCCCAGCTCGCCCAGCTGGCCCTTCACCTGGCGCCAGGCCCCGGGCAGCACCTCCACCGGCAACAGGAAGCCGAGGTTGAGAGTGTCGACGAGCTTGCTGGAATCGACCACCACCACAAAGCGTTGGGCACGCACCGCCACCAGCTTTTCCTGCACGTGGCAGGCACCACCGCCCTTGATCAGCTGGAAGGAGGGATCCACCTCGTCGGCGCCGTCGATCGCCAGATCGATGCGATCCACGGCGTTGAGGCTCTGCAGGGGGATGCCGAGCTCGGCGGCCAGCACCTCGCCCTGGAACGAGGTGGTGACCCCCACGATGTCGCGCAGTTCCCCGCGGCGGAGCTTCTCGCCGAGCCCCTGGATCATCAGGGCCGCGGTTGAGCCGGAGCCCAGGCCCAGCACCATGCCATCGCGTATCTGCTCCACGGCGGCGGCTGCCACCGCCCGCTTCATCTGATCCTGCAGCTCCGACATCGCTGGCGCTCATGAGGCGCCAGACCGTAGCAGGGCTTCCATGCACTGAACACGGAATGCCCGCCCCCGGACTGGATCGGGGGCGGGCATGGGGGTATGGCGGCCGCAGGGCCCGGCCGTCAGGCCGAACCTTTCTGCGGCAGGGCGGCGGGCCGGATCGAGAGCTTGAGCTCCTTCTGGCCCCGCACCACCTTCAGGGCCAGGGGCTGGCCCACCTCGGCGTGCTCCACGGCCTGCAGCAGGGCCGATGGGGTGAGCACGGGCTGGTCGGCGATCGCTACCACCAGGTCGCCGCGTTTCAGGCCGGCCGATTCGGCCGGGCTTTCGGGCAGCACCTTCTGCACCAGCGCGCCATCCCGTTCCGGCAGCTGCAGCAGGGCATCGGGGTCACGGTTGTTCTCCCGGGCCACCCGCGCCGTCAGGGGAACAAGCTGGAGGCCGAGGTAGGGGTGGATCACCTTGCCGCCCTCCGCCAGCTGGCCGGCCACCCGCTTGGCGAGGTTGATCGGGATCGCGAAGCCCAGGCCGGCGCCGGGGCCGGAGCGCACCAGGGTGTTGATGCCGATCACCTCGCCGCTGGCATTGATCAGCGGACCGCCGGAGTTGCCCGGGTTGATGGCGGCGTCGGTCTGGATCAGGTCGAGACGCTTGTCGGCGAAGCCGAGGCTGTTGATGTCGCGGTGAAGGCTGCTCACGATGCCCAGGGTGACCGTGCGCTCCAATCCGTAGGGGCTGCCCAGGGCGATCGCCCAGTCGCCCACCTCAAGGGCCTCGGAATCCCCCAGGGGAGCGGCCTTGAGCTCACCCTTGGCGCCCAGCCGCACCACCGCCAGATCGGTGACCGGATCGGCTCCCACCACGCTGCCGTCGAGCTGGCGGCCATCGGCAAGGGTCACCTCGACGCTGTCCACCGCATCCACCACGTGGGCGTTGGTGAGCACCAAGCCGCGGGCGGCGTCGATCACCACCCCCGAACCCTGGCCCCGCTCGCGCATTGAACCGGAGGGGTCGCCGAAGAGATCACGCAGCAACGGATCGAGCAGGGCCGGATCGAAGGGCTGGCGAGCCACGTTGCGCTCCGTATCGATCCGCACCACAGCCGGGCTGACGCGGCGGGCGGCCTCCGCCACGAAGCTGTGCCCCTCGGCGGTGAGCGAGGCGGCCGCTGCGCTGGCGCGGGGAGCCGCCGGTGGTGCCATCAGCTCCGACGCCACCGCCGGAGTGGCCACCGCGGCGCCGCTGTCGGCAGCGGCGGCCGCCTCAGGGACGGCGGACCGTGGCGGGGTGGGCTGCACCCCCTGGATCGGAATGGCCTGGACGGGGAGCGGGGTCAGGCCCCCCACCGCCAGAAGCACCGCCAGCACCAAGGGGAGCAGCGGTGCGGTGAGCCGTCGAAGAAAGCGTTTCAGGGGAGGAGGCCGTTGGGTACACGACCTCCGAAAACTAGGGGCACTCCTGGGCCGTCCAGCGCAGCAGGCGATGCCGGATTTCCCCATCCCTGCCAAGGTCAAGCAGGCGTCCTCCCGGGTCGGCGGCCCGGCCCAGCGGGCAGGGCTGCACCGGCCCATAGCCGATCAGGGTGGAGGGGCAGCCGAGTAGGGGCACCTCCGGCCGGCCCGGCAGGGAGCCCTGCCAGTGCTGATGCACGTGGCCGAACACCACACCCCGTACCCGCGGCGCCGCCGCCAGAGCGTCCAGGAGCCGGGCGCCCTCCTCCAGCGCGATGGCGTCGAAGCCCGGGTCGCCGATCGGCAGGGGCGGATGGTGCAGCGCCACCAGCAGAGGCTCCCCAGCCGCCGGCTTCGACAGCTCCCGCTCCAGCCAGCCCCACTGAGTCGGATCCAGGCGCCCCCCCTCGCGGCCGGCGCAGTGGCTGTCGAGGGCCAGCAGGCTCCAGCCCGGAGCCGGTTCCAGGGGCCAGAGCCCGGGCGCGATCCTGGCCTGACGGCCGAGGGCGCAGCGCAGCAGGTGGGGATGGTCGTGGTTGCCCGCCAGCAGGACCGGCGCCGGCGCCGGCGCGGCCAACGCTGATCCCAGAATTTCCCCGAGCCGCCGGTAGCCCCCCCAGCTTTCGTCCTGGCAGAGGTCGCCGCTGATCAGCAGCCAGTCGGGGAGCGCGCCGTCGTCCAGGAGTTGGGCCAGGGCCTGGTGGAGCCCATGCCGCAGCAGCGCCGCGGGCCTGCGGCCCCCCAGGCGGCCGGTCGGATCCCCCAGCAGGTGGGGATCGCTGAGTTGCAGCAGGCGCAGGTGGGGGGCCATTCCCAACGAGTCTTGACGAGTGGGCCCTCCCGGCGGACGCAGTCAGGCCGCTTCCAGGAGGATCTCCTTAAGTTGCCCGCCGTGAAGGTTGCGTGCCATGCCCTCCATTCCCCCCGGCACCCGTCAGCGCTGCGACCTCTGCAAGGTGGAGATTCAGGGGATGGTGGGGGGCGCCGACCTGGTGCACTTCAGCATGGGTGCCCCGGGAACCCGGGCAAAACTCTGGGCCAGGGTCTGCCAGTACCTGCGCAGCCCCGAGCAATGCGCCCGCTGCCTCAACCAGGATGCGGGACTGCGGGGCACCGTGACCAGCAATGACTACTACGCCGAGGCGCCGCAGCTGGATCTTGGGGTGACGCCGCCGGCCGATCCCCTAGGGTGACCATCTGCCCGCCGGGCAGCACCCAGCCGTGTACCAGTGCCCCTGAGGGGCACTGGTACACGGCTGGGGCAGTTCCATCAACTGCGGCCGCGGCGGCTGCCCCGCCCTCGGATCCTGTTCCTGTGAACGGTCCGTCCCGCCGCACCGCCTTGCCCCATCCCCTCACCACGGACCTTGAACGGCTGGTTGGCCCGCTGGCCGATGCCGCCTCCCTCCGGCTGGAGGGTCTCCATCTGCACACCCACCGGATTCCGATGACGGTGCAGGTGCTGGTGCGGCGGGCCGATGGCTCCGATGTGAGCCTCGACGACTGTGCCGCCTTCAGCGCCCCTCTGGGGGAGGCCCTGGAGGCCGCCGCCCTGCTGGAAGCTCCCTATGTGCTGGAGGTGAGCAGCCCCGGCATCGGCGAGGAGCTCACGACCGACCGCGATTTCATCAGCTTCCGCAGCTTTCCGGTGGCGGTGCATCGCCTGGCCGCCGATGGAGCGGAATCCATCCAGGAGGGCCTGCTGCTGGAGCGCGATGGCGAAGCCTTGCTCCTCAACGTGCGGGGCCGCACCGTGCGGGTGCCGCGCCAGGAGGTGGTGCGTGTGCGGCTGGTCAGCCCCCGCGACGGCCCCTGATCCTTCCTGATCCCACGCTCCGCTCACGTTCCACGGCCTCAAAGCCGCCCCGCCCTTCCGCCCCTCTGACGCAACACCATGGCTCTGGTCCTTCTCCCCGGTCTGAACAACCTGATCGAGGACATCAGCGATGAGAAGAAACTCCCTCCCCAGGTGGTGGAGGCGGCCCTACGCGAGGCCCTGCTGAAGGGCTACGAGCGCTACCGCCGCACGCTCTACCTCGGCATTAGTGAAGATCCCTTCGAGGAGGATTACTTCTCCAACTTCGATGTGGCCCTGGACCTGGAGGAGGAGGGTTATCGCGTGCTGGCCAGCAAGATCATCGTGGAGGAGGTGGAGAGCGATGACCACCAGATCTCCATTGAGGAGGTGCGGCAGGTGGCCGAAGATGCTCAGATCGGGGACACCGTGGTTCTCGATGTCACTCCCGAAAAGGATGACTTCGGCCGCATGGCCGCCACCACGACCAAGCAGGTGCTCGCCCAGAAGCTGCGGGATCAGCAGCGGCGCATGATCCAAGAGGAATTCGCCGATCTGGAGGATCCCGTGCTCACCGCCCGGGTGATCCGCTTCGAGCGCCAGAGCGTGATCATGGCGGTGAGCAGTGGCCTCGGACGGCCTGAGGTGGAGGCCGAGCTGCCCCGTCGTGATCAGCTGCCGAACGACAACTACCGCGCCAATGCCACCTTCAAGGTGTTCCTCAAGGAGGTGAGCGAGGTGCCGCGGCGGGGGCCCCAGCTGTTCGTGAGCCGCGCCAATGCCGGCCTGGTGGTGTACCTCTTCGAAAACGAGGTGCCGGAGATTCAGGAAGGTTCGGTGCGGATCGTGGCGGTCGCCCGGGAAGCCAATCCCCCCTCCCGCTCGGTGGGTCCCCGCACCAAGGTGGCGGTGGACAGCGTGGAGCGCGAGGTGGATCCGGTGGGGGCCTGCATCGGCGCCCGCGGCTCCCGCATCCAGCAGGTGGTGAACGAGCTGCGGGGCGAGAAAATCGATGTGATCCGCTGGTCGCCCGACCCCGGCCAGTACATCGCCAATTCCCTCAGTCCCGCCCGGGTGGAGATGGTGCGCCTGGTGGATCCCGAGGGGCACCACGCCCATGTGCTCGTGCCCCATGACCAGCTCAGCCTGGCGATCGGCCGGGAAGGTCAGAACGTGCGCCTGGCGGCGCGGCTCACCGGCTGGAAGATCGACATCAAGAATGCCGCCGAGTATGACCAAGCCTCCGAGGACCAGGTGGTGGCCGGTCTGATTGCCCAGCGTCAGGAGGAGGAGGCCCTGCAGGCCGAGGCCGAGGCCAGGCTCGCGGCCGAGCAGGCGGCCCGGGCCGAGGAGGATGCGCGCCTGCGCGAGCTCTATCCCCTGCCGGAGGATGAGGAGGAGCTGGAGGAGGATGGTGCCTACGCCGCGGAGGCGGAGGATCCGGCTCCTGACGAGCCTGCCCCGGATGGGGCGATCGCCCCCGAGGGGAGCGTGGCCTCCGAGGACTCCGGCGATGAGGCCGCCCAAGGGGATCAGGTCCGGTGAACGCCCCTCGCCCCGTGCTGCGCCGCTGTGTTTCCTGCCGGCTGCTGGTGGATCGTTGCCAGCTCTGGCGGGTGACCCGCCTGGCCGCCGGGGGATTAGGACTGGATGGAGGCATGGGCCGTTCGGCCTATCTCTGTCCGAGTCCGTCCTGTCTGGATGAGGCCAGACGACGCAAGCGCCTTCAACGGTCGCTGCGTTGTCCGGTATCGGATTCCATCTTCGCCACGCTGGAGGCCCGTCTCCCGAGCGCCGGGACTGCAGGCCCTGAGGCAAGATGAGCTGTGGCCGTGGCGTTTGTACGGCCCGGTGGCACCCCTGCCCCCCCGGCGGCCCCCTGGGCCCCGCCCTTCGGAGACCTGAATGACCAGCAGCGGCAAAGTCAGAATTTATGAGTTGTCCCGGGACCTGGGCCTGGACAACAAGGACGTGCTCGATGCCGCCGAGAAGTTGTCCATCGCTGCCCGCAGCCACAGCAGCTCCATCAGCGACGACGAAGCCATCCGCATCAAGGCCCTGATCAAGGGCCAGGGCTCCGCTTCGCCCCAGCCTCCCGCCAAGGCGATCCTGTCGGTGAAGAAGGCGGAGGCGGCCGCAGCACCAGCGGCCCCCAGCTCCGAACGGCCCTCCTCGCCGTCTCCCGCTCCGGTGGCTTCGCCCCGGGCTCCCCAGCCCGTGCGGCCCGTGCCGGCTCCGGCCCCGGCCCGTCCGGTGGCGAACGGTCCATCGCCCCGTCCTCCGGAGCCGAAGCGCCCGGTGCTTGCCCCGCCCCAGGCTCCCGCCCGCTCGGCAGGGCCAGGCGTTTCGCCGCCACCCGCCCGCCCAGCACCCTCCTCACCGTCCGCCAGCGCTTCGGCGGCTGCTCCCGCCAGGGCGCCGCAGCCTTCTCCCGCTCCGGCCGCCCCGGCCCGCCCGGTGTCACCCCCATCCGGGGCGACCAGCCCACCACCGCGTCCCGTGGCTCCGCCACCGCGGCCGGCTGCCGCCGCTCCTCCCAAACCGGTTACACCGGAGCGACCGGCCACTCCCCGCCCCGTGACGCCGGCCCTGGTGAATCGCCCGGGACAGGGAGGCCAGAGACCCGTCGCCGGTGCCCCCGCCCCCCGTCCGGCAGCGCCGGCCCCCGGTAGGCCCGCTCAGCCCAGTCGTCCTGGGCCGGGTGTCCGACCCCAGTTGGTGGGCCGTCCCCAGTCCGGACAGGGCGCTCCGGCCGGCGCTGGTTCGGCCCCCACCGGGGCCCCAGGTGTCGGGGGCAGCCGCCCTGCGGCTCCCGTTCCCCGCCCCCAGCGACCCGGCGCTCCCGCGCCGATCCGTCCTCAGGCGGGGCCACGACCCTCCGCCGGCGCTCCCTCACGACCGTCTCCGGGTCCTGGCCGTCCCGGTGCGACTCCGCTTGAGCTGGTGGGCAAGCCGATTCGCCGCGATAGCGCCGGACCTGGTGGTGCCGGTGGTGTACGCCCGGCTTCTCCTGGCCGACCTGGCATGCCGGTCGGCATGCGCAAGCCGATGGCTCCGGGCGAGCTGATGCAGCTCCAGAAGCCGGGCATGCGGCCCACCGCCCCGCCGCCCCGCCGTCCCGACCGGGGTGAGCCGGGCACCGAGGGCGCCGCGGTCACGCCCGATCTGGTCCGTCCCGCCGCGGCGCCGCCCACGGCTCCTCGGCGCCCGGGCTTCCGCCCTCCCCAGCCTGCCGGGGCTACCGCGGGCAGGGCCCGTCGTCCCGACTGGGATGACAGCGCCAAGCTCGAGGCCCTGCGCAGCCGCACCCCCCAGAAGCAGCGCCAGAAGGTGCACATCATCGGCGAGAACGATGATGCGCTCACGGCCGAAACCAGCGGCTACGCCGGCGAACAGGAAGCCATTGTTCTGCAGGCCAGCCTGGCCAGGCCAGCCAAGCCCCGCACCCGTACCGCCGCCGCCGCCAAGCCCACGGTGGCCGTGCGGAAGCGCAAGAAGGAAACCACCCGCCAGCGTCAGCGCCGCCGCGCCATGGAGTTGCGGGCCGCCCGCGAACTCAAGGCCCAACGGCCCGAGATGCTGGTGGTGCCGGATGGCAACCTCACGGTGCAGGAACTGGCCGACCGGCTCGGGGTGGAGAGCTCCGAGATCATCAAATCGCTGTTTTTCAAGGGAATCAGCGCCACGGTCACCCAGACCCTCGATCTGTCCACGATCGAGACCGTGGCCGAGGAGTTCGGCGTGCCGGTGCTCGAGGACGACGTGCAGGCAGCCGCGGCCAAGACCGTGGAGATGATCGAGGACAGCGACCTCGCCCACCTCATCCGCCGCCCTCCCGTGGTGACCGTGATGGGCCATGTGGACCACGGCAAGACGAGCCTGCTGGACGCCATCCGCAAGACCCGGGTCGCGGCTGGCGAGGCCGGCGGCATCACCCAGCACATCGGCGCCTACCAGGTGTCTGTGCCCCATGGTGGCGAGCAGCGGCGCATCACCTTCCTCGACACGCCGGGCCACGAGGCCTTCACGGCGATGCGGGCCCGTGGCACCAAGGTGACCGACGTGGCCGTGCTGGTGGTGGCTGCCGATGACGGCGTGCGCCCCCAGACCCTGGAGGCGATCAGCCACGCCCGCGCCGCTGAGGTGCCGATCGTGGTGGCGATCAACAAGATCGACAAGGAGGGCGCCTCCGCCGATCGGGTGAAGCAGGAACTCTCCGGCCATGAGCTGGTGGCCGAGGACTGGGGCGGCAACACCGTGATGGTGCCGGTGAGCGCCATCAAGGGCGAGAACATCGATCAGCTGCTTGAGATGATCCTGCTGGTCACAGAGGTGGAGGACCTCCAGGCCAACCCCGATCGCCTGGCCAAGGGCACGGTGATCGAGGCCCATCTCGACAAGGCCAAGGGACCGGTGGCCACCCTGCTGATCCAGAACGGCACTCTCCGCAACGGTGATGTGGTGGCCGCTGGTCCGGTTCTCGGCAAGGTGAAGGCGATGGTGGACGACGCCGGCAAGCGGGTGAAGGAGGCCGGCCCCTCCTGCGCCGTCGAGGCGCTCGGCTTCAGCGAGGTGCCCACCGCAGGCGATGAGTTTGAGGTGTACCCCGATGAGAAGAGCGCCCGCGCCGTGGTGGGCGATCGCGCCTCGGAGGCCCGGGCTTCACGCCTGGCCCAGCAGATGGCGTCGCGTCGGGTCTCGCTGGCCTCGATGTCGGGTCAGGCCAGCGAGGGCGAGCTCAAGGAGCTGAATCTCATCCTCAAGGCGGACGTTCAGGGCAGCGTCGAGGCCATCCTCGGCGCCCTCGAACAGCTGCCCCAGGAGGAGGTGCAGGTGCGGGTGCTGCTCTCCGCTCCTGGCGAGATCACCGAGACGGATGTGGATCTGGCCGCTGCCTCCGGCGCCGTGATCGTGGGCTTCAACACCTCGATGGCTCCGGGCGCCAAGCGCGCCGCCGATGCCACCGGTGTGGATGTGCGCGACTACGACGTGATCTACAAACTGCTTGAGGAAATCCAGATGGCCATGGAGGGCCTGCTGGAGCCGGAGCTGGTGGAGGAGGCCCTGGGCGAGGCCGAAGTGCGTGCGGTGTTCACCATCGGCAAGAACGCGGTGGCCGGCTGCTATGTGACCAGCGGCAAGCTGCAACGCAACTGCAAGGTGCGCGTGCATCGCGGCAAGGAGAAGGTGTACGAGGGCGACCTCGACTCCCTGAGGCGCAACAAGGACGACGTGAAGGAGGTGGCCACCGGCTTCGAATGCGGCATCGGCTGTGATCGCTTTTCCTCCTGGCAGGAGGGTGATCGGATCGAGGCCTACAAGCTGGTCACCCAGCGCCGCACCCTCAGCACCTGAGCCCCGTGAGCCTGGCGTCGCCGTCCCCCCGCAGCGAGCCCCTGCTTTGGTTGCAGCTCCTGGGCCTTGCGCTTGTGCCCTTGGAGGCCCTGTTGTTGCTGCTGCTGCTGGGGGCCGGCGATCCAGGCCCCCTGCCGCTCCTGGAGCGTTCCTTCTGCTGGGCGATCGGGGTTCTGGCCCCCGCCGTTCTGCTTTGGCGCCTTCCCGCTGACCCCTGGTCGCTGCTGGTGGTTCAGGTGCCTCTGCGGGGCCGACGGGAGATCCAGCAGCGTCTCTGCGCCCTCCTGCCACCGACGCCGCTGCGGTTGGCCAGCCTGGTGGGCGTTGCTCTCCTCAGCCTGGTGCTGCTCTGGTGGTGCGACGACCACGCCGCCTTCGCCAGTGCCTTCTCGCCCGTGGCGGAGAGTCCCAGGCTGGTGGGTCTGCTGCTGGGCGCCCTGCTTCTGGCGCTGCTCCAGTGGCAGGGCCAACAGGTGGTTCAGGCGCTGTGGCTGCTCGGCCGCTCTCCCCAGGAGGTTGGGTCGGTCGCACCGATGCCGGCTTCGCTTCAGCAACGGGAGCGTCTCAGCCCGGGGGTTCCGCTGCTGCTGCTGCCATCCCTGCACGCGTCCGCTGCGTCAGCCGGCAGGAGCCAGCCGGCGAACGAAATGTTCCAAACGCCAGAACCGGATCCCGCCGTGAGCAACCAGGCGTCGTCCCCAGAGGAGACGGGCACGGTGGCCAGCATGCCTTCCCCGTCAGCTGAGATCGTCACGGTTGCGGTCGAACCAGAGCAGCCCCCCGAAGAGCAGCAGGGCACCGGATTGGATCAGCAGATCGGTTGAAGCCACCTCCGCACCAGTGGAGGAACGCATGGCCATCGTGGCCAGTCCGAGCGCCGCTGAGGCCACCAGGGCGAACCAGAGGCCCCGCCGCAGGCCACGCCACGGGGTGCGCGCCTCGGTGAGCAGCCGGCGCCGCAGGTCCGGATCAAGGGGTTGGCGCGGACCGGCAGGAAGAACCATGGCTGAATGCTAATTTGCTTTTGATGCCGGTGTAGCTCAGTGGTAGAGCAACTGATTCGTAATCAGTAGGTCGCAGGTTCAAATCCAGTCACCGGCTTGGCGATCATGGTTCCTCGGTCCACCACGGGCCAGCGCTTTGGCGCGCTGGTGATAGTGAACAATCATCCGATCCTCAGCCGGCTGAGGCCAAGGGATCGGAACATCCTGATCGCCATGGCCTTGAAGTGCGCTCGGGGCGCTCACGCCGACGGGCTGAAGGGCAGCCACGTGGCCATGACCCCCTTGCCATCGCGCTGCCATGACGGCTCCTGGCCATCGTTGGCCATTGCCTGCTGATTGGCTTCCTCTGACAGAGAAATGAACCCGAACCGATGCGGAAGTGGAGGCTGGATGCGGTGATGGGCCCGCAGATCGCCGCTGGTGACAGCAGGGCCTGCAAGGCTGGGCGGGAGCGTTGCCGTTGCTGGCCCTGGAGGGGCGTGGTGATCCGCTGACACAGAGGCCGTGGTGGGCTGCCCTGCCGGGACGATGGCTCCATCTTTGCGGCGGGGTCCCGATGACCACTTCCGGATTTCCCTCCGACTCCCTTCCCCAGCTGAGCCTTCGTCAGCTGCGGGAGATGGCTAGTCAGTTGGGAATCGGCCGTTACAGCCGCATGCTCAAACAGCAGCTGCTGCTGGCGATTGAATCCCAGCGGAGCTCCTCGGACGCTGACTCCTTCGGGGCTGAACTCCGTCGGGAGCAGCCCTCCCCCCTGGATGCCTCCCGATCGGACCTCGGTCACGGCGGTGAGCGCCGGCCCCTCGCCCCCGGGCCTGGCCCCCAGGAACCGGCTCCAGGACCTCAGCGTCTCCATGCCGCGCCGCAGGGGGAGACCCGGGTGGTGTTTCTACCCCGTGATCCCCAGTGGGCCTACGTGTTCTGGGAGATCCAGCCGGCCGATCGGGACGCGGCTCTGGCGGCGGGCGCCGGAGCGTTGGTGCTGCGGCTCGAGGATGTCACCGGCCTGCAGGAGGGCCACGCCCATCCCCACACCCTTCAGGAGGTGGTGGTGGATGCCGGCGCCCACGAGTGGTATCTGCCGGTGCCCCTGAGTGATCGGGACTACCGGGTGGAACTGGGTTTCCGGCGTCTCGGGGGCGGCTGGCTCCCCCTGGCGGTGTCCGGTGTGGCCAGGATGCCTGCCCAGGGCCCTACAGGGATCGTGGATGATCGTTTCATGCCCTTCTCCCTGGAGGGACTGGCGAGCACTCCGTTTGAGGCGCCCCTCCCCCCCTCCCTGGGGCTGCATGAACGCCTCTATCAGCAGGCCAGCGGGTCCCGTCGCCGGCTGGGGCTTGGCTCCGAGGTCTTCCAGGAGCGTGAACAGCACGAAGGGGCCGCCGCCGCAGGTCAGCGTTCCGGCGTGGGCCTCTGGGCCAGCGGCCGTAACGATTCCGGCGCCGGCCTGGCGGCCCGGCAACGGAGCTTCTGGCTGGTGGCTGATGCTGAATTGATCGTGTACGGAGCCACCGAACCCTCCGCCCAGCTGAAAATCGGGGAGGAGGTTGTTCCCCTCTCCAGCGAGGGCACCTTCAAAGTGCAGGTTCCCTTCCGCGATGGGGAACAGATCTATCCGATCCGTGCCATGGCTGCGGACGGGGTGCAGAAGCGCTCCATCACGCTGGCCTTCAGCCGCACCACGCCGGAGGCCAATGTGAACAGTTCGGAGGATGCCGTTGCCGAGTGGTTCTGAGGTCTGGTGGGAGCAGTCCGGGTCCGCCTACACCAGCCCTTCAAACTTTCCCTGGCTGATTGGGTGAAGCTCTGGTGATCGGGCCCCAGACTGAGGCGCTGGTACGCGCTTGGATCGCCCTGGCTAGCATGAAAGCCATTGCCCTGGCTGATGGACGACATTCTGCAGCAAACCCTGGATGAAGCCATCACGGGAGGTGGTCTTGATCCTTCCGCTTCGGCGAATGGCATGGTGTTCCTCCTGATCACCGCCGTGGGTTTCTTGATGGCGCTTGTTTATATCCCCATCCGACTTTTTCTCACCATCACCGCCCGCAGCCGGCGGCTGCGCCTTCTGCAGAAAATCAGGCGATTGCGCGAGGATCTGCGCCAGCCGATCGCTTGATGGCCCAACGCCTGATGCCCATCACCTGATCAACGCATCACCATGCCGCCATCCACCTGCAGCACCTGGCCGGTGATGTAAGCGGCCGCCGGATCAAAGGCCAGGAAGCGCACCGCTCCCGCCACCTCCTCGGGTTGGCCCATCCTTCGCAGCGGGATGGCCGCCAGGATCGCCTCCTGGTCGAGTCCTCGGGTCATGGCGGTGTCGATGAAGCCAGGAGCCACGGCATTCACCGTGATGCCGCGGCTGGCAAATTCGGCGGCGGTGCTGCGGGTGAGACCGATCACGCCCGCCTTGGCGGCGCTGTAGTTGGCCTGGCCGGGGTTGCCCATCAGGGCCACCACCGAGGTGATGTTGATGATGCGGCCGTGACGGGCCTTGAGCATGCTGCGGCTCACCGCCCGGGTGCACAGGAAGACACCGGTGAGGTTCAGGTCGAGCACCTCCCGCCAGTCGTTGGTCTTCATCCGCATCAGCAGGCCATCGCGGGTGATGCCCGCGTTGTTCACCAGCACATCAAGCCGCTCCTCCCGTTCCAGCACTGCCTTCACCATCGCCTCCACCTGTTCCTCGTCCGACACATCGGCCTGGAGGCTCCAGGCACGGCCACCGGCCGCGGTGATCTCCGCCACCAGCGATTCCGCGGCCTCGGGGGAGCTGGCGTAATTCACCACCACCGCGGCCCCCGCCCGGCTCAGTTCCAGGGCGATGGCCCGGCCGATGCCCCGGCTGGCCCCGGTGACCAGAGCGACCGGGGCCTGGGCTGGCTGGGATGGGCTTTGGGCGGCGGGGGCCTGCTCGGGGGTCGCGGAGTGAGGGAGGCTGGCCACCATCGCGTGCTGCTCGGGTGGGCCGATCGTATGGCGCCAGGGGGCAGCGGAAGCGGGCTTCAGCGCGGCATTTCGGCCACATCCACGAGGGCGGAGCCGAGCAGGGCGGCGAAACTGGCCAGCTGGGGCTGGCTGCCGAGCACCACCAGCAGCTGGCCCGGCCCCAGCCGCACGTCACCGCCGGGATTGGCGATCAACCGGGTCTCCCCTCGCTTGCGCAGGGGATCCGGCGGGGTGCGTACGGCCAGCACGAGGGCTCCGGTGCGGCGCCTGAGCTCCAGTTCCGCCAGGGTGCTGCCGTTGAGATCACCAAGCAGGACAGGGTCATCGCTGAGCTGGAATTCATCCACCTCACAGTCCGAACCGGAGAGCAGCTCCATGAAATTCACCGCCAGCGGCCGCAGGGCGGTGGCCGCCATGGTGCGCCCGCCGGCCACATAGGGACTGACGACCTGGTCGGCACCCGCCTGGCGCAGCTTGCGCTCCCCTTCATCACTGTCGGCCCGGGCGATCAACCGGCAGCGGGGCGCCAGGCCCCGGGCGCTGAGCACCACATAGAGGTTGGCCGCATTGCTGGTGAGGGCCGCCACCAGGGCCCGGCAGTTGTGGATGCCGGCATCCAGGAGCGTTTCGTCCAGGGTGGCATCGGCCATCAGCACCGGCAGTCCCCGCTCCTCGGCCGCGTCGCGGCTTTCCGGATCCGTTTCAACCACCAGGAGCGGCACCCCCTCTCGGGTGAGCTGTTCGGCGATCTCGCGGCCGATGCGGCCATAGCCGCAGAGGATCACATGGTTGTGCATGCGCTGCAGTCTCCTTCGAAAGCGTTGTTCGCTCAGCAGGCGGAAATAGCCCGATTCATTCAGGGCCAAAAAGCCCTGCACCGTGAGTTGCACCACCACCAGGCCCCCCACGATCAGCAGGGTGGTGACCACCCGGCCGCTCGCCGTGAGGGCCTTGGTGTTGGCATCGCTGAAGCCCATCGTGCTCAGCGTGATCACCACCATCCAGTAGGCGTTGCCCCAGTCCCAGCCCTCGGTGATCCGGTAGGCCAGGGCCGCGAGGTTCACGATCCCAACCAGCGCGAGCAGGGGCCTGCGCCAGGGATGGCGGTTGCGGCGCAAGGGTGAGGCCGGGTTCCGCAACCCTTTGAGGCGCAGGGGCCCCCATCCTTTGGACCAGGAGCGGGGAGGGGGTTTCATCGGAATCTCCCTCCCCGCTCCTTCACGCCAGTCCGAGGGACTGCAGCACAGCGTCCACCCCCAGGGAGGGGAGGTCATCGGCGGATCCGATGCCCTGCACCCCGGCTCGTTGGGGCAAGCTGGCTGGCGTGCGCCCCAGGGCCACCACCGGCGTGCCGCACAGCAGGGCCAGCTCGGTGGTGAGGGGATCACTGGAGAGCACCACATCGCTGGCGGCCACCTCCGCGGCCCGTCGAGCCGCCTGGCTGGCGACACCGGGGGGCACCAGGGAGCTGCGCAGGCCCGGCAGGGTGGTGCGGATGCGTGCGGGGAGCTCCTGCCAGCAGGACTCGGGCCAATCCCTTGAGCCTCCGCCGGGAGCGAGGAGCAGCATGGGCCCGTCTCCTGGCGGCAGGGCCGCGGTGGCCTCGGCGAGGGCGGCGGCGGGGAGAGGCAGCCGGAAGGCTTCGGCCTGCAGGTCCACGCCGATCGGCCGCAGGTGCCCGGCCAGGGCCTGGGCCGGCCAGCCCGCTGGAGCCGCCGCCACCGTTTCCGTGGCGGAGAAGCCCGAGGAGGCAATGCGGGTGGGGATGTGGCTCATCGAGAGCATCAGATCCATCTGCCGGCTGGGTGCCAGATTCACGGCCACCTGGAAGTCGGGCTCCCGCACGCAGCCGAGCAGGTTGGCCCAGTCAGCCAGGGAGGCGTCGCCGTAGGCGAAGGGGATCACCTTCTCCACCGCCGGCAGCAGCTTCCAGATCGGGGCCTGATCCGGGGGGCAGGCCACCTGGATGGCGAAGCCGAGGGCTTCGGCGGTGGCGGCCACGGCCGGAACGGCATCGAGCTGCTCCACACCAGCGCCGGGGATCAGAAACAGTGCACGCATCGTTCTGGTCTCGCCGGGAACTGGGCTCGGCCTGATTGTATGGAGCGGTTCTGGATTCTTCCGTCGCGAGGGAGTTGCTTGTGCATCTGCTGATCGCTGCCGCCGGCAGCGGCCGCCGCATGGGGGCCGACCGCAACAAGCTCCTGCTGCCCCTGGCCGGGCGGCCGGTGCTGGCCTGGACCCTGGAGGCGGCTCTGGCCTGTCCCGCGATCCGCTGGATCGGGGTGGTGGGCCAACCCCAGGACGCCAACGCCATCGCCGCCATCGTGACCGCGGCCCGGCCGGATCGGCCCGTGGAATGGATCCTGGGTGGCGAGACGCGTCAGGAATCGGTGAGCCGCGGTCTGGACGCGCTGCCGACGGAGGCGGAGGCCGTGCTGATTCACGATGGGGCCCGCTGTCTGGTGGAGCCGGATCTGCTGGCGGCCAGCGCGGCGGCCCTGGAGCGGGCGATGCGCGAGGGGGCGGGCATCGTGGCCGCCACCCCGGTGACCGACACGATCAAGGAGGTGGAGGCCGGCGCCATCCGCGGCACACCGGACCGCAGCCGGCTCTGGGCGGCCCAGACCCCCCAGGGATTCGGGGTGGCCCAGCTGCGCCAGGCCCATGCCCTGGCCCAGGCGCGGGAGTGGAGCGTCACCGATGACGCGGCCCTGTTCGAGCGGCTTGACCTGCCGGTGCGGGTGCTGGAGGCACCACCCTCCAACATCAAGATCACCACCGGCTTCGATCTCACCATCGCCGCCGCCGTGCTGGCCGAGCGACTCAGGAGTGGCCCGATGGTGCCTCCCAACCCATGAGCCCTGCCGGAAGGGCTGGGCCGCTCTTCAGCGGAGCAGTTCGCGGATGGTCAGGGCCTGCACCTCGATGGCGGTGAACAGAAGGCCGATCCCCAGGGCCAGCTGGATGATGCCCAGCACGAGGCCGATCATCTGCAGCACCCGCGGCCGGATCACCGACAGGATCGGCCGGGCAAACAGCATGGCCAGCAGGTTGAGCACCATGATCGCGATCAGCCAGGTCACGAGGGTGGCCGCGCTGCCCTGGAGTTCGCGCACAAGGGCAGACAGGGTGATCACCACCGCAAGGCCGTAGGGCGTGAGGATGATCGGGAACACCAGGGGTTGCACCACCAGATCCAGCCCTGGATTGGCAGGAGGTGGCGGCAGGGTCCGGGGATGGTCGGCGCCATCACCCCCCTGCTCCTCATGGTGATCCCTGAAGATGTCGTCGTCCCCGTACTGGGCCAGCACCAGCCGCAGGGCCACGAGCACCAGCACCAGCCCGGCTGAGGCGAGGATCGCGGTGAGCGGGATATTCAGATTCACCAGCAGGCGGTAGCCGAACAGGGCCAGCACCAGCACGGTCGCGGTGGAAAGCAGGAAGCCGTTCCAGGCGATCCGGCGCCGCATCGGTTCGCTGGCCCGGGCGGTGAGGCGCAGGAAGGCCGGGATCACCTTCAGCGGCCCCACCATCAGCATCAGGATCGGCACCATGCCCCGCAGGGACCCGGTGCCCCCATAAAACTGGCGCAGCTTCGGGATCAGCTTGGCCTGGGCCTCAAAGGAGGAGGCCGAGGGCAGATCGGTGAGGGGAGTCGCCGGAACCGCCGTCGGCGCTGTGGCGGCCATGGGGGGCGCGGCGAGCGGGGCGCGAGTCTGAACGGCCGCCTGGGCGGGGTGCAACAGGACCAACGGTGTTCCGACCAGGAGGAGGGCCAGAAGGGTCAGGGTCATCCAATGGCCGAGCCAGCCCCGGCCTCCAGAGCCCTCCTTCCTGCCGGATGCGCAGAGCTGGTGGGGGGCTGGCCGCATGGGAGGTCCAGGAAGGACGGTTCGCCGGCATCGTATGCAGGGTTGGCCGTGGGCGCAGCGGGCCGATGGCGCCAGGATCGGGCCGTGACCCAGCCTGACCCCATGGCCGCCCCCCTGCCCCTGCGGATCCCTGGCCGCTGGCTGCGCCGGCTGCTGCCGCTGCTGGGGATCCTGGTTCTGCTGGGCTTGCCGCTCCTCTCAGGCCACGGGGCCGCCGCCGCTGGAGCCTCCCTGGCGCCCCCCCCGGGATCCCTGGGTTCACCGCCTGCCTCTCGGCATGTGGTGGCGGTGGCTTCGGCTCCGGTGCCCGCGGCCGCCCCCCCGCCCCCTGCCTGGATCACCCTGGAAGGGCGCCGGATTCTGGAGATCCGCTCCGCCGCCGGCGCCCAGACGCCGAGCTTCGTTGCCGAGCGGGGCAGTGCGCTGCTCCGCCGGCTGGCGGCGGATCCATCCATGGCGCCGGAGCAGCTTGAGGTTCGCGAAGACCCGCCCTACGCGATGCTCGGGCTGGTGGCTGGCGGGCGTTTCACCCCCCTGCTGGCCGTAGATGACCGAGCGGCCCGGGCCTTTGACACCACCCGCCAGGAGCTGGCCGAGCGCTACCGCGACCAGCTGCGGGGGGCGCTGCGTCAGTACCGCAGCAGCCACACCGTGGGCTCCTGGCTGCGGAGCACCGCTCTCGCCCTGCTGATCCTGGGCATCTACGTGGCCTGGGTGCAACTGCAGGTGTCGCTGGAGCGGCGCGCCCGCCACTGGATCGCGGCAGCTCCCTCCCCCTGGCTGCGGGGCCTGCGGCTGGCCGGCAGCACCGTGCTCAATGCCTCCCAGGAGCGCGCCACCCTGCTGCGGTTGCTGCGGCTGACCCACTGGGGGTTGCTGCTGCTGGCCAGCTATCTGCTGATCCCCCTGCTGCTGGGGTTCTTCCCGCCCACCCAGGTGGTGGCCGAGGGGCTGCGCGCCCACATCCGCGGCGTGCTGGAGCGCCTCCTCGATGGCGTGGTGGCGGCCATTCCCAACCTGCTGGCCATTGTGGTGATCCTGCTGATCACCCGCCTGGTGATGCGGGCCTGTCTCGCCTGGTTCGGGGCGATTGAGCGGGGCCAGCTCCAGTTCCCCGGGTTTTACCGCGAGTGGGCGCGGCCCACCGGGCGGTTGGTGGGCGGCGCGGTGCTGCTGGGGGGCCTGGTGACCGCCTACCCCTACATCCCCGGCTCCGGCAGCCGCGCTTTTCAGGGGGCGGGTCTGTTCGTGGGACTTCTTGCGGCGCTGGGCTCCAGCGCGGTGGCCACCAATGTGATCAGTGGTCTGATGCTCATCTACACCCGGGCCTTCCGGGAGGGGGATCGGGTGGAGATCAACGGGGTGGTGGGGGTGGTGCAGGACCGCGACCTGCTGGTGACCCGCATCCAGACCCCGCGCAATGAATTGGTGAGCATCCCTAATGCCACCGTGATCACCTCCTCGATCCTCAACTTCAGCTTCGGCCGCCGCGAGATCCAGCGGCCGGTGGCCTTGGCCACCACGGTCACGATCGGCTACGACGTGCCCTGGCGCCAGGTGCATGCCCTGATGCTCGCCGCCGCCCGTGCCGTGCCGGGGATCGCCACGGATCCGCCCCCCCAGGTGCTGCAGACCTCCCTCAACGACTTCCACATCAGCTACGAGCTCAACGCCAGCGTGCTGGATGTGCTGCTCTACCGGGAAACCCTCTCGGAACTGCTGGCTTCCCTGCAGGACCGCTTCGCCGAAGCCGGTGTGGAGATCCTGTCGCCCACCTACGAGGTCAATCGGGAGGGATCGCAGAGCACCGTGCCACCGCTACCACCACCGACCAAGCCGCAGTCGCCGCAACAGCCGCCGCCAGCCAGCGGCACCCTGCCGCCAGGGGCGAGCGGTCTTTCGTTCTGAGGCGCATACCGGCGCACCCTCGGGGGCAGGGGCGTTGCCTGGGCCTCAGCCCGCGGCGGAATCCAGCAGCCCCAGGTGTCCGCGTCCCCCGTCGAGCCGCGCCTTCACCCCGAGCGGCAGGGCGGCGTTGCCGGGGCTGTGGCCCACCGGCAGGTGGGCCACCACGGGAATGCCCAGGTCGAGGGTGCGCTCCCGCAGCACCTGTTCGAGATCAAAGCGGTGGTCGTCCGGCTCCTCGGCGCGGCCATCAGCCTCCCGCCAGCCCTCGAAGCTGCCGAAGCCGATGCCCGCCAGCTGCTGCAGCGCGCCGCAGAGGCGCCAATGGGTGAGCATCCGCTCGATGCGATAAGGGGCCTCACCCACGTCCTCGAACACCACGATCGCCCCCTTCAGGGGTGGAAGGTGGGGGGTTCCCAGCAGGTGGGTAGCCACGGTGAGGTTGGCCACCAACAGCGGGCCTTCCGCCACGCCGCCGCGCCAGCCCACCGCCTCAAGGTCGGCCACGGGTTCGCCGAAGAGCAGGGCCCGCAGCCGCTCGAGGCTCCAGGCGGGCTCGCCCGCCAGGGTGGTGAGCAACGGCCCGTGCACCGCGCCGCCCTGGCCCCGGTTCACTCGCTCCCAGAGCAGGGAGGTGACATCCGAGAAGCCCAGCAGCCAGCCTCCTGGCTGGTTCAGGGGCTGCTCCAGCAGTCGGGCCGATCCCCAGCCGCCCCGCACGCAGGCCTGCAGGGCCGCTGGCGGTGTGGTGGGATCGGATGGTGGATCGGGGGCCAGATCGGCTGCCCGCTCCTGATCCCGGCCGGCGAGGTAGCCCCAGCGCCGGCCCACCAGAGCGGGCCGCTCCTCCACCATCAGGCCCCATTGCCGCAGCAGAGCCACCCCGGCCTCGAGCCGCTCGCCATCGGCCAGGGCCGAGCTGGCCGCCACCAACCGCACCCTGTCTCCGGCCCGCAGAGGTGGGGGCAGGGGGAGCGGCTCGGCGGGGCGGCTGGTGGCGGGGGACATCGCAACAGAACGGCAGCTGGAGCTGGGGCGCCCCTGAAACGGCTGGATTCTCCCAGGCTGGTCGGCGAACGCATGTGGGGGAGCTGGCTGGCCTGCCCGCCGCCCCCCGGCGCCGAGGGGGCGGCGCAGGACTGGTGGGGGCTTGCGGATC